>Ga0206877_10250_pt1 | contig 14489 bp, 14 predicted proteins | sample Alteio_BWOrgCont_7_FD_152623 | JGI IMG/M metagenome (GOLD analysis project Ga0206877, IMG submission 152623) | Enriched cells from forest soil in Barre Woods Harvard Forest LTER site, Petersham, Massachusetts, United States -... | ecosystem: Environmental > Terrestrial > Soil > Temperate forest >...
CAGGCGTCTTTGAACTTGTTTGCGACGGCGCCTTCGACCTGCCTGGCGGGGCGCCCGTTGATATGGGTGCTCCGGAGTTTCCTGCTCGTACGTTTGGCGTGATCTTCGTTGAAGTCGCCGTCGATCCGGATCTGGGCCTGCTGCGTTTGCGGCGGGCAACAGGAATCTATAGCGCCGGCCGTATCATTAACCCTCGGACTGCGCGGTCACAGATGATAGGCGGCATCGTCTGGGGCTGGGGTATGGCGGCGATGGAGGGTAGCCACTTCGAGCCGGCTCTGGGCCGCTGGATTTCGAAAGACCTGGCCGGCGTTGCGCTGCCCGTGAACGCAGACATTCCGCCGGCCATCGATGTCGGGTTCGTCGACGAATACGACGCCAACTCCGGACCGCTCGGCGCCAAAGGTATCGGAGAACTCTGCGCCACAGGGGTTGCCGCCGCCGTCGCCAACGCGGTCTACGACGCCATCGGCGTGCGGGTGCGCGAATTACCGATCACACCCAATAAGCTGATGGGCGGTTTGTAGAAGCTGCCGGTTTCCCCGATATGGACATGGGGAGCACGGAGGCCGTTGCGACCCGCCCGCCGTTAGCGACTCATTCCGGCCGAGGGCGTGCGAAAACGCATTCATCACCTAAACTGAATCAACGCATTGAGACCGGGTGACTCCAGCGATACCTCGACATGATTGAAACTGCAGACCGAACCAGTCCGACAGGTTTCGATGTGAAGACCGTGCGCCTGTACGAGACGATCGCGCTCCTGCGCCAGCACCAGCGGTGCAAGAGAACCGGTACCGTTGGCTACAACGTCCAGACGTTCCTGATACGAAGCATCATCAGATCGTCGAACACGAGGTGAAGAATATCGGAAGCGATCACGGGTAACTCAGCAGGAGGGCTTTGTCGGCGAAGAGCGCCATGGGCAAGCCGAAGCTAAAGGTGCTGGCTGACCGGGGGTACTTCAGCGGTCCGGATATCCGTGCGTGCAAACTGGCCGGGATCAAGGCGTATGTCCCGAAACCACTTACCTCGGCATCAAGGAAGAAAGGACTCTTTACCAAGCGCGACTTCGTCTACGTTGCAAGGAACGATGAGTATCGATGCCTCGCCGATCACGGGCAACAGATCGCGCATATCCAGAAGGAGATGCACGCGGTCGATGCAGGCACACCAGCGCTATAGATTGCGGCTGATGCGCGACGCGCGGCGATAACGGGCGCGGTAGCCATTCGCGCGTCGCGGCTTGCGTTCGCTATCCCTGCACGCAGGTAAACGACGTCGCGCTGTTCACGTCACCCGCGCCGTTATAGCTAGGCCACGCCGGATACTGGCACAGCGGCCGCGTGCGTCCCGGCACGCCCGCGGTATCGGTGTCCACCTGATGCACCGGCGGCGTCCCGTGCTCGACCCAGTTCTCCAGCGCCGCGAGCGAGTCCCATGACGCGTTGAACTCGGTGCCGATCCCGTGCTGCATCCCCGGAATCTCGTAGAAGCGCACGAACGACTCGACGGCGCTAAAGCCCATCGTGAACAGCAAGCGCTGATAGTAGATCTCGGTGGCCCGCGTGCTGACGGTCTGGTCCACGGTGCCGTGCGCCATCAGCAACTTGCCACCGCGTCGCATGAAGGGCGTCAGGTTCGGATCGGTCGCGTCGAGTCCCGACAGCATGCTGATCCGCCCGGACCATTGACCGGCGAGCGCCGGATTGAACGTCAGTGAATCGAAGTTCGGGTTGCCCATCACCGTGTAGCGGACGAACTGGTCGCTGATCTGTCCGTCGAACATCGCAGTGCTCTGCAGCGGATACGACGGCTGCGTCGTACCGAGCGCGAGCTCCGTGATCGTCGCCTCGAGCGGCGAACTGCTGCCCACCCCCAGATCGGCGCCATACACGTTATAGCCCGGATACTGCGTTTCGCCGTTTTCGAGCGGATACCCAAAGACGAGCGGGGTGTTCATCGTGTTGAGCGCCGCGATCTGCCGGTCCGACAGGCACGTGTCTCCCCGTGCCGCACCGCCGGCGCAGCGCAATGGCTTGCCGTCGACATGGGCCGTCGCCGGATTGAACGTCGAGTTGCACGCCTGCACGTTGCTGATCAACCCGTCCTCGACGCCGTCGAGCCCATCGCACACCTGCATCACCGCTTTCAGGAGCAGCGCGCGCTGTGCTGTGTCGAGGTACGCGCCCGGCGCGGTGAAACCTTCCGTCGCGCGCAACTGCTGCAGGCTCAGCGTCGTGAAGTCATACGCGGGGTAGAAAGCGATCACACCGTTCCAGTCCTGCGGCCAGCGCTGCGCGACGGTCAGCGCCTCGCGGCCGCCAGTCGAGCCGCCCGCGAAGTACGCCTTGTACGGATGCATGCCGTAATGCTTGTCGATGATCACGAGCGCGGCGTCGTGCGTCTTCTTCAGGGCTTCGCCCATGAAGTTGTCGTACGCCTCGGCGTTGACGGAGAACGCGCCGTTCACCGAGCCGTTCGTCGCCTCGTGCCCGGAATCGCTCGCGAACACCGCGTAGCCGCGCGACAACGGTCCCGGCAGATTGGCCGGCGCGCTCGGCACGTTCCCGGTCACGGCTGGAATCGAGCCGTCGAACCCGCCGCCGCCGAGCATCAGGATCTTGCCGTTCCACTGGTCCGGCAACGCGACGTTGAACAGGATATCCGGGGCGGACGGATCGACCGGACGAATCGCGCCGGCCACGAGGCAGTATGACCCGGTAGCTGTCGCTCCGGTGCCGCTCGCCGCCACCTGTGTCGTTCATGTGACGATGGCACCGGTTGTCGGCAGGCCGATCTCGCGGGCCGGGATGGTCAACCCGTTTAGTTGCGGACAGCTTGTTTTTGACGGCGGAGGTGGCCCGTGTGGTCCGCATTCCGCGTCCCGGCATGGACCATCCGTCGTCTCCGAATACGTACCGCCGCTCGACATGGCGCACAGTACAAGCACACAGAATGCACCCAGCCACGACGGCGCGCGCCCACGCGTGCGCCACAGCCCGCTTCTCGAGTTCATCGTCTTGTCTCCTTCCAATGAGGCCTGAAGACGGTGCCGGACGTTGCGGCATCAGGCCCATGCCGTAGCGTACACACGACCCTTATCCATCCCGGGTCAACTGCGCGACCACCGCGTGCACCACCATCAGCAGCGTGCTGCGCGCGATTGCCGCCCGGCCCCGCATACTCGAACCTGCCGTCAACCTGATGGAAGACCTTCGACGGCCCGTCGACGTAATGCTCGAAGGCCGTCGCATTCGCACTCTCGCCGCGGTCCGGCAGAGCCCACTGGGCTCCGTTGTTGCAGGCTAAACGGCGACGGCTTGCCCAGCATGCCCGCCGCAACGCTCGCGAAGGAGACTGTTCAATACATGATAGTCGCTAACGCGTGCGGCAAGCGGCCAAGAACGGTCCGTCGGCTCTACCGTACGAATCGTCGACAATGACTGTGTCGAAACAAACCCAGGCAGGCGCACGGGGAGCGGGAGATGAACGAGGTACTCCAGCCGATATTTATCGCTGTTGCATGGATACACGATTTCGAGACGGTTGGGATGGATACACCGTAACCGGTCTTTTAACCACGTCCCTCAGAGGTTGGGAGCAGCAGACAGTGCCCATGGCATGAACGTCTTCGCGATTACGTCCGCGAACAACTTTTCCCGTGACGCATTCTGCTCTAGGAGACGCTTTGTGGAGGGACCGGCCTGCGCGCTTCTGTTTCTCGTGCCGCATCGCGTGAACCCGATCGCACAGTAGTTGAAAACTATGTGGCCGGCGGCCGGATTCCTGCGACGGCCCGCGGACTGACCAGCATGGGCAGTTAGACGCAGCGTAAGGCCTGATCTGGTTTGACCAGATTGGGCCTTACGCGTAAGCTACATGGCGCGCTGGGTGCTTGCCCTGCGAAGCGGTGCAAGGCCCGTGAATGGTGGCTGTTGCGCCAGTCCGATGCACCTAAAGGCAATAGTGCCAGTTCTGCATATTGAGCGGTGACTGCATGATGGAAAACGTTCGTCAACTCGTCCGTCTGATTCAGGAGCGTGGTTTTGGACCGGGCGACAAGCTGCCGTCTGAACGCGAGATGTCGGAAATGTTTCGCATGAGTCGTGGAGCGCTGCGGGAAGCACTCATCCGGCTGGACACTTTGCGAATCGTCGACGCGCGGCCGAAATCCGGCATTTTTCTTCGCGCCGACTCAGCCGAAACAAGCATTGAAGCGATGGTTTTATTTGCCGAGGCCGATACGCCCCTGAGCCCTGACGAGGTGATCCAGTCCGTGGAGTTGCGGCGATTGCTTGAAGTTCAGGCGGTGAGACTCGCGTGCGAGCGCCGAACCGATGCGGACCTGAACAAGCTCTCCGCGATTCTCAAACGTTGCATCGAGGCACGTGGCGACGGTCACGCACTCGCAGCACTCGACGCGGAGTTCCATCTGGCAATCGTATCGGCCACTCAAAACGACGTCTTCGTGCGCTTCGTAAACGTCTTCTATCTGATGTCGAAGAAGCGTCGCGAGGTCTACTTTTCGTCAGACGAGCATTGCCGCAAGTCGGTTGCCGATCACCGCAAGTTGCTTGGCGCGATCGCCGCGAGAAACATTGAAGAAGCCGAGACGATACTGCGGCAGCACATTAAAGGTGTTGATGTGTACTTCCGCACGTTGTTTGCAACGGAGAATGACGAAGAACAAGGTGCGGACAAACTTGCGGCGCCGGGTCGAAAGCGCAAACGTGCCGCTACGAAAGAGTTCGCCTGAGGCAACAGACCGCCTGTCAACGGGGCAGGCAGCGCGTTTCAGCCGGACTCCGCCCGCAATCTACCTGAAGTAGAGAGTGCCGGAGGTCAAATCTTATCTGGCACTGCGGGGTCGCTCAGGGTTTTGACGCAGGGTTCGTCGCGAAATCGCCAGGTGAAACGATTTCCAGCTGTTCGAAATCGTCACTGTTGCCTAATACCTGATGTCGCACCCCGGACGGGAAATAGCACGACGATCCCGGCACAAGGCGCACAACACCAATATCTTCGAACTCGAAGTCGATCCATCCGCGAAGTACAAACACCAGTTGGAAGGTTGTTTCATGGGTGTGCCATTCTGGCTCCCCCTGTTTGCCCGGCACCGCCCGAATTACGTGCGCAGTGTAAGCGCCGTACGTAGCCTCCTTTAAGCCTGTGTCGCGATATGTAAAATATTCTCTTAATCCATGTTCGATATCCGAACCATCTGCAGCGACGTGCCGCACCGAGGTCCTGCCAACGACGGCTTGAATTTGCTCTGACATGCTTGCTCCTTCGATTGTTGGAAATAAAATGAATCGATCACGTTGACACATATTGCCGTGAACATTAAACGAAGCTAGGCCCAGTCGAGCCGCTATGGTGGCGGATAAAATCTTCGTCAACTTCAATGCCGATTCCAGGGCGCTCGCCAGGCCGTAGCGTACCTTGGTGATCAATGTCGAAACGGAAGTCGACGAGCTGATCGCGAAGCGGATTGTGAACGGAACAGTCGGCCTCGAAATATCCTGCATTGTCGATGGAACACAGTACGTGTAGCGTGGCCGCCATGTTGATGCCCATGCTCGAGTGGCAGTGGATGGGGAGTTTTTGCGCAGACGCCATCGCAGCCACCTTTAGCATCTCCGAAACGCCGCCCACCTTGGAGAGATCCGGCTGGAGGACCGTCACGCATTCTGCGTCAATCAGTTGTGCAAACTCATATCGGGTGAAGTGATTCTCGCCGGCGGCAAGCTCGAAGCGCGACATTCGTTTCGCATCCCGGTAGCTGCGATAGTCGTGTGCAGGAAAGGCTTCTTCTAACCAACGAATGCGCGCCTCTTCAAAGTACGGTGCGACCGCATAAAAGTCCGACAGTGAATACGCAACGTTCGCATCGGTAAGTATCTCTACATCTGCGAAATGCGAGCGCACGGCTCTCACGCGGTCAATATCGGATCTCGGTGAATCCCCAATGCGGAGTTTGACGGCGGAAAATCCCCGTTCAATCATGAGGGCGACCTCTTCAACCAGCGCTCCTGGATCCTGAAATCCGAGGCAGATACCGCCCGCATACGCACGCACGTCCCGCGCGGCACCGCCAAGAAGACGGTATAGAGGCCACCCGACGGCTTTGCCGCGGATGTCCCACAAGGCGATATCTATGCCGCTCATCGCCGCGGCACAAGCCGCTCCCATGCCATGCGACGCAAGCTGATAGCGGTAGATTTGCGACCAGACGCCGTTTACGTCAGTCGCGTCAAACCCGAGTACAAGTTGCTTTAACGTCGTGTTAACCAGCGTGGCGACCGCCAGATGCGCGCGCATGATGGGATTCTCCCCAGCCGACGATCCCCTCATCAGTTGTGACTTTCACGACGACCGTGTCGCGCTTGACCATTTTGCCAATACCGAGGCGAACTTGATGTGCCTCCGGCACGGGCGAAGTGACCGGATATGCAATGATGTCTGTGATTTTCATATTTTTTAAGTAGCTGACAGAACAGGGCTGACTGCTCAGCGTGGGGAGCGCAGATTCCAGCGCTCCAGGTAGTGGTCCCAGATTTCCGGATTGACCAGATTCGTGGGACACCGGCCATGCAAGACATCGAGCACGGCCTGCGCCGAGCCCACACTCATGCGCGCGACACTCTCCTGGGTAAGCGCTGCTGTATGGGGCGTAACGAGCACATTGTCGCGTTGCAGGTAGGGATGGTCTGCGGCGAGTGGCTCAGGTTCGAACACATCTAGCGCTGCTCCAGCGAGCCGATTTTCACTCAGTGCCTCTAGCAATGCGGAGTCGTCGACGAGACCGCCCCGTGCGGCGTTGATGAGATAAGCCTGTGGTTTGACCAGACCAAGAAGTTGTGCATTGACCAGATGTTGCGTGGACGGCAGGAGCGGTGCGTGTAGCGTAATGAAATCGGACTCGCTGAACACACTCTCAAGAGACGTCTGTACGATGAAATCAGGTAACGTGGCTTGGGTCGCGACGTCGTACCCGAGCACTCGCATGCCGAAACCATGGTGCAGTGCTGTTGCGACACCGAGACCGATGCGTCCAAGTCCAACGATCCCCACGGCTCGGCCCCGAAGTTCCAAGCCGTGATACGCCTGCCTGACGGACCAACCCTCGCGTTTGAGCAGGCCGGGTATGCGGTGAAAGTCGCGCGCAAGCGCGAAGAGCGCGCCGACTACATGCTCCACCACCGCCTGCGTATTCGAGTCTGGAAGATTGGCAACAGGAATGCCGGCTTCAGTCGCCTGACTAACCGGGATGAAATCAAGCCCGACGCCGTGGCGCACAATAGCCTTTAGTCGCGCGGCCTTCGTAAATATGTCATCGGGCAGGCGAACGCGCACGATCAGCGCGTCGATATCCGCCATGTATCGTCGCAGCGTGTCCGCCCGGTCATCTGGTGGAACTATCAGCTCGCACAAAGGAGCCAGCATTTCAGACCCGAGCGGATCGATTTTGCTCGTAGAAAGAACGCGAAACTTGCGATGCATGTTTATCCCTCGGTGAAGCCGCAGAAAAATGTCCTCGCACGCAAATATACGTTGTCCCATTTTTTGCCATATCTGGTACAACCAGATGGTAGTTTCAAAAAACGGCGAAGTCAATTTATCGCCCCAATCCCCTCAGGCCTCGACCCACGGACGAATCGTTGCAATCCATGCAATGTATCAGCCTGACCCGGGAAATCGAAAATTGACCTCTCAGGTCCGACCATGTAAGTTCTGGTACAACCAATATGGGGCGTGCGAAAGGAAATTGCCATGCAACGAAAAGTGGGGGTGGTTGGCTTGGGCGCGATGGGAAGGGGAGTGGCCACCTCCCTTTTGCGGGCGGGGTTTGACGTTTTCGTCAAGGACCTCGGCCTGGTCCAGCAGATAGTGAGAAGCGCGAATTTCAGCGCGGTACTCGCCGAACGTGCTTTCGGGCTTTTCCAGTCAGCGGCCGATGCTGGGCACGGGGCTGATGACGATACCGCCGGTAGTCCAGATGTACGAAGGCGCCCGAACGCCCGTGTAGCGGCAAGAGGTGCATTACGATCGGGCGGATCGATTTAGTCTTTACGTCTCACGCACCGCAATTCCGATGCAAAGTGACCGCAGTGGTCTGTACGCACTGCAATGCCGGGGCGATATCCCCATGTTTTCCCACTACTGTCTAACACTGCATATGAAAATTTCTGATTCCAGATTCCTCGCAGGCAAAGCGGCCGTCGTTACCGGATCGACGAGTGGCATCGGGCTGGGAATTGCAACCGCCTTGGCCCGTGCGGGTGCGAACCTGGTGTTGAACGGATTCGGCGACGTTAAAGAAGCCGTTGCCACGGTCGAAACGTCGGGCGTGAACGTCGTGCATCACGCCGCTGATATGACGAGGCCGGCCGAAATCGAAGCAATGATAAATTTTGCAGTCCAAACGTTTGGCGGTGTCGACATACTGGTCAACAATGCCGGAATCCAGTTTGTCGAGCGGATCGATTTGTTTCCTGTGGCAAGCTGGGATTCAATCATCGCCATCAACCTGAGTTCGGCATTTCACACAATGCGGCTCGCACTACCAGCGATGCGCGAACGGGGTTGGGGACGGGTCATCAATATCGCGTCGGTTCACGGCCTTGTCGGCTCTGTTGGGAAATCTGCATATGTAGCAGCAAAGCACGGCGTCGTTGGATTGACAAAGGTCGCCGCGCTGGAAAGCGCACGCTCAGGTGTCACGGTGAATGCTATTTGCCCCGGTATGGTGTTGACACCTCTATTGCAGAAGCAAATCGACGATTTCGCTGTGCGTGAATCGCTGCCGCCAGACGAAGCAAGTGCGAGATTTCTTGGAGAAAAACAACCCTCTCAGCAATTTGTAACTCCTGATCAAATCGGCGATCTCGCCGTATTCTTGTGCTCCCCATCCGCCAATGAGATGCGAGGATCCGCGCTGCAAATCGATGGCGGATGGAGCGCGCAATAAGGTCGCATCGAAGCGCGCATGTCATGCCACAAAATTCCGCGATGCTTCACGTCTCCCGGGTGCACTCTTCGAGACTGAAAACAAACGACTCGTAGGGTCATCCGGTGACGTGTCTCAAACCCATTTCGCACGTGCGGTTTGAGGAGACACACGCGTCGGCCGTATTCATCTCCACGTATGCATCTTCTTCCCTTGTGGCCGAGGCTACGAGTTCCGGATGTAGCCCCTCTGTCACCCACGGCGCCGCAGCAGGTAGCGCCAATCGGAATGGCAACCTCTTGCGCCACGACCGCTTCACCACTCGAGTCTTCCGCCTTCGGCGGAAGAAAGTGGATCACAAGGGCCTCGCTGTCGATCCGCTCCCACATCAGCGACTGGGGCAGTTTTGCACGGGTGCTAACAGTTAGTTACCGGTTTAGGAATTCCTTTTCATGAGTAATAAAAATACACTGCGGAGGAGATACGGTCACTTTGACAACCGGAGATAAACAGGGCCATCGAGTTGTGGGCGATCAAGGCGACAATCGATCCGCTGATAAAAAATGGTGATCAGGAATCCATAAAAGTTTAGATTTAAAAAATGCGACTAACATTACCCATACTTTATGCTATCGCGCTTGCGGGATGCGCGACCAGCTCGGACGTAACTTCGACAGAGCACGGGCACTGGGCCGTGTCGGCGCGCGGCAACCTTAACTCGGAATTTATTTCATGGGCAAGTGTAAAGAATTCGGCCACGGGCCGTGCCAAAGCGTACTGTAGTAGCCAGGGCAAGCAGGTGAGGGAAGTCGACACATCCACTGACGGCATGATGCGTTTATCGCGTGACCAGGTCACAGTCGTCTTTGACTGTGTTTAGGTAGCGCGCGGCGGCCCTTGACGTCAGTGCCACACACTTCCCGTTGCTCGCGGTCTATCGCCACGTGAAAGGTCTGGCCCTTGTCATCGAGGTTACCTCTTCCGGCCAGGTCTGATTCAAGGGGCGCAGCCGTTATATTTCATTGACTCGCGCAGGCCGTACGCGCAGCCAGAAGTCGTATCCATCAAAATGAGCTCATCGTAGGAAGGGGTACTTCAGCATCCGAATCCCGGGAAGCTGTTCGAGCCCATGTCGTTTCGCGGTTGGCTAGGATCACTCGCCATCTCGAACTGATGAACTGGGTCTCGCGTGCAACCTGGTCTCACTAGATTCAGCGCAATATGAACGGGTTTGTCGTCTTGACGCCGCTGTTGATCCAGACACTCTTGGTTTGTAGGTATTCCCTGATCGCGTCGATACCGTTCTCACGGCCCAGACCGGACTCTTTGTATCCCCCAAATGGCGACATGTAGCTGACAGCGCGATAAGTGTTCACCCACACGATGCCAGCTTGAATCTTCTCTGACATGCGAATTGAGCGACCGATGTCTTTTGTCCATACCCCCGAACCCAAGCCGAAACGGACGTCGTTTGCGATCGAAACGGCCTCGTCCTCGTTCTTGAACTTGATAACAGAGAGAATCGGGCCAAAGACTTCTTCCTGTGCAATGCGCATACTGTTGCTGACATTTCCGAAAATGGTAGGCTCAACGAACCATCCATTCCCACATTCAGGCGCGGTGCCCGGCTTGCCGCCCAGCAGCAGTGTCGCACCATCCTGCTTTGCTATATCGATATAGGAGAGGACTTTCTTATACTGCGGTCGAGTGGTCACGGGGCCAACTTGTGTATCCGGGCTTGACGGATCCCCCATTCGCGCAGTGCGAGCGAGGGTCAGCAGCCTATCTACAAATTCGTCGTAAATGCTTTCCTGAACAAGAAGACGTGATCCAGCGATGCACGTCTGACCCGTTGCCGCGAAGATGCCGGACACCGCACCGTTCACAGCATCTTCGAGGTCCGCATCCTCGAATACGATATTCGGAGATTTACCGCCGAGTTCAAGGCTGACGTGCTTGAACTGACGTGCCGCTGCTTCGTTAACGGCTCTGCCGGTCGTCTCGGCACCGGTGAACGTGATTTTCTTGACCAGCGGATGTTCGACCAGGGGGGCTCCGACATCGGCGCCAAAGCCGGTGACGACGTTGATTACTCCCGGCGGAAAACCAGCTTCCTCGAACAGCTTCGCAAATTCAATCGTTGAGACGGATGTGAATTCCGATGGCTTGATGACAACAGTGCAGCCCGCAGCAAGTGCGGGAGCGATTTTCCAGGATGCCAAAAGGAGAGGCGAGTTCCATGGCGTGATGGCGGCAACCACGCCCAGAGGTTCATGACGAGTAAAGTTGAAAAAGCCCTTTTTATCGAGCGGAATAACGCTTCCCTGAATCTTGTCGGCGAGGCCGCCAAAGTAATAGTACCACTGCGGGATGTACTGGCATTGGGCATACATCTCGGCCATGAGTTTGCCGTTATCGCGTACCTCAAGTTCGGCGAGCCGCCTGGCGTCGCGTGCGATCAGGTCACCAACACGGTGTAGCAGCATGCCTCGTTGACTTGCAGACATTTGCGCCCATGGCCCTGAGACGAATGCGGCGTGAGCCGCATTCACGGCATGATCGACATCAGTGCGGCTTCCTCTGGCGACCTCTGCCCAGGCTTCACCTGTAAAGGGGTTTTCTGTTTCGAACCATTCGCCGTTCACCGAAGCGCGGGACTCACCATTGATGTACATTTGGTAACGTTGCATAACTTCTTCTCCGTATGAGATGGCCCCTTGCTCAGTGTGTCGTCGCGGGGACTTAGCGATAGTAAATTTGCACTTGGCGGTTATTTCTCGGCGTACGCAGAGGTCACTCCGGGAATCGAGGGGCGCGTTTCTCGATGAACGCCGTCACTGCCTCGCGGTGCTCCGGTGACTTGTGCGCCAGGGCCTGCATAGTCGCCGACATTTCGAGTATCGTATCCAGTCCACTATCTTGACTTTCGCGCATCAGCCGTTTGGTCATTCGCAGCGTTGCCCCGGGGTGGCGAACGATTCGGGCAGCAAGCTTTTGGGCCGCTTCCAGCAGGTCCTCCGATGAAACGACCTGAGAAACGAGGCCAATCCGTAGTGCCTCATCGGCGCTGAGCATGTCGCCAGTGAAAGCCATTTCGGCCGCGCGAGAACGACCGATAGTTCGGGTCAACAACCATGCACCGCCATCCCCCGGAACAATTCCGACCTTGATGAAGCTCTCGGCGAAAGTTGCTCTCTCTGAAGCGATGCGGATATCGCACATACAACTAAGGTCGCAGCCAGCACCAATGGCTGGGCCGTTCACTGCGGCAATGGTTGGGACATCCAGACCGTAGATGGCGCGCGTGAGGCGCTGTATTCCGGTGCGATACTCGATTGCGATCTGCGCTTGAGTGAGCTCGTCATCGAAATATCGCCGCATGTCCTTGAGGTTACCCCCGGAACAGAACATACCGTTATATCCGGTAATGATGACTGCCCGTATGGACACGTCGCTGTTGATCCGATCGCATTCAGCAAGAAACTCCGGTATGGCCGTATTGCCCGTGAGCGCGTTGCGCGTGTCTGGCGCATTCATTGCCAAGGTAAGCACTGCACCGTCGCGTGTGACTTCAAGAAAGTTGGTCATGGTCATAACTCACTGGTTGAGTCGGCGTACGACGCACTGGGCGGAATTGCGTTTCGAACAAAATCGAGAGCAGAATCGTTGCCACCAAGCCAAGCCGCGCCGATCTCGGCATACCAGGCCGTTTCGGCTCCGAATGCGCGACGCCACGCGTGCAACCTGCGCGTGTATAGATTCAGGTCGTGTTCAGCCGTAATGCCGATTGCTCCATGGACGGCGTGGGCGATACTGGCAGCAGTAGCTGCGGCCTGACTCGCGTAAGCTTTAGCTATTGCGACGCCGCTGGCGATTGGTGTCGCACTCGACGGAGAACACGCCAATCGGGAAGCCATTCGTGCTGCAAAGGTCAGTTCTGCCAATACACTGACCTGTTGCTGGATTGCCTGAAACTTGCCTATGGGGCGACCGAACTGTGAGCGTTCGTTTGCATGGGAAATCGTCATTTCCAGCACTTTTTCCAGCGCGCCGGAGATCAACAGCGCGGTGACAGCGGCACCAGACATTCGCGTTCCGTTGCAGAAAAGAGGGATCGAGCGAGGCCGCTTTGACCACGTCGCCGACGCGTCGAGACTTCCCTCAATGCCGTCACTTTCGACATCGGCGGCTTCAAGTGACCACAACTGGCAAAGCCCGCTTTCCTCCACCATGATCCATTCACTGACGTGACCGAACGGTACATTGTCACAATGGAACACGTCTCCGGTGTGCCTGACAGCGCTTGCCGCAATCGTAACGGGACCCGCGAGCGTCTCGAGGTTTTTGCGGTCGAGCAACGCACGCACGAGCATGGTGTACGCCAAAGGCACGGGAAGGGCATATCGGCCGCATGCAGCAATCAGTGGTGATGCATCGAGCAGCGATAGTCCGGCGCCGCCGGCGCTCTCGGGCACTAGCAGGTCTGCAAAGGCGCTCTCGGTCAGCGCTTCCCAGAGGCCGGAAAAGCTTTCTCCTGACTCGATTTGCCGGACGGTACTTGCCGGGCACTCGCCCGCGAGAAGGCGATCAAATGAGTCTGCAAAAATATCGTTCATGCGAGGTCTCCTTCCGGCAGATTTAGCGCAGACCCAAACCACGGGCAATCATTCCGCGCAAAATCTCGCGCGTACCGCCCCGGAGAGAGAACGAGGGCGCGACGTGTGTGATGTATGCGAGTGTCTGAAGCAACTCCGGGGATGGCGGCCCGTCGTGTCCGGTTCTGCTGTCTACTGCCGACACGAGGTCGGCGATCACAGCGGGCACTAGCTGTTCGAACTCCGTGCCGAGGTCTTTCGTCAACGCGGCCACGGTCGCCGGACTTTCACCTGCCTGAAGTTTCGCGACGATTGAAATGGACATTGCCCGAAGCGTGACAAGCGAACTCAGAAGTCGGCCTGCTGCGACGTATTCGAGACGATCGATTGCTCCACACCGCCGCAGATAGCTAGCCCACTCATTCAGCAGCACGATGCTGGAATAGATCCGTTCAGGACCGCTGCGCTCAAAGGCCAGTTCGGCGGTCACCTGTCGCCACCCATCCCCTTCTGTTCCAATGAGGGCGTCTCCGCCAAGATGCACATCGTCGAAAAACACTTCACAGAAGTGGCTGTCGCCTGTTAGATCCCTGATTGGCCGCACGACCACCCCTGGAAGCGAAAGATCGACAATGAGCTGCGAAAGACCTTTCTGGCGGTCCTCCGGCGATCCCGAGGTCCGCACTAGTGCGATCATGTAATGTGATCGATGCGCCTGCGTTGTCCAGATTTTTTGCCCAGATAGAATCCAGCCGTCACTCGTGCGGCGTGCCTGGGTACGGACACTCGCCAAATCGGATCCAACATTGGGCTCGCTCATGCCGATGCAAAAGAACGCTTCGCCTCGGCTGATGCGGGGCAGATAAAATTGCTTCTGGGCTTCAGTTCCGTACGACAAGATGAGCGGGCCGCTTTGACGGTCGGCAATCCAGTGGGCACCG
>Ga0206877_10251_pt1 | contig 14435 bp, 11 predicted proteins | sample Alteio_BWOrgCont_7_FD_152623 | JGI IMG/M metagenome (GOLD analysis project Ga0206877, IMG submission 152623) | Enriched cells from forest soil in Barre Woods Harvard Forest LTER site, Petersham, Massachusetts, United States -... | ecosystem: Environmental > Terrestrial > Soil > Temperate forest >...
TGTCCACGGCCGCGGCGAGATGCATCGGTCCGCTGTCATGCCCTACAAAGAGCCCGGCTCCCCGGAGCATTTCAGCGCTTTCGCGGATGCTCAGTTCCCCGCAAAAATTTGCCGTCTGGCCCTTGAAATGACTCAGCAAGCTTTCGGTACGATCCCTTTCGTCCGCCGAACCGAGTGCAACGAGGGAGGTCCCTGGGCAGCAATCCGCCAATCCCCCGATCAACGCGCTCCAATTGGCATCGCCCCAGTCTTTCCAGGAACGTTTCGTTCCCAAGCTTACCGCTAGATAGTCTCCCACGATCGCTCGCCCGGTAAGCGAACCCGCAACTTTTCCCGCTGACACGGCGTCCCTGGCCAGGGCGTGCGAAGGCATAGCCAGCTGACTCTGTCTTGTCGGATCTACGCGCGATAATAAGCACGCCGCCTCTCGCATCCATCTCCCCGCGGACATTTCCCTATTTCGCGCCTGATTGTCGCTCTCCAGCGGAGTCCCGATCACCGCTCGCGCGCCACAAACGCCAAAAAAAATCCGGTCCCGCCACACCTTCATGACGCCGCGAGGGGCGCTCAAATCCACAAAAGCGCTATACCGCCGCCGTCGCACCGCCCGCACAATCCGGGCAAATTCCGCGGGATTGCGGGTGCCCACCGGATACGCGATCACGTCGCGAATCGGTATCACTCCGGCCAGAACCTCCGCCAGCGAAGCCGCCTTCGCCGATACCGGCACATTAGTCAGCAAGTCGAATTCCGCCCCAGGAAAGCGTTCCGCCATCCGCCTCACTGCCGGAATCGCCACAAGCGCATCCCCCAAGCTCCCCAGCCGATAAATCAAAACCCGTGCAGCGGAATCCTGCATCTTCTAAATTTGCCTAGGGTGGGGCGACGCGCCCCTGCGACGCCTGCTCGACTCCGACTGCGAGAAAACACCGGCGGAGTCCAAAAGGCGTCGTGGGGGCGCGCCGCTCCACCATCAATCCACCAAACTGGAAATGTTCGAAATGATAGTCTGACAATAAGCCTCCCACGTGAAGCGCTCAGCCGCGCGCTGCGCCGCTTCTCCCATCGACGGGATCTGATCCCGATGATCGGCAAACCAGGCTATCTTCTCAGCAATTCGTTCGGGAGCCCGGATCGGAACCACAAACCCATTCACCCCCTCCGTCACGACATCGTCGGCCCCCGTATTCGGGGTGATGATCACCGGCAATCCCTGACTCATCGCCTCCTGAATCACCAAGGCTCGTCCCTCCACAATGGACGGCAGACAAAAAACGTCACACGAGCGCATGAGATCGAGAACCGCTGAGTGCGGACGGCCCGCTTCAAAGGTGAAAATCGCGTATTGCCGATAGAAATCCATCGATGCCAGCGGCCTCCCCATCACGATCAATTCCACATCTTTCCTATCCAACATTCGCACCGCCGCCAACAAATCAGCCAGTCCCTTTCGCTGTGACAACAGCCCCGCAAACAATACACGCAGCGGACGGCCCAACAGATGTGACTGCTTCTTTAGCCCAATGGTGGGCGAGCCAAAGGGGGTCAAAACCACTCGCTTTCGCTCCCGAATCGCATTTGGAAGGGAATCAACGACAAAACGGCTCGGACATACAATCACGTCAGCCAATTCCAGCTCCTCGTCCTTCCGCTCCAGCTTCTGCTTCGAGTCGGCGACTCCCATCAAAGTTGGCCGCCAAGCTGGCCGGAGATCGGCTTCCTCTTGAATTAACCGTCTCACCACTGACCAATGCGCGATCGGCAGATCGTAGGCCGCTTTCAACTTCAATTCCTTCGCGCGGCGAAAACAGTAAAGAGCGCTGTCCTCATACCCGTACACAACCCCTCCCGGGCAATACTGCAAACGGTGTGCCATCCGCCGGTCGAACGATCGGTACACTTGATCCACGGAAAATGGACTTTGCTCTGCTCGGAAAAGACTTTGCCAATTCAGCTTTTGGGCCGCTAAGCGCGCGCCTTCTCTCCAAGGCCAAGAAGCAACCGGCCGGCGGAGTTCACGCGAAAAGGATCGGCGAGCCAATTCATCCCGAATTCCGTCCGGCCACCACCTTGGCATCATCCATTTGGGCTCCCGCCAATCAACGCAAGTTCCCACGTCTTCCAGAATACCGGAACCATCCAAAGCCGCGGCAAGCCTACGGAAAAATTGATTTCCCGATGGATGATAAAGTGAAACTCTCAACAATGCTCTAGTGTCTCAACTGCGGCATCCGGTTCGACGGCGTACGGACTCTCTCGCTGAACGTCGGAAACTGCGCAGTTGCGGCAGCAAACCCTAAATAGGGTTCGGCGGCGCGCTCATCCTGACAGGCTGCCAGCGTCAATCCGGCTATCAGCACCGCAAATCCCAAGTTGGTCGGTTGTCCCCACTGCCCTTGCAAAAGGGTCCAGATGTTCGCGCCCCAGAGAAGAAGCGCCAAAGGATGGCCACGCCGCATGGCGCGCCACGACAGTCCTAAAAGCCAGACGGCCAAAGAGACACGCCAGATGACATAGAGCATCCCCCAAGCCCACCCGCACTCAACAATAATGCGCGCCCACTCGCTCTCTCCTATCAGGAATTGAGCCTCTCCGGTTTGGAGCTTCGCTCCCCCGATTGTGCCCAATCCCAGTCCCTCACCGAGAAACAGCGGCTGCCCTTCCCGCAACAAATCCACAGGAACTGTGAACCCGCTAAGGATGCGGCTAAAGAATCCATGCTCGTATGCACCATTTTCGAAATCGGCAGCGCCATCCAGCCGAATATTCGTATTCTCCATACCTTCGCGAAAAATGGGGGTGTAGGTGACAGCTAGCACCATCGCCGCTGTCACCAATAGTATTTTTATTTGCCCCCAACCCCTCTGCAGCGATGCAAGTAGGATTCCGATCGCCAATACAAACAAAACCATCCCGGCATTTAGGCGACCCCCGGCAATGGGGGCGTAAATGACCGCACCCAACACGGCGACCCACCCCATCCATCGCGCCAATTTGGGATCGCCCAGCAGCGCCGATGCCCCGCACGCGGCAAGAAGCGCATAAAAACATGCCGGACCGGTGGCGAAAGAAAACGTCCCGGGAGCGCGGATTTTATCGCCGACAAATGCGAGTTGCTCCCCTCCTTGGGCCGCCACATTAATCCAGGAGTCTCCGGTTGCCAAATACTGGAAAACGACCAAAACCGTCATAGGAATTGACAAGATTGTCACGGCTCGGACAAACGATCTCAGGTCCTGACGTCGGATGATAATCGGGAACAGAAAAATCAAGGGAAGATGCAGAAAATAAGTCCGCCAGCCGAATATCACTACTGATGTTTTGAGTGTGCCTACGATGCCCAGCGGGGCCAGAGGCGCCCCTGCGACCAACTGCACCCAGCCCAAAATCCCGAACACAAATGCAATCACGATCAACGCGTACATCCATCTATTCCGCGGAAATATTCCGAGGTAGATGGCGCGCAGATACATAATGATCACAACCGGATCCCGCACAAGTAGCAGAACGTTGGAGTAACCGGGAAAGATCCATTTCCTCAGGGCTCCCTCTAAAATGAGGAGCCAGAAATAGGTCCAGATGAGAAAACGGAGGCTCTTCACAAGTTACATCGAAATTGAAGCCGCCAGCTTCGGGTGGCGCAACCTTCGAATGCTCCGCTTGAGGCGGGTCCGCAACGTCGTGTCGAAGCGGTGCCAGCCGTCGAGGACTTTCCTCCCGAGCGAAAAACGGGCAATGGAAAGAAAAAGATGGAGGGACGGGCTTTCCCCTAATCCGATCAGCGCCGCTCGAATCGACGCCTTTTCGTCCAGGCTATACCGAGGATCATAGGCGGAGACCGCCTGACGGCGGGCCAATCGGCGTCGCGCTTCCACCAGCGGTTTCAAGGACCAGCCTTTGGCCAGAAAGAACGGCTTCAGCGTTTTCTCGTAAACGTGACGGAAGCCTTCGAGTTCCATTAGCTTCCGACGGGCGCGAACCCCTATAATGTCGGTCCAAACGCGGTAGCTACAAAGGATCGAGTCGGAATAATAGTTGCCGAATCCTGCCGCCGCCATTGATACCGAGAGATCGTAATCTTCGAGATAATTGGGGCGTCCGCACGTGTATCCGAGTTGCTCCAACGATGTCCGGCGAAACAACAAGATGTTTGCAGCGACGCGGTAGCCGCTGGCGGCGGCCCTCAGGGCTTCGTCTCCCGATTGAAACCCGGAGTTCCTCCGCAGCAAGCGGAGTCGCGTCGGTTGCCCGGCCTGATCGATCTCCTGGGCGGAGGCGTGGGCATACCCGGCCTGGCGGTGTCGCTCCAAACCTGAGACCAGCGTTCGCAGATACGCCGGGTGCAACAGATCGTCCGAGTCCAGCCGCGCCACGTACTCCGTCTGAGCCGCCCGCAATACAGCGTCGGTATTGCCGGCAATCCCCAGATTGCGAGGTTGCGAAATCGCGCGCACCCGGGAATCGCCGGCGCACAACTCCACAAGCACCTGCGCCGTGTCGTCGGTGCTCGCATCGTCCGAGACGATCACCCGCACATCGGGATAGTCCTGGCTCAAGGCGCTGGCCACCGCAAGCCGCAGATAGGCCGCCTGATTATAGGTCGGTATGCAAACCGTGACGGGGGGGGAATTCACCTCGCACTCCCAATCGGCATCGCCGCGACCCTTTCAAGCAAGGCGACAAACTGCGGAGTCAGCTTCTCGGCACTAAAGCGTCTCACGACCTTTTCCCGCAAAGTTCCCGCGCGCGCGCTCAGGTCCAGGTCACGCTTCCAAGCCTGCAGCCTTCGGGTCAAAGCGCCCGGCTTCGCCAAGTCAGCGAGCCACTCATCGTCCTCGAGAATGAACCGGCCGGCAGGATGAGAATGGGCGAGCGTAGGCAAACCCCGCGCCGCCGCCTCGATCAACACCAACCCAAACGCCTCCGTGAGACTCGCCAGGACAAACGCATCGGCCGCCGCGTAGGCCAAAGGCATGTCCGCCTGCGGCAATGTCCGCCAGTGGACACGTCCGGGAAGAATCTCCTGGGCGAGCCTCTCCACATCGGGTGTTTCCGCTTCACGCTGGCCGGAGAGAAGGAGATGTACGTTAGGATCATTCATTCCCGCCACCTCGCGCACCAGATAGTCGATCCGTTTGTGGTGTTTATTCCACGCGGCCGCCGAAAGTACAACCCAGGCCTCCGCCGGGATCCCTTGCTTCGTCCGCCATTTCAGGCCTTTTGCGCGACTGACAATCGGCAGCGAGGGCAACACGTGGGGAAACATTGTCATCCGCTCCGCACTCAAACCCGCCGCGAGCCCGTCCCGGTAAGATTGTGGATCCAGATGATGAATGAAGTCGAACCGCTCATATTCCCGCGGCCCCAACGGCGCTCCATTGCAATAAAGCAGCCGGTAATCGAAGCCGAACCAATGCCGCCATTTCAGCAGCCAAAGGCCGAGGGTATATTCTTGAAACCAAATCACTTGCGGTCTCCAGGAGAAGAGCGAAGGAAGCAATCCAACCGCAAAACTCGCTTGCTCAACGCGGCAGCCGTCGTGGATGAGTCCCAGGCATCGCAGGCGCCGACACATCCATCCATTGCGCGAGAAATTGAAGATCCTTTTCCCTTCGGCCATCGATCCGCCGCCGAACAGATCCACATCCGCCACGGAATTGCTTTTTAGAGCGTGAAACCAGTTTGAGGTGGTCGACTCAAACCCCCGGTTGATGCGTCCCAAACCACATGCAATTAGCGCGACTTTTGTGCCGCTTTTTCTGGCGCCGTACAAAGCTGACATCACCGGCTGCTCGCGGGAGAATCGATGTGCCCGGCTGGTATGACCTCCGCAATGAATTGCCGCGCCAGCCTCTCCACCGAATCTTGAGGTATCCCTCTGCTCATTTTCTCCCATATCGGCCCCTCGCCCCGAAAGAAGCGCCTTAATAGGGGAGAATCCATTTCCTGGAATATGATCTCCCCCTTTGCCGGCGGTTGAAGTGCCAATACCGGCAACCCGTGATCGAGCATGGTTGCCACCGTGCTGCTCTTGCCGCATCGCCCCCAAGCCGTTGTCGCTAAACCCCAATCCACCGTCTGGAGAAAATCGGAAATGCGCGCGGCGGACTGCTTTCCTAGCACCACGAGTGAAACGCGCTCGGCATGCCGGGCAACTGCGACGGCCAGATTATTTCCTCCGACGGCACCGGCAGCGCCAATCGATACGATGATTGCCCGTCGATCAGCGGTGCGGCTGGCGAGTTCAACCGTTTCCATAAAAGGCTCAAGGTCGCAATCGGGATGGATCGTGCCGAAAAGTCCAAATATCCAAGGCTCCGCCGCAGGGCGGCCATCTCCAATAAAATGGCCGGCCAACTGTTCCCGGGTCCACCCGGCGGCCGAAAAGCTAAAGGGCACATTTCCGCACAATCGCGTCAAATGAGCCTCGATGCCCGCTCGACGGAGCTTCGTCTGATACTCGATCGTAGTCGTGTGGGTTTGAGCCGGGCGAAGCGCCCGAATCATTCGCTGAACAGCGTAGCGCTGCCACATCCCTATCACCCTGCGTCGTAAAGTGCCTTGCGCGGAGGGTTCCAGCCAAATCTCATGAAACATGATGTGCAATGGGCACCGTCCCGCAAGGCGGCCAAGCAACTGCAGGCGGCGGGATACCGGCAATCCCTTGCGATTAAACCCATAAAAACTGGCAAACTGAAATGAGATCACGGCCGGAGCCACCGTATCCCTCAATTGCAGGATTTCTTGCGTCGTTGCCCCACGAGAAGTGAAGCGGTGCACTTCGGCCCCCACCAGGGAGCCGACGTTCGCCCGCGACTCCCCTTTGTGCCGTTGAGCGATCGACACCACGACCGATTGAACGCCGTTCCCCGCTAGACCTCCGATCAAGCGCACAAGGTAGTCGCTCACCCCGCAACTGCCCGGGTTGAAACTGGCGACGACAAACATCACCTTCGATGATGACTTGTTCGCAGAATCTGGTGGCACGACATCGGCCGGCGCACTCATGGGCTTTGGCTCCCCTTCTCCGGAATGAATATATAGTTCTCATCCGCTCCGGCCACTCCGATCAAGTCCTCGAGTTTGAGCATCCGATAGCCGCGACATTGGAAAAACGTTCGAACCGCCGGCATATTTTGTTCCTTAATTTCCACCAATAATTTCGGTCGATTGCGCTCGATTGTCCGGGCCGCGCCCATCAGAACTTCCACTTCATGGCCCTCCACATCGATCTTTATGAAGTTTACGTCTGTCAGATTATATCTGTCTAAAATTTCGACCGGCGCGTCGACCGTCAGGTGATCGGTCGCATCGCGATAATTCCCTTCGGTAAGGCTGCCCCAACCGTTTAAAGCAAATCCCCGGAACACGGGTATATAAAGCCGAGCCATTCCCTCCCTTGAGGAGAGACCGCGATTTATCAAAGTGACATTTTTAGCCTCATATGACTTCAGGTCCTTTGTCACATCCTGATTGATTTCAAAGGCATAAACGTGCGTCGCCAATTGCGACAGGCGATAGGTATAAAGCCCCAGATTGGCTCCAACATCAACCGCCACGCCGCCGCCGTCAACCAGACTTTTCAAATGCGACAGCTCAGGCTCAAATTTCCCTTCAATCTGATAAATAAAATACACAAAAGGGAGCCGCCAACGAGAGGGTGCGACCCCAAGAACTGCCTTGCGCAAAACCCGACCGATGAATTTTCGATATGTCACGCTCAGCGAGCTGAAGTCCGCGCGAAATGGCAGACGCTATTCGTCCCGTAGTTGAAATTTTTTTATGGCGAAAAAGCGCTCCCCAGGCATGCGACGGCCAAGATCCCCGTTTCGGCTCCGGAACTCGCGAATACTTCGAACCCGGCCCAATAAATTTCTGGCGGTCGACAGATCCCAGCCGATATTCTTTAAGCGAAGCTTTAAAATATTATTGGCAAACATCACCAAAAAATTGGCAGCGCCGATCCACAGACCGCAGGCAGAAAAATATTTCCAGGGGATAATTGTCTTGCCGGCCCGATTGGAGACATAGCGGCGTTTGCCCACTCCGCCCGGTTTCCCGGATTGCTGGGGATTAGACATGCCCACGGCGTGATAGACTTTCGCCGACGGCACGGTGACACATTTCCAGCCATGCTGCCAGGCCCGGATAAACAGATCCGGTTCCTCGTTATCGAGGAAAAACGAAGTGTCCCATCCCCCCAAGGCTTCATATACCTGCCGGTGCATTAGAAAGGCGCCCGCACATGGCCAGGGCACCTCCTCTCCTTCGGTCAAATTCACCGTGAATTCGAGGGCCCAAAACGGATGCACTCCATTGATGGCCCAGCGGGCGCGACGGAACCTCAGCCCCCCATGGATCCAATTTTTTTCATCATAACTCCACTGCCATGGATCAGCCGCTCCGACTCTCTCCGCGAGGCTGATGTGGCGTTCGAGTGACGCGAGGCAGGCGGGGTCAAACCACATATCCTCGTTGCAAAAGAACAAATGCTCATGCGATGCCTCCCGCACGCCCCGATGGTATCCACTCACCAAACCGCTCAATGCCGGTTCGCTTACCACCTTCACGTCGGAGTGCCGGCGCAAGATCTCGTGCGAGGCATCCTTGCTTTCGCGATCCACCACTATGATCTCCATAGTGACACCTTCCTGCGCCTTGATGCTTTCCAGCAAGCGCGGCAAAAAGGGAGCCCCGTTCAAATTGCTGACAATTACCGAGACTGCCATCTTATCGGTGACCAGAGTGCTCTGGCGGACTTTTGTTCACTGCGGTTGATTTTGGTACCATTGCTGTGCCTGCAAATACTCGTCGAAAGTGCCCAAGTCGGCGTAATGCCCATCCTCGTAAACAATGCCGCGCCCCTTGAAGCCCTCACGTAATGCAAGGTTCATAATTTCGGCAAAGTCCCCCATTCGTTTTTCGAGGACACACCGGTGCAAGTGTTCGGTGAAGCGCGGACGCCATGCGATGCATCCCCACGCATACTCGAGATCGGTCTTCTTCGGCTTGTCATCGATAAGTTCAACCACGCCGTCAGCCGCGACGCGCACCATCCCAAACTTCTCGGGACGGCTGACCTTGAATAGACCAAATATCAAGTCGTCATCAGGCTTGGACTCCGAGAGCAGTATTTCGAAAGCGCCGGCAGGACGTAGAATCGTATCGGCCATCGCAAAGAAGACCGTCTTGCCCCGCACCAAATGCCAGGCGGAATCCAGAGCGTCGGCCAAGCCAGGCGAACGAGCGGTGGAGGACGCGACCGTCCGTTCTTGCACGACATAAGAGATGTGACAGCCAAAGCGTTGGCCACTGCCAAAATAGCCGATAAGCTGATGCTTGGTCTCGTTGATGACAAAGACTATCTGTCTCGCTCCCGAGCGGGTGATAGAATCGACACTGAACGCAGCCGCTGGTTTGTAACCCAAGGAGGAGATAAGCGGAGTCAACTCTTTGGGGTACGGCAGACCCAGCCGGGTTCCTTCGCCGGCAGCGGGTATCAAACCAATTAATTCTTCAGAAGCAATCATAAGGTGCTGCTATCGACTTTAAAAACAAATTATATATTGGCAACTCACGCACGCGATGGACGGGCTGCCAGCGGCGGATATAGACGATCACGGACCAATCTAATGAACTCGGCCTCAAATTGCTCCGGGCGTGAAGGAACGGGGGGCATTGGCAGGTCCCGTTCCAAGAGGTGTTCGAGTTCCTCTACGTGCCTCCATGTGTATACCCCATTATATTGTGAAACACTGCGACTGGCCATCGGATTAACAATCGTGGGAACGCCCGCCACCAACGCTTCCACAATACGCGTCAAAGCGCCAGCCCCTCTCGCCTGATGCACGACTAGACATCCGGCCTGCACCATCAGACCATCAAGTTGCGCCGGCGTTACCCTTCCCAGTATTTGGACATCCCGGCCATCAGCGAAGGCTTTCAAACGGTCAGTCCCATGCCCCGCTACAATCAGCGGCCTTCGTTTTCGTTTGGGCAGTTGGACATAACGCCTCAAGAATTCCTGCATACCCTCCAGTGTGGGAGGATTTTCAGCAGTTCCAAATAAAAAATGAAACGCGCCTGGCGAAGATCTTCTGCGACGGAGATCATGCAAGACCGGTAGCAAGACCTTCGGCGGGTAATAAGGCAGCAAAAAGACTTTGCAGCCGGTATTTTTCAACAACCAATACTCTTCCCAAGAAATTGTGAATACGGCGTCACATTTCGCGAGTTGCGCGATCTCCTCGCCGATACGCCATGGGCCGTCCCTGCCGAAGCTATTGTGACGATCGTCATCAACCAACGACTCCAGATTTTGGGGCAAAGCAAGAATCGGGATTTTGTTTCGCCGCGCGGCGCCGAAAATACCCATACCTCCTCCATCGCGCGACTCCCAAAGCAGCACGTCGTTTCCATCACGGGATGCCCTCAGGTGCCGCCTGAAGGCCCAATAACCAGCGCCCTGCCGTCCGAATCGTCGCCGCAGTGGTAATTTGATTCCAACGGCAGCGCGGAGGATCCACCAGCCGGCCAGTTTGCTAAAAACGCTCAGGTCGGCGGTTTCTCTTAGTTCGCTCCCCTCGATCGCCGCACCTCTCAGCAAATCCCGGATCTGGGCAGTCCGATGCCCCCCGCCATTCCGATCACGACTTTCGTCGAATATACTGTAGTGAAATACCATGAATGCTGCGCCACATCAACCGCCGTTGCCAAAACTGCCCGGGCGGCAAATCAGGGCGACAAATCCAACAATTAATCGAATCAAAGGTTTTGCCAATCGTCCGGGAACAAATCTCAGAGAATTGCGGCGCAATAGCTTGTCCTCACAATAGGAACTTTCACCCAGCGATTTATATCGGTGCCGGTAGTCGCGATAATCCCGTTCTGTGGCATATCGGGCGATCATCCTCGCTCCAGCGCGTCCCAATCCCAAGTCGCGTCCGATTCTAATCCGCTTGAAATAAGTCCTGCGGATTGTCGACCGGACAACGGTCGCTGTCACCTGTTGCTCCGAAATCCGATACAGCACGCCAACATTCTTGATCAGGATGACGGATCCGGCTGCTCGGAGCGCGTACCAAAATGAAAAATCCGCTATCGGATGATCACTTGGATTGAAACCGCCCAGTCCTTGCGCCAGTGAACAGTTGATCAGGACGCCGGGAAACGGCGTAAGATTCCTCCAAAGGAAATCACTTCTTCCGAAGCGGTATATATCAAGAGTCGCAGGAACCCCCACAAATTGCTCCGGCAATCGGCTGCCAAAATAGCACTCCACGGCCACCGCGGCTACGCTCCCAATCGCGAACTTGCACGCTATTTCGACGAACCAAGGGGCAAGTACATCATCATCATGAAGAATCGAAACCCATGGGGACGATGCAAGCGCCAGGCACTGATTCCAGTTTGCGACCATACCATAGTCGGAATTGTTGACATAATATGACAAGCGAGCGTCAGGGAACTCGGCGATCACAGGCCTGGTGACCTCCGGATTTCCATTGTCGACCACCAGCACCTCTATTTTTCGGCCGGACTGTTGCCCCAACGCGCTAGTTATGGCTTCTCGCAGCAGGGCCGGGCGGTTTCGCGTCGGAATGGCAATCGTGACCTCCGGAGCCGATGCGCGCCGGCCATGTTCAAGGCGACAAGCTAGAGCCCTCATTGGGCACGGCCATGGCCAACCGCATCGATTCCCGCGGGGAGAAACGCTGAAACCAAGTAACGAACATAATTTATGAAATTTACATTCAAGTTGCGTAGATTCAGGAAGACGGGATACCAATTATTTAAAAGTAGTTGTATCACCATCTGGGCGCATACCGGACCGAAAATACCATAGGTTTTAACCGTTGCTGCGCCCAGACCTACAATCGCGACCCCCGAAACGACAGCGGGCCAGAAAAACGGAACGTGGTTTGTCGTTATATAGAGTCTCGTATGAAGGACATGGTGGGTCTCCAGCAGGATGGTTCCGGCAATGATCCAATAAAGAGGGCCCCGAATGAGTTTTGTGTCCCGATGGAGAAATCCGATCAGCCAAGGGCCCATAAAATGAAGCGACACGATACCCCCTATCATGATGAAAAGAGCCAGACTGATCCGGTGGAATGCCAGGTGAACAAAGGCATCGCGATCTCCATGGGCTCGTAATTTCGTCAGCAATGGAATCTTCACATTCAACGGCGTTTCCGCAAATCGACTGATAATTATCAAGATTCTCGAGGTGAGTAGGAATGACGCGATCAAGGCGGCGTTCGGAATTTGCGCGACGACCCATCCAGACGAATAGTTGATCAAATAAGCGCCCAACGACGTCCCGCCAGAGCGCCAGGTGGCCGGCCAGAGATTTTTGACCAGGCTGTGATCAAAATGTGACGGCGGACGCAATACGCCACCGAACCACCGCAACACTTGGCGGCGCTGTGACAAATATATTCCAAAGTTGGCCACCATGGTCGCGAATGCAGTGCCTGCAACACCCCAACCCGCCAGCAATCCGCCGGCCGCCAAGGCAAAACGCGCGACGTTCCACCATAAGCTGATCTTGATCGAATCTCGCACCATCAAAAGCCCGTTGGCCATCGAGGCATAGCTGGTCACTTTGAACCCCAGGAAAACCGCGACCAAAGTGAGACCGAAGGCCGCCCACAAATCATTGCCGTTCCCAGCCAATGCCATGGCGTTCCGGAACAAAAGCACCCCTACTCCACCGCCAAATAGCATGGCCAACAGTCCCAACCCAGTGAACATCCGACTCGAAGTTGTCTTTAGCCGAAGCAAACTGGCAACATTCGGCTCAAGCGGAGGCCCTTCATTTGCCTTTTTAAACTCCCGCGCTTCCCGCGGCACGCCCTGCATTCCAGCTCCAAAATAAGCCGCTGCCCGCGCCACACTGTCTCCAAAACCAAAATCGACCAATCCCCCCAAACCAAAGAGCATCTGAAGAAGATAATATACCGCTAGTTGAGCAACACTCAGTTTAGCGATCAAAAGCGGCAACAGGATTATGCTCGACCCTATGCCCAGCGCAAGGTTGGCCCACGAAAGCAGGGCGGTGCTATGTCTTAAATTTCGCAGCTTTGTTAACATCGCAGCAAGCCCAATAAAACGCCCTACTGTCTCGCGGCCAAAGCTTGACCACGCAGCACGCAATCGTCCGTCCAAAAATATTTCCATTGCCCATAACGGCCGGCAAAGCCCAGGAGGCCCAGACGGGTCGCCGAACGCTTGTCATTCCAGGAAGTCAACGGATGCCGGTCGTCCTCTTCCCGCTCGAGGCCAAATCGCTCCAACCAACGCCAGATGACGTCAAGCGCGGGCGATGTATCATGATCAAAAATCACATTGGCCCAGGGGACTGAGATCGTGTGCGGGCGCAGCGCGCCGATCGAGTTGGCGTCAAGCAGCTGCATATCTTCCAGTTCTGTTCGCACCCGAGCGACTATTTCCGCCTCCGACTGCCCGCAAGGACGGTGTTTGCTCGAATAAGTCTCCACCTGGATGCCGCTCCAATTGGCGGGCGCGTTCGCCGGCGAGAGATGCTCTGTGAAATTCACCCGCGTCGCCAACTTGTCCTCGTCATAGACGTAAAACCACGTTTCAGGCCGAGTCGCGGGCTGCGACACGGGAATGTTTACGAGTAATAATTCAGAGCAACTCAGGACTTGCGCGGCCTCAGCCACATCAGCGGGGACATTTTCGCAGCGCCGGACAAATTCGGGCAATGGTATCGTGCTGACAAGTTGGCGATAACCAACCGCAGATCCATCGGACAGCGTGAGACGCCGCGCGGCAAGATCGATGCGCGCAATATCCGAACCAAACTGAATTCGCGCGCCGGCGTGCAGCTTCCGGGCAAAGGCTTGATAACCGCCCCGCTTCGGATAGCGCACGCGCGTGATATAATTCATCTTCTTCTCCAAAGGGCCCTTTGCTCCGGCAATTACGTCGGCAATCGCAGGAAAAAGAATCCGATCTCCCAGCCATTCGGTTGTCAGATCCTTCGGCTCTCGCGTCCAATATTTCCGGGTGTAGGGGACAGAAAACGTGTGCGCGAAGAGCGGTCCAAATGCGCGATCGATCCAATCCTGATAATTGGCAGGAGGAAGATCATACGTAGCGGACCGGTTTTGAAGAAAAGATTCCAAGCACCTCTGCCGCAGTGGCTCCGGAATTTCATGCAGGTGGACCTGTGCTGGGTGCTCCACCCATGCCCCGTGATAATAGTTGCCGATCCGGGCTTCGAATTCCTCGAATTCTCCATCAACGCTTTCGGCAAAGAGATCACGGACGTAGGCGTGCTTGGTGAATGACACGTGCGGTCCTTCGTCCCAGGTAAATTCATTGCGCATGGTCGATCGGATATGCCCAAACGCTCCTTCCCGAGCTTCCAATAGCACACAATTTTCGTGTCCGAAATGATAGCTGAC
>Ga0206877_10116_pt2 | contig 14347 bp, 10 predicted proteins | sample Alteio_BWOrgCont_7_FD_152623 | JGI IMG/M metagenome (GOLD analysis project Ga0206877, IMG submission 152623) | Enriched cells from forest soil in Barre Woods Harvard Forest LTER site, Petersham, Massachusetts, United States -... | ecosystem: Environmental > Terrestrial > Soil > Temperate forest >...
GTTTGTATATAATTATTTCTTATAAATATTCTCTGAATTAAATCGCCTGAAAAATAGAATAAAATAAGCAAATACGCCATAACAGATCAATGTTCGAACCAATAAGCCGGACGGAAAGGCCTTTTCTAAAGAAGATTTGGAAGGGTCGTTGGGATTGAACCAGGCGGCCCAGGATTGTTTCGCTTTTTCCTGAAGAGCTGCTACCGCAGAGGCCTCGTTGAGATGCCAAGGCTCCCCCAGCTGGGTAGCGCCGTGCCAAATAGCTCCCTTCGCTTCGAAGGAGTAATAACTTTTTATAGGAAATTTTCCTTTCATTTCTTTAATTTCCCAACGCGAAATGCGCGCCTCCGCCCTTTCTGTGAACGTGAAGAAATCGAAAAGAGCCCCAGTGGTGCGGATGGAGAAATAGCCCCCGGTGAGCGCTCCCAAGAGAACGAGTATGATGAAAAATATTTTTTGCCGTTTCATAAGACTTTACGAATTATAAGGAAGAGATTATAGTATTGTCATTTAAAATCCAGGAAGGAGCTATGGCTGACGAAAAGGCACCTAAAGACAAGAAGAAAGATGAAAAAACGAAACGCCCATCCGCCTTGAAACGGGACTTGCAAAGCGAAAAGCGAAGGCTGAATAATCGCTCTTTCCGATCGTCTGTCCTTACAGCAATCCGATCTTTGGAAGGCGCTCTGGCTAAAAAAGAAGATTCCGCAAAAATCCAATCGCAGCTCCAAGATATTTATAGCATCGTCGATAAGGGAGTGAAGCGAGGAGTGTTCAAACCTCAAAAAGCGGCCAGAACCAAGTCCCGCCTATCAGCTCGCTGCACTAAAATCTAACGCTCTTGCTGAAAAACTCGACACCATTCGAGAAGTGGAGAGAAGCATGCCTTGCAGAGTTTCCGGCTCCCCTCGGATTTCGATGTTTTTCTTCGCCCGAGTGATGGCTGTATAGAGAGCTTCCCGGCCGAAATGTTCACTGCCCTTTGGGAATAGTGCGAGAATTTCATCGAATTCACTCCCTTGAGCTTTATGGATCGACAAACAAAACGCAAGCTCATAGGGAGGCGGCGTTGCAAAACGGCGCATCTCTCCGGTTGCCGGATCGGGAAAATAGGCGGCTTCTACGCGCTTATTCTGCCCGATCAAAATTCCGCTCATCCCATTATAGATTTCGCAAAATGAATCGTTCACTGTTGCCAAAATAGGAGCGGCCCACCATTTGTCTTTTTTCTGCAGAATTTGAAAGATTTGGGTGTTTAGAGCATCAGCCCCATCGGGTCCTTGCCTGATTGCATTCAAGATGCAAAACCGGCTGTATGTTTCGAGACAAAAACGAGGGTCGGGCGGAGTAGAGAGAAACACAGGGCCGATTCTGGAGTAGAGCAGGTCGGCGGAAACCGGCTCGGAATGGGGCGTCAATAGCTGGGAAAATTTGCCGAAATCACCCTGCTTTACAGCTTGCGCCAACGCTTGCAAATGGGAATCCTCGGTTCTCATGCATTGCTCTAAAGCAATACCGAACAGAGCGCCCATTTCAGCGAAAAGACTTCCGGCTTCAATCGGAGGAAGCTGATCGGGATCTCCGATCAAAACCAAGAGAGTTTCCTCTCCGACCGCTTCTAAAAGATGAGCGAGAAGAAGAGTGTCGATCATCGACGCTTCATCGACAATAATCAGATCGGCATCGATTCTCCCTCCCGTAAAAAGTCGGTTGCTGCCCGGCTGGAGTTTTAAGAGCCTATGGAGCGTAAACGTTTCGATGTGCAACGCCGGATCGGAACATCCCTGCCCCTGAAGAGCTGCATGCAGATGCGATGCAGCTTTTCCGGTAGGCGCCGCTACGCATACTCTAAAGTCCTTTTTTTCTTGACGCTTCAAAGAAGACGAGAGCAATTTGACTAAATGCGCAGCCGTGTAGGTTTTCCCGGTTCCCGGACCTCCGCAAATCAGGGAGAGAGATTGACCGAGTACCGCTCGCATGGCAGCCATTTGACCAGGCAAAAGCTTTTCAGCAAACTTCGATAGATTCTCTTCAAATGCGTTTCGATCGAAATAGGATGGCGCCGGGTTTCTCCGAAGCCTGAGCGCATGCTGCAGGATATACGTTTCACAGACCCAATTTTTTTGCAGATAATAGCAGTCCTTGTATCGGACGATGGGCGCTTTTGGAAACAGGATATTTCCCTCCGTTACGATTGTCGGAGGAAGCGATTCGATCGCTTCTCCGAGATCTTCTTTTTTGACGCAGAGATTTCCGGCTCTCGACCTATACATCAAACGGCCCAAAGCAAGCGCCGATTCCTCGGAATGCAAGCCCGCTCTTTTAAGAATCGCATCAGCGAAAAACCGATCGAGAGGTCCAATGCCATTGCCGAATCGATGTTCCTCGCCCTCCTTCCCACTCGGAGGATGGTTTTCTCGGCCGGATCGCTTCGATTCGATTCGGCTTTCTCTCGCAGAGTCCAAATTCACCAATTCACCTCTTTTAATAACTCCGGCTTAAAGCAGCAAAACCTTCCGCCTCGTAAGAACAGGTAAATGGCTCCGCCAAAAATTTCTTCGAAGGGTTGCATGTAAAATTGCTTTACATGGCGTCGCAGGGCTTCTGCGTAAAGCTTTGCCTGTAGCCAATAATCATGCTCTGTCATAGCGTCGCTCAAAGAAAGATACGCCGTTTCATCGGATCCCAGCCAATTCGCTTTCCAGTCGAGAAAATAGAATTTTCCGGCATGGAGAAAGACGAGATCGATATAACCTTTGACAAAGTGGGGCGGCTGAGAAAAAAGAAATTCCATCTCGGCTTGAAACTGGCCTGGCATGAGCTCGATCAAGCAAAAAGGAGTATGCAAACTCAATGGCAGGTTCAGTGTTTTCCAAACCATTTCTTTGATTGCAGCTTCCCAAGGATGAAGGGAGGTTCCATTCAATTGCTCGGCAATGAGCGCTTCCACAGAATGCAGATCTTTCCAGATGGGTTTGGATGCCGAAAAAAGCTGTTCGAAAATTTGGTGAATGAGAATCCCTGTTTCGATACCTCTTGGAATGTTGTGGGAATCCATGACCTGAGAAAGTTCGCCTTTCTTGATCCATTCCTTCGACTTCGGATGAGCAAGAGAGGTGAAAGAATGGAGAAAACAAGGAGAGACTAACGGGGGCGATGGAGGAATCGGAGCGGCAGCTTCCTGTTTGCGGCCTAAAACTGGTGGGAGTAGAGAAATTCGTTCAGGGAGGGTTTCGCAAGTGATTTCATCGATCTGTTCCAAAAATGGGAGGACCGATCCTTCTTGAGCTTCGAGTGTTTTACAAAATAGCTCCATAGGAGATAGACAGCCTCCCGATTTTTCCCCTGCGGGCAAAGGGACGTAAAGACGCCTTTTAGCACGGGTCATCGCAACGTAGAGCTGTCTGAGTTTTTCCGCTTCTGCTTCTTCGGGGTCTTCCGTTTCAGGGGGCCGCGTCGCCAAGCCTAGAGCAAAGACGACATCGAATTCGAGACCTTTGCTGACATGAAGAGTCAGGATCTGCACTGCCTCGGTATCTGTTTCGACACGTCTCTTGCCCCCTTCTTCCGGGTCCAGACGTTCAAACTCATCCAAAAACCTCAGCACACCTTCAAACGAAAACCCTGATCGTCCTTCCCATGCCAGCAACTCTTCGATGACTTGCTTTAAATCGAGCTGAAATTCCAACCCATTGGATCCCAAACTTAAAATTTGGCGGCAAAAAGGGATGAATCCTTGCGCTTCGAGTATAGAACAGCCATCGGTTATGGATAGCGAAGCAAAAGGGCCCGCTTGGACGATTCTTCTGAGGGATCCGTCTCTAGAGAAGGCAAGAGCCTCGAATAATTCTCGGACCGCTTTAAAGCCTAGCGTTTTGCCAAGCGGAATATGGCTTTTGGCAACAGCGGGAATCAATTGCTGCTGGAATAAGCGGAGAGCAATTTCCGCTTGATAGCGGTCCTTGACCAAAACCGCAAAAGAGGAGGGCGATTTTAGTAGGGGCATCAGCCTTTCGATTTCCGAAACAGCGTAGGGAAGCCAACACTCTTCGAAAGAAGGACCGGCGATGAAATGGACCGCTCCCTTCTCATCGGCAAAGTCGGAGCTGATTCCAGAACGGGATTTGACAGCAGGGCAAGGGATCATTTCTTTGAGTTTGGGCAACGTGAGCCAATTGCGGGAGAACAGGGCGTTTAGGGCGCCGATCATTTTGACGGAGGAACGATAGTTCGTATCCAGGCAAAAAAGAGCGGAGGAGCCCAGCAAATTCCGAGCTTCGAAATACGTGTAAATATCCGCTTTCCTGAACCGGTAGATCGATTGCTTCGGATCGCCGACGAGATAAAATGCAGCGAGAGGGCTCTGCTCGTTCAAAAAAAGAATTTTAAAAATTTCCCATTGCAGGGGATCGGTATCTTGAAATTCGTCGACAATGACGGCCTTATATTTTTTCTTGACGCAAGAGGAAAAAGACTCTCGATCGACTGCCGATTTCATCCGTTTCAAAATTTCGTCAGGCCCGAACCACTCTTCTTCTGCAAGGATCGGTTCTTCGATCCGTTTCCAAGCCTCTTGCAGACAGCCGAGGATCTTTTTCTTATCCGTTGCTTCCCGGATGAGCGGGCCTACGGCGCGGGAAGCCCAATTGAAAAATTCCGGGCCATCCATGCCGAGCTCCGCCATGGCGTGCGAATTGGGAGCAGCTTTCGCTTTCGCCCGCATGTTCGAGGGGGCGAGAAAATCGAAAAGACTGCCCTTTTCTTTCAGAAGCCTCCGGAAAGAACCGGCAGGATCGTCCCGGCTTCGGGCCAATGCTTGGATCTGCATTTCAAAATCGCCCTTCACCTGAGTTTTAAAATTGGGTTGAATCTGGCGGAAAGCCTCTAAAAGTTCCGATTCTTCGGCTCGGCTCTCCGGCAAAAGAGCTGTATACCGATCGAGCAAACTAGCAAAAGGAAGGGCTGCACGATCGCTTTTTTTGGCAAGAAGGCTTTGCACCAACTCGTCTAGCGAATCGCATTCCTTGAGAAGGCAGGCCATTTGCTCAGGGCAGAGGAGATCGGGTCCGATTCCAGTTTCGATAAATTTCTTAGCTTCCTGCCTAATCCGCTTCGGAACCGCTGCCTCTCGATCGGGATCGCGCAAAGAAAACCCTAGATCCGCCTCGAAGGCAAATTCCTGAAGCATCCGATGGCAAAAGCCGTGGATCGTAAAAATCTGGCATTGATCAAAGGCCAGACTTGCATCCCTCAACTTTCTTGCCGCTTTTTCCGAGCCGAGATAAGGATCTAAATATTCCCAGCCCTTCTTGCTCGACTGAATGCGAGAAAGAGCTTCTTCGATATTGGCGCGGATCCTTCTTTTCAGGTCTCTCGTGGCAGCGCGGGTAAACGTCACGGCTAAGATCTGCTCGATTTCGATCTCTTCAGACTCAATGAGCAGCCGGACGACCACATGCTCGATGGAAAAGGTCTTCCCGGTTCCTGCCGATGCTTCGAGAAGATGGGGTCCGAAAATCGGGCAATCGGAACTCAGGCAATTAAAGGGCCGCATGTTTTCCCCGCGTCGGATAGACCGCCGTCAGCTGTGAAAAATGGTCAGAGAGCGCCTCTCCCCACTGGTCGAACCAGATGCTCGCAGAGGGAAGGTCGACTCTATCGACCACCCAGTCCCAGACGGCATCCTCGAACCGAACTCCTTTGCCTAGCATCTTGTCGTTCATCTTTTTTCCCCACTCATCGGGACCTTTTCGCAAAATGGAATCGGCCCAATCGGCAAGAAGCGGAGAGGGGGCCGATTGAGAAAGAAAATAATACAATAGATAAGCGTTCAAGGCTTGATCAGGTTGATCTACCGTTTTGATTTTACCGCTTTTCAAGAAATAGATCTCGCGCCGCCCAGAAGCAACCAAAGCCGCTAAACATTCGGGCCAGACCTTGAGAAGACCTTCCAAATTGTCATTTCCGGTATGTACGAACCCTTTCTGGGAAAAAGTTTTTACTTCGCCAACCAGCTTTACATGTAGACCAGGACCAGGATTGAGTTCCAAACTTGGATATTCCCATCCATTTTCTCCTCTCTTTTTTTCTTTGCAGCACATCCGAAAGGAAACCGGCTTGATCACAATATCCCAGGAGCGGATCGACTCGGCCCACTCTTTGGAACTCTCTTCCAAATCAAGTTTCACCGCATCTCCGCAAATCCCTAAAGGAAGCTCGGAAAGTAGCTCCCGCATCGGTTTTTGCAAATTGGCCCTGAGAATCCTTGCCTTTTGACGAGAGAAGGAGCCATCCTCGATTCTTTCAAAACGGATCCCGTATTGTTTTTTGAGATAAAATTCCCAAGGATGCCTGGCCAAAGAGGAGAGTTCGGAAAGGGAGATCGTTCGTTCGCCTTGCGGCAATCCGACAGACGGTGTTTCAGGCCAATGAACCATTGCCTTGGATGATGGGTTTCCAAGGGGAAGATCCACTTTATTTTCTTGGATCGGGGCATCGAGGCTGCGGACTAACTCTTCGATGAGCGAGCAAGGGTTCACAGGATTTCCTTCGAAAGAGAGATGGGCATAACTGAAGTGGAGGAATTCACGGGCGGCAAAGACCGCTTGTAAAAACAGGTAACGGTCTTGATCGACAGAGTCGAACGGATAGAGGTTTTCGGACCGCAATAAATCCAAGGACGAAGAAGAGGAGCGCCGTGGAAAACTCTCCTCGTCCATTCCTATCAAAAATAGCGCTCGGACGGGAGTCAGCGCACCTTCCGCAAGAGAAGCGAACCGAATGGCATGGAGGTGAGATGCATGGATTTGACCTCCTCGAATCGGCCGTTTTAAAAGAACTTGGATAGGAGCGAAAGGAAACAATCGTCCGTCTTTGTCCGCTTCCTTGAGTTCCTTCATCGATTGTTGGAAAAAACTCCAAGCTGCCGCATCCGCCTCATCCGACAAGTCGGCTGAAAAATATTTTTGCATGAGCGACGTGAGCCAGATCGACCAATCGGATAAGGTTCGAGATTGCCGCAAGGAATCGAAATCAGACTGAAGAGATTGATAAATCTCGATAAATTGTCCCAAAGCGTCTGCCGAGCTGCCGGAAATTCTTTTCTTTTCTTCCGGAAACAAATAGACGAACTGATCTAATAGTTGGTTTTCTATGTTCAAACAACTGTTTGGGATACTCAAACAACTTGAAAAATTGGTTTTCGACTGCGTCGACTTTGCCTCAAAATGATTGTCCTCGCTGGTGCCTTGCCTCTCGGCAATGGTCATTCGCTCCGGACAAAAATTTTGAGGAGTCTCCTGGTCAAATTCCCAACTTTTCAAGTTGTTTGGGTATAATTCTTGATTGCGAAAAAGCCACGCTCGAAACTGTTCCAAAATCTCTAGGTTCCATCCTCTTGCCCTGCAAAAAGAGGGATTTTCAAAGAGCGCCATCAGATCTTCGGAAGCGAGTTTGAAAAACAGATGCATGCCTTGATAAAAAAAACTTTTCGACCCGATCTCCAACCCGGAAATCCTGTAAGGAAGGTCGGTAAAAACGAATGGAATCAAGGATGCGTACCGTTGGATATCCGGCGCGAAAACGGCGATGTCGGAACAAAGAAGGTTTTCTTCTTCGATCAATCGCAAGATAGATTCCCGGAGATGTTCGATTTCCCTCAGAGCGGAAGAACCTGTTTTTGATATTTGAATGGAAGCATCCTGGGGCCTGCCCCGTTCTTCTTCGATATTGAAGGCGAGGAGCCGATTGGCTAGTCGTGAGAGCGTAGAATCCTGTTCGATTGCGGGCCGTCGATAATCTTCCTCGATTTCCTCTACAAAGGAGTCGAGAATTTTCAACGTCTCTCTTCCGGCTCTTCCCCAATTGGCAAGAAGAGATGGAGCGCTCTTCAGGTAAGCGTCTAATTCTTCCCGTTTCTTGTCCGGCGCTCCTTTTTGTTTCCAAAAGCGGCCAATGCTCTTTCTTTCCCGATCCGTGCAGAGGTCTTCCCAAAAGTGAGAGCAGGGAGAAAATAGATAAATGGAACGAAAGTTGAAGACATTCCAGATGGTCGGAGGCAGGTAATCGAATCCGAAGCAATGGATCGGAGTCGAAGGGATCGGAAGCATTTGGACGGGCAGCCGCAATGTCCCCGAAACGAAAAGCGTTTGTATGAGCTGCCTTTGCCAATGTTCGGTTGTTGGATATGGCTCGAATAGGGAGGGGTAAAAATTCCCATACCGGATGAATAGTCCTGCAAGGCGGTTGGCAAGTTCGACAATTCGTCGAGGCGACTGCTCGAAATAAGAACGGATTTCTTTATTTTGGCATTCTGCGAGCGAGGTGAAAAGGGAGCAATAAATTTGAGTGAATTCAGCAGGTGCGAGAAACATCTGGACAGCTTCTTGCAAAGTCATGGCTTTGCAGCCGGCGATGCCTTTTTCTCGAGTCCAGTTCGCGATCTGGATCAAAATCCACTGCTTCAGCGCACTATTCGGCACGACGACGATCCGAGGCGCGAAAATACCGCGCCCATCTTCGACCAACTCTTTCGTTAGATGTTCCGCGAGAAGATCGAGGCGGTGACTGAGGAAAAGCTTGCCCATATCTTAAAGTATGGCAAACCCTGAGTCCCCAAAGCACGCTTTTTCTGTTGCAAGAACGTAGCGAAAGCGGATACCCTTAGCCTTTAACCAGAAAGAGGCCAGTAAAAGAGAGAAGTTTGTTCGCCGAAACTCAAACAAAACCTAAGAATTAATTTTTATTATGCTGCAATTTTAATGCGCTGGTTTTTCAAAAGCGATCTTCGTTCCTTCTATCTCCTCAATGCGACCCAATTTCTCGGAGCACTGAACGATAATATCTTCAAGCTTCTGGTCATCTATCTCTTCATTTTCGTAAAAGGTGCTGCCGCCGCTCCCGCCACCCTTTCATTGGCAGGAGCGATCTTCGTGATCCCTTTTCTGCTTTTCTCATCCGGGGCAGGGGTCTTGGCGGACAAAATCAGCAAAAGAACGATCATTGTGATTTGCAAGTTTTTGGAATTGGCGATCATGCTTTGTTCCGTAGTCGCCGTTTATCTGCGATCGGAATTCGGAGCGTTTACGTGTCTTTTCTTCATGGCTGCCCAAAGCGCTCTTTTCGGACCTTCCAAATATGGGATCATTCCGGAGCTCGTAGAAGAAAAAAAAGTTTCCAAAGCTAACGGGTCGCTCACCTCATTTACCTACCTAGCGATCATTCTCGGCACGTTCCTTGCCTCATTCATCACGGACATTACAAATAAAAACTTCGTTTTCGAATCTGCCTTTTGCGTGGTCATCGCGATCATAGGACTATTGACAAGTCTCGGAATTGCTCGCACCGAACCTCAGCGATCTCCAAAGAATATCAACCCATTTTTTTTCTACGAGATCTATCAGACCCTGAAGGCAAGCTGGACGGTGCCTCATCTTTTGACTGCGGTGTTCTCTTCCGCTTTCTTCCTCTTTATAGGCGCTTATACCCAACTCAATATCATTCCCTTTGCCATGCAATCGCTTCATTTAAGCGAAGTAGGAGGGGGATACCTATTTTTAGCGACTGCAGTTGGAATTGCAATTGGGGCTGTCGTTGCCGGCCAGCTCTCCAAAGACAAGGTGGAACCGGGGATTTCTTGTATCGCGGGTTTTTTCATCTCCCTATTTTTCTTTGCTCTTTCCATTTTTTCATCATCGTTGATTTGCACGATCCTCAGTCTCGCGTTGCTTGGAATTGCCGGAGGAGGCTTTCTGATTCCCTTCGATTCCTTTATCCAGGTTAATGCTCCCGATGAAAAGCGAGGGCAGGTAATTGCCGCTTCGAACTTTTTCAGCTTTGTAGGCGTACTAGTAGCGGCCTGCTTTTTATATATCATCAGCGAAAAATTGGGATTAACAGCCTCGAGCGGATTTGCCGTGATGGGATTTTTATCCCTGTTCGCCAGCATCATTATTACAGGACGCCTTTCGAGTTTTTTTCTTCCTTTTTTCGTTCAAAAAATTTTGAAAAGGTTCCGAAAATTGGAAATCGGATCGCCTCTTCCCAGCCAGTCCGACCTGATCATTCTCCAAAGCAATTCATGGTGGGACGCCATCCTTCTTTTCACCTGCCTTCCCAGATTGAAAATCTTACTGCCAGATCATTATATGAGACACTTCCCATGGTTCAATGGACTGATAGAATCGATCCAGATCGTTCCTCCGGAACCGCAATTAAACCAGCTATTGGAAACGGCAAAAAAATTTCAAGAGAAGAACAATTCGGTCTGCCTTTTTTTTCACAAAAGAATGGAGAATGTGCAAATCATCGAAGCGTACAAAAAAGTTTTTGGGCGTTTCCATTACAAACTCACCTTTGCAAAAAGCACTAAAGAAAAAGTATTGAAACGATTTATTTTTTTCCGATTTCACCAGAAACAAATTAAAATGACATTTTCAAGAGAACCTTAAATAGCTCATTACAACGAGCGATGACAGTGACTAAAACTGGACTTTGTCCATTTATCGGCGCTGCGCGCCTCTGGATATTTGACCTGCAGTAGAGTGAATTTTATGCAGGTGGGTTATTTAACCCACCTAAATAAAATTCATTCGCTGCGGGGCAAATAGCCCAGGCGCCCAGTGGCGAGAAATGGACAAAGTCCAGTAAAAGTAGTTGAACAAAAAAAACAAGGAGTCATTACATGTCAGGAGCAATTCCACCACGAACAGACCTCCCCCGAATAGAACATACAGATTCTTCCCCCATAGAACATAAAGTAAGAGAACCCGTATTTGTAAAACGCGGACAGCCCAAGAATAAAGTATTTGTATTTAGCAGAGAGCATATTGCTGCAAGTATGGCTCCAGTATGCACTCCACATAGCGGACCAAGCACACGGGGATATGAGAAGCGATGCGAAGCGTTGCGTAAAGGTTTAAAGGACCTTAAACCCATACCACCTATGCGCACGGGTAACCAAGAGGTCGATGCGGCGAATATGCAACACTGCCTGAAACAGCATGATTGGTATCTAAAAATAGGGAAAAGGGCATGCCAGATATTTCAATACAATTTGAAATACCGCGACTACCTATCTCGTCAATTTACACTTGCTAATGTCGGAGGCGAAGGAGCTTCCGCAGAGATTCGCAATGAGGACATCGATACCTCTTTTGCAAGGAAGCGCCCTGAATTTTAATCAATGAAATAGCGCTGAAGCAGATCAACTTGAATAAATTAAGCGATGCAGACTGGTTCAAATAGAGTGGCTCACCCCAACGCCGTCAAATTCCCGATTTTTCAGGTTGTTTGTGTATAGTTCATTACACTGGACTTTGTCCAGTTACAACGAGCGGTGACAGTACTTAAAAAAGTAACTTAACAAAAAAACAAGGATCATGCCATGTCAGGAACAATTCCACCACCATCAGCCCCTGTGTTCGACATAGAACATAAAGTAAGAGAACCCAAGTTAGGACGCGGAGTATTTGCATTTACCCCAGAGCATATCGCTGCAAGCATAACTCCAGTATTCGATCCGCATAGCAAACTAGGGACGCCTGGAGCTCAGAAACGATGCGTAGAGTTCAGTAATAATTTAAAGAACATTCAACCCATACAACCTATTCACACAGGTAACTCAGAAGTGGATGTGCCGAATCTGGAACGCTACGATCAACAGCGGGATTTGTATAGTGAAATAGAGAAAAGGGCATGCCAGATATTTCAACACAATTTGAAATACCGCGACTACCCATCTCGTCAATTTACACTTGCTAATATCGGAGGCGGAGGAGATTCCGCAAAGATTCGCAATGAGACCATCGATGCCTCATAAATATCCATAGCGGAATAGACTCCTTCCACTTGAAAGCTCTCGGATTTTGCACTGTGGAAACTTGAAAAAGCTCGAGGGTTCGAGCTAGCACTCTGAATTTGAACCAATGAGATAGCGCCAAAGCAGCTCAACTTGAATAAGTTGAGCGATGCAAAGGGTTCAAATAGAGTGGCTATCCGATGCCGTCAAGACCACTAAAACGCGTAAATGAATTCGATCTCATACTGGCGATATTTTTCATCCGGACCAATATTCGTATTTAGTGTATTTGAATAATTGAAATTCTGCTGAACGACTAAGTTGTTAGTAATCGCATAGAGCGCTTCGATTTGCACTCCTTTAAAATTTGTGTTGCCTCCAGCCGTTTTTTGAGTCGTCCCCCCGCCTGAGCCATCTGCGTTTAGAGTGTACAAACCAATGCCCGCCGCATTGCCTCTTCCGATTCCTAGGTTGTCGAAATCAGGATATGCCTGCGCCTGAACCCATTGATAATTGGCATCGATGGCCCAATCGCCTTGCTTTTTGACAACTCCGATCGATACGCCAGCGTACCATGCAATGTTTGCCTTTTCGCCGCCGGTAGGAATGATCTGAGTAGGAATGACAACATCCTGCATACCGGCAGGATGCATTCCGACAAATTTGGAACCGATCGCTAAATGGTTCATCAATCCAGCCGCATAGATTTTGATGAGCTTCTTCCCGATCCACTGAGGATAGAATTGATAATAGGTCAAAATCTGAGAAACCAAAAATCGATATCGTTGGTTGATCAAAGCGGTCTCGTAAGCAGTATTTCCTTCTTCGTTTTCTCCGCCGGGACGATACCAGTTAATCAGAGAATACTTGAGGTTCATGCCCGTATTTCCGATGCCCAATGCACCCATTTCGCCTACATAGCCATAGTGATTGGTGATATCGTCGACAAGGAATGCGCCTCCGTTGAAATAGTAGTCTCCCAAAGAATCGAAAGCTTTATTAAAACGGAATAAACCGCCATCAAAGAGAGAAGAGAATTCCACTTTCGAATCAAAGACGTTGAAAAGGTTCCTGCGGCCGATTTCAGCATCGATGATGAGTGAGTCGCCAGGGAGGATCCGTCCTCCGAGATACGCTTTTTCCAAGCGGATCCTATTCGTCGTCCCGCTTCGAATCCCCATGTCATTGTCAAACTCCACTTTGATCGCCGCCCAGGTGCGGTCCGTTCGGTAATCCAGCATGAGGTTCACTTCGACATCCCATGCATACATCGGCTTAGGTTTAGGGAAATTCGGGGCTAGATCGGGGTTGTCGCGCTGTTGAATACCATTGGTGCGCTCGTTGACTGCCTGAAATTCGGTGCGGACCTCCCCGCTGAGGGAAAGATCGCCGCCGATTTCTTTCATGGTGACAAATCGCTTGTCTCGCAGCCATCTCCGCAAAGCATCCATATCTTTGCTGTCCGGATCCATTTTATCATCGTACTGAACATCGGCGCTTTGAGCAAAAATAGAACTGGCCAAGAGCATTGCAGAGCAAAAGAAGGCTGAGAAATTACGAGCACGTTTCGACATTGAAAACCTTTCATTAGTAAAGAAAGGGTTGAATTATAACAAGCCCCGACTTTTAAGGCAAAGCAAAGAGACTTACGACTTCCTAGGGAGTGTACCGTAAAGATTCTTCTGTCGATTTTTAGGTTCTTTTGAGCCGATTTTCGGTTCAAAATTTTGAAGTCGAAAAGCGGCCAAAATAATCCAAAAAAGCGATGAAGCAATCTTTACGGTACACTCCCTAAAAACGGATTTGGCCCGAAACGGCTGCTCCCTGCTCAAAGCCCCCCCGCCACTCGACATTCAATGCAATATCGGTTCCTTTGGAAAGGGTGCAACCTAAAAATGGGCCGAGGGTATGACGGGATCGCAACCATCCGATCCCAGATTCTAATTTTCTGATTTTCAGCCTAGTGCGATTCGCTGCAACACCGATATAGGGGATAAAGGAGTTGATTTTTTGAGAAAGGGCGGCAGCGGCTTGCCAATATCTCATTTCAGAGCGTACAGTCCTGGCTAAAGGAATGCCATTGGATGTTGCATGGCCTTTCATCCAATCCCATCCTCCGGCATGCGCATCTGCAGCCAAAGAAGTGTCTTTAATTTCCAAAATGACGAGTTTTGCACTGCCGCTCCAGAGCATTCCTTCAGAAAACTGACCAAGAATCGCCGTGTTGCCAACTTGCTTCCACTGCCAATAAAAACGTCCCGATCCCAATTCGATTTGGATATTCAGTCTTTCCGCGATATTCCAGGTTATATTCCCTATTTGGGACTCGCCTCTTAACTCGGCTCTGTGCAAACCAAAGCTCTGGCTTGAAGTCCGAGCGCAAAACCGTTGTTGGGAGAGCCAATCGCCTAAAACCCCCGATTGAAAATTGGTCCAACTCGTGTCGGGAATGAAAAACCCCTGCTCGAGCAGGGAAGGAGCCGATGGATTTCCGATAGGAACGGCGCAAAGTGAGAAGATACTGAAAAGAGCCGGAAGTAAAAATCTGAA
>Ga0206877_10254_pt1 | contig 14284 bp, 15 predicted proteins | sample Alteio_BWOrgCont_7_FD_152623 | JGI IMG/M metagenome (GOLD analysis project Ga0206877, IMG submission 152623) | Enriched cells from forest soil in Barre Woods Harvard Forest LTER site, Petersham, Massachusetts, United States -... | ecosystem: Environmental > Terrestrial > Soil > Temperate forest >...
CGCGCATGAGCTGCATATCACGCTATATAGGGTTCCGATTGCCGCGCCCATAGCCAGCTCAAATTGCTGCAGACTGCAGAGCTGCCGATGAAACGACCTCACCCCGCCCGGAAGAATTACGCGGCAAATGAACCGTAAACGTTGACCCCTGACCTTCACTGCTGTTCACGACGATGTCACCGTCATGGAGGTCGATCACCGTTTTGACCAAATAAAGCCCAACACCGGTACCGACGATACTGGAGACATTGCTGCCCCGAAAATATTGTTCAAAAAGGCGGCCGATATCCTGCTCTGGGATTCCAACTCCACGATCTTCAATTACGATAGCTAAATTATCAGATTTGGCCTTAGCACTAATTTTTATAGGCTCGTTGTTCGGAGAATACTTGATCGCATTGGACAGCAATTTGCTCAACGCTTGAAAGAGCAGTTTTCTGTCACCAATTATCAATAGAGGCGTGGTACCGAAATTCTGATAGAAATCAGCTGCTGGCACAACTTCGCGATGCAATCGACAGACCTCGCTCAGCAAGGAGCGCATATCGAATTCTGAAGGATGGAAGTAAAGTTTGGCCTAACTGTCCATCAACCGAATGCGCAAACTCTTCAAGGCCGCAGGTTATGCCCACATTTGACATTCGATGCTCTAGGACTTCAGGATTTCGTCGCGCGCCGCGTGAACGCAGTGCAGAAGCCACTTCATGATCTCCGGTGTTACGGAGACATTCATCGGGAACGACTTCAGCGCGTAGACCACAGCCTCGGCATCGGTGCCGTTACGGTTATAGTCGGCGTTCCGGAAACCGGTGCTGAAGCTCATATAGGGCGTATATTTGCCATCTATCAGCTTGCTCTCTCGGACCCAGTCGAACAGTTTGTTGCCGACAGCTTCCGTCAGCTTGTTGTGCGTCAGAAGATCGGCTTTGAAGCCGGCCTCGCTCAGCTCTTTTTGATACTGAACCTTGGCGTCCGTTCCTTTTGGATAGATCCGAAACAATGTGACCATCCCCGAGTCATCGGGATTTACACATATCATGTCAGGGCATGCGGCCAGGAGATCGTACAGATAGTATTTGGTCTCGAGAATTCCGCCTAGGATGGCCTGCATACCTTCTTTGCCGAAATACTTCAGAGTCGCCCAGCCCGCAAGAGAGCCGGACGGAGTGCGCGACACTTCCAGTGAGTAATACATAGGATTGTACGGATTTCGTACCTGCAAGTAGGCGTTACCACCGCGCCGATGGATTGACTCGAATTCTTCAGCATTCTTGTACATGAAGCAGCTGCTAACATAGGGCGCCCAGCCGAACTTATGGAAATCGACACCAACGGCATCGGCATAGCCGAGCTCCTTCATTGCCTTGCCGTTCTGCTTTAAAATCGGCAATATACGAAACTTCGAGGCAGATCATTTTAGCCTAGTGCAGCGACCTGGGATGGGCCCTCATGGCAGCACCTAGAATAACGTTCGAGCGCATTGCGGGAAACCGCAGATCAGGCCGTCTTAGACTTGCTGATGTCGAATATCGTGTAGTGAGGAACGAATCCGAGCGGGCATGGAACGTCTTTCGCAACGGCGCTCCAACGGAAGTATCCGCGCGTAAAAAGAAACAGTCAGCAGTGGATTTAGCAATACGCAATGCGATCGCTGAGTCAGAGACATCGGAAATTGCAATTATGGTGACCTGCGCAGAGCGTCGAAAGATTATAACTGTGTGGAAGGGACCGTAATCACCATTCGCCTAGGGACGAGGTTCAGAAAAGCGGAGATCGGTTCGATGGTCTCCCGCGGCTTCAATTTCGGCTGTTGGCCGAAATCCCGCAGATCAAACGGACTGCCGCTGCGGCGGGCGGCGCGAAGTTTCAAATTGATGCTCGCCCCCTCCATTTGAGCAGGCGCCCGTCAATCGCGACAAGTCCCAATGCAATCACCACCATGCCGGCCAAGGCCTGCCAGGTGACGGCTTCGCCCAAGAAGAACGCGCCCAGGAACAGCGCGATGATGGGAATAAGAAATGTCACCAGCGAGACATAGGTGACGCTGACATTGGCCACCAATTTAAAGAAGACGAAATAGGCCAGCGCCGTATTGACCAGCGCGATGGCCAGCAGCGACGCCCAGACATCCCAGCCCGGGATGGCCAGGCGCCAGGGCTGATCAACCGCCAGCGACAAGGGCAGCAGGATCACGGCGCCGCCAGTGATCTGGCCGGTGGCGGCGGCCAAGGGCGTAATGTCCTTGAAGCGGCGGCTGTAAACCCCGCCAAAGCCATAGGCCGCCGAAGCGCCAATCACCGCCAACTCGCCCAAAACGGCGCTGGCGCCGGAAAAGGCTGCGGGTCCCACCAGGATCATCGTGCCCAGGATGCCGAACCCGATGCCGGCAATTTTGCCCCAGGAGAATTTTTCGTCATGGGTACCGAAATGCGCCACCACCACCATGAAAATGGGCGTGGTGGCGTTGAGGATCGAGGCCATGCCGCTGGTGATGCGGGTTTCGCCCCATGCGATCAGGACAAAGGGAATTGCGGTGTTGATCAGGCCCAGGAGCAGGAAACGCTTCCAGCGGCCGTCGCCCAGCGGTAGTCTGGTGCCGCCCGCCAAGAGCCACAGATTCAGCGCAATGGCGGCGATGCCGACACGGCCTAGCACTACCGTGACTGGCGGCAGGACGGCGACTAGTATCTTGTAGAAGAAGAAGCTGCTGCCCCACAGCATCGCCAGGAGCAGCAGCAAGCCCCAGTTTTTCGCGCTCATGGCGCCTGTTTAGCCGATTTGCAGCCAGGAGGACTGTCATTTCGTGCGTTTTGATCCGCGGCGGCGATTACCAGGACAGGACGATTTTACCGGCTTCGCCTGAAAGCGCGGCGCCGAACGCCCTGCTAGCGAACAGCGGTGCAGCCGAACGTCCGCTTTGCGCCACAAGTGGTCATTCAGCCAGCGTCTGCTTCGCGCCAAAATCGGCCATTCTAGAAATGGATTTGTTGCAGTGCGATGGCCACCGTTTTCATCCCGCCATCGATCAACAGCTTGGGCCGGCGTGGGATTTTTTCCCGCCTTATGGGGGCCATAAGCCCGAAACCTCATAGTGTTGCCAGCCTCAACCGCCTATGTCTCAATGCCGCAAATCAGCCGGCCCCGGAGGGACGACATGAGCGCACAGAGTTGGGCAATCCATGGCCGGGAATTCACCAACTGCAACTGCGCCTATGGTTGCCCCTGCCAGTTCAACGCCCTGCCGACCCACGGCCATTGCCAGGCTGTCGTCGGAATACAGATAGACAAGGGCCAGCATGGCCAGACCAGGCTCGATGGGTTGAAGATCGCGGGCATTTTCAAATGGCCCGGCCCCATCCATCTGGGCAAAGGCGAGGCCGCCATCTTCATTGAAAAGCGCGCCAGCTCCCCCCAACGCGAGAGCCTGCTGCGCATCTTGAGCGGCCAGGACACGCGCCCCGGCGCGACCATCTTCCAGGTTTTCTCCACCACCCTGGAAAAGCTGCACGAACCCATCTTCACCGACATCGCATTCGAAGTGGATGTGGAAAAGCGCCGCGCGAAATTGAAAGTGCCGGAGCATATCGAGACGCGCGGCGAACCCATCGTCAATCCGGTCAGCGGCGCGGAATATCGCGGACGCATAGACCTGCCCGACGGATTTGAATATTCGCTGGCGGAGATGGGCCGGGGCTGGTCGACGACCAAGGCGCCGATCCCGCTCGACCTCAAGGATTCCTACGGCCAGTTCGCTGAACTGCATCTGGGCAACAACGGCATCATCCGCGCATGAATGGCGCGGACGCGCCACGGTTCTGGCTGCGCGGGAATGTCATTGTCTCCGCCGCACTCCTGCTTCTAACCCTCTTCGCCTGGGCCTATGTGCTGTGGGTGCGGGCGGGAATGATGGCACCGTCGCCTGACATGCCGTCCATGACAATGGCGGAGATGGCGGCCATGGCCTCTCCCGGCTTCACGGCGTGGAGCGTCGGTCATTTCTATTTCATCTTCGCAATGTGGTCCGTGATGATGGTGGGGATGATGCTGCCAACCGTGACGCCCATGCTTCTGCTCTATACGCGGCTGGCCCAGTCGGCACCTGGACTGCTGTTTGCTTCGACGGCTTGGTTTGCCGGCGGCTATCTCTTGGCATGGACTGGTTTCTCGCTGTTCGCCACAATGGCGCAGTATGGACTTGAGCGGTTCGCGCTCCTGACCCCGATGATGGAAGCTGCAAGCCGCGTGTTTGGCGGTACCGTGTTAGTCATGGCGGGTTTGTATCAATGGACGACGCTGAAAAGCGCCTGCTTGACGCAGTGCCGTGCACCGATGTCGTTCGTGCAGCAGCATGGCGGCTTTCGCCAGGGCAAGATTCAGGCATTGCGGCTGGGCATTCTGCATGGCGGCTACTGCGTGGGCTGTTGCTGGGCTCTGATGGCGCTGTTGTTTGTCGGCGGTGTTATGAATATTTTCTGGATCGCCGGCCTGATGATTTTCATGCTGGCAGAAAAGATATTGCCGAGCGGGCGGACATTGTCGCGACTTGGGGGTGTCGCGGCGATAGCAGGCGGCCTTTGGTACTTTGCCGCGGCCTTGAATCCCTAGCGCGCAGTGGCCCGGCGTGCTGGCTGCGAATGTCCGCTTTGGGTCAAGAGCGGACATTCGCCAACTCAGCCGCGGCCTGTCAGGCTAGCGGGCTGACTTCTCCATTATGTCGGCAACGGACTTTTGGCGGGGGGCGCCATCGTGGGCGAGCCCATCCCGAACACCCACCACGTCCTCTGGGGAACGGTTTTGGCTCATTTTCCACTTCCCTTCGAGACGGGTGATAACCAGATTGAAGCCGACAATGGCACCCAGCATTTTGTCCAAGTAGTCAGTTGGGGCGTCGGTAACAGCCCATGGGGATGTTCTAGAGGCCTCGTGTGCTTCGGTTAGCTTGCCAACGTGTATCCGTAATTGTTCGCGATCATGAAAAAAACTGATTTCGCCATAGGCATGGATGGCTAGGTAATTCCAAGTTGGAACCACTTTTCCGGTCTGCTGTTTGGTCGGATACCAAGAGGGCGTAATATAGGCATTTGGCCCCAAAAAAATCGCAAGCGCATTACCACCATGGCGCGCAAATTCCCATTGCGGATTGGCGCGCGCCACATGCCCATGCAGCGTTCCGAACGGGGCAGGTTCGGGGCTCACCAACATTGGCAGATGGTTTGCATCTATGCCGCCTTCACCACATGTAACGAGGGACGCAAATCCGATCTGTCTAATTGCGTCGTGTAAGACCGGAACATGATCTTCTTTAAAATGCGCAGGAACATACATCCGATCCTCCCCAGAAGCCGAGACAGTTTACTGGCGTCAGATTAGTCCCACACCATCGTGCTTGAGTGCACGCGCCGGTTTACTCGCTTGACGAGAACATCGGGGTCGAATGGTTTTGTAATATAATCGGTCGCGCCCGCACTTATGGCTGACTTCACCATTTCCGTCTTTTTATCGCCCGTTAGCATAAACACGAGCAGCTTAGACAGTCTGGGATCGCCTCTAATCTCCTCAAGCACCGAAATGCCACTCGAACCGGGCATATGTATATCCAGCATCACAGCATTAGGCCTGCTCTTGCGGATGAGCGCCAGCGCATCGCTGCCGCTTGAGGCATTCAGCACTTCATAGCCTGCTGCACCGAGGACAATCGAGATCAAGCTCACGCTGACCGGATCATCGTCGGCAATCACAATACGATGCTTCATGGAAGTGTTCCGACCTTTGGGCGAATCATAGCGTTTTCTGCTTAACGTTTTATTATTACTAGTCTGGCCGATGTCGGCGCTTCGTCCAAGCACCGTTGACGGGGATATCGTCATCGGACCAAAACCACATTTTAACGAATAGTTATCAAGGCGGCCATACTATCTATGCGCCCTATCGAAATATCCTGTTCGATGGGAAAATATCAACCAAAGATCGCCTTATGCGCCGTGCAGAAGCACAAAGTGCTAAAAATTCCGAAGCTGACTTTGTTGCGGCGATAAAAGCGCATGAGAACTACATTCTGCGCCTCCCCGGTGGGAAGCGCGCAGATTTGCGGTTCGTAAAAGCCCCCGGCATCAATTTGAGCCATCGGCGTCTTGATGAAATTGAACTCTCGGGGGCCGATCTCAGCGGCGCAAATCTGGAAGGCGCAAATCTCAACTTGGCGGTGCTGTTTTGTGCTGACCTCACCGAGGCCAATCTCGTCGGCGCCAGCTTGAAGCGGGCCGACCTTCGCGGCGCTCGCATTCAAGGCGCAAGTTTCGAGTACGCGGAGATGGACAGCGCGGACTTCCGCCAGTCCACAATTGCCTTCATGGGCAAGAACAATCAATGGACTTTCCGTGGCAAGGACGAAAACCACAGCACCACAGTTAGTTTCGCGAGTTGCTCTCTGAAAGGAGCAAACATGAACAACGCGAACTTGAAAGACGCCCGCTTTGATGGCGCCTTTCTGAATGGTGCGTCTTTCAGGGGAGCAACATTTGGCAATGCGAGCTTTGACGGCGCGATTCTGATAGGCGTCAATCTGTCAGAGCTTCGTGTGCCCAGAGAACGCTTTAAAAATTGTGTCACAGATCCCGGTCCGGAGATGCGGGCTCGCCTCCCCCAATTAATTGCCATTCTCGAGAGCGCGCAAGTCTGGGCGGAAACGGATGGCCGCGGGGGCGCCCCTGCAAATCTGGAAGGTGAAGACATTCGCTTGCTTGCCAAAGCGATGAAGAACCGGAAGCTGACCGGAATAAAGTGCATGAAAACCTCGGCCGTGGGCGCAGATTTCTCGGGCTGCGAGCTTCAGGCGGCCAACTTTGACGGCGCGGATTTGCGGTGCGCTATCTTTACAGGGGCAGATCTGCGTGGCGCATCATTCAAGGGCGCCAATCTGGCCCACGCCAACTTCAGCCAGGCCAATCTGTTGTCGTTGGTCCTGGAAAGCGGAACGACGCTGGTAACGGATTTCGAGGGCGCGGTGCTAGATCGGGTCAGTTTTCACCGGGCGCAGCGCGTATATGGACAATAACCACCGATATCACCGTTGGCAGAATCAGCGCGATTATCGCAATTACCGCAGTCAGCACGCCGCCACCTATAGTGACTGGAATCACGATCGCCGCTAATCGCGGCCACGACGGAAATAGTTTGGCAGTCTAAAAAGGCCCGATGCTCGTTCCCCCTCCACGCGCATCAGGCCTTCTGCTTTTTGAACGCTTCACGCCTGCGTCGACCAAGCTGGGGCAGCTCTATACCTAGCGACTTCCGTGCTGGGAACGTCCGCTTTGGGTCAGAAGCGGTCTTTCAGCTAATGTCCGCTTTGCGCCATGTGTGGACGGCTCTCCCTTGGCAAGGTCTTTTGTGATGTTCTGCCCTTCGGTCGGTGCGGCCATGTGTGCGGCCTGTTGATGCGGCTCACATGGGCCGCTGGCCATAATGCCTTCCGCGGAGACGGGTCCCGATCAAAAGCACGCGCTCGAGGCGCCTTGGCGCAAATGGGTTTTCCCGCTCTCGGTTTCGACTGATGGTGCATTACATCGCGATTGCCCTTCCCAAACTCTGCCCGGGGCTGCTGCCTAGGCCGCAGCCACCGTAGGCTCTCTATATCGTTCCCCGGTCATCATCATGGCCCAGATCATCCTGGCCATCTTGTTGGCCAGCGCGACCGCCGCGATCTTTGGCGTGCGGCGGGCAAGCAGATGCACCAGCCATGGGCGCTTGGTTCCATGCCTCTGGGCGTAGCGGATGACAGCAAGGGCCCCGGCCACCAGCAGTTGCCGCAAATATCGGTCGCCCTGCTTGGTGATGCCGCCCAGCTTCTCCTTGCCGCCGCTGGAGTTCTGCCGCGGGACAAGGCCGATCCAGGCGGCAAGATTCCTGCCGGATTTGAACGCTGCAGGATCTGGTACCGTGGCGACGATTGCGCTGGCCAGCACCGGGCCGACACCAGGCACTTCCATCAGCCGGCAGCCCAATTCCGTGGACCTGGCGCTCGCCCTGACCCGCCGGTCGTTCTCCAGCACCTGGTCATTCACCAGCCCAAACTGGCAGACCAGCGGCACCAGTGAGGCGCGTGCCACTGCCGGCACACGGTCATCATCCGGGTTGCCCAGGATCGTGATCAATCGCTGAAGACCATTGCGGCCTACCGGGGCGACCAGGCCGTATTCTGCCATGTGGCCCCGGATCGCGTTCGACAGTTGAACGCGCTGGCGCATCAGCATCAGCCGCACGCGGTGAAGGACCAGCGTTCCCTGCTGTTCGCAGGTCTTGATCTCGACAAAGCGCATACTCGGCCTGGTCACCGCCTCGCAGATCGCCTCGGCATCCGCGGCATCGTTCTTCTGCCGTTTGACGTAAGGCTTTACATAGCGGGGCGGCATCAATCGCACCGTATGGCCCAGCTTCCTGAGCTCTCTTCCCCAATGATGGGCGGCCGCACAGGCTTCCATCCCCACCAGGCAGGGAGCCTGTTTCCCAAAGAAGTGCAGCAATTTCCCACGGGTCAGCCGGCGCTCGATAACAACCGCACCTGCCGCGTCAACGCCATGCACCTGAAAGACCGATTTCCCGAGGTCCAATCCGATTGTCACCGCTAATTCCATGGTTCTCCTCCATTTGGCCAACCCCTACAGGCTGGCGGGTTGGTGAAGAGCCGTCCACGGCATCAATAGCGGACATTCGAGTAATGGCTGAGTGGCAGCTTCAATATTTCCCCGTCGGGAGCGAAACCCGCCGATGACGTCAGCCTTGCGTTTCTGGCCTTGGGGTCCCTTGGGCATGGGAGTAGTGTGGCACAATGGCCTTAGCGCCGGGTAGGTATCTCCCATGAAAAAAGTTCGCGAGTATGTTGGGCACGCTGAGGTATTTCAGGCTCTAGCGAGGACTGCCATTAGCGACAAATTTAAACTCGAATATGTGAAATTGGCCGCTGCTTGGATGGATATTGCCGAAGAGCGGCGGGCATTCTTGGTCGAATTGGGGCGCGACAAGCCCCATTGATTCAACCAGATTTCAAACTTATGCAGTGCCCTATTTCTCATACCGTGTAATGATGATCTGCAAGCTATGCGCCCGGCGGCGAAATTTTACGGCAGCGTTGACCCCGGCTTTTTCCAGCTTACATTCCGACGCCGAAACCAGAAGACGCGCGACCTGGCAAGGGCAGAAAATGTCCAACGCACTTATCCAAGCCGGATCGTACCGTTGGCATTCCTTGCACCAGACATCACCGAGGCGATCCTCGAAGGGACCCAGCCAATGGATCTGTCTCTCGATCGATTGCTCTCGGCAATGCCGTTGCCGCTCGATTGGGATGCGCAACGCGCTGCGCTCGGATTTTCCGCGCAATAAACCAACAGGTGTCCACCGAATCGCGCTGCACATAGCCAGATTTTTCCCGTTGTGCATCGGCAATTCGGCACGACCGCCACTGAAAAAATGGCCTCCGGAACAAAACGGCGCAAAGCGTCCTGAATCGCCTCGTGATTTAGCGCTTTGGTGGCACTGAGGAGCGCGCGCGCCGTCCATGTCTTTGAATTTTCGGACTTAGTTATCGCCGCCGGAGAATGCCCCATTCGGAGCACCCCCGTTGGCTGGGGGACTAGGATTCGAACCTAGACAGGCAGAGTCAGAGACTTATCTTTGCTCAGGCTTTCTGCGGACTTTTTCCGAATATGTTGCATCCGTGTTGCGTGTGACTGTCCAGCATATCCGCTCTGCTCCAGGACCGGTCACGCCCAACTTTGCGAAAATAGCTCTTCTCGCCCATCTGAGTTCGCCACATAGTTGCAGTTGACGTTGCCTTTCGCTTCGGGGGTTTGGTACTGCGCCAACAGAACTGGGCTGGCTCCCCTCGGCCGCAGCCTGCTCCACCGTAGGCGTTCAAGGCTCGGGAGGAAGAGATTCTTCCCCGCCCCCAGTCGCGAATCACTCGGATCCCACGACGCCGCGAATCACGCGGCGCCCGGCGCGGCAGCCGGGCTGCTTTCAAAGAGCTTCGGAAACCGTTAAAAAATGTGTGGGTTTGCTTGGATTGGGCGAGATGAGGGGCCGAACCGGATTCTGGGGACCATCCGTGGCCGGTATCAGCTTGGATGCGTACTTCGATGCCCGGATAGCGACATTTTTTTTCGCTGCCCTCTTGGTTTTCCTGTCCCCTTCGGCCTCCGTCTGGGCACAGGGGAATCCCGCCGAGGTTCATGAAGGCGTGGCTTCCTGCGGCGGCTCGGCCTGTCACAGCAGGCTGCTCGCCACTGGCAAGACAGTGCGGCAAAATGAACTGATCACTTGGCAGGATAAGAGCTCCGCCGCCGGCGCGCACAGCCGCGCTTGGCAGGTTTTGGTTACCGCGCGGGCGGATGCAATCACCGCCAAGCTGGGGCTGGGCCCGGCACGGGATGCCGGAGCCTGCTTGGGCTGTCATTCCGAACCGACAGCTGCCGCGAAGCGCGGCGAGCTGTTTAAAATTTCGGACGGCGTCGGCTGCGAAGCCTGCCATGGCGGTTCGGGCGGATGGCTGGGCAGCCATTATGCCGTGGGCGCCACCCATGCCTCGAATGTGGCCGCGGGCCTGGTCCCCCTGGAAGATCCTAAAACCCGCGCCACGCTCTGCCTGGATTGTCATTTCGGCAGCGACAAGCCCGGCCAGTTCGTCACCCATCAGATGATGGCGGCTGGCCACCCCAGGGTTTCCTTTGAACTGGATCTGTTCAGCGCGCTGCAAAGTCATTACGACATCAATGTCGCATATGCAAAGCGCAAACAGCTCGCCAGCGGGATCAAATTCTGGTCGGTGGGACAGGCTATGGCGGTGGAACGGGCGCTGACGCTCTATGGCGATGCGGCGCATGGACAGGAAGGCGCTTTCCCCGAATTCTATTTCTTCGATTGCCAGAGCTGTCATCGCCGGATTTCCGACGATCCAGGTACCCCTCTTTCCGCTGAAGCCAATCCCGGCCGCCCGCTGCCGGCCGGTACGCCGCCCTTCGATGATGAGAATATAATCATGCTTTCGGCGGTGGCGCGCGTCGCTGCACCAGGGCTTGCCGGTTCGTTTGACGAGAATTCGCACGCCTTTCATGCCGCCCTCACCAAGGATCGGGAGAGCGCCGTGGCGGCGGCGGTCAGGCTGGCGGAATCGGCCCGCTTGGCCGCGCACAATTTCAGCCGCGCCGATACCATGGCGGTGCTGGAAAATGTGCTCAGCGATTCCGCCGCGCGTTATACCGATTATGCCGGGGGCGCCCAGGCGGTGATGGCCACCGACACGCTGCTCAATTCGCTGGTGACGGCGGGGCAGGTTAGCCGCAAGGACAGCGTTGCGATTCGCCCCCAAATTGACCTGCTTTATGCCGATGTACGCGATCCCAACAGCTGGCATCCGGCGGAATTTCGCGCTGCGATGCGACAGCTGGCGGCTTCTGTAAGGAGATTCAATTGATGTCGCGGGCGCGGACTGTCGGCAGTGTCGTCTTGAGTGCGGTCCTTCTGCTCAATGCCTGCGGCAAGGGCAGCAGCACTAGCAGCAGCGCGAGCAGCACCTCGGGCACCAGCACTTCCAGCACGCCCGCGAGCGTCTATGGCGTTCCCGCTTCCGAAGCGCTGACAGTGGCGGACGTGCAAACCATCATCGCCATGGCGGCTGCCGAAGCACAGGCCCGGACCAAGCCGGCAGTGATTGCCGTGGTGGACCGCGTTGGTAATGTGCTGGCGGTTTATACCATGACCGGCGCGCCTCCCACCGCGACTCTAAGGGCGTCAACCTCCGGTACCAATATGGATGCCCAGGGCGTGGTGGCGCCCGCCGCGGCCGCCGCAATTTCCAAGGCGATTACCGGCGCCTATCTGTCTTCCGGCGGCAACGCCTTTTCCACCCGCACCGCCAGCATGATTGTGCAGCAGCATTTTCCGCCTAGCCCCGCCAGCACCGGACTGGCGAGCGGTCCCCTGTTCGGGGTGCAGTTCAGCCAATTGCCCTGTTCGGATCTTTCGCAGCGCTATGTCGCGGGTGGCGGAACAACCGCCTTTATCGGACCTAAGCGTTCGCCGCTGGGCCTGGCCGCTGATCCGGGCGGTTTTCCGCTTTACAAGAATGGCGTGCTGGTTGGCGGCGTGGGGGTGATGGCGGATGGCGATTACGGTTATGACACCAACATCCTGGACGTGGATAATGACATTGATGAAGGGATCGCTTTCGCGGCCATCACGAATTTTGCCGCGCCCTCCACCATCACCGCCGACCAGATCACGGTCAACGGCACCAGCTTGCGCTACAGCGACGCGACCAGCGCCTCGCTCAAGCTCAATCCCGCTTCCGCGCCGCCCTTTTCCTCCCTGACCGCGGCGACCGGATCGCTGACGGCGGTGACCGGCTATTTCGCCGGGACCGCGATCCTGGCGGGCCAGGTCTATGGCACCGAGGCTTCCGGCATCCGCAAAGCCAGCACGGCGGAATTCAATAATCCCGACGCTTTCATCCTCACCGATGGTGCGGGCACGCCCCGCTATCCGGCAAAACCGGGGAGCGATGGCGGCGATGTCGCCAGTCCCTTGACCGCGTCTGAAGTGAGCGCGCTGATGCAACAGGCCTTCACCGTGATGAGCGACACGCGCGCGCAGATCCGCCAGCCGCTTAACAGCCGGGCACAAGTGACGGTGTCGGTGGTGGATACGCGCGGCAATATCCTGGGCATTGTGCGCGCGCCCGACGCGCCGATTTTCGGCATAGACGTGTCGCTGCAGAAGGCGCGGACGGTGGCGTTTTTCTCCGGCGCCCATGCCGCGTCCGACCTCAGCGGCAATCCCAGCACCGATGTGCAAAGCTTTGTCCCGGCGACACGGACGTTCCTGAGCAATCCCACCGCGTTTACAGGCGCCACGGCGTTCACGGCGCGCGCCATCGCCAATCTGTCCCGGCCGTTTTTCCCCGATGGCCAGGACGGCAATCCCAACGGGCCGCTGTCGCGGCCCATCGCGCAATGGAGTCCCTTTTCCACCGGCCTGCAATCGGCGCTGGTGATCACCAACATCGGCCAGCATCTCACCTATGTCGCCACCGGCAATCCGACAACCGCGCCTGATACAAGCGCGCGCTGCACCTTCATTCCTGATACGCCGTCCGGCCAGAACCGGCTGCAGAATGGCGCGCAGATTTTCGCCGGCGCGGTGCCGATTTACCGGGGCAGCGTATTGGTGGGCGCCATCGGTGTATCCGGCGATGGCACAAGCCAGGATGACATGATCTCGTTCCTGGGGCTTTACAATGCCGGTACCCAGACCACGACCATCGGCGAAGCGCCAACCGCGATCCGCGCTGACCAGATTGTCATTCCCGTCAATGGGCAATCGGTCAGGCTGCTCTACGTCAACTGCCCCCCCGCGCCTTTCCTGGACACCAGCGACACCAATGTGTGCGACGGCAAATGAGGCACGATCTGCTGCGCGTGTTTTTATTTTCCGTCCTGGTCGCGACGGCGCCGGCTTTTGCCCAGGACCAGGCGCCGCCCACTGACGCCTCTGCTCCGGATGGCGCTGACGGGCGTGCGATACCGGGACGGTCGCGCAGCTATCAACCGCCAGTGACCCAGAACAATCCGGGCGCCGTGGTTGCGCCGCCACCCGAGGCCTTTCCCACCGATCAGATTCCCGTGCCCGACCGCTGGCGCCTGGTGGATGCCTTGGGCGTGGGCGGGCAATGGTGGGATCCCTACAACCAGAATGTGATCAAGGGCGACCGGCCGATCCTGGGGACAAACGACTGGTTCATTGATTTCACGGGCATTTCCGACAGTGTCGCCGAAATACGCTCGTTTCCCACATCGGTGGGTACACAGACGACGCAGCGGCCAGGCGGCCTGGATACCTTCGGAGACGCCGACTCCTCGCTCTATACCCAGACCTTTATCGCCGGTGCTTCCATCTATCAAGGCTCGACCACTTTCAAGCCGCCCGAGATCGAATTCCGCTTCGCGCTGGCCTATAATTTCAATTATGCCCAGGCTTCCGAGCGGGGCGTATTGTCCGTCAAGACCAGCAACCCAACTCATCGCACCGACAGTTTCATCGGCGTGCAGGAAGCTTTTGTGGATTATCACATCCGCGACGTGGACGCGCGTTACGACTTCGATTCCATCCGGGTCGGCATCCAGCCATTTTCGTCGGACTTCCGCGGGTTCCTGTTCCAGGACAACCAGCTTGGCGTCCGCTTGTTCGGCGACCGCGACAACAACCGCTACCAGTATAATCTGGCCGCCTTCGC
>Ga0206877_10255_pt1 | contig 14214 bp, 12 predicted proteins | sample Alteio_BWOrgCont_7_FD_152623 | JGI IMG/M metagenome (GOLD analysis project Ga0206877, IMG submission 152623) | Enriched cells from forest soil in Barre Woods Harvard Forest LTER site, Petersham, Massachusetts, United States -... | ecosystem: Environmental > Terrestrial > Soil > Temperate forest >...
GGAATCTTTGCCCTGATTTTCATACTCTTTTCAGGAGGCATGAATACCCAGTTGAAAGAAGTTCGTCCCGTCTTGAAGCCCGCTTTGCTACTCTCAACTCTAGGAGTTATTTTTGCAACTGTCCTTGTGGGTTTGTTCGCTCATATGTATTTGGGATTTTCTATTTTGGAAGGTTGTTTACTTGGGGCTACCGTAGCTTCTACCGACGTTGCTGCTGTGTTCACAGTTTTGCGATCCCAGAGTGTCCGGTTGAGAGGAGGGATTTCTCCATTACTGGAGCTTGAATCAGCGCTCAATGATCCGATGGCCGTATTTTTAGGAGTTGCGCTTCTCGCGCTAGCGAATCAAAGCCAGTCCCCACTCATTAAACTGCTACCATTATTCTTCTTGCAGATGATTTTGGGTGCTGTGATTGGCTGCGGATCTGGAAAGATCGCAAAGTCTATTATCAATCACATCAAACTCGAATTTGAAGGGTTGTACCCAGTCCTCAGCATCGGTTGGATCATACTGACTTATGCCTTGACTCAAGCTCTTGGTGGAAGTGGGTATCTCGCAGTTTATCTTACAGGTGTTGTACTTGGGAACGAGAACCTCCTTCACAGAAAAAGTCTGATTCACTTTCACGAAGGAATTGCTTGGCTTGGACAAATTGTAATGTTTCTGGCGATGGGCCTACTAGTGAATCCAAATGAATTACTAAAAATTGCTCCTTTTGGTTTCGCTTTGTCTGCTTTCCTAATCTTTGTCGCGAGACCTGTCAGTGTCTTTCTTTGTTTCCCAATCAGTCGATTTAGTATTCAAGAAAAATTGATGGTGTCTTGGGCCGGATTACGTGGAGCAGTTCCAATTTCTTTGGCAGGATACGTTCTCGTTTCCCATATTCCAAGATCGATTGACATTTTTAATCTCGTCTTCTTTGTAACGTTTTTCTCTGTCCTATTGCAAGGAACGACAATCCCTGCCGTAGCCAAATGGCTGAAAGTTGATTTGCCATTCAAAGAGAATATCCAATTTCCTATTGAGTTCAATCCAACTAGAAACCTCAGGAACAAATTAGTGGAAGTTCCAGTGCCCCCAGGGTCCAGAGTTATCGGCAAGTCGTTAGTGGAACTCAAACTACCAAAAGGCATTCTTGTGATATTAATTCAGCGAAACGGTGACACGTTCATCCCAGGGGGAGGGACACAGATTAACGAACAAGATACCTTACTCATTTTGAGTGAGAGTAAGTCTCCCAGAGATATTCAGAACGTGTTTACGTAACTACGGCTTCAACTGTGATCCTCCAGGTTGAATCCTCAATTCTTTTTTCCCGCGCGTTTCTCAAACCGCTTGAGATACTCTCCTAAGAAATAATTCCAGCCCTCATCATGCCCTTTTCCGTCTTCGTTGTTAGGGAGCCCGGTGTGCACCAACGTCATTAACGTGTCCTGCCCTTTTTTCTTGAAGGTCACCGTGACCGTCGACTCTAGCCCATTCGTGTAGGGAGACATCCAAGTATGCTGAATGCGAGCAGATTGCTTGATCTCTTTAAATCGGCCGTAGTGAGGGGTTCCGCTAATGTACCAATAAAATAGTCCATCTACTTTTGGATTGAAGATTAACTTGTCGCCTTCATACCAGGGAGTGCCGGGAACCTTGGCATTGAGCCATCCACTAAATACGTCTTTCGGCGAAGCAGGAATGGTTCGTTCTACCTTCACAGTAAGCATTTTTTTTGATTTCTTCATGACTTCGTCTCCTTGTTCTTGTTTTTAAAATACTGTTGGAATTGATCCAACCGCTCGTTCCAGAATCGCTCATACTCGTGCACCCATCCGGCGACCTCTCTCAGTGGTTCCGCTCGAAAAGAAATAAAAACTTCACGCCCTTGTTTTCTGCGCTCGATGAGCCCAGCACGCTCCAGCAATTTGAGATGCTTTGTCACGGAGTTCAGAGCCGTATCGAAAGGTTTTGCGATATCTAGAAATCGAGCAGGTCCGTTTGCGAGCTGCCCAATAATCGCTCGTCGAGTCGGGTGAGAAATGGCTGTTAGGACATTCGTTAGGTGATCCATACAATCATTACACCATAAGGTGTAATGATTTGCAAGCTAAAAATTGACACCCATTCAGTATCTCTTCATGATGAAAGGATGGGGATAGCAGTCGTCACTACAAGAAATGAAGATAAGAATCTATGCACCGAGGCTTCCAAGGTTCTTTCGTTAGAAGGCGTATCTATTGGGGATGCGGAGGAACTCACCGCTTACCTAGCGAAAGATCCAAATAGCATCATTTTATGGGATCTCGACCATCCTGAAGCAACAGTTCCGACTCATCCGATCTCGATCCAGAGAGTGTCCACTGTCTTGAAAAAACATGCCAAACTCGAAAGAGTGCTGGGCATTTCAGACAATGAATTGACGACAATGCCCTATTTGGCAAATGTCAGGATTTTTGATCATCATCTATTTCGACGAGAGCTTGCAGGAAGTTCGTATCTCATAGCTCGCCTTTTAGAGTCGATCCTCATTGGAATTCCAGCCGGCATTGAAAGGTTTTTTCAGGAGGGAGTTAAAGTTCAGAAGTTAGCGTTAGAATCATCCGCCCAAAGAAAGACGTTAGTAGAGGCCGTAAACAAAACTCTCGAAAAAACGAGCCTACCGTCGAGACTTAATATTCTGATTTCTCAATACACTGACGAACTTCTTATGAACGCAATTTTCGACGCACCACGTAAAGACGGGGTTTTTTACAAAAAAAATAGCGATCGAACATCAGATTTTGTACTGGATCCCCTAGAGACGGTTGCACTCGAGTTTGCCGTTGGGCAAGAGTATCTTTCTGTCTGCGTTCGGGACCAATTCGGTTCAATGACGAAAGAGGCTTTTATGAAAAGTGTTTGGAAGAATTTCGTTCGAGATTCATACAAGCCTGCTCAGGGCACCCCTGCTGCGGGGCTCGGGATCTACGGAATTTTGCAATCTGGGCTGAGTCTATCCTACATCTGCGAGCCCGGTGTTTGTACGGAAGCATATCTCTTTGCTCCGACGGTCAAAAACATTAAGGCAATGAGAAAGTCCTTTCGTTTTTGGAGTGCCGTATATTCCGGAAAAAATGACGTTTAAGCTTCTTTTAACCTTCTTGGTAACCAAAACAGCCGAAATACTCGGAGTATTCATCATCGAAATTCATCTGACCTTGACATCTTGGGCACTTGTATCCGGGCAGAACAAACTTGGATGAGATGAGATCGTCTACTTTAAAAAGCTGCTGAAATTCCACATTGCATTTTTCGCAGCTAAATGGGACTTGAATGGACTCAACAGATCCATTACATTTAAAATTTGAAATAGAATTCAGCTGTTGAACTATCGACGGAGAGCATTCCAAAAACTTCAGAGTAATATGTTTGCTGGCGCAACTAGAGAAAAATTCAATCCAGAGTTTAATACCGATGGAGTTGATTCGGGTGATTCCTTTGCAATTGATCTCCATATTTTTTATGGTCGGGTCAACTAGACCTGCAAAACTGACATTTTCCTCTAGCGCTCCTTCAAAGTTCACGGATAAAGAGCTGCCCTTTAATTCTTTTGATATTTTAAACATTGTATTTAAATCGTATCATAGGTCTCCAAAAATATTCCTAATCTTTGTTAGAGTTAAACTCGGCGATGCCATGAACCAGAGTTGCAGCCAAATCCATTTGATGCTAGAAAAACGCGAAGTGTCATAAATTCATAATTAATATGACCTATCTAGTCTATTATTATAAAGGAGTATCAAAGATGATCTTTTTAGATCGCAAATTTTTAGGAGTCCTGTTCCTCACCTTGACATGGCATTTTCATCATGCAAATGCCATTTTGCCTGATAATTACCAATCCATGTCGGCCCAAGCTAAATCGGATATACTTTGGGCGCAAATTGCAAAAGATCCTTACGTTGATCTTAGAAACATTGATCTTAGCAACATCGATCTTTTAAAACGGTCTGGGAGCGGGAGTCAGAAAAGTGATCCTAGATACGATGAAGGACTAAGATGTCAGGCTCAACTGAATCATACCGACGTAGGCGCAGTGACGAGAACCGCCTCGATTATCAACCCCTGGTTTGTAAATCAAGCGTTTAACCATATTTCTGATGAAATGCTTACTGGAAGAAAGAAAGTAGTCCACACTCACGGTTCGACGGCTCAGATTAAATGGGTGCCTTCCGATCAAAAGACATTTACCGGTTTATTCCAAACGGGAGGGATAGGCGTTGCCCGACTCTCCGAAGCTTTTCCCGGTGGCCCTTTTGGTCTAGCGATTAAGATACTGATTAACGGCAATCCTTCCGTAAACTTTCACGTCATGAATAGTCTAGATGCCCCCTCTAACCGAAACTGTTTTAGCCAGAGTATTTTCAATATCATTTCTTCTGATCGCTGCCCCGTACAGTTGGCGATGCGCACAGGAGTGGTATTCCCTATTTCGCAGGTTAACCATCCCCCTGTCGCCTCTAATATCCTTCCCCTCCAAGAAGCTGCACATATCAGAAATAATGGCTCGACGGAACAGAACTGGGTGGCTCCTTACAGGCTTGAATTGATTCCCGAGAGCGACGTAAAGAATATTATCCCGGATGAAACTAAAGAGGACTTCCGAGTGAACCTCATGAGATCCAAGTTTAAGAAAGGGCTCAAGCTATACACCGTTATGGCTTATTCTGAGGGAGAAGACACTGGAATATCAGTAGGACATATTGAACTCAACAGTAGATGGATAGCTAGTCCCTATCAAGATGACGTACTTTACTTCCAACACCAACAGTCAATTCCGACTGCTGACGGAGAAGGAAAAATAGAAGAAGAAGAAGAAGACACCGGCACTCCGCTTACTTAACATTTTCGCAAGACTAGCCCACCCAAGGAAATTTGAAACTTTGGGTGGGCCAATGTAAACCCACCTACCCCCCATTGACAGGGCAGGTAAGCGTCTGAATTTACGTTAAGTTATTCTGAACCCCCGGGGGTTTCCTCGTTTTTTGTCGCGTTTGGCGTCAGGATCTTGGGACTCTATAATCACGCCGCTTCATTTTTGGATCGCGGAGCGTTCGGAGTATAGTGATGCACAACTACTTTTTCTTCGGTGACAAGGGCGCCCTGGAGCATAGGCCTAATTTGATCCAGGAGCGCATGGATCTTCTCGCGAAAATCTACCACTTCAAGGAGAATAGGTGAGTCTTGGGAGAGCCTAAAAAGATGATCTTGGTGAATCACACTGCTGGCACCAAAGCCCATAATTCCCTTTATAACGGTACAGCCCGCCACGCCCAGTTCTCTGGACCTTTCCAAAATCGCTTCAAAGAGAGGCTTATGACCCACTTTATCGAGTTCGCCGATAAAAATGCGTAGAAGGATTTGTTGCCGATTCAATTCACGTGACATAGCGGAGCCCTCTAGATTCAGTGAATTCTTCTCGAGCCCACATTGAAACTCTTGCGCTGCATGCTGATCTTGCATGACGTGCTGATCTTGCACTGCATGTTGGTAGTGATGCACATAAACAGTTTCTTCGGTGATCAACCCTCCGGCCTTTGACAGCATAGGGATCACACAACCCACAAATCCTCTTACACGCTCTTGAGAATCAACTATTTCAATAAGAATAGGCTGCTCGCCCGCTCCTTCAAGAATAATATCGGAATGAATGAAGCCCCGCACGCCGTATCCCCAAAATCCTCGAAAAACCGTGCAGCCAGCAAGTCCTGATTCTCGAGCTTTTTCGACGATCAAGCGGTAGAGATCTTGGTGCTGATATTTGTCAAAGTCGCCCAAGTAAATTCTCAGGAGCGAGGTATCGCCGTTTAGTTTTCGGTAGGTCACTTTGAAGCTCCTACCAAAAGAAAGCGTGTAAGAACCATGCCGTCGGGAGCAGACAGGTGCCCCAGGACTCCACCTATCCGCTTAAAGTAGCGCATAAACTCAAACAATAGTAGGAATGGCAGGTTTTCGATGGAAAGCTCAACGTAAAAGTGAGAGTCAATTGATATGCAGTCGACCATGAAGAAAAGCACTCAGCACGGCGCGTTTGAAGCGCTCAAGATCCCAAGTTTCCCAATTTTCGTCGGGACATTTGTCCTCACAATGATGGCCGACAACATTGAGCACGTAATCAGCTATTGGGTGGCCTTTCAAAAATTCCATTCGCCGGCACTCGGTGGCTTTGCGGTCATTTCGCATTGGCTGCCGTATCTATTATTTTCAGTCAGTGTCGGCGCCCTGAACGATCGCTTCGATTCACGCCGTTTAATTCAATTTGGGGCCGCGTTTTTTATGATGGCTTCTCTCGGATGGGGCTATTTCTTCGTAACCGATACATTGACGATTCCGCGAGTTATGATGCTTTTGGTTTTGCATGGGTTCGCTGGTGTTTTTTGGATGATATCCAGCCAAGTTCTCCTTTATGATATCGTAGGAGTTGAAAAACTTGCGAGCGCTGTCAGACTCAATGCGACAGCCCGTTACTTGGGCGTGTTGGTGGGACCCGGAGTCGGAAGTGTCATTATGTCCGTCCTCGGTCCCGCGCGAGGAATTTTTTTTAATGCAACTCTCTATCTACCGCTCATGATCTGGCTTATCCGCGCCCCATGCGGCCATCGCGCTAAGCGGATGGAGCAATCTGCGAAGCGAAATTTTCGAGGTATTGACGATATTTGGCAGACTGTCCTTGCAACGAAGAACATTCCGTACCTCGGAATCATGATATTACTTTCGGGCGCAGCCTCGTTTTTTATTGGGAATAGTTATCAAGCTCAAATGCCTGGCTTTGCTTCCGACCTCGGAAATATCGAACCCGGTGTCGCCTACTCGATGCTACTGGCAGCAGATGCCGCCGGAGCTTTGATTGCTGGCATTATTTTGGAGGCAGGCCTTCGTTTTACTCGCGTGACTCCAACCGCTGCCATGGGATTTGCACTGGCCTGGGCGGTAGCACTTGCAGGTTTTGCGCTCACGAGAACTTATACTCTCGCACTCGTGTTTTTGTTCGCAGCGGGATTTTTTGAACTCTCATTCAGCAGTATGAATCAAACAATTGTACAGATGAAAGCACCCGATGCGATCCGCGGAAAAGTTTTGGGTCTATTTGGAATGTCATCTGCGGGATTGCGCATATTCAGCGGAATCTTTGTCGGTCTTCTGGGCAGCAAAATTGGCATTCATTTCTCACTTTTTGGCGCGACCCTGACGTTTCTTGTGGTCACTTCATACTTACTGTTTAAGTTCTTCCGGATTGAACTGAGTTCTCGCTGACGTTTTTCGGTAGTCTTAGGATAGGTCATTTTAAGATTCTTGAACGTATCAATAATAATTTGAGAAACGATTAAACGAGCATTTAATTTATCATCCGCTGGAACGACAAACCAAGGCGAATGATGAGTACTTGTTTCAGTCAAGCATGCCTCATACGCCTTCATATATTGTTTCCAATACTTCCTTTCGTGTATGTCTGAGGGGCTAAATTTCCAGTTCTTTTCCGGATCATCAATACGATCCAAAAAGCGCTTACGTTGTTCCTCCTTGGAAAGGTGAAGGAATATTTTGACCGTCCGAGTTCCATTTCTGTAAAGATGTTTCTCCAAATCTACTATGGAGCGATAGCGATTTTTCCAGAACACTTTTTCGTCTCCCGAGTCTTGCTCAAACAAATCTTGAACGAAACCGCGACTACGGAGAATTTCTGGATGCACACGAACGATCAACACTTCCTCATAATACGAACGATTAAAGATTCCAATTCGCCCCCGTTCAGGTAGACGACACGTTGTTCGCCAAAGAAAGTCATGCTGCAGCTCTTCGTCGCTCGGTTGTTTGAAACTATAAACCTGACAGCCTTGTGGATTCACTCCGGACATCACGTGCCGGATGGCGCCGTCTTTGCCCGCTGCATCCATGGCTTGAAAAATAATCAAAAGCGCATAGTGATTGGAGGCGTAGTGGAGACGCTGAAGGGTACTTAACTCTTCCACATGCTTCTTTAGCAATTCTTGGTACTGCTCTTTGGATTTATAAATAGGCTGCCCGATTGTAGACCACTCTTTGAGATTGACTTTATCGCCAGGACGTACAGAGAAAAATTTTGAATTGATTTTCATACAATTGAGTTGCTTGTATATTATTCCAAACATAAAATCATTTAAAAACAGAAGGAGAGAGCAAATGAAAAAGTTCTTATTTTCTTTACTCGTAGTATTTATCGGACAAACATCCGCTTACGCGTCAAATGCTGATGTGCTCAAAGGAATTTATGACTCTGGGACTGGTCCGGCAGCCGCCACTGACTTTCCAGAACAAAACTATTCGGACGGCAGTTACGTGGACCCAAATCACGCACTCTGCGTGGTAGTGGATGGCACCGACCAGCCTTACGGATTTAACGTATCCCGACAAATTCGGATTACGCCCCCTGCTGGACCATTGCTTCCCGGGCAAACCGAAGAGAAATTGGTTTTTGGAGATACCCTCAAATCTTATAACCTATTTCAAACTCCCCAAACCTCTGGCCTAGATCTGGTCGACATCAATCCTATATATAAAACTTGGGTAAGCGATACGGACGGTGTTAATCATTATGTTCCCGCTCAACTTTTCGCTAGAAAGTCGAATCAGTACATTGCGTTCAGAATTTTAATCCAGTACCATTCATCTTCAATTCAGGATGAAGAGTACTATGGATATTGCTACACTCAGGGGAAGGCTCTTTTCTAATTTTAATCGGAATTTTAGAATACTGAGCCGCTTGCTTTTAATCTTCTCTGTAGTACTGACTACTTGTGTACCGTACGCTTTTGCGACCTCTGCATCAAGTGCTTCCGGACCTCCATCTGCATTTCAAGTAACGCCCGACGTTTCTCTTTCCAGGATCACGGGCACCTTCATCCAATATCAGTCCTGGATGATGCAATTAGACGAAAAGCAATGGAATCTAGAACTCAGCTCGATGCAGAGCGCCGGCATTGATACTATTATTATCCAGTGGCTAAAATCGGACAAATTTCGGTTTTTTCCAGTCCGCGCACAAGGAAATGACCCTACTGAAATTATTCTCAAATTTGCTGACTCACATCATATCAAGGTAGTGCTAGGAACTCAGTTCGATAAAAACTGGTGGAACTCTTGGGACGATAGCGACTTTCAAGCCAAGGCTCTCAGAGAAGGATCTTCTTTTGCCAAGTCTGTACTTAAGAGGTACAAAAGCCATCCGTCCTTCGTAGGGTGGTATATTCCCTATGAATTGGGAGACTTCGACTTCGATGATGACGAATTACGTGGATTGAAAACTTTTCTACATAACTATGCCGCAAACCTTCATCAGCTTTCGGCAAGAAAGTACCAAATTCTTGCTTCTACATTTTTTGAAGGTAAACTTTCTCCTTCAGCAGTCCAAGACACATATTCGCAGATACTTAAATCCAGCGGGATTGATATTGTGATGATCCAAGACGGCGTTGGAGCCCGCAATTGGACTACTCCATTGGCAGACAAGCTCGTCCCTTATTTTGCTGCATTCCGGAGAGCTGCAGGAATCAATCACATTCGTACGTGGAGCGTCGTTGAAAGCTTTTCAAATGGCAAAGACGTGAATGGAGTCCCACAAAAAAGACCTCCAGCGGAAATCTCTAGACTCAATGAGCAGCTCGCAGTTCAAGCTACCATTCATCCGGAGAAGACAATAACTTTTGACTTCTTCCACTATATGAGCCCATTTCGGGGAGAACAACAGAAACTTCTTTTTCAAAACTACGTAAAAGAAATTGGAAAATAGTAGTTTTTGAAATCTCATCAATCCTGAAATGGAGTTATCCATGAACTTTTCGATTCGGCGAATTCCGCTGAAAGTAATTTTAATTTTTATTCTTTTGTGTACCAATTCTTTAGCAGACCCTACCTTACCTTCGGGATTTACGATTTCAACATTGGCAAGCAATATTACAGCTCCCACAAACATCTCATTTTCTCCTGACGGACGCATCTTTGTAAGTCAGAAAGGAGGGCAATTGAGAGTAATAAAAAACGGAGTCCTTTTGGACCAACCCTTCGTAACTGTAGATACCGATACTCAAGGAGAACACGGTTTAATTGGTGTGGCCTTTGATCCAAATTTCTTCAATAATTTTTATGTTTACGTCTACTATGTAGCTACAACTCCGACCATTCATGCCCGCGTCAGCCGATTCACGGCGGCTGGCGATGTTGCGAAAGCAGGAAGCGAAAAAGCAATTATTGATTTGGATGATCGAGGCACTTCAATCTATCACGTGTCAGGAGATCTTCATTTTGGATTAGATGGAAAACTTTATATTTCATCCGGCGACAACGCAGGCGTACCATTTACCGACAATGCTCAAAGACTGACAAGCACATTAGGAAAAATTTTAAGAATTAATTCAGACGGAACTATTCCACAAGACAATCCATTTATTTCATCTACTACAGGGATTGACTCAGCCATCTGGGCCTACGGCCTTAGAAATCCTTTTACTTTTTCAATTCAATCCACCACAGGCAAAATCTATGTGAATGATGTTGGACAGTCCTCTTGGGAGGAAATCAATAATGCCACAACCGGAGGTTTAAATTTTGGTTGGCCAATCGTCGAAGGAATGGGAACTAATCCCTCCTATATCAATCCCATCTTTACTTATGGTCACGGAGCGCAAACCGATGACACATTAGGCTGCGCCATTACTGGCGGAGATTTTTACAATCCAGTTATGCCCCAATTTCCAAATCAATATGTTGGCCAGTACTTCTTCATTGATTATTGCAATAACTGGATTCACACATTCAATCCACTGACTGGGGTAGAAGCTCCGTTCGGTAGCAACGTCAGTTCGAGTGCGTTGGGATTGAGAACAGGACCAGACGGGAATATCTATTTTCTGAGTGAATGGTTTAATGCCATTTTCATGCTCAGTTATTCAGGACAACCCGCTCCCGCAATTATCACACAACCGAGCAATCAACTTGTTGCGGTTGGTTATCCTGTCACCTTTAACGTTACAGTTTCGGGAAGTGCTCCTTTAAGTTACCAGTGGCAAGAAAACGGGGTGAATATTGCCGGCGCGACAAGCAGTACGTACACCTTTACTTCACCTCAAATGACAGATAATGGCGCACTTTTTACTTGTGTCATTTCCAACGCTTATGGAAAGATAACGAGCAGTGCAGCAAGTTTGAAAGTCATCAATCAAGCGCCTCCCACTGCTAGTATCGACTTTCCATTTAACGGCACAACATACAATGCTGGAGACACGATTTACTTCGGTGGTTCGGCATCAGACCCAGTAGATCAGCTAACGGCTGAGGCATATACGTGGGAAATCCATTTCCAACACGATACCCATTTTCACCCGTTTTTTCCGCCGACAAGCGGCATTACGGAAGGCAGCTTTACCATACCAACTCAAGGAGAAACATCCTTCAATACGTGGTATAGAATTTTCTTAACTGTCAAAGATTCGCAAGGATTGAGCACCACAGTGACCCGAGAGATTTTTCCAAACAAGTCCGTATTTTATTTGAAAACAAGCCCTCCGGGACTAAACATTACCTTAGATGGCCAACCTCTTCAGACACCGACTTTCGTTACAGGAGTAGTAGGGTTCAATCGCACCCTTGGCGTGGTGTCTCCGCAAACAGTGAACGGCGTTACATACCAATTCCAGTCATGGTCTGACGGACTTGCCGCCACTCATACTTTTGCAACAAGCGCAGAGACTCGAACCTATACTGCCACCTACCTTCCCGTGGGTAGCACGCGGTCGGGCACTCTGATTGCAACTCCGAACCCAGCTTTCGTTTGCGACAATTCAAACGCAGGAACCACTACTCTGGAATGGAATTCACAGGGAACTAAAAATGTTGAGATTCATATCAATGCCCCTAACGGCAATTTACTAGCCGCGTCGGGAGCTGGGCCCGGTTCAATTACTACTCAGAAATGGATCGGTGACGGGTCAACTTTCTATCTCCAAGATGTATCCAATGGCTTACCCCTTACGGCAGACAATACTTTAGCTACGGTTACCGTAAATCTCACTGACGATGGATGTAGCTCGTTTTCCCTGTAGAAGACCGGGCCCTTCACGAAAATCCGTGACTTCCGGCAGGTCGCAATCCTTTGGGAATTTGTGATCCGTTTTGTCCCAAACCATAGGGCGAACGAACCCCTTTTGTTTGGCGGAAACATATCCCCGAATAGCCGAAAGACTTGCCATTCCGTTTATGAAATTGGAAGGTAGAATTCTTGGAACAGAGAAGACCCCTTGAGTAATGCCGTAAATACTTGTCGTGAATCGACTCCGCTGGACAACTCTTATTCCAAAAAGGAAGGCGTTGAGCGTAAAGAGGATCATCAGAAAATGCCGATCTTTATCTACGATAGATCTCTCTAAGTATTCAGTCGAAGATGCCGCTACAAAAAAACAGGCGAGAAACCAACCCAGAAAAGCGGAAGGGTTGGCCCAAAGCGCTTTACGATCTCGGTACAAAGCGTAGGCTGCCATCCAATCTCTAAACCAATACTTTCGACTCAAGTGAGGACCAAAGCGATTCCACTTTGCCAAAGTCTGCATCCCAATACCGGTTGTCCACCGAGTCTTCTGTCGAATTGAACGCCCGAGACTATCAGGAAAGTACTCTCGGGTGGCTAAGATTTCTCCTTTTTGATCCCTAACAAGCAAGAACATTTGCTTGCCCTCTAGCCTACTTATTCTCTGAGAAATTTCATAATCCTCGGTCAGATTAGCCTCATCAAAACAATATCCAAATCTGGAATTCAATTTTGTCAAAATCTTTCTAGAAAAGAATGTCCCTACACCAGCACTAGGAATGGGCATCTTTAATAGTTGGCGAACCGGGATTTCTTTTAAATGAATTTCAGCAAATTCATCCAAGTAAGTTCCAGCTACCCACGCTGTTGCAGGTGTTGGCAAAGAAAAAACTGGTATTTGAATAAAATCATGATTTCCATCCTGAGCGTTGATTGCTGTGAAAGAGTATGGATGAATAACATCCTCAGCATCATGGATCGCTATGTAGTGTGGTTTCCAACTCGATTTGGCTTTTGAGCAGGAGTCCTCCATTTCATTTAGAATACAGTTGAGGCAATGCGCCTTCGATGTGGGACCTGGTCGATCGGTCACAATCACTTTGATCTTGTCAAAATAGGTTTCCTCGAGTTTTTTAGCGATCGACAACGTTTCGGGATCGTTAGGATACACGCCTATAAACCATTTAAAATTCGAATACTGAATTCTTGCCAGATTCGTTTTGACCATTGCTTCCAGAACATCCGCTTCTTTCCAAGCAGGAATCATTACCGCAATCGGCTTTTCTGGAAATTGCATCCACTCTTTCCACTGATCTTTATCAATGGAAAGCGGAGTGAGTCCTCCTATTAAGTGCGCTAAATCAATAAATAATTCATCTATGGATCCGAAAAAAAACAATAGCCCGGCTAAAATAAACAATTCCGTAATCAAAGTGCTCATATTTTTCCTGTCTATTTCCCGTGTTTTCCGGGGTTATCCCGAGGTTATCCCCAGCTCATCTGATGTTAAGATTCATATTCTTTAGAATTCTACTGATAATTCGGAAGCTCGCTTTTCCATCTCCAAACGGTGTTGTTTGCAGCATCCTTTTTGTCGATCCCCTCACTTGCAACGCAGCTCTCAAGTGAAACTTTAAAACCTCCGGATCGGTCCCTACAAGTATTCCTCCACACGCTAAGACTGCGAACTGGGGATCTTAAGGAACCGTTTCCAGAAGAAATGAATCGTAGAATCATTGATTCGATTTCGAATTGGCTTTTTCCTCCTACGGATCAAGCTCGCAAGGCACTATTGAGTGAAGGTTACACTCATGTACCAGAACCTTCAGGGAATACGGGTATAGATGCACTCTTCTGGGCGCGAGACAAAGTCTTGAAAGAAAATCTGTGGCCCTCTCATTTACCTCGCTTATCACCGAATTCTCGGATGATTTTGTCTACGGGACATCGAAATGAGAACCTGGGTACCTCTTTGGTTCGAGCGTTGCGAGCATTGGCGGAAGAGGCCTCCCGCTTTGATGATGTAGTTGTTTTTCATTCGGTCCATCCCAATCCAGAGGCTACTCGAAATGCACGAGAAGCGTTCGAGGGCTTTAAAAACGTCCACATTCTACCTGCGTTGGATTATCCAG
>Ga0206877_10256_pt1 | contig 14154 bp, 13 predicted proteins | sample Alteio_BWOrgCont_7_FD_152623 | JGI IMG/M metagenome (GOLD analysis project Ga0206877, IMG submission 152623) | Enriched cells from forest soil in Barre Woods Harvard Forest LTER site, Petersham, Massachusetts, United States -... | ecosystem: Environmental > Terrestrial > Soil > Temperate forest >...
CTTTGAGTGTGGAAGAAATTTTAACTCATTTAAAAACAGCCAAAATAGATGAAGCCCATATCACACAAGTTAAAGCTTTGTTGGAACAATGTGACCTGGTCTGTTTTGCCGGGCACGCCCCTGACGCCAACAAAATGCGTACAGACCTTTCCCAAACACAAGACCTAATCACTCATTTTGAGAAATTTTTAAAATAGTTATTAAATTTCTTTTAGAATTATCCGTGCCGCGCGAAGGCTGGCGCCGGATTCTCCGAGGGAAGATTTTACTTTAGCCAATTCATCAATGATCTGGTGATTGTGCAGGGCGGTTTCTATGGCGTTGGCGATATTGACGGCGTTGGCGTCGTTTTGGATAAGTTCTTCAGCTATTTTTTTTCCAGCCACAATATTGACTAAACCGATATAGGGAATTTTAATGACAGATTTCGCGATCGCATAGGTCAGCCATGAAGTTTTGTAGATAACGACCATAGGTTTTTTAAGCAGGGCAGTTTCTAAAGTGGCCGTGCCCGAGGCGACGATGACCGCATCCATCGCATTAATTCCATTATAGGTAGCACCGTCATAGATTTTTAAGGGTAGATGCTTATAGGAAAAAAGTTGATCTTCAATGAGTTTTAAAGGGATAGAGGATGCTTTGAGTAAAAGGAATTGGCGTTCTTTGTTTTGTTTAAAGAGTATTTTAGCAGCTTCTAGCATGCAGGGCAGATGGCGCTCGACTTCTTTGAGCCGTGAGCCGGGCATAAGACCAACGGTCGTTTTACTGGCCGAAAGCCCGATGCTTTTTAAGACTTCTGTTTGATCTTTGTCAACGATAATCTCATCCACTAAAGGATGTCCTACATAGTCAACCTTCATCCCGTATTTATCATAAATTTCTTGTTCAAAGGGGAATAATACGATCATGCGATCAACTAATTCTTTGATCTTTAAAACCCGTTTTTCCCTCCAGGCCCAAACTTGAGGGGAGATGTAGTAAATAACTTTAATCCCGCGTTTTTTTATTTCATTGGCCAGGCGAAGATTAAAACCGGGGTAATCAACGAGGACAACGGCATTGGGACGTGTGGTGTCGATTTGTTTTAAGGTTTGATCGAATACTTTTTTGATGCGGCCCAGATTTTTAATAACTTCAGCAATACCAATTACCGCAAGCTCAGTGATATCCGTAAAGCATTCAACTTGGGCCTCGCGCATGTATGTACCGCCGATACCGCTAAGTTTCAGGCTGGGAGCAAGTTTTTTTAAGGCGAGGGCCAAACCCGCGGCCCGCATATCACCGGAAGCTTCTCCAGCAATGATCATAATATGCTTTGACGGTGTTCCCATATTTTTTGGGTGATCTCCAAAGCCACTTTCAGGGCTTCACGGCCTTCGACGCCTGAAACTTTAGGCCTTTGGTCTTCACGGACACAGTCGAGAAAATGCTCGAGTTCTTTTTTGAGAGGTTCTTCTTTTTCAATGGGGATATTTTTTTTGTGGATACCACGCTCGTCTTTACTATAAATATTAGCTTCTTGCTTGACGTAATCTAAAGAGATATAGGCGTTTTTAGTGAAGATACGGATTTTACGGGTCACCTCTGGAGAGATACGGCTTGCAGTGACATTGCATACACAGCCATTAGCAAAGGTCAGGCGGATATTCGCAATATCTTCCTTATCTGTTAAAACATTAATGCCTACCGCCTGGATATCTTTGATGGGGGATTTTACCAATCCTAAGATAATATCAATATCATGGATCATCAAATCCATGACGACACCGATATCCAGTGAACGGTTAGGGAATAAATTAAGACGGTGACACTCGATGAATAAAGGATTTTGGGCAATGGGTTCGATGGTGGTAAAAGCACTGTTAAAGCGCTCCACATGCCCGACTTGTAATTTGAGGTTTTTTTGCGCAGCTATTTTGATGAGCGTGTCAGCTTCTTCCAAGCTAAAGGTAATAGGTTTTTCAACAAAGGTATGAATACCATTATTAAGGAAATGTGAAGCAATTTCAGCATGAGTGATCGTAGGGGTGCATATGCTGACCGCATCAATCGGTCCGTTAATGTCATGGTAATCCGCAACGATCGGCACATGGTATTGGCGGCCCAAGGTTTTGGCATGTTCCAGGTGATGGTCACAAATGGCTATTATATTTGCTTTATTCTTCAGTGCATGAAGAGTTTTTAAATGCCGTTGTCCCAAAAACCCGCAACCGATCAAAGCGAGGTTTATTTTTCTCATGAATCAACAATAACAAAGGCCTCGACAAATGTCAAACCCCATGCTAAATTACGTGCTTCTATGAAAAATTACTTAAAAATGCTGGAGTTCCTTAAAGGCCATCACAAGCGTTTTGGCATTGCTATTATTTTTATTGTTCTCTCCTCGATGTTTGAGGGGGTGCAGCTGTCTTTCATCTTGCCTGTTATTGACCGCATTTTTACGAATAAACCGATTATTATTCCTAACAAAGTCCCTGCTTTTCTTTCTCATTTAGTTAACAAACTTAATAGTATGGATGTTCATACCTTATTTTGGATGATCCCATTAGGGTTTATGATTCTTTTTGGGATCAAGCAAGTGGTTTTGTTCTGGTCTGATTATTTAATGAATGATATTGCCCAGGCTGTCATGCGTGATGTCCGTGTTCGCCTTTTTGAACGCATACAGACTTTATCATTAGACTATTTTAGCCGCAAGCGCACCGGTGAGTTGGTTTCCCGTATTACAAATGATGTTGGGACCATTGAAAATGCCATTTCTTATGCGGTGACTGATTTATTCAAACAGCCATTTCTGATCCTGGTTTTTTTAGGAATATCTTTTACGATAAATACCAAGGGTACCTTGATCGTTTTTTTAATGTTTCCTTTGATCGGCTGGCCCATGGCCTTGATCAGTAAGAAATTACGTAAGATCGCTAAAAATACTCAGGAGAAAATGGCAGATATCAATTCACACTTGATGGAAACTATATCGGGTGTACGTATCCTAAAAGCTTTTGGTACGGAAAAATATGAGATCCAGCGTTTCCGTCAGCAGAATTACGATTTTTATAAGTTACGCATGAAAACCATCCGTAATTTGATCCTTATGGGGCCTATTACAGAAATTGTGGGTGCTCTTTGCGGGGTGGCCATCGTTTTAATTTTGGGAAAAGAAGTTTTAAAAGGCCATTTGTCTTTTGGTGTTTTTATGCTCTTTTTCGCCTCAATCCTTCAGGTTATTCGTCCCATCAAGCGCATGGCTAATGTGCAGACAATCATTCAGCAGGCCTTGGCTGCGAATATACGGATTTATGAAGTCTTGGATACCAAGCCCACCGTAGTCGAGAAAACCGATGCATTGGAGTTGGATATTTTCAAGGACAAGGTTGAGATTCAAGGAGTTAATTTTCAGTATGATGAAGCTTCAGGATTAGTATTGCATGATATTAATTTGACTATCAAAAAAGGTGAACTGGTGGCTATGGTGGGCCCAACAGGATCAGGTAAATCCACCTTGGTTAATTTAATCCCTCGTTTTTATGATGTCACTCAAGGCCGCATCCTATTCGACGGAATGGACGTCAAGGATGTTTCTTTTAAATCTTTACGAGGTCAAGTAGGCATTGTAACCCAGGAGACCATTCTTTTTAATGACTCCGTAAAGAATAATATTGCTTATGGTACTTTTGATGTGACCATGGACCAGATCCAGAGTGTTGCTCAAATGGCTTTTGCTGATAAATTTATTGAAAAAATGCCGAAAGGTTATGATACCTTCATCGGGGACCGGGGTTTTAGACTTTCAGGCGGAGAGAAGCAGCGCCTGACAATTGCACGTGCTATATTGAAGAACCCCCCGATTTTAGTTTTAGATGAAGCGACATCTCAGTTGGATTCTGAATCAGAGAAATATGTGCAGGAAGCATTGGACAAGCTGATGCAGGGGCGTACGGTCATTGCTATAGCCCATCGTTTGTCGACCATTATGAAAGCTGATAAAATTATTGTATTGGAACATGGACGAATGGTGGGTATAGGTAAACATGATGATTTGCTGTTTTCCTGTCCACTTTACCGCAGGCTTTATGAAACCCAATTTCGTACTTCAGGTGGATAAGTGAAAACACTTTTTCCCGTTTATAGTCAGATTAAACCATCGGTTCAGCAAAAACTCTACCAGTTTTTTAAAGCATTTTATCCTAAAGATGAACGACAAAACATGGATAAGTATTTTAGGCTGGAGAAATTTAGTAAGTTACTGCATCCTTTGCATTTTAATCAGCCGCCACAGGTCAATCCAGAAACATTAAAGAGTTTTTTAAAGAGCCAACTTGTCGAGTTGGAGATTGAAACACACGCTTATTGCAATCGCACGTGCAATTTTTGTCCTAATTCAATCATTGACCGTTTAAATAAACAACAAGTAATGGATGTTCACGTTTTTGAACACATGATTGATGAGCTTAAGACAATAGATTACTCTGGAACTATTAAATTTCATCGTTACAATGAGCCTTTATCAAATGATCTTATTTTTGATCGTATCGCCTACGCCAGAAAACACTTGCCTAAAGCAAGTCTAGGTTTCCATTCTAACGGGGATTTCTTAACATTAGAAAAACTGGCACGTCTAGAAGAGGTGGGTACAACCTTTATTCGCGTTAGTCTTTATATCAATTATAAAAATGATGAAAAGAACCATAAAGCTTTTGCTGAGAAACAGATTGAGCATTTTTTTAAAAAGTTAGGCGCAGTTCCTATTCCTTTGATCCCGTCAGGATCCTTGGCTGCGGCACGTATACCCAACACGTCAATTGATGCGATTGTTTTTGTCGCTGACATTGTTCATAAAGGAAATGATCGGGGGGGGGCTTTAAAACAATTTTCTCACGAGGTGAGGCACTCTCCTTGTGTGAGTCCTTTTGGCCGTTTGTTTATTGATTGGTCTGGGGATGTTTTGCCTTGCTGCAATTTGCGGGGGGATATTAAAGAGCATCAATCCTCAATTTTAGGTAATGTTAAAAATTCTTCCTTACAAGAAATTTATTTTTCTAGCACCTCCAACCAGATGCGTAAATGGCTCGCAGATGTCAGTCCTAAAGGTGGAGTTTGCAGTACCTGCACCTTTGATTTGATGTGCGATAATTCTAAAGCTAAACGGTTATTAGATAAAGCTATAGCTATTTTAGAAATCTAATATTAAGGAAATAGGCTTATGGCTAATCTTAATGCTTATTTACGAAGTTTTCGGGTTCGGGTGCCTCTTGTTATTGTTTCCGTCATTTTAATTATGGTGGTGATAGATAACATATTGGATCAAAGATCTGCTTTTGATTCCCAGCACAGGTATTTGCGCGACAAGTTGGAGTCTGTGGCTGCGACGTCAGCTCTCCTAATTGACCCCGAGGCTGTTAAAAGTATTCCTCTAGACAAGAGCGGAGTTAATAGTTCGGGTTATAAAAAAGTCATGGAGTCATTTAGAAAGATAGAAGCCAGCAATCCCCAAATTGCTGACGTGTACATTCTTGTGAAAACCCCCCAAAAGAATCAATTGCTTTTTGTTGCAGATGGAGAGGATCCGACAAGGGTCTGGAAAGAGGGCAATGCCATGCCAGGGGATAGCTATGATGCTTCAGCTTTTCCGGCCATGATAGAAGGTTTCGAAAGGGCATCGTCTGATAAAAATATCGGAGAAGATGAGTGGGGTAAGGAAATTTCAGGTTATGCGCCGGTGTTTGATAAAGATGGGCATTCGATCGCTGTTTTAGGCGAGGATATGATGGCTGAAGATGTGTACCGTATGCAAAAAGTTTTATTGAAGAATAATTTGATTATGTTTGCGGTGGGTATTGTTTTAGCTCTTTTTTTGGGTACCTTATTTGCCGGAAGCATTACCCGTCCGATTGGAAAACTCATTGAAGGTACACGCCGTATCAGTCGTGGTGAGTTGGATTATAAGGTCGTGGTGAAAGGTAAAAATGAATTAAGCGATTTTGCTTATTTTTTTAATAAAATGGCTGATGATCTTGGGTGTTCTCAACGTTTGAATCGGGAATACTTTTATAAGGTGATCCAGACCCTAGTCAGGGTTGTCGAGGCTAAAGACCCGTATACACGTGGTCATTCAGAGAGGGTGGCGAGCTATGCCGCGTCCATTGCCAAGCAGATGGGGCTTTCACCGGAAATGGTTGAGCAGGTACACCAGGCAGGTCTTTTACATGATATTGGCAAGATGGCCATCGGCGATATGGTCTTGCATAAGCCTGGAAAATTAACTACCGAAGAGTGGCAAATCGTTCAGGCCCATCCTGCAGTGGGTGAGGATATTTTAAAGCCGGTTCTTTTTAATAAAGAGATGTTGGAGATTGTTAGGGGGCATCACGAGCGTCTGGATGGGTCTGGTTATCCTGACCATCTTAAGGGTCAGGAGATTCCTTTAATTGTTCAGATAATGGCAGTGGCAGATACCTATGATGCTATGACATCGCTAAGGCCATACCGTGATCCCATGAAAAAAGAATTGGCTATCCAGGAGTTATTAAAGTACAAAGGGATACATTACGATCCAGCCGTGGTAGATGCCTTTATGGTTGTTCTTGGGAACAATACATCTTCTCTTTAAAATTTTATTGCAAAAACATAAGTCTTTGTTATAGTAAATGACCAATTAAACCCCAATGGCCGCCTTTGAGGGCATGAGGTTCAAATCAAAGGGTGGTTGAAATTAAAAGTCTCGCCTTGACCTGATTGTGAATACGATCCGCCGGCGGGACACAGAAGAGAGGAAGTAAAGTTATGGCAACAGAATTAATCAAGAAGTTATTAGAAGCAGGTGTGCATTTCGGTCATCAAAGCCGTCGCTGGAACCCCAAGATGAAAAAATTTATATTCGGGGAACGCGGCGGCATTTATATTATTGACCTGGAAAAGACGGTAGACCGGCTTAATGCTGCGAGGGATGCTATCCGTGATATTGCTGCCAAGGGCGGTAAGGTTCTTTTTGTAGGCACCAAGAAACAGGCCCAGCAAGTCATTGAAGAAGAAGCTATCCGTTGTGAAATGTATTATGTTAAAAACCGCTGGATGGGCGGGCTTTTAACTAATTTAGAAACTGTTAAAAAATCAGTGCGTAAACTAGTTGATATAGAGAAGATGGAAACAAATGGTACTGTTAACCGTTTGACTAAAAAAGAAGCTTCTTTGTTAATGAAGGAAAAGGACCGCTTGATCCGTGATTTAGGCGGTATCCGTGAAATGCCGGTGATTCCTCAGGCTATTTTTATCGTAGATACCAAAAAAGAAGAAATTGCCGTTGCTGAGGCTAATCGTTTAGGTATCCCGGTATTTGGACTGATAGATACTAATTCTGATCCTGACCTCATCCAATTTCCTATCCCAGGTAATGATGATGCTGTCAAATCTATTAAATTTATTGCTGGTTTGATGGTTGATAGCGTGATCGAAGGCCGCAAGGAATACTTAGCAGGCAAGAAAGTGCAAAAAGAAGTCCAGCTTCAGGAGGTCACAGTATGATGGCAACAACAGCGGATGATATCAAGCGCTTGAGGGAAGAAACTTCCTGCGGCGTTATTGATTGTAAAAAAGCCCTGGAAGCAGCTGAGGGTGATTTTATTAAAGCTAAAGAACTTTTACGCAAACGCGGGCTTGAAATGGCAGCTAAGAAAAGCGACCGTGTTGCTAAAGAAGGCCGTGTGGAAATGTATATCCACAATGGCAATAAAATAGGCGTTCTGGTGGAAGTTAATTGTGAAACTGATTTCGTTGCCCGCAGCGAGGATTTTTGTAAATTCACGCGTGATGTGGCCCTGCATATAGCTGCTGTAAGTCCTAAATACATCAAAAAAGAAGATGTTTCAGAAGATATATTATCGAAAGAAGCAGATAAAGAAGCTTACATCAAAGCTAATTGTCTTTTAGCTCAGGCTTATGTTAAAGATCCTGGTAAAAGTATACAGGATTTGTTAAATGAGTTAGTGGCTAAGATCGGTGAAAACATCATTGTAAGCCGTTTTGCTCGTTATAAAGTTGGAGAGTAGTCTTGAATAAAGCGCCTGTCTACAAAAGGGTATTGCTGAAAAAAGGCCCAATTGCCTCGATTTCGGATAATAGAGGATAAAGTTTTGAATAAAATTCCTATTTATAAAAGGGTATTATTGAAACTCAGCGGGGAAGCGTTGTTGGGCCGTCATGAGCATGGTATTGATGCTGAAATGTGTGCGTCACTCGCCAGTGAAATCAAAGAAGTGCATGAAGCTGGTGTTGAGATGGCGCTGGTCGTTGGCGGCGGCAATATTTTTCGCGGGCAGGTAGAAAGCAAGCGCTTTGGATTGGATCGTTCAGTCGCTGATTATATGGGTATGCTGGCAACTGTCATGAACGGGTTGGCCTTGCAAAATGCCTTGGAACAGATTGGCGTGCAGACAAGGGTCATGACAGCCATTCAAATGCATGCTATTGCCGAACCTTATATTTTAAGACGGGCCATACGCCATCTTGAGAAGCGCCGTGTGATAATTTTTGTAGCGGGTACAGGCAATCCTTATTTTACCACGGATACAGCAGCCGCATTACGCGCCACTGAAATCGGGTGTGATGTGATCATGAAGGCCACCAAGGTTGACGGTGTTTATTCCGCAGATCCTTTTAAGAATAAGGACGCCAAAAAGTTCAAAAATTTGAAATTCATTGATGTGTTAAAGAAAGATTTAAAGGTAATGGATGCAACCGCCATCAGCATGTGCATGGACAATAGCCTGCCTATCATTGTGTTTAATCTTTTACAGAAGGGCAATATTAAGAAAGCTATTTACGGCGAAGAGATTGGCACCATCGTCCGGTAACGGGGGAGTTCAATTATGACATCCAAAGAGATTATAAAAGAGACAGAAGGAAAGATGAAGAAAACCATGGAAACCGTGGTTCGCGAGTTTTCAGAAGTTCGCACCGGACGCGCGCAGCCTGCCTTGATTGAGGATATGCATATTAATTATTACGAAACATCGACCCCTATCAAGCAATTAGCTTCTGTTTCATCTCCTGATCCTCGTCAGATTTTGATCCAACCTTGGGATGCCAATGCTATTAAGGATATTGAAGCAGCGATCCAGAGTTCTAAATTAGGAATTACACCGAGTAATGACGGCAAGGTGATTCGTTTGGCTTTTCCACCTCTGTCAACAGAACGCCGTGAAGAATTTATTAAGGTTTGTAAAGATATGGCTGAGCGCGGGCGTGTGACTTTACGTTCCATCCGCCGCGATGCTAATGAAAAGATTAAAAAGATGCAAAGTGAAGGTCACGTCAGCGAAGATGATAAGTTTAAAGGCGAAGAAGAAGTGCAAAAGTTGACGGATCGTTTTATCAAAGAGATTGATGCTCTACTTGAGCGAAAAAGCCGTGAATTGCGAGAAGTTTAGACCGACTAGCTCACCCTGGTAGAGCACTACACTTTTAATGTAGGGGTACCGCGTTCGAGTCGCGGGTCGGTCACCATTTTTAAAAAACCGCCTTTGATCTTACAGAGATAGACGGGCGGGTGGCGGAATGGCAGACGCGCATGCCTTAGGAGCATGTGGGGAAACCCGTGGAGGTTCAAGTCCTCTCCCGCCCACTAAGGTTTTTTTGTGGTGTTAAGCTAAGGTTTGTTATTAATGCGGCGGTAATTCAGTTGGTAGAATGCCACCTTGCCAAGGTGGATGTCACCGGTTCAAACCCGGTCCGCCGCTCCAAATAATATCGTCGGAGGAGTATAATGAAAATTAGCGAATTTTTACGTAAGGAAGCGGTTAGTACTGATTTAAAATCTGAAACGAAGGTGGATGTTATTTCAGAAATGGTGGCGATGCTGGTTGATGGCGGGATCATTGAAAAGAAACATAAAAATAAAATAGTAGAAGGCCTGATGGCCCGTGAGGCGTTGGGCTCAACGGCTATAGGTCAAGGCATTGCAATCCCGCATACCAAATCAGACACTGTTACTGATTTAATTTCCGCTTTAGCTATTAGTAAAAAAGGTGTTAATTTTGATTCTCTTGACGGAGAACCAGCCCATATCTTTTTTCTTTTGATTGCTCCCTCTGATTCCGCTGGCCCGCATTTAAAGGCACTTGCCCGTGTCTCACGTTTATTGAAGGACAAATTTTTCCGCGACAGCCTCAAAAATACCAAAACAGCCAAAGATGTCATGGATCTGGTTTCACAGGAAGATTCACGCATCGGTTAAAGTCTTAACCACATGTCTAATAATTTTTTTAAATGGCTTTATCCGGGCATAAAGGTCAAACGCTGGGCGTTTGCTTCTTTTTTTGGTGTTTTAATTGTCGGGATTGGTTTTGTTTTCGCGGCTTACCCGTATCCATTTGTTAGCGGCCTTGGCATTGTCATCATCCTCTGCGGTATTGTATTTACTGTCATCGGGATGGGGAAGATGACCATTTCTTTCATCACTCTTTTTTTGCCCCAGCGGGAACGGGATATTGTTGATATTCTTTATCAACGCCGTTTCCTGGAACGAGGGCCGAAGGTGGTTGCGATAGGTGGTGGCCAGGGTTTATCACATTTATTATTAGGGTTAAAAGAATATACAGGAAATTTAACGGCTATTGTGACAGTCGCTGACAGCGGCGGGTCTTCAGGGCGCCTGCGCCAGGAATTTAATATCGTCGCTCCAGGAGACATCCGTAACTGCCTGGTCGCTTTGGCAGATGCTCCGGCATTAATGGGGGAGCTTTTTCAGTACCGTTTTGCTGAAGGGGATGGTCTCAAAGGGCACAATTTTGGAAATTTATTTTTGACGGCCATGGTGCAGATCACCAAGGGGGATTTTAAAAAAGCGGTTGAAGAATCCAGTAAGGTTTTAGCCATCCGTGGAAAAGTTATTCCCTCTACAGTGGGGAATGTTCATTTGGTCGCAGAGTACATGGACGGAAGTAAGACCAAGGGTGAGGCCAAGATCCCCCAGGCTAATGCTCCGATTAAGCGATTGACCTTAAGTCCCGAAGATGTTATGCCGACGGATGATGCTTTAACAGCTATAGCCCAGGCAGATATTATTGTCATGGGGCCAGGCAGTTTATATACCAGTATTTTACCGAATTTAATTATTAAAGGTTTTACTGAAGCTATTGTCGCGTCTTCAGCCTATAAAATTTATGTTTGTAATGTGATGACCCAGCAAGGTGAAACAGATGGTTTTTCCGCGTCTGATCATGTGCGTGTGCTCCTGGAACATACGGGTCCCAAGTTGGTGGACGCTTGTTTGATTAATGATGCTGTTGTTAGTAATGAAGAAGCATTAAACCGGTATCGGAATGAAAATGCTTATCCTGTTGCCGCGGATGCTGACCGCATTAAAGCAATGGGGATCAAGGTGATTTCAACAGATCTTTTAAGTGTTGCTGACTATGTCCGCCACGATTCCAAGAAATTGACTCAGGCGTTGATAAAATTAATAGAGACTCAGAGGGTCATTAAAAGATAGTGATTATGGAAAAAATTGAAAAAGAAGTATGTGTTGTCAATAAAAAGGGATTGCATGCCAGGCCAGCTGCCTTATTTGTCAATTTGGTTGAAAAATTTGATGTGACAGTGACTTTGAACAATGGCTCGGAGGCGGTCAACGGTAAGTCTATTATGGGTATTTTAATGTTGGGAGCGGTGACGGGTACTGTATTAAAAATTACAGTTGAAGGTGTACAAGCGACGGAAGCCATGGCGGAGTTTGAAAAGTTTTTTAGCAAACAAGAGGAAGAATTGCTTTCATGAATGAAATTGTCCTAAAAGGGATTCCCGCGGCACCAGGCATAGCCTATGGCCCGTCATTTATCCTGGATCGCGGCGAATTTATTGTGCCCAAGCGTGCTATTTCCTCTTCTGAAATCGATTCAGAAATTGCCCGTTTTGAAGAGGCTATTAATAACGCCCGACGGGAAATCCATGGCCTTAAGGCCAAGATTGCACAAGATATGGGGCCGGCACATGCTCAGATTTTTGACGCACACTTGCTGGTTTTACAAGATACGACCTTGCTTAATCAGGTCATGACAGGTATACGTCAGACCCAATTTTCTGCGGAATATATTTTTTTTACAGTCATCAAGAAATTTGTCGAAGCCTTTGCCAAAATGCCTGATGAATATTTACGCGAACGGGCCTCGGATGTCAGTGATATCAGCAAGCGGGTTTTAAAACATCTGATGGATGAAAGCAAGATGCACGATCTGGATAGTTTGCAAGATGATTTAATTGTGGTCGCTCATGATCTGTCTCCTTCGGATGCGGTGAGCATGTACAATAAAAAGATCAAAGGTTTTTTGACGGATATCGGAGGCAGGACTTCACACACAGCCATTATTGCCAAGTCCCTGGGAGTGCCTGCCGTGGTTGGTTTAAAAGATGCGACACTCAGGATTAATAATCAGGACTCTGTGATCATTGATGGTCAAAAGGGTTTGGTGATTATTAACCCATCTGCGGAAACTAAAGAACTGTATATCAAAGAACAGCATAAAATTACTGCTTCTTTGGAAAAGCTTGATGATTTAAAGAATTTGCCGGCACAAACCATCGATGGCAAAAATATTGCAATCCTGGCTAATTTGGAATTATCTTCAGAAATTCCTGCTGTACGTAAATATGGTGCTGAGGGGATAGGGCTTTACCGTACGGAATTTTTATATATGAACCGTCTGGATTTACCGTCGGAAGAAGAACAGTATCAGGCCTATTCCCAAGTGGCCCGTGCTATAGCACCTTTTAGTGTGACTATCAGGACGCTTGATTTGGGTGGAGATAAATTTATCTCCAGTGTGCAAATCCCCAGGGACATGACTCCTTTCTTAGGGTGCCGTGCTATCCGGTTTTGCCTGGAACGTCCGGATATTTTTAAAACCCAGCTGAGGGCTATTTTACGTGCTTCCGTCCATGGGAAATTACAGATGATGTACCCTATGATTTCAGGTCTTGGCGAACTGCGCCAGGCCAATGCTATTTTAAATCAAGTTAAAACAGCGATGCGGGATGAAAAAATTGCTTTTGATGAACAGATGAAGATTGGTATTATGATTGAAATCCCATCGGCAGTAATGACGGCTGAAGCCCTGGCCCGTGAAACGGACTTTTTTTCCATTGGCACCAATGATTTGATCCAGTATACCCTGGCCGTGGACCGCGTTAATGAAAAAACCGCGCATTTGTATGAACCGGCACATCCGGCGGTATTGAAAATGATACAAAAGACAGTTGATGCGGGGCATAATGAAGGTATCCATGTGGCTCTTTGCGGGGAGATGGCGTCAGATCCTTTGTTGGCTTTTTTATTATTGGGTATGGGGGTGGATGAATTTAGTATGTCAGCCGCCAGTATATTGGCCGTCAAACGGATGATCCGTTCTGTGAAATTACAAGACGCACAGCGTATAGCCTATGAAGCCATGCAATTGGCGACGGGACAGGAAGTCGAAGAATTTGTTAATGTCCAATTACGTAAATTTTTACCTAATTAAAGGAACTCATGAAAGCTCTAATTTTAGCAGCTGGTTATGGAACGCGTTTAGCCGCAGTCATCAAAGATACTCCTAAGCCTTTAATTCCAGTAGGAACAAGGCCGTTGATCGATTATGTGTTCGACAAGCTTCAGGGTATCAAATCCTTGACTGAAATCGTGGTGGTTAGTAATAACAAATTTACACCCCATTTTCAAGAATGGGCAGCGTCACGGAAAGAACTGCCTATCCGTGTTGTCAATGACGGCACCAATACCCCGGAAGAGCGTTTAGGTTCTGTGGGGGACATACGTTTTGTTTGGGAGAAGGAATCCTCTTTGGATGATTGGCTGATCGTAGGGGGGGATAATCTTTTCGACGGGGATTTGTCCCCATTTATTGATTTCGCTTGTTCCAAGAATCCTGCGATGACGGTGGGGCTCTATGATATCAAGGATATTCAAGCGGCCACTAAATTTGGTGTTTTGGCCATCAATGCTGATAAAAAAGTCATTAGTTTTCAGGAAAAGCCTAAAGATCCGGCATCCAGTTTAATTAATATGTGTTTGTATTATTTTCCTAAAGAAACGCTTGGCTTTTTAGCGGAATATTTAAAAGAGTCCAATGCTGTAGATGCGGCGGGATCTTATATTAAATGGTTGTCTGA
>Ga0206877_10259_pt1 | contig 14060 bp, 9 predicted proteins | sample Alteio_BWOrgCont_7_FD_152623 | JGI IMG/M metagenome (GOLD analysis project Ga0206877, IMG submission 152623) | Enriched cells from forest soil in Barre Woods Harvard Forest LTER site, Petersham, Massachusetts, United States -... | ecosystem: Environmental > Terrestrial > Soil > Temperate forest > O...
CACGAACACGCTTCGGAGGTCCTCGGCCGTCGAAACGGCGGTCTGGCTAAATCGAGAGGGCGCAAACGTGCGGGCGTTTGATCCGCAAGTTGCACAGTTGCCGGAAGAGTTGCTATCGGTTATGTCGCTCGGTTCAGATATCGGCGAAACATTGCGCGATGCCGAGGCACTGGTGGTCATGACTCCGTGGCCCGAGTTCCAGTCGCTTGACCCGGCCCTGGCTCCTCCCGTAGTCTTCGACGCTGCTCGGTTTCTTGAAGGAATGCTAAAACCGCGGCCGGACATTCGATATTACTCAATTGGGAGAGCGGGTTGACACTGCAGGGCAAACGCGCGATTGTGACCGGCGCGAGTCAGGGATTGGGCAGGGCCATCTCAGAGGCCTTGTTACGAGAGGGCGCCAGCATCCTGGTTTGTGCTCGCGAAGCTGAGGATCTGGAGCGGACCTGTACAGAACTGGTACGAGCTGCGCCAGGCCGGGTTCATGCGAAGGTATGCGACGTGGCAAATCAGAATGCGGTGGACGCCCTGGCGCACCACGCCGAATCGATCCTGGGAGGCGTTGACATTCTGGTGGCGAACGCCGGCGTTTATGGGCCCAAAGGTGGTATTGAAGATGTCGACTGGGGAGAGTGGGTTCAGGCCATCCAAATCAATCTGATTGGAACGGTCTACTGCTGCCGTGCCTTTCTACCACTCCTGCAGAAGGCCTCGCTGGGCAAAACCTCCCGTAGCAAGGTGTTGATTCTCTCCGGTGGTGGAGCTACCAAACCGCTTCCTTTTCTCAGCGCTTATGCCGCTTCAAAAGCGGGTATTGTGCGTTTCGGTGAGACACTGGCTGAGGAACTGAGACCTTGCCAGGTAGACGTTAACATGATCGCTCCAGGGGCGCTCAATACTCGGCTCTTGGATGAAGTGCTGGACGCGGGCCCGGATAAAGTGGGCAAGGCATTCTACGAATCGGCGCTCAAACAGCAGGCGTCCGGGGGAACGCCTCTCGAATTGGGCGCCGACCTCTGCGCGTTTCTGGCATCGGAAGCGGCCGACGGAGTAACAGGCCGCCTTTTCAGCGCACAGTGGGATCCATGGCGGCGTCTGGGCGAGTTCAGCGATGAGTTGAACGGAACGGACATCTATACATTGCGGCGCATCGTACCTGCGGACCGGGGGAAGAATTGGGATTGCCAATAAGGGTGGCGATTATCGGCTGCGGCTTGATCGGCCGCAAACGGGCCGAGGCGCTGTCGGATGCTGTCGTGACGGTTTGTTGCGACATTAATTTGGAACGCGCGCGTTCGTTGGCGGGCCAGTACGGCGCCCGCGCCACAGCGGACTGGGAGAAGGCGGTTTCCAGCACAGACGTGGATGTAGTTTTCGTCGCTACCACGCACGACGTGTTGCCGGTTGTGGCGGAACAAGCCGTCGCCGCGGGCAAACACGCGCTGCTGGAGAAACCTGGAGCTCGGCGCGCCATTGAGCTTGAACCGGTCAAAACTGCTGCTGCGCGCAGCGGAGCGCTAGTGCGAATTGGTTTCAACCATCGCTATCACCGGGCATTCCGAAAAGCGCGCCAGATTTTCGAGAACGGCGCGCTGGGCGATCTCATGTTCGTCCGCGCTAGATATGGCCATGGAGGTCGGCTTGGCTACGAGCATGAGTGGCGCGCCAACCCTGCAATATCCGGCGGTGGAGAGGGGATCGACCAAGGCATGCACCTGATCGACCTTGCGCGCTGGTTTTGTGGCGACTTCACCCACGTCCAGGGTTATGCCTCGACATATTACTGGAACATGCCGGTCGACGATAATTGTTTCTTTCTGCTGCGCACGCCCAAGGATCAAACCGCCTTTCTACACGCCAGTTGTACGGAGTGGAAGAACACATTCGGTTTCGAGATCTATGGTAAACGCGCCAAGCTCGAGATCTCGGGATTGGGTGGGAGCTACGGAATCGAGCGTTTGTGCCACTACCACATGCTCCCCGAGATGGGTCCGCCCGAAACAACGATTTTCGAATACCCAATGGCCGACGATTCGTGGCGCCGTGAATGGCAATCCTTCGCCGAAGACATTCGTCTCTCGCGCCCCCCACAACCGGGCATTGAGGACGCCCAGGCAGCGCTGCGAATTATCGAACAGGTCTGCGAAGTGAAAGATTCGGCGAAATGATCATTGCGCGCGCTCCACTGAGAATCTCTCTGGGCGGTGGTGGTACCGACCTGCCCTCCTACTACCGTGAGCATGGCGGATTCCTGATCGCGGCAGCCATCGACAAGTACGTCTACATCACCTTGCACGAAACGTTCGTCGACTATCTGATCGTGAAATATTCGGAAACGGAGAAGGTGCATACCATCCAGGAATTGAAGCACCCGCTGATACGGGAAGCACTGAAACTGACCAGCACCATTGTGCCCGGACTGGAGATCGCTTCTATGTCCGACATTCCCGCTGGCAGCGGTCTTGGTTCCTCCGGAAGTTTCACCACCGCCTTGCTGTGCGCCCTGTATGCTCTCAAACACGACATTGTTTCCAAGCACGACTTGGCGGAGATGGCCTGCCACATTGAGCTGGATCTGCTCGGTGAACCGATCGGCAAGCAGGACCAGTTCATTGCCTCTTATGGCGGCATCACCTGTTTCGAGTTCGAGCGGGACGACCATGTAACGGTTGCGCCGCTGCGATTGGACGCCATCACTCGGTACAACCTGGAAGAGAATCTAATGCTCTTTTTCACCGGGTACACCAGGAGCGCGTCGGAGATCCTTCGGGACCAGGACACGCGCAGCAAACAAGGCGACCAAACTATGATTGACAACCTGCATTTTGTTAAGCAGCTCGGCTACGATTGCAAAGCGGCGTTAGAGGCGGGTGATTTGCGTGCATTCGCCAAGCTCACGGACGTGCATTGGGAGTACAAAAAGAGGCGAACGGCGGGAATGAGTAGCAGCTGCATTGACGAGTACTATGAACTGGCGAAGAGCAACGGATCTCTTGGCGGAAAACTGATTGGCGCCGGGGGCGGCGGCTTCCTGATGTTCTACACCGAGGACAAGACACGGCTCAGGAGGGCTATGTACGATGCGGGTTTGCGCGAGGTTCGCTTTCATTTTGATTTCGAAGGTACCCGGGTGCTTACTCAATCGTAAGAGCGCGGGAAATCTGGCATGTAAGGGGCGAATTACTCCACCACTGTTTGTTATCTTGAAATAAGCAATGCGCCGAGGCCGAATAGTGGCGGCCCGGTTCGACAGAGAGCCCCAGCCAGGAATGAGCCAAAACCCTACGTGTTGGTGTGGAAACAGCAGTCTAGAACCGTTCTCCAGTGACTATCTACGCTGCGCGGTCTGTGAGACTTTGGTCGTGGCCAAAATGCCGGCCCCGGAGGACTTACTGGTTCGCGACGACTCCAGCGATTTCTACGGCAGAAACTATTTTACCCACATGGCCGAAGAACACGGGCTGCCCCCCCTTGAGGAGCGCACCCGCACGGATCTTCCGGAACGATGTGTCTTTTGGTTGAAGACCTTTCTCAGGTACAGATTACCTCCGGCCCGTCTCCTTGAACTTGGCAGCGCCCATGGTGGATTCGTTGCCCTGCTTCGATGGGCGGGTTTTGACGCAACGGGACTCGATCTCAGTCCGTGGCTGTCGGATTTCGCACGCGCAACCTTCGATGTTCCCGTGCTGGTTGGCCCGGTTGAATCTCAAGACATCGCTGCCGGAAGCCTGGATGCGGTCGTTCTAATGGATGTGCTGGAGCATCTCGGGAATCCCGAAGCCACCCTCTCTCGCTGCCTGAGCCTCCTCAAACCCGACGGCATCTTTTTTCTGCAAACGCCCCAGTATCGCGAGGGCAAGTCGCTGCAGGAAATGGAGCAGGAAAACGATCCGTTTCTGAGTATGCTGAAACCCGATCAGCACTTATATCTCTTTAGCAAGTCGTCTTTGACCCTGCTCTTCCAACGGCTGGGCGTGGAGTCTGTCAGTTTCGAACCTGCGATTTTCGGGTTCTATGATATGGCGGTAGTGGCCGGACGCAACGCTCTAACGAGCTTTGCTGACGACGAGATCGCTGCACGCCTGAAGTCGCCTTCCACTAGTCGTCTGGCCTTGGCGCTGCTGGATCTGGACGCACAGCTCCAAGATCTGCGGTCCCGTTATTTTGAATGCGAGCAGGATTCCGCGATTCGTCTTCAAAACAACACGACCCTAACCAATCTTTTAGCCGAGGCTCAGGCGGACCGCAATACCTATATCGGCGAGATCGAGACCCTGACCAAGTGGCTGACGCAAGCACAGGCGGACCGTGCTACTCAAGCAGGGAGGTCGAGGGTCCTCGATAACAGCGGTTGGGCTGGTGGCGAGAATGCCGAATTGATCGAAGTTCGGCAACAGTTGCAGAGCACCACTTCTCAGCTAACCGCACTCGAAAGCGTTTGCACCGATTTGCGCGCGAGTTTAGCCGACATGCGGGGCCGTGTGTCTTCCCCCGACTATCTAGAAAGTGCTCGCGCCCGCGAGGGGCTGTTGGCCCGGGTTCGCAGTAGCCGCTTGGTCTGGCTAATGCAGAAGGTCGGGTTGTGGCGATGGCTGGATTCATCGCCGCCGAGTTCCGTGGATTCAAGTCCGCGACGTGCCCTCAAGCGGGTGGTGGTAGACTTGACCCCTGTCTTGACAGGGGGCCAGAACGGCGGAGCCAAGGTCATGACGATCGAACTCGTCCAAAATCTTGCACGAATCGCTGCCGATTGCGAATTCATCCTACTCACGTCGATCAAGAGCGATGATGAACTCGCGTCTTTAGACTCCTCCAATGTACGGCGGATGTGCGTCGACAAGCCACCAACTAATCTGGAATATGCTGAAACTTTCGCAGATCGGCTTCGCCGGTTATTGAAGCGCTTCGTCCCCGCCAATCGTCTTGCGCAACTGGGTGGGCTTTATCAACGGCTTTCCGGACGGATGCTTCCAACCAGCGATCTGTGTAGAGGCCTGGATGCAGATCTCCTATTCTGTCCTTTCACGGCGCCGTTTTTCTTCGATCCCGCAGTGCCCGCGGTTAGCGTCGTTTACGACCTGCAACATATCTATTACCCGTATTTCTTTGAACCCGCCGAGGTTGAAGAACGAAACAGGAATTTCGTGAGGGCATGCGCTGCCTCAGCAAGGATGGTGTGCATTTCCGACTATGTGCGAGGAACTGTGCTGGAAACCGGCGCTATCAGCGGCGACAAGGTAAAAACGATCCCTATTCTCCTGCCTCGGCGTCTTCCGCCGCCCGCCGCCGAAATATGCGATCGCGTCCTGGCCTTACATCACCTTAATCCGCACCGTTACTTGCTCTACCCGGCCAACTTCTGGGCCCACAAGAACCATGAATTGCTTTTGACTGCGTTCGGAATGTACCGGGCGTCCAATCCCAGTTCCGATTTGAAGCTCGTGCTTACGGGGTCACCCAGCCGGAGGCGGGATGAACTGATCGAGGCGAGCAAAGCAATGGAACTTTCAGGCGCCATTGTATTCCCGGGTCATTTAGCCGCTGAGGATTTCAGTGCATTGATGTCCCACTGCAAGGCCTTGATTTTTCCGTCCCTCTTTGAAGGCTTCGGAATGCCGCTGGTAGAAGCCATGGCCGCCGGCCGGCCAATCCTGTGTGGCAATGGCACCAGTTTGCCCGAGGTTGCGGGCGACGCCGCGTTGTTCTTCAATCCGATGAAACCCGTAGAGATCGTGGCTGCGATCGACAGAATCGAGCAGGACTTCGACTTACAACGAGACCTCATCGAGAATGGCACACGACGGCTCTCCACCTTCGGGGGAGCCGACGAAATGGCTGCGCGCTATCTCCAGGTGTTTCATGAAGCACTTAACGAATCCAGTAACTCACCCGCGGTCATGTCGGGAGTTTTTGAGGACGGATGGGTAGGAGAGCAGCTAACGGTCGTTTTCAGAGAAAACGAAGGTGCACGGGATCTGCTCTTGAATCTGGCTGTCCCGGAATGGGTGCCACTACGGTCCGTCAGTATTCGTGTGGCGGTTGACGGTAAGATTTCGGACTCCTACATCATTCGTCGCGGTGAATCTGCCGTTATCTTCCGTTCGCTTCCGGCAGGGCGCTGCCTGGTGCGATTATTCTGCTCGCCGCTTTTCCGTCCCGCTGCGTATGGCATGGGAGATGATTCCCGGCAGCTTTCTTGCCAATGCCAAGGGGCCGAGATTGTCTTTGCACAGGGAACAACCTTCCCGCTGCGGGAACGGACCTATGCCACATAAGGTTTCGGTAGTCACGCCTTCGTACAACCAGGGACGCTTCATCCAGCGAACTATCGATAGCGTTCTCTCGCAGCAATTTTCCGGCAGTCTCGAATACCTGGTAATGGACGGAGGCAGCCAGGACCAGACCAAAGAGATTCTATCGACTTATGGCAGCCAAGTGCGATGGGTTTCGGAACGCGACGGGGGGCAAGCGGCTGCTGTGAATAAGGGATTGGGGCGAGCCACGGGCGATATCATCGGATGGTTGAACTCCGATGACGTATACTACCCTGATGCGATTGCCGGCGTTTGCGCAGCTTTCGACAGTCACCCGGAGATCGACGTCATTTACGGCGACGCCAACCATATTGATGAAAACGATCTCATCATCGAGCCCTATGGTACCGAGGCGTGGGATTTTAATCGTTTGCTAGAGGTTTGTTTTATCTGTCAACCAGCAGTATTCTTCCGCAAAAGCGTCGTAGAACGCTTCGGAGAGTTGGATGCCAACCTTCAACTCTGTATGGACTACGAGTATTGGATCCGGCTGGGAAAATCAGGTGCGGTCTTCCATTGGTTGCGGCAGCCGCTGGCCGGCTCTCGCCTCCATGGGGAAACCAAGACGCTATCGGCGCGGGTTCGCGTTCACCGCGAAATTAACAGTATGCTTTCCCGGCATGCGGGGCGCGTTCCCGACCGCTGGTTATATAATTACGCTCATGCCGTAGTAGACGGGAAAGGGATTCCAAGGTCTAATCGACACCTATTTCCATTGCTGGCGTCAGGCGTTTCGTTATATGCAGGCTTACGTTGGAATGGTTGGGTCTCTAGTGAAATGCAAAGAACGACATTTGGCTGGGTAAGCAGCTCGATGCGCGAGTTTTATAAATCTAAGTTCAGTAGATGAAAATCGGATTCGATGTCAGTCAGACCGGCGATGCAAAGTGCGGCTGTGGCTATTTTGCGGATGGCCTCATCCGCGAGCTTGCCGCCAATGACGGCCTGAACGAGTACATTCTTTATCCCGCCGTCGGCGATGTGTTCTGGGATCCGAAATCGGCTGGGACCTTCACATGCGATCGCCCGAATTTTCGGCGGTTATCTCTGCCCAGAGATTTCGAAGTCTCACGCCGGTTCTGGCGCAATCCGGATGAGAACTTTGAAAAGAAGTTGGGCAGCCCTGACGTTTTCCACGCTAATAACTTCTATTGCCCTCAGGGGTTGAGAAACGCGCGACTGGTGTACACGTTGTACGATTTGAGCTTTCTTCACGAGCCCGGTTGGACGACGGAACGGAACCGTATCGGCTGCTTCGAGGGGGTGTTTCGGGCTAGTTGGAATGCGGACTTCTTTATCGCGATTTCCAAATCTACCAAGCAACATTTCCTCTCGACATTCCCGCATGTCCCGGAAGACAGAATCGCCTTGATTTACCCCGGCAGCCGTTTTGAGTATTTGGCGGCCGGAGCGCGCCCAGAGCGTTTCCAGCACCTGAAGCCAGGCGGTTTTTGGTTGGCCGTCGGAACTATAGAACCCCGCAAGAACTACTATCGATTGCTCGATGCGTGTCGGATACTGCAGGCCCGGAATGCATTTGATCTTCCGCTGGTAGTGGCGGGCGGTAAAGGTTGGCTTTCCGAGGACTTCAACGCCCAACTGCATGGTTTGGAACCCGATCGCGACCTGTTTCTGCTGGGTTACGTTTCCGACAACGAACTGGCCTGGTTGTTCCAGAACTGTTTTGCATTTGTCTATCCATCGCTGTTCGAAGGCTTTGGGATGCCTGTGTTAGAGGCGCTAGGTTTCGGCTCGCCGGTGCTTTGCGCACAGACCAGTTCCCTGCCGGAGGTGGGTGGCGACGCCGCGATCTACTTCGATCCTTCAGAGCCCGAGAGCATCGCACAAGCGATGATCGGGCTGCTGCGCGGGGACGTAAGCCGCGAACGATTGAAAGAAGCGGGTCACCGCCAGGCTAAGGAGTTCTCGTGGGCGCGCTCGGCGGCCAGGGTCCGCGAGGTGTACCAGGAGGTTGTGCAGCGGCCCAAAGTCGGTGAAGCACGATTTTCTGCGGCAGCCGATTGAAGTTTGTCGGCGACATCTTGAAAGATCCACCTTGAAAGTCGTCTTTCCGAATATATGCACGACATTACGAACATTCTGGAACTTGCTGCGGTCTCAGACTATGATTTTCGGCGTTCGACCAACCCCGATGACCCGCTGAAGCACCTTTTTAGCGATTGGGTTGCATATTATCGGCTGAAATGGGCAATCGCGCGTGTTCTCCAGCCTCAGCGAATTCTCGAGATCGGTGTGCGTTTCGGCTATTCGGCAGCCGCTTTCCTGGATGCCTGCCCAAATGCCACGTACCTTGGGATTGACGTTGACTCCGAAGACTTCGGTGGACACAAAGGAGCGATTCAGTGGGCGCGCCGCGTCACAGAGGGGTCCAACGCGGAATATTTGATCGCTGACTCGCAGAAGCTGGATGAGCTTCCCGGTGGCCCATATGACTTGATTCACATTGACGGGCAGCAGGACGGGGCGGGGTCTATCCGCGACCTTCTGAAAGCACTACCGAAGGGCCGCCACATACTCTTCGATGGCTATTTTTGGACTCGCACTAATTTTCAGCATGTCTCGGAATTTCTGTATTGCCATCGTGACGTGATCGAAAGTTACGTCATCCTTCCGGGCTACGCCGGTGAATTGCTCATCACTCCGCGACAGCGACAGGTTTTAGGCACCTCCGGCCGAGCTTCCACCAGCCTCGATCTCCGTTCCGCTTATACCGCCGGGTATTACCTAGCCGACTGTGGAGGATTCGAGGAATACAAGCGCGACAAAGGTCTCAGCCTCGGCGATTGGAGACTTCGCGCGGTGGCCGATCTAGCAGAGCTTGCCCCCATTGGTCGTGCCTTGGATTTGGGGTGCGGCCGGGGCGAGTTAAGCGTCCACCTGGCGCGGTTAGGGCATGAGGTCAGTGCGGTGGATTATTCGGACAGCGCCATCCAGCTAGCCCACGCCGCGGCGCAGAATGCCGAAACTGCCGGCGCGCTAAGAATTAGCTTTCAATGCGGAGATGTTAACGCGGTGGATCTCTCTGGATACTATGATGTGGTGGTTGCGTCGGATCTGATCGAGCACTTGGTACCGGCGGAGTTGGACCGCCTCTATTCCCGCATTGCTGCTCATCTCTCGCCGCAGGGGCTATTTATCATCCACACGTTTCCCAACGCCTGGTACTACAAATATGGGCACGCACTGCGGCTGCGCCAAGCCCGAAAATTGGATGCCTATGTCCCTCTTGAGCCGCGCACGCGATACGAACAGCTGATGCATATCAATGAGCAGTCGCCCAAAGTCTTGCGGCATCAGGTCCAAGCCTCCTTCCCGCATGTTCTGCTGTGGTTCGCCAGTCGCGAGTTGGCGAGTCCGTTCGAAAATCTGAAGAGGCGGTTCACGAAAAGCGAAATGCGCTCAGCCGAGGATCTCTTCGTGATTGCGTCCCATTCGCCCATCGATCCAGTTGCTTTAAGCTCCAAGCTCGCAATGCCCCCGATTGCACTCCCAGTGGAATTGTTTCTCGATGTAGTGGAGATGCCATCGACGACGTCAAAAGGCTGCCCTTTTTCCGCCAGAGTGCGGCTGACCAACAAGAGCACTGTGAACCTCAGAAGTCAGTTGCCGAACCCTATTCACCTTTCGTACCACTGTTATTCGGAGACGCAACAACTCGTTGCGTTCGAAGGCATGCGGACGAGGATCCCAACCGTGAAAGTGGGTGCTTCTGAGGAGATCGAAATGCAGCTCGCCGCCCCCTCGGTCCCAGGAAGGTACCTGTTCAGGATCACATTGGTTCAGGAGTGGGTGGCGTGGTTCGATGAGCCTCCCCAAAATCTACTGGTCGAAAGTTGGCTAGAAGTAGCTTAATGCTAATTCGAAAAACGAGCTACCTTCACCCTCCGAAAATCGTTCGCGGGTCATCGAAGACGCCGGCGTACATCGGCAGCGCAATATTCGTGAGAGGCTGATAAAACGTGCAGCTCTCGCACACGGACGGCAGCTTTTTCCAAAGGTGCCTCACTTTTTCGCTCTTATAGATCTCCGCGAGCGGGTTTTCGGTAATGTTGCCGAGGTGAAGGTCGGAAGCCTCCCCGTAATCCACGCACGGGCAAAACGTCACGTCGCCATTGACGAGGATGTAACTGGAGAGCATCGGAAGAAAGCACTGATCTCGGCTGCCCGTTAGCTGAATCCAACGTCCATCCAGCGGGAGAGGCTTGGATGTGTCTACCGCATTGAGCCAGTTGGTGTACTCGACGGTCCAAGTAAATGGAATCCGCCGCCCGAACGTTTTCTCCACCCATTCCTTTAGGAATTCCGGAGAACGCTCCCGCAACAAACGCAAGCCTAAGCGAATCTTACCCGTGTCCCCAGCTGCATCCACCGCACGACGAACATTGTCAATTACTCGGTCGAACATGTTCCGGCGAGTAATCAGGTTATGCTCCTCGCTGTCGAGGCCATACAGGGAGATATGCAGCCCACGCAGCTGGCTCATGATAAATGCGAACTCGTCGTCGTCTAGCATCTGGAACAGTGACGCGTTGGTAGTGAAACTCACATCTGTGATCGCCGCGCGCTGCCGTATCAGGTGGAAACGCTCGATCAGAAATCGATCCAGAAAAACGTCGCCGAGCTTGGGTGTCAACGAAAGCGAACCACCACCAATAGCAGCGTACTGATCCAGTGCCATTTCAAACAGATCGAGCGGCATAACACCTTTCTTGCGCTTAGCCGAACTGTATGGACAGAAGATGCAGTCGAAATTACAAGCGTTCACCGTTTCGATCGCCACTAACAGTGGGCGGTTACCGCCCTCAAAGGATAACAGCGAAGCGAATTTTCTATGGTTCAGCTGATCGATGTCGCCAAATATGGGTGCCTCATCGGGTGAGTTCCACCAGCGTTCGCGACGTACTTCCACGTTCCGGTCCACGAAATGCCCGACCGGGGGATCGCTGAACCAAAACACGTGCTCTTGTACCAGAGCCACGCGCAGGACTAAATTGCCCGTAACTGACGGACTTTTGACAGTCAGTCGGACATTGGCCGCCGAATTCGGTTGTATCGGAGAGGTGAGCTGAGTGCGAAGGCCCTCGATCCGAGAGCCGTCCGGCTGAATCCAGAAGTAGGAGATGTTAAGGGGATTTGGCTCTGTGCTGGCTAACGTCAGGGTACTTCGGTTCTCAATTCGTACTTCAACTGACGGGACATCGGCCAGGTCCAGCTGGTCTGGGCAATTCACAACGTCCAGAACGATGCCAGGCCTTTCGCACTCGGGGATGATCTGCATGATGATTTTGAGTGGGATCCAAATCCAGGTCAGTTACCCAACGCCAGATCGTTTCGAACGACCTCGCTTACCCCTTCATAGGACTGGCCCATCGTGTCAGCGCCTCCGGCCACCGCTTGAAACGCCGCGCGGTCTCCCCACTCACTGATTAGAGAAGCAGTGAAGCCAGCGGATTCGAACGCGCCCAGTACCGCTTGAATGTTCGGCCCAAACCAGTTTGAATAGTCACCGGCCAGTTCGTTGGATTTATAGAACTGCCAGAGCGGAATTTGCGTCAGCGCACTGTGATAAGACGACAAGGGCTGAAAATCCTTACCTTCCGCAAGGAAACGCTGGTCGATCACCAATGTTTCGGAATAAATAGTTCCACGCGATACTCTTCGCAGCTGATCGATCGCAAGTAGTGGATAACGCAGGTGGTACAGAACACCAAAAAACAGGATCACATCGAAAGTGCCGATTTCCTCGGGATCCAAATGGTAAACTGACCCGCGATGAAAACGGACACGGTTGGATCGCACCGCGGCATTAAGAACCGAGAATCCTAGCTCGTCCGGAGTTTGTAAGTCCAGTGCGACTACCTCGGATGCGCCGCGCCGTTCGCACTCGAATGCGCAGCAGCCGTTGAAAGTCCCCACATCCAGCACCCGCTTGCCGGATAGGTCAACCGGCACTTCACTATTACCGAGCATCGTCTCCACGGAGTTGCGTCCAGGAGTGAAAATACCCTGGAAGATCTCCCATCGTTGATGCCAATGAGGGACCCTCCGGAACAAGATGTCGGTATCCAAATCGGGCGGGCAAGCAGGTGCAGCGGATGGGTATGAGCTCAGCGTCCCCATGGTTCTTTTTCAATTCGTTGAGCGACACCGCCATGATGCTGACTGGTATTCGGACAGTGGTGGCTCATCGATGCCATTCTACCTCAGATCTCCGGCAGGACTTCTCCCTAAACGGTGATTGGGCCCGCCACCATCGCGCTATGGTACGGTCCAGGTTCCCCGCTGTTGCCATCCGCTGCTGGATCCAGACAAATCCGAAGCGAACATGTAGACGTTCTTCGCCCCGGCGTACGCGAGTTGGAATGTCATCGCCAAATTCAGCGTCAACGTGTTGCCGCTGGGCACAGCCGTCGTTGTGGCCACATTCACCGAGCATTGGCTGTTTTGCAGCGTCGTTGCTGCCCCCAGGGTCGCCGCCAGCCAGGCCGTCGCCCCATCGTTGAACAAGCTCAACTGGTTCGTCGACGGCTGGTAGGACAGCAGGCAAGAGCCACCCCCACTACCCGTTACGTTGGTGTTGAACCAGACATACACGAAAGCCACGTTCCCTGCCCCTGCCGTATCGGAATATTGCAACGCGAACGCCTGGGTGGCTCCCGATCCCGAACTCGGCGTCACCGATACTGCCGCCGCCAATCCAGAACTGGTCGATACAGTCCAGGCACCCTTCTGTTGCCAGCCACTGTTGGCCCCCGATGCATCCGAGCCGTACATGTAAATGTTCTTGGCTCCGGCGTAGGCGGCCTTGAAGGTCATCGGTAAATTCAGCGTCAACGTGTTGCCGCTGGGCACAGCCGTCGCCGTGGCCATATTCACCGAGCATTGGCTGTTTTGCAGCGTCGTCGCCGCGCCCAGTGTCGCCGCCAGCCAGGCCGTCGCCCCGTCGTTGAACAAACTCAACTGATTCGTCGACGGTTGGTAGGACAGCAGGCAAGAGCTACTCCCACTACCGCTCAGTGTGGCGCTGAACCAGACATACATAAAAGCCAGGTTCCCCGCCCCTGCCGTATCGGAATATTGCAACGCAAACGCCTGACTGGCTCCCGATCCCGAACTCGGCGTCACCGATACTGTCGACGGCACTCCCGAACTGGTGAACACCGTCCAAGTGCCCAACTGTTGCCAGCCACTGTTGGCCCCCGATACATCCGAGTCGTACATGTAAATGTTCTTGGCACCCGCGTAGGCGGCCTTGAAGGTCATCGGTAGGGTCAGCGTCAACGTGTTGCCGCTACGCACAGCCGTCGCCGTGGCCACATTCACCGAGCATTGGCTGTTTTGCAACGTCGTCGCTGCCCCCAGTGTCGCCGCTAGCCATGCCGTCCCCCCATCGTTGAACAAGCTCAACTGATTGGTCGACGGTTGGTAGGAGAAAAGGCAAGAGCTACTCCCATTACCCGTTAGGGTGGCGTTAAACCAGGCATACAGAAAAGCAAGGCTCCCCGCCCCTGCCGTATCCGAATATTGCAACGCAAACGTCTGACCGGCTCCCGATCCCGAACTCGGCGTCACCGACACCGCCGATGGCACTCCAGAACCGGTCGATACCGTCCAGGCGCCCTCCTGTTGCCAGCCGCTGTTGGATCCCGACGAATCCGAAGCGAACATGTAGATGTTCTTCAACCCGGCGTACGCGAGTTGGAATGTCATTGCCAAATTCAGCGT
>Ga0206877_10204_pt2 | contig 14050 bp, 12 predicted proteins | sample Alteio_BWOrgCont_7_FD_152623 | JGI IMG/M metagenome (GOLD analysis project Ga0206877, IMG submission 152623) | Enriched cells from forest soil in Barre Woods Harvard Forest LTER site, Petersham, Massachusetts, United States -... | ecosystem: Environmental > Terrestrial > Soil > Temperate forest >...
GCCCCCAGCCTGGGCCGGACTTTCTCTATTTCACCACCCAGCTCCTTTCCCTTTTGAATAACTGGTTAGAACCTCACTTTTATCCCCATTTCTCACATTTCTAAAACTCAGGAGACTGATTTATGCTCGATCTAAAGTTCATCCGTCAAAACCCGGCCCTAGTCCAAAAAGCGATTGGATTAAAGAATATTCCGCTCAATCTAGAAGACCTATTAGAGGCGGATCGCCTCGTTGGTCAGGTGCGTCGTGAACTCCAAGCACTGGAAACCCAAAAGAATGAAAATGCAAAACTGGCCTCCAAGGTCAGTCCCGACGAGCGAAAACCGCTTATTCAAAAGGGAAAGGAGCTGGGTGGTGAAATAGAGAAAGTCCGGCCCAGGCTGGGGGCAGCCGAAGCAAAACTACAGGAATTTTTATGGCTGGTGCCCATGATTCCGTCACAGGATGCTCCGGTAGGAAAATCGGAAAACGACAATGTGGAATTGAGGCGATGGGGAACTCCAAATGAATTTGGCTTTACTCCTCGGCACCACGTCGACCTATTGGCGCTCAACAACTGGGCAGACTTGGAAAGAATCGGGTCGGTAGCGGGAACTCGTAGTTATGCACTTAAGAATGATATGGTTCTTCTAGAATGGGCGCTGCATCGGTTTGCTATGGAGAAACTCAAGGCAAAAGGGTTTACTCTCATTTCCTTACCCGCAATGGCAAGAGAGTTTGCGTTCTATGGCACCGGGCATTTTCCAACGGGAAGGGATCAGGCGTACCATCTCCCAGAAGATGATCTCTATTTGGCAGGGACAGCAGAAGTGCTGGCAAATGCACTCCACAGCGGTGAAATTCTAAAAGAAGCAGATTTACCGATTCTTTATGGGGCCTTTTCGCCTTGTTTTCGGCGTGAAGCCGGGAGTAGTGGAAAGGATACTCGGGGCCTGATCCGAGTCCACCAGTTTTCGAAAGTTGAACAATATGTGTTGTGTAAAAATGACGCTGCTGAATCCGAACATTGGCACCGAGAACTTCTCAAGACGTCAGAGGAAATTGTACAGGAACTGGAACTTCCTTACCGCGTGGTTGATGTGTGTACCGGCGATATGGGTGCGGGGAAAGTGAGGCAATTTGATATTGAAGCATGGGTTCCTAGCGAACAAAAATATCGGGAAACTCACAGCTGTTCAAGCCTCTATGATTGGCAAGCGCGTCGAGTTAATGTCCGATATCGGGATCGAGGAGGCGTGGTAAAGTTTTGCTATACGTTGAATAACACTGCGGTCGCCACCCCACGAATTTTGGTTCCCCTTTTAGAAAACCACCAAGAGCCCGACGGATCGGTCCGGGTTCCCCGGGCCTTAGCGCCTTACCTTTCTGGAGTGGAAAAACTGATAGGAAGAAAAGATAAATAGCTGAGCCTAACGAAGCTCTAATTTCATCAATAGTGCGCGGCCGTTGGGAGTCCGAAATTCATACTAGGGTAGTTTCTACCCTGGTGCCATCAATTGCCTTGATTTATGATGCTTTTAGTCTTTAAAAACAACATCTTTCGGGCAACCAGGGGCACAAAATGAAAAGAAATCTTCTGTATAAATTTGGCGTAGTTGCGGGGCTTCTCATCTCTCCTTATGTATTTGCTCATGACGTTATTCATCTAAATGTTCTAATGTGGATTACAACCTGTTCATTTGACCCACAGACAAAAGCAATGAGTTGCAGTCCATCCGGTGAAGGTTCAAAGGGAACTGATATTACCGTAGCTTTGGACCGATGCCACGACACTGGCTGCTTAGGCTCTTGGAAGGTAGAAAAAATGGTAGATGGTCATTTGTTTCAAGCTTTCATCATGGCGGAAAGTAGGCTTTCAAGTTCAACCAAGCCTACTTATGATTTGACGGGATTGGCAGGGCCAATCATGGACCTGCCTGGACCAATGAGAGGAATTAATGGTCAGATCTTTTTGAATGAAGAAAAGATGGTACCGAATCGCGTAGATCTATATGGACAGTATTTAGTTACTAAAGATGCAAATGGAGGATGGATTTCTTACGGAACGCGTCTTTCCATTTCGTCAATATCGGTCAAATAAAATGGGTAGATCTTCAGGCCCCCAACTCCTATTTTCCACAAGCAACGTGATTCAGTTGGGACTTCCTGGCTTTACGGCAATGCAGCCTACCCCTTCTCGTCCGTCAAGCTGGATATCCAAAGGGTACTGCGATTGCGAAAAAATCTCCACTTTTTCGATTTTGAAACCTGCATTCTCCAAAAGTTGTGAAAGCACTTCTGGGTCAAGGGCATGAAAAAAATCTGGGAGTTGTCCTGCCCGGTGAGTTACTCGATCTCGAAGATTTTCTATGAATCCAGGCCATGGGATTTGACGTGCTTTCCTTTCAAAATAGGTCGGCAAAAAAGATTCGAAAGGCTTCAAATAGGGAGTATCCGCTACAATAAATAGTTTCCCTCCTGGTTTCAAATACCGGAATAGTTCTGCAGCAGAGGCGATGAGCGTAGGACCATCGAAGAAGTGAAGTACTCTGGAGATTAATATCGCTGAAATGCTCTCCGACGTAATCTCAAGATCCGTTGGAAATCGTCCAGGAAGCAATGAGAGATTCGTTCTCAGGGACTCGGGTGCCCTATTTCTGAGCACCTCTAGGTGGCGTTCGTCTAGGTCGTTTGCAATAATGGTAGCACCTAATTTGAGCGCTTCCAGTGTGGCAACACCGTAGGCCGCTCCAATTTCGAGAACCTGGTCTTGAACGGTTGCTGCATATTGAACAAACTCTCTAGAAAATGGATCAAGACTTGAAGTCATATAACCCATTTGATTTAAGGTTTGAACAAATCCAGATGGATCCGGTTGTGGCATGGTCACCTCGCCTTGCATTGTCCAAGCTTGCCCACAAAAAGCAAAAATCCAAACTAAAATGTAGTACCTAAACGATTTCGCACGAATCAAAAACATTGTTTCTCTGAGCCTCAGCCAATCAGTAGAACTTTTTTCATAACATTGTTAGGGTACTTTGTACCGTTTTGAAACGCCGCAGGTTGGGATACAAGGGCCAAAACTTAGAAATGCACAAGCAGGGGAAATAGAATGAAAACAGCAATGCTCTTGGCCTACGTCGTCGCTATCTCATCTATGCCAACGGTTTTTGCAGAGACAAAACCTGAGGTGCTTCATTTGAATGTCCTTTTTTGGATCCAAAGTTGCACCTCTGATTCTCCAAAGAAAATGTCTCGTTGTGGGCCTTCTGGTGCGGATGTTGCCGGAGAGAATATTGCAATTCCGCTCAACTGCGGAAAAGTGGCATGTATGGGCACTTGGAAATCGGGGAAAAAGTTAGATGGTCACCTCTTTCTCGGACAAATCGAGGCACTGAAAACGGCCGAGGCGTCTCAATCTAGGTATCAACTTAAAGTGACCGTCGGACCTGTTCCTGATAAGCCTGAACCTTTAAGCGGAATATCTGGCGATATTTATTTGAACGCAGATGGAACCTTGGCGAACCGTGTTGATTTAATGGGCCCGTATTTGAACGTGCCAAAAGCTAATGGAGGATTTGATTCGTATCTTTCCCGATTAAGCATAGCGCCAAAATCATGATAAGCCCGGGTGTGAAACTCATTTGTTCTTTTGCTGTGTTTGCGTTTCTTGTAGCTGCTTTTGACCTTTTTGCTGGAGGAGACAATCAAGTTCCAGTTGGAGTAAGCGAGGGATCGTTGAGGGAAATACTCCCCCGGGCCTTCGGCGATCCAAACTCCAAAATAATTGCAGTCATTGGGCTAGACACAATCAATACATCTGCGAATTATCCAGAGTTCTTCTATGAATTGAAAGCATTCGTCAAGTTCTGTGAAAAGCGAAAGAGCTTGCATCGATGTGCTTTATTTCTGAATGATAATCTAGATCTTTTTCCTGCTTCAAATTTTGTTAATCCAAATGATTCGTCGGCTCTTATTTCTAATGAACAATATTGGGATCTTAGGAATAATCTTCGAAGAGATTTGGAAGAGTTTAAGATTGTTCAACATGACTCAATCTATTTGCCTGAAAAAGGCGGAATATTGGCTCAATTTGAAGAAGCTCTGCAATCTGCGCGCCCAGGCGGACAGGTAATGCTATCTTTCATAGGCCATGGACTCCCTGGGATAATGAAAACTTCATGTTTTCAAATCAACAGGAATAATATTTATTCTAATTTTACTTCATCCAATTATATCTGTGCGGAAGATCTAGATGCTATTTTGACGCATTCTTTACGTCCCGGGGTTAACGTTTTCATTCATTCAGAAGCTTGCTTTTCAGGAGGGTTACAATCACTAGCACGTCCTGGAGTAATGGTTCACACAAGTTCCGATCGAGATGCAGTAAGCATTTCTAACCCGGCTTTGAATGGAGAACGGGGGATGTGGAAAGTAATTCTAAATGAAGTTCAAGATCTCGGTAGTAGTCGGCCATTTCTATTTCTTCGAAATCTAGTCGAAAAATCAAATGACATCGCAGAAGGACCAAGATCAGGCCTGTCTAGCGGATTTACAAGTGATTATTTAAGGAAAGTCAGATGTGGACCCTACAATCAGACCCGAGAGGATTTGCAGTCCATCATTATGGCTCCGATGCATTACATCTTTCAAATTGCTAAGTCAGAAAGGAATTCTGACTCGATATTTGCGAGAGAATTCGGTCAAGTGGACTATGACTTCAGTATAGATGAAAGTGAAATCAAAAAATCAAGGCAAAATTTTATTTCCGATGCCAGGTATATAAAAACGATAGAAGATATCAGTGAATTGTACCTCTGCCATTCTAGTGAAGGGAACTCCTCTGTTTGTCCGCTTTTGCATAAGCTTGAGAGTCGCGAAAGGTCTGATGAGGAAATCTTGGAAGTATTATCGACTTTAGATCTCCAGTTTTGTTGGTACCCTGCTCCTTATAAAACGTTTTGGAACCTTGCTAGTTGGATTTCCCTCAAGTCATATTTTTCAAATCAGTCTGACTTCTTCCGATTTACGAAATTTCCAGAGCAGTCTTTTGACTCAGTTCAGCGTCAGATTGAAGAAGTGATGGATAAGGTAAGATTTTGATAATCGAAAAGAGGGATCTTCACTAGATCGAGGCTTATTTATGGGAAATTGCATTGAACAGTATGAAATAGAAGCACGTGCGCTTTTGAGCCAGGGTGTGTTTGACTATATTGCTGGAGCGGCTGGGGATGAGTCTGGTCTGACCAGAAATTTTGCTGATCTTCAATCAATTCAACTCATGGGCCGATCACTTCGAGGAATTAGTATCAAGGATATCCAACTTGATACGATTCTTTTTGGAGAAAAATACAAGACTCCGGTTTTCATTGCCCCGATGGGTTACCAATCGACGGTTCATCCAGATGGCGAAATTGAAATGGCTGTTGCCGCAAAATCGGCGGAATGCCCTATGGTGGTGTCTACTCTTGCAACGCAGAGCCTGGAAGACATCGCCTTGCGATCCAATGCGGATCTTTGGTTTCAGCTCTACTTTATGAAGGACCAGGGTCTCAACCGCGCCATGGTGGACCGTGCTATCAGATTGGGCTGTAAAGCCATCGTTCTGACAATCGATGTTCCTTGCAGAGGTGCGCGCTATCGGGATCGAAAGAGTGGATTTCAAATTTCGCCCGAGTTTTTACCTAAAAACTGTTTGCCAGGGAATTTCTTAGGGAGCGAGTTTCAAATTGACCACCGCAGTAGTATTGCTGATTCGGTGAAAGGAGCACTTTCGTGGGATGATGTAGCCTGGCTCCAAGCTATTTGTAAAATTCCAATTGTTTTGAAAGGAATTCTAAACCCGGAAGACGCTTACTTGGCGATGCAAAGTGGAATTTCTGGAATTGTAGTTTCCAATCATGGCGCACGCCAGTTTGACGCTTTGGTTACGCCTGTAGCCGCTCTTCCAAGGATCCGAGATGCTGTAGGTTCCGAAATGAAAATTCTGGCGGACAGTGGGGTGCGCTCCGGAAGCGATGTGATCCGACTCCTTTGTCTAGGCGCGGACGCAGTAATGATCGGTAGACCTTTGTTATGGGGTCTGGCAGTGCAAGGGGCAAAAGGCGTTCAGACCATTCTGGAGGAAATAAAACAAGAACTTCGAATCGGAATGACTATTCTTGGATCGAGATCCCCAATTGAGTTAGGACGGCACCATATTTTTAATTCAACTTTGATAAACAATAACACCGCCTGAACCTCACCACAAAAGCGATCCACTTCAAATGTTGCGCATATGGTACTCCCTACCCTGAAAAATTTGCTCATCATCGCATATATTGTTCCTCTAATCCTGAATAAATTAATTGTAAGGAGCAGTGAGGATGTTGATAAAGAAATATTTAATTTGTTTAATCGCTTTCGGCACAACCTGGGTAAGTGTTTTTCCTAATTATACATATGCTGGAAATACCTTTTCTTCTCCAGCCACAATGGAGGCAAGGCAGAAAAAGCGATATGCAAAGAAAGTCGTTGCACAGTTTTTGACCAGGGATTACTTGCTTGGCGCGACTTACGTTGCTTTTCAAATGATCCCAGGTTTAGCTGAGAGTCCTACTGGGAAATTGGCAATACAGATCGCAGGTGAGAAAATTCAATCTATGAAAATAGTCGAGTTTCAGCGTGATATCTCCAAGATAGCAGCCAAAAAAGTGAGCCTAACGGATCTTCAGGAGCTCAATAGCAATTTCGATCGCCCTATATTCTTGACGGCTTTGAATACAATGGGTGGCATTCCGGATTCGTTCGGCAGGAGCTTGGAGATTTTCAATAATTCCGAAGCAAAACTGACCTGGGACGCGATACCCGAAGAAAGAAGGGAGCAGATGCGTCGGTTGCATCAAACCAAGTTCTTTATTAAGGTTAAGAAGAACCTATTAGAAGGCCTAACGAATATTCAAGCCTCAAGGCAGGTTACTTCAGGATTCGCGGGAACTAATCGCGATTTATCGATTGAATCCATAGAAGCTCAATATCAGATCCTCCATGCCTCAAAAATGACTCGGATTTATACTGCAGCTGAGACTGAGGAATTGATTCAGATTTATAATATGGATTCTTTGTTTCGCATTTTTACGGAGGCGACTGATGCTGCAGTTACGAGCCTTCAAAATGAATACTAGATGCGATCTCTCAGGAGGCACGCTATAGGAATATTTTAAAACAGTTAGTATAAACGGGGCCATTCAAACTAATGTGCCAGGAATACATCTATTAGTAACATTATTGGTTCTGTGTCTATTTATGCTTCGGTCGTTACCATTCCGCGAGTGTAGCAAGATACATGGCAAGCAAGTCTGCCGCGTTTGAATGTTTCGATAATTTAGGAATATTTTTTATCATTAGATCAATTATCACCTGCCGATCCATCCCTAAGTCATGCAAAGTCCTAGCGCAAGCTCGGATTGCTAAATTTCGATCACTCAATCTAGGGTCTTTTCCTTGTTCAATGTCTACTGTGTCGAATGCAGCAAAAGCTGAGTCCATTTGAGCACCTGAATCCAGTAAGAGTTTTGCCGCTTTTGGATTTCCCTTTTTAAATTGACCTACGTCATTTTTCCGTCCAAGAAGTGCCCAGTAAAGCGGAGGCTTGCGAGTAACATCGGCGTGATTTGGGTCCACTCCTTTTCTTAATAACTCCTTCACTAAATCCGCATGTGTTACGTCAGTGATCGCAAAATACATTGGGCTAAAGTCGTGTGTCCAACGAACAGGCCTATTGGGATCCACGCCTAGGTCGAGCATGGCTCTAACGGTTCCGGTCAAGCCGTGTCGAATCGCTGATATGAACAAAGGAATGGGGTAATGCCCTCCCATTTTTCGTTCCCCGCTGATGGATTCAATAATGTCTTTATTTTCTGCCTTTGCCAACAGAGCTAGCTGGGCCAGTTTTTTTTCAACTGCTTGAGAAGTATAGTCCCTTTGCAACGATAGTTGTTCAATATAACTCAAGCTCTCGTACTTTGGATGGGTCTTTTCTAGAAAGCTCTTCGCATTAATGGTCCTGCCACTGCCTACATCATCTCGGATAAGAAGGGCAATTTCGTCTAGCAGGTCATCGAATGTTTGCGATACAGTCGCAGATTCACTTGTCTTGTTCTGCGAGTGGACAGGCATGGGATCCTGAGGCGGTTGTGCAGGAACCTGGGCGCTCAGGGAGGATCCAGGCTTGATCTCAACGCACGTCTGCGGCTGTTGCCCTGATGTCGCGCGCTGGACGTCAACTAATTGGTCCTTGATCACTTGCACGTCTTGTTGAATGCTATTTGGATTAAGCGGCTGTTGTGGGTCCGAGTTAGATTGCCCAGTGTCGGCTGGTTTAGAGGGACCAGAGCCAGCGGAAGCAAAGGCACAATAAACAACCAAGACTAAAAACACTACCGCACTTTTTTCGAGCATAAAATCATATACCCCCTGACTCAATAGACGCTAACCCTATTGTCTTAGATATTACTAGATATTTATATACTGTGACAATGTAAAGTAATAGGGTAGATAATACCATAGGCTAAACTTAAGATGCGCGCTGTCTTTCTAAAGGAGATCAAGGGGAAGCGCCAGACTCTACCGGCCTTTCTAGACCAGATTTCGAAAGAAGTTGAGACTTCCCTGCTGGAGTCGGGCCTCTATCCTGACGAAGCACACGCGATGGTACGTACATGGGCAAACAGTTATTTCAAAACAAAGGGAACCAGAGTTCTATATGTCCTTCCCAGAAAGTGGACGGATGACCTGCTCCCCATTCATATTCACCCCGCACCCAGTCAACTGGTAAGAACATTGGTGGGACGAATAGAACTCCTAACAACCCAAGAACAAGAAGCAATTTTAGATCGTGGAAAAAGTAATGGTGGCGTAGCGGAACTGGCCAAAGAGCTAGGACGATTTGCCGAACCTAAAATCAATCATGTAATCGAATCACAGCGGAAGGCATTAGACCAGAATTCTAGCAATGACGCAGACAAAGAAGCGAGTCAAAACTCGGCTTGGAGGCAGCCTCCCAAGCAAGTTTTAGAATAATGAGATTGAAAGGGGGCAACATCTTGAATTTTGTTGTCCCTTTTTAACTATTATTTATTAGGACAGCGGAGATGAGTCTCGCCCCAATTCAGGGGATCTCTTAAGATCGCCCGCCCCACCGCTGAGTCGTTTGCCAATGCCGACGACGGTGAAGCTCTGTGTAAAACTACGGTATTACCTACCCTATTTTCTTATATATTAATAATGTAATATATTTTTCTGTCTTGTTGGATCTTCAGCAAGATTTACTAAAGAGGTTGTTTAAAAACAGATCATGATGAAATCGAATTTAATTTTGGTTCTTTTTTGTTTGACAGGTTTGCTGACCAACCATTCTGTCTTTGCTGGAGTGGTTATGCCCGAATTGACTGGTTCTGGAACAAACCGACCGGATTTAACTGGTCGAAGTGCTGCTGTTGATCCTGACTCCTCTATCTCTCCCGATGGTTCAATAAGCCTCGGTCTGGGGGGACTTCCCGTGGTGCCTTGCGCAGAAGTTCCCGCAGGAAGTGTTTCAATGGGGACTCTGGTGATTGCCAAAGACAAGGCTTCTGAAGTATTGAAAGAGCTTGAAGCAAACTTACCGTCAGACCGAGTGCTTTCAAACATCGCTTCAGTATGTATTGTCAGTGTAGCTGGAAATCTGAGTCACCACTTTAATATTTCGACGCTGTACCACGAGATTCGGCATTCACAGGAAGCTCACATTCGTCGGAATTCGCATCAGCATTCGCAACAGATTTTGGAAAACAATAACCTTCGGTACTAACACCGGACCTAAAAGTCAGGGCCCGAGAATTTCGGGGAGAGGCTTCTAACCTCTCCTCTCTCTCGATAAAAGAAGTATGCTACACCGATTTTTTAATAATCGCGTAGATAGTTGATCGCCCCCCTCCAGCTTTTTTTATGTAGCCTATCTTGACTAAGGAATTGAGGTCTTCCACTGCTTGTGTTCTCCCAAGAGCCATAAGATCGGCATATTCAGATGCTCGCAAACTACCATGCTGCCTAAAAAGACCTTTAGCCCTCTCTAGACGAATTTTCGACGTTACAGAATATAAATCCTCTACTATGTCTAGGCCCTGAGTTTGCAAAGTAAAACCAGAAATCCGATGAAGGGCTTCATCGTAGGCTCTTAGAACACATTCCAACCAGTAGATTACCCAATTTGTAATGTCTTGTTTTCGAGGAATCTCGTAATAGTTGCCACATTGAAGCATCCTAAGAGCATGATAATATTCGTTGCGGCTATTTTCATTTTGTTTTTCAAGCGCTGCATATCGCTCAAGCGAATATCCGCCCCGCAGTAAGATTCCGTTTGTCAGAAGCCGTCCAAGTCTTCCATTTCCATCCATAAACGGGTGAATTGTCACAAATTCAAAGTGAAACTGTGCTGCCACAAGCAGTGGATTTCCTCCTAAAATGAACTGCCGGCGGAGCCAGACGAGTAGGCCATCCATTAAAGAAGGAACGTCTTTCCACTGGGGGGCCATGTAAACAATTCCACGTGTTTTGGAATCTTGGATTACGCACTGAGCTTCCCTATAATAGCCCCTCAACTTGCCCTTTACGATTCCCTCGAGGATCTGTTTGTGATGAACGAGAACCCACTTACTGTCGTAGGGCCGAGGGGATAGCGCCCACTCCGTTACCATTCTTCTAGCTTTTGAATAGTTCAAAATTTCCCGCATTTCACGATTTTTAGGCTTTAAGCCTTTCGTTTCGAGCGCTTTTGTGACCTGATCCCTCGTAAGACGATTTCCCTCAATTTTAGTAGAGAAATGCACTGCATCCACTACGGCGATATTTTGCATGAAAAATTGATTTGCAACGTTTTGACTGAATATTCCGAGTTCCCCTTGCTTTTTGGCAATTGCCTCCAATAATCGAAGAATGTTTGAATTTAAGATGATTTGGGAGGGAATAAATTCGAGATTTGCAGCCATATTTCGAATTCTAGCATTCTTTCACTATTCTTTCACTATTCTTTCACTCCAGATGGAATTACCTAGCCGCTATCGTTATTTAAACGGCTTAAACGAAGAAGGGACCCCAAGATGCACGGGTCCCTTCTTTAATGAGCTTCATATATTTTACTGAATAGCGTGACTATTTTGCGCTGTCGACACTGTTTTGTAACTGTATTAAGTCCTGCTTTATTTTCTCAGGAAAGGTGCTAGAAAATTCAGAACCTTCTTGCTCCAAAATGGTAGTTAAGGTGGATTCACGTTTTTCTGAATTGGTACTAGCTGCCGGGCCGGCTGAAGGTTGAGTATAAGAACCTGCTCGCCAATTATGTTGGGGAATAACGGCTGCCGAAAATCGCGGTTGGCCATCTTCAACACTTACCTGGTCTACGATAAAGGGAACAGTTTCTAAGTCTCCGCGCTCGTTAACCATAAATCCATACATTACAGTCTTAGTTTGTGGAAAAGAAGATGTACCCAAGCCTGCGAATGCAGAGCTAGCGAATAATATTCCCATCAAACATAATCTACCTGTTTTTCTAAGAATCAACATACTTCATTACCCTTTCTTACGAAAATACTTAATCGAATATACTTAATTATCCTTGCTACAGCTTAGGCAAGATTAATTAGTTATATAATATTAGTATAATATTGAATAGGGTAGATAATACCATAAGTGCTAATTTAAGAAAGATCATTAAATAAAGCACTTATGGTAGATAATGGATTTACGTTACTTTTGAGAATTTTGCTGCTCTTGCATGGCAAGTTGGATTGATTCCAATATGCTTTTGAATGATCCTCGAACAGTAAATCCCGCCATTTCCTCTTGGCCTCCACCTCTATTTTTTTCGGTCTCTATGGTGCTGTCATTGGGGAGGCTCTTGCTGAGATAAATTGCTATTGCTCCAGCATTGAGCGTGCTTCCTTTGGGAAGGCGACGGCCGCGAGGGCCAAAGTAAGCCAGCGGGTAAGCTTAGAACAGTTCTGAGTTTTCATATGTACTCCTTAACGGGGTGTTTTAGAAACTGTGATGATGAATCTGTATTGCATTATTCATAGCTTCTTTTTGTTATTCCTTATAAGTGAATCGGACCTTGCTTGACTAGGGTAGAAACCACCTATTTAGCATGTGAAACCCGAAAAAATATTTTCTTGGTTTGCTCGCGACTCGCCTATTCTCCAAACTATGCTCGTGATATTCTATAGATTCGTCATGATTCTGAAAGAACTTCGATTCCGACCTTATCTTCCACGCTTGGCATTTTCCGCAAGGAAGTCCCTATTCGTGCTGTTATGGGCTTTTACTATTTCTATATGCATAGGGTCATCGGCGCGGGCGGGCTGGAGATATAGCGAAATGTATGGATTATGGCCCCATGTCTCGAATAATTCTTCAAACTCTAAACTGAAGGGGGTGGATATCCACCTGCCACACGATCACTATGGGAGAGATGAAGGAGTAGTCCTAGATTTTCGTTTTAATTTCATTTTGATGGACGAGGCGGAGTTCGTCTTGGCACAGAAGAAAAATGCAAAGTGGATTGGGATTCTGGATTCGCTTCAAATACCCCACAAATGGAAGAACCCATCTGTTACTATCACTCTCTCTCCAGCCTATCTAAGAAGCCACCCCAATATCAGTGAAACTCTGCTTCAAGCCGTTGAAAAATACGAACCCTCCCCTCGTTTCTTTGGGGCTGTGGCCTCTCGTGAAAGCATGTACAAGTTTAAAAAGGTGCTCGATGATGAAATTAAAGCGGTCTTAAGTCCGGATCAGGATTATCATCGTCAACGGAGTCAATTTTACGGCCCGGTAAGACCTGAAGGAAAGTTAGAGGAAAAAGTAGACGAGCCGGTCTCCTTTCAGTCGCAAAATGCAGTCACACAAGACTTTTCTAACGCCGTTTCGCCGGCGATTGCATGGAATCTTATTCAGATGGGAACGCTCAGGCATCTTTATGAACTAGGGAATATGGAAGACCCAGCTCCGAAAGGAGATGCTTCTTCTGAACTTGTACTAGCCTGTGAAAAGAAGATGCGGCAGGACGCAGTAGTAAAACTGGCACGTTCTCTATTTTGGATGGTACCTGGCGATCATGTCAACTTGATGATCTCGACAAATCCGCAGATCTTTTCCCATCATCTAAGCGCCAGTACAATCGGAAAAGTCTTGAACTCGGTGCTTGTACACGGTGAACGGGATCGGAAGAAATTGATTTCGATGATCCAGAAGGGCCTTCTGCCCGAGCAGGTTCTCCAAAGAGCCGCGGTACAGCTTTATCAAGATTTAGGCCGCGAGATCACCGAGCAAAAGCTCGCCGAAATCAAGAAAGGTGGGCTAAACGAACTCATTCAAATTCAACAAAACTTGGATCGAGAAATGACTCCGTTGAGAGCCGAAGCAAAAAAGCTTGGAGAATTAGCGGAATTGGACCAACAGTTAAAACAATGCAAGGACGTTGGAGGGTCATCGTCAGATATGGTGAAGCTGTCCTCACAGATTGCCTCGCTACAGAGTTCTCTAAATACCCTCCAAAGTAAATTTCAAAATTCCACTAAGATCCAATCCGATTTGAATTCCCCGGAGCAGAGGAAACTCCATCTGGAAACTCTCCTCCGAGCTTTGAAGAGTCTGAATCAAGCTATCGATCCATTCAAAGCGGAAGCCTTCGTCGATACCCTTCTAAATGCAATTCAAATTTGTCAAACTTCTTCGGTCTACCCAAAAGACTTGCCATTCCAAATGCTCACTAGCTTTGCGTTGCTTCGAAACGGAAATCGTCCCGAAACTCTTACCCAGCTCTGGAAATCACTGCACCCAGATGCAATGGCCGCTCCAGACTTAAGTTCGGTGCCAAATCAGAAGAAGGACGCACAAACTCTTCATCGAGTTGCCTATGCGAAGAGCATGACGCCTCAGGCAGAGCGTACAGTTTTGGATTACTTGACTGCACCCAGTCAAATTCTCGAACTCTTAAATGAGTCTGAGTCAAAAAAAGAGCGGATACTTCCCCCTGTTTTTAATCAATCTTTGGTGA
>Ga0206877_10260_pt1 | contig 13996 bp, 14 predicted proteins | sample Alteio_BWOrgCont_7_FD_152623 | JGI IMG/M metagenome (GOLD analysis project Ga0206877, IMG submission 152623) | Enriched cells from forest soil in Barre Woods Harvard Forest LTER site, Petersham, Massachusetts, United States -... | ecosystem: Environmental > Terrestrial > Soil > Temperate forest >...
GTCCATTGCAGTAGACGGCGGTTACACCGCGCAATAGAGCGACGGTCAACCCCCTTTATCACGTTGTTTTTCAACCCAGGAGAACCAGCATGACCACCATCAACGTCCCCACCCGCGACGAAGTTTCCCCGGCCAATCAGGCCATCTTCGACAAGCTCAAGAGCGGCCTGGGCAAGGTGCCCAATCTCTACGCGACGCTCGCCCATTCCGAGAATGCGCTCGACAGCTATCTCGCCTTCCAGAACGCGATGAGCAGCATTACCGGTAAGGCACGCGAAGTCGTCAACCTCGTCGTCAGCCAGGTCAACGCCTGCGAATACTGCCTCGCGGCCCACACGATCATCGGCAAGATGAGCGGTTTCACCGACGAGCAGATCCTTGAGATCCGCAGCGGCAAAGCAAGCTTCGATGCAAAGTTCGACGCATTGGCGAAACTCGTCCGGAACATCGCGATCAACCGCGGACACGCGGACCAGGCGCTGGTCAATGCTTTCTTCGCCGCTGGCTGGGCCAAGGCCAATCTGGTCGACGCGATCATCGTCATCGGCGACAAGACGGTAACCAACTATCTGCATGCAACGACCCGGGTTCCGGTCGACTTCCCCGCGGCTCCGCAACTGCCTGCCTGATCGTTGCTGCCGGGTGAGCCGTGGACGTCAAGCGATGAGCGCGACGCCCGCTTCACCCGGCCGGCCGATATGACGCCGAAACGCGGGAGACTAGATGAATGACGTCCGTGTCGAATCGGTGCGTCAAGCAAAGAAAGCGATCGCCTGGCCGTTCAACTTTGGCATATCGACAATTGGGCCAAGGCAGCGTCCGTCGACGAAGTCGAACGCAATGACGGTATCCCGAGCGACGCAAAACAAATGTCCCTCAGGGCCGAAGCGCAGACCCCGAGGACGATGAAAGTTCATATTCCGATCCACCCGGAACACGCGGACAAGGCTGCCGGTTGAACTGTCGTATTCGCGTACAGTACATACCGCGTCCGGCTTTCCGAAGGGGAACTCGCTGGACACAAGCACATTTCCGTTCGGCCCAATCGCGAGATCCAGTGGACTCACGGCGTCGTCCGTAATGAATCGGGAAGCATGCAGTCCGCCGTCCGGGTTAAACACGGCGATGTTGTTCTCACCCCCACCGTCTGGACCGATGCCGGAAGCAAGGAAAAGCTTGCCATCCGTGCCGAAGGCGAATCCGCGAGGATACGGAACCGCCCCGGCGGGCAGTACTGATTGTGCGGCACCGTCGAGATATGGGGGAAACGCGGCAATTGTCCGCATGGTACGCAATCCGACGTAATAGCGCCCATCGGACCCAAGGTTGCCGCCTCCGGCATTCAGTCCTGGAACGGAGCCCGTGTCACGTACCACCATCCCTTTGGTGTCGAGCGCAAGGATGCGGTCGCTTCCGCTATTGACATAAAGATGCTGCCGATCCGGACTGACGCTCATGCCGCGAGGATCGACGATGCGAGGGTCGTCGCTGAACGAACCAATGAAAGTACCGTCGAGTCGGAATGACAGGAGCGCCCCGTATCCGTCGCCGTTCGAACCAGAAGCGCTGGTAACCAGAATGCTCATATCGAGTCCTGCGAGATAGGTTGGAAACCCTCGCCCTGCCGTGCCGTAGTGGCCAACGCAACGACCGGCGCTACGTTAGCGCAGGTCGCTGCGTCGTTCAGGGCGTGCTTATGTGAAGGGAGTCAAGCGCCGGAATCCGCTCTTCCGGGTCCGGATGGTGGGGTGCAGAATTACGCCGCCTGCGTTTCAGCATGGAACGGATAGTCGGTGTAACCGCGCGCGTCGCCGCCATAAAAAGTACTGCGGTCATACCGGTTGAGCGGCAGATTCAACCGCAGACGCTCGGGCAGATCGGGGTTGGCGATGAAGTGGCGACCAAACGCTACGATGTCCGCGTGACCCGCTTCGATGATCGCGTCCGCAGTCTCTTTCGTGAAACCGCCTGCAGCGATTAGCGTGCCGCTGAACTTCGGGCGCAGATGGCGCGACGCGACCGGGTCATGAACTTCGCCGATCGTCTCCGTGCCCTTGATGCGTGGTTCGACCACGTGCAGATAGCCGATGCCGCGTTTGTCCAACTGCTCCGTCACATAACCGAAGGTGGTTTCCGGGTCACTGTCATACATCGAGCCATAGGTGCCGCTCGGTGCAATGCGCACGCCAACCCGATCCGCGCCCCACACCGAAATCAGTGCATCCGTCACTTCGAGGAAGAAACGGGCGCGATTTTCAATCGGTCCACCGTACTCGTCGGTGCGAGCATTCGAACCGTCCTGGAGAAACTGGTCAGGCAGGTAGCCGTTCGCGCCGTGCAGCTCGACACCGTCGAAGCCCGCGCGCAGTGCCCGCTCGGCACCCCTGCGGAAGTCCTCAATAATGGCGGGGATTTCGTGCAATTCAAGCGCACGGGGCATCGCGAATTCGACTTCGCCGTTCACCGAATACGCATGGCCTTCGGCTTTCAGCGCAGACGGAGCGACGGGCGCCGCGCCACCTGGCTGAAGATCCGGGTGAGACTGACGGCCTACATGCCACAACTGGAGGAAGATGCGAGCGCCTTTGGCGTGTACGGCATCCGTGATCCGGCGCCACCCTGCGATCTGATCGTCGGAGTAAATTCCCGGGGCCATTGCATAGCCGTAGCCCTGCACCGAGACGGGGGTTGCCTCCGTGACGATGAGACCACCTTTGGTTGCGCGCTGCGTGTAGTACTCAACCATCAGATCGCCCGGCACGTCGCCGGGCTCCGAACGCATGCGTGTCAATGGCGCCATCGCGACGCGATGGGAAAGCGTGTAAGGACCTACTTTGACGGCTGAAAACAGCTTGCTCATGGAGTTACTCCTTGCGAATCAGTTAGCACCGGCTTGCGGTACGAGTGCGGTAACACGTTCGATGGCTCCTGCAACTGCGGCAGCGAGCCACAACGGCGATTTGCTGTCAGACGAGCTCCTGGTAGCGGTTCGCCAGACACAGAAGCATCGTCGTTGAATTGAACGAGCCAGGGTAGGCAGCGCGACCGCATAACAGTCATTCCCTTGGGGCATATCGGGTGAACTTCGTCTCGATCGATGAACGACCTACCGCGCAAGGGAAGGCGCTGAGGATAAGAACGCGTTACCGTATGCCTGTGCGGAATGAGTGCTATGCCGGCGCTACTGAAAACAGCGTGACGAGGTGGTGTATCTTCCGGCAAACAGGTTTCGTCGCGCGTGTTCGACGGTGCGACGAACGAACCCCAAACATCTGTTCCAGGAGGGACGACCGTGGACCGACTGACAGCGATGGAAACGTTTGTGTGTGTGGTGGAGTCCGGCTCTTTTTCAGCGGCAGCGCGGCTGCTGGATGTTGGGCAGCCCGCCGTTTCCAAGTCCATCGCGCAACTCGAAGAGCGGCTTGCGGTTCGACTACTGCTCCGCTCGACGCGCGGGTTGACGCCGACCGAAGCGGGCCACGCATTTTACGAGCGCGCAAAACGGGCGATCGAAGAGGCGGACGAGGCCGAGGTTGCGGCAAGAGGATCGGCCGGCGCCATTTCGGGTCGTCTCAGGATTTCAGCAGCGGTGACCTTTGCGCGGATTCATATCCTTCCGCAGCTCCAGACATTTCTTGATCGACACCCTGAACTCAACATCGACATTGTGCTCGACGACGAGAACATCGATCTGCTGGAACGCGGCATCGACGTTGCACTCAGGATGGGGGTGCTTGGCGACTCGAACATGACTGCACGCAAGGTCAGTCACGGTCGGCGTTGCGTCGTCGGCACGCCGGCATGGTTCGCAAAGGCCGGCGAACCGCGGGCTCCTGCGGATCTGCTATCGCATCAGGCGATCGTGTATGAGCAAGGCGGCGGCGGAAGCGTGTGGTCGTTCAGGCAAGGCAATTCGGAAACGGCCATTGTCGTGACCGGGCGCGTTCGCGTGAACGCCGCGGAAGGCGTACGCGCGGCCGTGCTCGCCGACATGGGCGTCGCGATCGCTTCGGAATGGATGTTCACGCCGGAACTCGCAAGTGGTGCCGTCAAACGCGTGCTGCCCGACTGGGAATTGCCGGGTATCGACCTGTGGGCAGTTTTTCCCAGTGGGCGCATGGTCAGTGCAAAGGCACGCGCTTTCGTCGCCTGGATCGAGGAGATATTCGGCCCTCAGATTGAAGCCTTGCCGATCGAGGCGCCGCCGTCGACAAACAACGTTTGACCCGTAATGAAAGCAGCATCGTCGGACAGCAGGAAAGTGATGGCTGCGGCAATCTCGTCTGGCTTGCCGAAGCGCTTCATTGGGACGGCGGAGAGATAGCGCTGCTCCCCTTCGCTTCCCGGCGCGTTGTTGGCTCTGAACAGTTCGGTTTCCGTGGGACCGGGCGCGACGGAATTGACCGTGATGCCGGTGGTCGCCAGCTCAAGCGCCCAGGAGCGCGAAAAACTCACCAGGGCGGACTTGGCGGCCGCATAAGCCGTACGTTCCACGATGCCAAGAACAGTGAGGCTCGTAATGTTGATGATCCGCCCCCAGCCCTGGTTGCTCATATTGAGCAGGAGTGCCTGCGCCGCCTGTATAGCGGGATGAAGATTGAGCGACATAACGGAGTCGAGCGTGTCCAGATCGATGGCGCCCAGCCTCTGCGGTTTGACGAGGCCAACGTTATTGACCAGGCCGTCGAACTTGTATTCCGCCACAAGCCTATCGAGCACAGCCTGCGTTTTCACGCGGTCGGACAGGTCGACAGACACGAGCGTTCCTGGGAAGCCAGGATCGTCTGCCTGACGCGCCAGTCCCACAACCCGGTGCCCGTCTGCATTCAGCCGCGCTGCGACGGCTCTGCCGATGCCTTTGCTGGCACCGGTTACAAGAAAAGTGCGTGATTTCATATTGCCTCGATGTTGATGGTCCGGCTTGCCTGTTCAATCGTTCCCGGTGGTTCTCCGGCCGGGAACGAAGCAGGATCGAATCAGGATGCCGAAACAACCTTCTTGCGGAGAACCGGCAACATATCCTGAGGCTCAGGACGATGCGTATAGTCCGGGTTGACTTCCGAGTAAAGGATCGTTCCGTCTTGCCCGACCACGTAGCGCGCCGGCATCGGCAATGTCCAACTGTCGTCCCCGTTGAACGCCGGCAGATCGTTCTTGAGGTTCTTGTACAGATCCACGAGATAGTCGGGCAAAGCAAAGCGGATGCCGAATGCGGCGGCGACATCGTTGTGCGTGTCGCTCAGGATCGGGAAATTCAGCTTGTTGGTGCGGACAGATTTGCGGCTGTTCACGGCATTCTGCGGTGAGATCGCAACCAGGCTTGCACCCTCGGCCTTGAACGACGGCAGCGCTTCTTCAAGGGCCGTCAGTTCAAGATTGCAATACGGACACCATACGCCACGGTAGAAGCTGATCACGAGCGGCCCCTGCTTCAGCAGGTCGACAGACGACACGGGTTTGCCGTCAGGATCATTGAGGGTGAATTCCGGTGCTACGTCGCCTGCTTTGAGAGCGCGTGCGGCCTGGCCGGACGCCACGAGTTCGGCCGTCGCGCGTTCCATGATCGGATGGATTTCCGGCGGTGCAAAGAATGGGGCTTTGCCGCCTTTGAAATCGGCCTTGAATGCGTCGAGCCTGGCTTGAAGTGACATGACAATTCCCTTCCTGATGAGGTTTAACGCACATTGCGTGGTAGGGATAGTCAGCCAATGCAAACCGGCCGAGAAGACAGCACGAATGCATAACTGTCATTCCTGCTGGGCATGGGGACGACAAAAGCAATAGAGCGGCGCGGGTAAGTGGCCGCCCGGCGCCCGTCCACGCGCGTGACCTGTACGACGTCCGGTCTGCGGATATCAACTGACATTGACCCTTGAGATGCCATCGGCGGCTCCGGGGTCGTTCCGAGACGAGCGCCGTCGGGGTCAGTTCGGCGAAGCACTTCCTTGACTCTGCGCATGGTCGTCCAGTGAGCCGGCATCATCGTCGATAAGCCGATAAGAATCGCCTTGATAGCAAGGAGGCCAGCCTTCAGCACACATTCTGGTTGCTCGGAGACGTCCTCGCCGAGCCGCTTCATGGCAGCGCCGCAGTAGCTGCAAGCCCCGGCCGATTCAGGCAGGTGCGGTAGTCGACGATTTCATACGTCGACGGACAAAAGTTGAGATATCTGATCTCTTTTCTTTTCGCAGACACGCCCATCCAGAACCCCGTCTGAAAGGGTTTTTGTCACGTCGATCTGCTTACGAAGATTGATTCCTTCGTTGACGTATGAAATCAGGCTGCGAACTCTCTCTGGAACGAATCGTCGCGAGCGGTAGATGATTGTGATCGCCAAGGGTTCGGATTTCCAATTTTCGAACAGTGGAAACAGCCGCCGCGCATCGACGTACGGCGCGGCAACGGTCGACGGGAGCAATGCAATTCCCAGCCCTCCGACTGTAGCCATTGCGATCGCTTCAGCGCTGTCAGAGCGGAACCGTGAGTTGCAAGGAAGCGATAAACGTTTGTCAGATCCCTCCAAAATCAGGTTCCAAGTACGAGCACCTGCAGATAGGCGATCTTCCGGAAGGATGTCGGACGGAGCAATCGTATTCCCATTTTTTGAAAACCTGGCCCCTACATAGAGTGACATGCTAAGCGAACTAATTCGTTTGGCAATGTAGAAGTCCGGAATGTCCGCCTGCAAGGAAATAGCGATGTCTGATCCATTGCCAAGAGGGTCAACTCTGTCATCGAAAAATTCAACTTCTAGAGACACGTTGTTGTGAGAACGCATGTACTCGTCTAGGGCCGAAGAAAGCACTTCGAACCCAAGAAGCCTATGAATTGCTACGCGGATCGTACCTGTCAACCTGCGCGAGCTCTCTTCGCCAACGCGTTGTATTTCCAAATAGCTATCTAGGAGCGAAACAGCTCGGTCGTACACCGACATACCTACATCTGTCAATGCAACTTTACGCGTTGTCCTGTGTAGCAACCTGACACCCAACTCCGTTTCGAGCTTTTGGACTGCGCGTGTGACCGACTCTGGCGGAAGGTGATTTGCCGCAGCGGCTTTGCAGAAGCTCTTATGGTTAACGACTGCTTTGAATAGCTCAAGGCACCTGATCGTTTCCATTCAATTCCTCCGTTGACGTGCGTTCCGATTAATCCGACACGAGCCCTACCTAACAAGCACACCCTCGTGACCGAACGAGCAATCCGCTGCAAATGGCGAAAACTGGCTAGAATTTCCGTGTACGGGCAACCTGTCCGAACAAACCGACGTACGGCCGCTCAGGCGTCGCTTCGTTTCACGAAGTGGCTCAAAGGAGGCGTGCCAGACTCAGGTATATCGTGCGTCGGCGAGCACCGCGATCAACCAAAGCACCTATGGATACCAGCCAAAATCTCGACTAGCTGTTGTGCCGGTGTATTTCGTGGCAGGGCTCCATGCATGTGACTGAGATATCGGGGCTCGCAGAGCCAGCAGAATGCCTGCGAATATCCAGGCGGATGGTCCCATGTAGAGGAAATGCCTCGGGGGTACCAGCCATTTCTGCAAGAGAGTCTTGAAACTAGGCCGTTATGGTCCGGACGAGCTTTTTCATAGAATGCCGCAGGCACGTAACGCGTACGTCAAATCCACGCGCGTATGCCCTCCACCCTACCCATTCGGGCCTATATACCTGCGTATGAGATTCAAGCTTCAAAGACAATGTGCGATATACCTTCGTAGAATGGGATTTATGTCTTCGCGGATCTACCCTTCCTCCCAATAGAACCGTAAGTCAGGCCGGCCAGGTATCGTGACAGAACTCCGCCTGGTCAAATTTTCGACGTGGACCTCCATCTAACCCGAGGCACAACACCCGCGCGTTCCACTAGTCTAGTGAATCGGTTGACAACTCGGCGACAGCCGCACAGCTAGCGGCTCGAAGGGCAGCACATCTGAAGGTGGCTCGTGATGAACACTCGCGCAATTACATTCGGTCCTTTCCGTCTATTGCCGAAGCCAGGTCAACTATTCCTGGGTGACACGCAGATACGCCTGGGTTATCGGGCGGTCCAGATCCTGACCCGGCTGATCGAGCGGGCAGGAGACGTGGTCGGGCATGAAGAACTGATTACCGCAGGCTGGCCGGATACTATCGTTGAAGGAAACAATCTTCGGGTACAGATTTCTGCAATCCGTAAGGCTCTAAGGAACAACCACGGCGACGTAGAATACATTTACAATGCTTCGGGGCACGGCTATCGATTCTGCGCAAATGATATTCAGCACGAGATAATTGCGGGGCCACGCAGTAAAGCGGCGAATCTCCCTGCGCCCGTCTCTTTGCTGATAGGTAGGGAAGAAGTCAGCCAAACGATCATCGAAGAAGTTTCCGATCGGCGGCTCGTTACGATCGTTGGGGCCGGGGGAATCGGCAAAACAAGCCTGGCTATCACCATCGCCCGTCAACTTGAGCGAAGATACAAGGATGGAGTGTACTTCGTGGATCTGGCAGCGCCAGGGCCTATGGACATTCTGGAGACGTTCGGCGCAGCGCTGGGCATCGCTTTCTCGACAGAACTCAAGTTGTCGGGCCTCCTTGAGCACCTAGTAGAGAAAGAAACTCTCTTGGTGGTTGATAATTGCGAACACGTCATTGAACGCGTTTCGGGAATTATTGAGGCGCTTGTAGGGAACGTGTCGACCCTAACGGTGCTGGCGACGAGTCGCGAGCCTTTGCGTGTCAAAGGAGAATGCGTATACCGGCTGGCTCCGCTTCAATGTCCTCCTGTCGATGACATGAAGATAACTGCGACGCGCGCGCTCGAATTTCCGGCTTGCCGCCTATTTGTAGAACGCGCGCGCGCGACGTTCGATAGCTTCGAGATTGCCTCGGCAGACGGGTCCGTCTTGGCGAGCATCTGCAACAGTTTGGACGGCATTCCGCTTGCCATCGAACTGGCCGCAGACCTGATCGGCGGCTTTGGCCTCCATGGACTAGCAGACCGATTCGATGACCGGCTGTCGGTCTTGGCCAGAGGACGACGTACGGCAGTTCCAAGACAGCATACCTTGAGAGCAACGCTTGACTGGAGCTACGGGTTACTTCCGGAGGTTGAGCAGGCTATTCTTAGGCGCCTGAGTGTATTCAAAACTGAATTTACCCGAGAAGCAGCAATCGCCGTGATTTCCGGCCGTAATTTGACGGCACGCGACGTAAGTGACGGCATAGCGAACCTCGTGGCCAAATCTTTACTTCTCATTGATGTTGTCGGGACCCGCGAGTTTTATACTATGCTCCATACAACTCGGGCTTACGTGCTCGAAAAAGCAGAATCTGATCCAGAGCAGCATAGCATCAGGTGTGCTTACGCCGAGCATATCCTGCAGATCACCCGGCATATGGACCTTGCACCGAATACTGGGGAATACGCAAGCCGCGACGGGTTTGGTTCTTTATCGGGGAGTTCCGGGTCGCGCTTTAGTGGCGTTGTTCTGCAGACGGAGCACCCGGGCTAAACGTGGAGATTCCGGCTACGTTGTCCCAAATCCTGTTTGTCACCCATTCCCTTGACGGTCTCAAGCCGGTAGCGGCAGTGGCTCCTGACGGCACGACATTTCCCTCTCCTGCTGATACATGAAGGCTTGTCGTAGTGATGCGTTGCCTAATCCTCCAGTACCATACGAGACCTCGGCTCATTCCTGTTTAGCAATACGGTAAGCGCTAGTTTTAGCGCACCTAGCTTCTGCGTTTGAGAAGGTTCACGATTGCGTCCAAAACCCAAACTTGCGGACGCGATCCATGACCGAGAATGACCTGACCTTGCCCTTGCGGGTGACACGCGTTTGTGTCGGTGGCAAGCGCAGTTTCGACCCGGCAGACAAGCAGCGACTGCTCGACGCCTGCCTGCAACCGGGCGCATCGCTGTCTTGTCTCGCCCTGAAGGTTGGGGTGAATGCCAACCAGTTGCACATGTGGGTCCAACTGCGCGAACAATCAACTGCCCAGGCAAGAGGCAATACTGTTGTTGGGTTGCCGCCCTTCGTGCCGGTCGTCGCAATCGATGCCGTAGCACCGGTGTCGGCTACGGCACTTGCCGCGCGACCCACGCATAAGCGGGAGTGCGCAGACCCATCGCCACCGGTGGCACAGGGTGCACGACTGTCGGCCAGATTGCCCAACGGCGTGATGCTTGAACTCGAATGTTCAGGGCACGATGCCGCAATCTTGAGCGCGATGATTGCAGCGTTGGGAGCACGCTGATGTTCCGGTTCGAGGCGGACCTGAAGGTGTTCCTCCATCGCGAACCGATTGACTTTCGCGCCGGCCTCAACCGTATTAGCCTAGGCCAGACCTGCTAGATAGTCGGAGAAGCGAGTTAACGAAGACGATTTCTCCCGATTGCCGCCGGCCGCCCAGGCCTGTATCCGTGAACTCGGGACACGTAACCGGCAACTGGGCGAACGGGTTACCCAGTTGGAGGAGCAGTTCCACCTGGCGCAGAGCAAGCGCTTCGCGCCGAGCAGCTCAGGGATCGCGTCTTCGACGAGGCCGAACAGATTAGCGAACAACAGATTCGTCTACGACGGAACGTTCAGGGTCACTCGAAATGCATACGCGATGGCTACAATTTGCCTATCACAAGATTCTCCCGAAGATGCGCTGGTGCCCGCCCATCGTGTTTTTACAAGACTGTTGAATCCAGAACTTCTCGACGACAAAGCTGTATCAGCATTTGTCGCGATTTTCCTTCCCGTCGGCCTTCGCACTTCCATGAGTTGCTTGGACCACACTAGCTTGAGTCGGGACGGCAGAATCGCTAGCCTTTGACCACGCATTGGTTGATATCGCGACGATCAACACGCCACTCGTTCCCTTTAACACCCTGATCGTTTTCATTCGTTGCTCCAGTTAATCGGCGATAAGGTGACGCGACAGATTCAAGCGGAGATCCATTTGCGTCATCACATCACCCCTTGAATTCTCCTGCTCCCGAGATAGTCCACCCCACGTCAATGCCACGACTTTTGCAGGGATTCCTATATAAAGGATCTCAGCTTTTCATTCCGACTTGGATCCCTCAATTTCTCAAGCGCCTTAACTTCGATCTGCCGGATTCGCTCGCGAGTTAGACCTAGCTTCTTTCCAGCCTCGTCAAGTGTGTAGTCCAAGCCGATGTCGATCCCGAACCGCATTCGTATGACCATCGCTTCGCGCAGCGACAAACTGCGGAGCGCTTCCTGTACAGCATTGCGCAATTGGGTATCGGTCACCATGTCCGGTATTGACTTCGCACGTGAATCTTCGATCACGTCCACGAGTGTTGTTGCAAGATCTTCACCGACCGGTATGTCCAATGAGACCGGTTGAGGGGGTACCTCTTGGACCCTCCGAATTTTGGACTCTGAAATCCGCATACGCCTTGCAACGCTCCCAAGATCTGGTTCAGATCCGGTCTCATAACGCATTTCCGCCGAGATCCGCTTCAGCTTGTTTATCGTATCAACCATGTGGACCGGAACTCGGATGGTTCGCCCCTGATCGGCAAGGGCCCGCGATACGGCCTGCCGAATCCACCATGTAGCGTACGTCGAAAATTTCCAGCCACGCCGGTATTCAAATTTATCGACTGCCCTCAGCAGGCCGATATTTCCTTCCTGAACCAAATCCAGAAGTTGCATACCCCGATTAACGTATTTCTTCGCAATGGAGATCACCAGACGTAAATTTGCTTCGATCATCTCCTGCTTCGCACGCTGCGTCTTCAACCTCCCAGCCGCCAGTTGGCGATTTACCGTCTTCAGCCGTTGAAGCGGCATCGCAACTGTCTCTTCAATACCGATCAATTTTTTCTGTTCTGCCTGAATCACCCTAAGGTAGCATCCAATCGCACCTCCAAATAGCGGCAACGAATTAGCCGTTCGCTCGGCCCAACCAAGGTCGGTTTCATGACCTGTGAAGAGTTCGACAAAATTCGCCCGAGACATCCCACACCCATCGACAGCAATATGCAGAATACGATGTTCGATGGCTCGAACCTGATCTACTCTCTGCTGCACGTCCGCGCATAGGCGATCAACAGTCTGTGCCGTGAAGCGAACTGACGACAATTCGTGCTGAATCTCCTGAGACACGCGTACGTATGCATCTGAGCCAATACCATCAGTGACGCTAACGCTGCGCAGTTCAGTGAATCGCGCCCGCACTCTCGAGAAAACATCAAGGCAGCCCCTGGTCAGTCGCGCGAAAGCTTCGTCGTCCACCTGCCCCGTCTCCTCGCGCTCATCCGCTTCCTCCTTGTCTTCGATGCCATCAGTCTCCGTGTCTGGTATCGGTCGATCTAATCCCGCACCCGGATTCACCACCGACGCATCTCCCGGCAGGATTCGCTCGTAAAACCCTTCAATGAAATCCTCCAGGCGCAACGCGCCCGACGCGACACGCTCCGCACTCTCCATAATCATAGAAACAGTCATCGGACACGCAGCAATAGATTGAATCATCGTCCGAAAGCCATCTTCGATGCGCTTGGCGATCGCAACTTCGCCCTCGCGGGTCAACAGGGCAGTCGTACCAACCTCACGGAAGTACATGCTTACCGGATCGGTCGTTTGGCTGAACTCGCTGTCAACTGTTGAAAGGACCGCCTCCACCGCATCGTCTGTATGGTCGTCGGGCATGACCGTTGGGGCTGGCGCATAGGGAGGAAACGCCTCCGCTTCGGACACATGTTCGTAGACGGTTATACCCGTCTCGGCGAAAGCAGCGAGAAGGCTTTCGATAGCAATGGTCTCCGCGACGTTCACCGGCACCAAGTCGCTGATTTCACTGCGTATCAGGAATCCCCGCTCATTACCCAATCGGATTAATGCGCTCAACTGGTCCCGCCTCCGCTCCGAATTTCGTGATCCAGGGACTGCAGCCGTCGAGGCCCTATCGGTTGAAAAGGTCTCAGTCGGTTGAAAAGCGCGACGAGACGGCGACGACACCGACGATTCTGGACTTTCTATCTCAAAATCTTCTCGACAGCAGCGCTTCATGTTCTCTCCTCGACAAGTTCCAAACAGACGGCAATCCACAGCCCATCCGTTTAGCTCAGACCTTCCCATTGCGGATTGCAGTATTCGCCGTTCTCATCTGGAATCAGCAAGACAGAAAGAAATGTCCGATCCTGTTTAATGCGTAACGTCGCCACGAATGGCCGTCTACGATAGCGCATGAAACAGAATCTCCGTCTGAGTCCAATACTACTTAATTCGATCGCGTTAGCGTCTCCACCAAATGTAAGGTGTAAGTCTCTATAGAGTCGGCGCTAAACAGTACTTTTCTCATGTCGCTGTCGTCGCTCCGCCACCACGGTAGCAAAAAATTCCGATTGAACAATCCATTCATAACGAAGACATCAAGAAGCGATAGCCGCCTTAAGATCGTGTAACAATCGCGGTCGGAGCCCTATCACCGCGCGCGCCCCCCAAGACGACGCATGCGTTCCCATCGCAAACTCTGCTGTCCGATCTTCGCACTATCGAACTCGATATCCGTATATCGTCATCTGAAGAAAGAAGCCTCCTGTATTGTGAGCTGAATCATGGCAGACGCCCACTACGGAGTTGGATCTCACGAAAACGATTCCGGAATGACGAGTGCACCGCATGTGGAAATAGACGCTGACACACGTGGTCCAGTCTAGAATGTCGACCATCAAATACAAACGTCGAAGCTCTGACACTCTCTAGTTTCCCTAACGCTCACGGCCAAAGCCTCTGGCTCATGGTGTCACGGTCTACACAAGAAAGCCAATTAAGTATTGCTAAACGATGCTAATTTGACTGCGGCAATCTGCCCAATCGGGATGTACTCGCCCGCTACTTTCAATCGAGCAATTCCTTTTTGTATTACGCAAGTATGACGTTTTAGCTGTCGATTCTGAAAGCCGATAATCCGGCATTACAACATCGTATGTGATAGTCGCCCGGCCGGCCGAAACCCGCTGAAGATGTGTGGGAACTGTTTTCGTA
>Ga0206877_10263_pt1 | contig 13938 bp, 12 predicted proteins | sample Alteio_BWOrgCont_7_FD_152623 | JGI IMG/M metagenome (GOLD analysis project Ga0206877, IMG submission 152623) | Enriched cells from forest soil in Barre Woods Harvard Forest LTER site, Petersham, Massachusetts, United States -... | ecosystem: Environmental > Terrestrial > Soil > Temperate forest >...
TTCCTCTTTGAAACCCTTTTAAAATGGTCTGGGCGCGCTCATTACTCAATATATCCAAAATGGATTCATCTTGAATCTTTCCGAGAGGAATAGCGGCTTCTTTATCCAGACAACAGGGAACTACCGTACCGTCAACTAAAATACCAAAGTGATTAGATAACCCACGGCACCTTCCAGTCACGCCCAGAATCGGCAAATCAAGTGCCGGCCAAGTAAACTCCGTGTCAAAATTAAGATAGAGGCGATTTTTTACCCGATAGCTTCTCTGAACGTCTAGATTGATATCTCGATTCATTTTAACGCCAAAACGCTCTTCGACACGAAGGAGTATATCTTGATTTTTTGGGTCCGTGCCGCGGGGACCCTTTAAATTCCAAAGTCGATAATTGATAAAAAGATCTGGGCGCTTTTCAAATGCCTCCTCAGTGTAAGCAAAAATTCGCTCCAAATATCGAGTCGGATCTTGGTTCTTAAAATTGTCGTTGAAACTATGAATCGAAAAATTGACTTGCCGAAAGGCCGGATGAAGCAAGAGTTCCGCTTGCTTTTCGCGAAGTAAAACACCGTTCGAAACCAAGAATATTCGAACCGAATATTCATGACAAATCTCAATCAACTGTTGAAGTTTAGGATGGACAAGAGGTTCGCCCATGAGATGAAAACAGACCTGCTCGGTGATAGGACCGACTTGCTCTATGATTCGTCTAAACAGGTCAAGATCGATAAAGCCCTTTTCCCGAATAACCTCAGGACAAAAGCTGCAATGAAGATTGCAAACGTTGCTAATTTCTATATTTATTTTGGTAAATTTCTTTATAAATTTTTCGGTAAATTTCTTCATAAACGCCGTTTCACAGTAGTACACATGACGCCGAAAGAGTAATATTTTCTATTTTTATATTGAAAATCAACCGGTTTTTTAGTAAAAACCATGAACTTTCATGAAGTTACGTACCAATTTAGCATTACTTTCTGTCGCACTTTCCGGGACACTTTACGGTTCCATGGGGCTGTTTGGAACCTGGCTACTTCAGGAAGGATTTTCTGTCTCTAATATGCTTTTTTGGCGGTTTTCAACAGCGAGCCTGACTATATTGCTGATGGGCTTACGCCATCTTCACACTATGAATTGGCAGATCCTCCGAGCTACCCTCTTGAACTCCTTGCTCTATAGTGCCTCTTCTGGGCTTTTCTTTGTAGCCAGCAATACAATTGGAACCGGCGTTGGGATGGTCATATTTTACATCTATCCCATTTTTATTTTTCTCTTTCTCTGGCTATTTCTAAAGCAACCTATTGCTAGATCTTCGTGGTTTTCGTTGGCGGTAGTTATTCTAGGATTTATTTTTTTGAACACAAATATACGAGTTGAATCTACCGGCATGAATTCTCTTGGATTTGGATTCGCAGTCCTGTCCTCCCTTGCCTATGCCGCCTACATCCTACTCAGCAAGAAGCGAGCGCAACAAATAGATGCTTACCTATCTACCTTTGTGCTCTGCCTGGTCAGCTCTGTGTATTTTCTCATTTTAAGCCATGCGGAAGGCAGCTTCTCTTGGCCAGCTTCTACAAAGTCGTGGATCACCGTTTTTGCTCTGGGCTTAATCGCGACTTCTGTTCCCATTCTCCTTATGCTCAAAGGACTAGAAACCATCGGTGCCGAGAAGGCCGCCATTCTTTCTGTTCTAGAACCCGTCTTCACAGTCATTCTAGGTTTTATATTTTTAGAAGAGAATCTCAGCTCCATGCAATTTGTGGGCATCGTTATTATCTTGGGCGGAACAGTCTTCAACCAGCTGCAGCCAAATCCTCGCAAACCCATTGACAGATTAAGCTAGTCAGCTCACTTAATTATGGTAATAGCTGGTTAGTATGAACCATGCGATTCGAATTCATGAAACCGGTGGCCCAGAAAAACTGCTTTGGGAAGAAGTCCCTATAGGTAAGCCAGGTCTAGGTGAGGTGCTGGTCCGAAATACGGCGATAGGTCTGAACTTCTTAGACACTTATCATCGAACCGGGCTTTACCCTGTGCCGCTACCCTTTACTCCCGGAATGGAAGGGGCAGGAGTGATCGAAGCACTTGGACCCCGAGTTAAAGACTTCAAAGTGGGAGATCGCGTCGCGTATTACGATCCAATTGGGGCTTATTCTGAGAAGGTTTTGAGACCAATAGATCGTTTAGTGAAAATTCCGAGTGGGATTAGCGATCCAATTGCCGCGGCGATTCTTCTCAAAGGCATGACCGCTGAATTCCTTTTACGACGCACATACAAGGTTAAATCCGGCGAAACTATTCTAGTCCATGCAGCCGCTGGCGGTGTCGGTCAAATTCTTTGCCAATGGGCTAAGCATCTTGGCGCGACCGTGATCGGTACAGTGGGTAGTGAGGAAAAAGCAAAGCTTGCCAAGAAGCTAGGCTGTAAGCACGTGATTGTAACATCTCAAGAGCCATTTTCTGAGCAAGTCAAACAACTCACAAAGGGCAAAGGTGTGCCGGTAGTGTATGACGGCGTAGGCAAAGATACGTTTCAAGGTTCTCTCGATTGTCTTTCTCCTTTTGGGCTAATGGTAAGCTATGGGAACGCTTCGGGACCCGTACCGCCTATTCAAATTGGTATTCTCGCTCAGAAGGGCTCCCTCTATCTGACTCGCCCCACACTTTTCACTTACACCGCCAAACGGGATGATTTGCTCAAGAGCGCTCGTGAGTTGTTTTCGGTAGTAAAGAAAGGGGTCGTCAAGATTTCTATCAATCAGACCTATCCCCTCATGGAGGCAGCACAAGCGCACCGCGATCTCGAAGCACGAAAGACGACTGGATCTACACTCTTATTGCCGGGCGCCTAAATTGTGGGACATTGCAATCTCGAGGTGACTTAGTTCGCAGACAAGGCCGCAAGAGGCCTCGGTATCAGATCATTTTCGCGGGATCGACGATGCGATCGAACTCATCTTCTGTGACAAAACCCAGCTTCAAAGCAGCCACTTTGAGCGAGAGTTCATGATCCATCGCATAATGAGCTATTTTTGAAGCTTTGTCATAACCAATAACCGGAGCAAGAGCAGTCACCAGCATGAGGGAACTGTCGACATATTCTTTTATCTTTTTAAGATTGGGCTGAGTCCCTTCGATTAAATACTTTCGGAAGTTAGTGCAACCATCTGTCATCAATGTGATCGAGTGAGTGATATTGAAAATAATCAGAGGTTTATAAACATTCATTTCTAAATAACCTCCGGCGCCGCCAAAGCCCACCGCGACGTCGTTTGCCATGACTTGAACTGCAATCATTGTAAGCGCTTCTACTTGTGTTGGATTTACCTTGCCCGGCATAATAGAAGAACCAGGCTCGTTTTCCGGGATCAAAAGCTCGTAGAAACCTGCCCGGGGCCCGCATGACATCAGTCGAATGTCGTTGGCAATTTTGTAAAGCGATACAGCCAATGTTCGAAGCGTACCAGAAAGTTGCACAAGGGCGTCATGCGCGCCCTGCACCGCAAATTTATTTGGTGCACTAATAAACGGCAAGGCCGTCATTTTTGCAATCTCCACTGCAGCTTTCTCTGCAAAGCCAGGCGCCGCATTAATGCCTGTGCCCACGGCAGTACCTCCTAGAGCAAGCCGGTAGACTCCCTTGAGCGCGTCTTCCATTCGTTCCAGATTATCGGTCAGCATGACCGAGTAGCCTGACCATTCCTGGCCCAACGTAAGCGGAGTGGCATCCTGCATATGGGTTCGGCCAATTTTAATAATATCCTTCCACTGCTCCGCCTTCGAAGCAATCGCGTCTCGCAATGCTTGGACGGCCGGCATCAGACGTTCCTTCATTTGAACTGCCGCTGCAATACTCATTGCAGCGGGAAAGGTGTCGTTGGAAGATTGGGATAGATTGACATGATCATTGGGATGCACCGGAGACTTGCTGCCGAGTGGCGTGCCTGCCAACTGACAGCTCCGATTAGAAATGACTTCATTCATATTCATATTAAACTGAGTGCCGCTGCCGGTCATCCATACGTAAAGAGGAAACATGTCACTGTGTTTTCCCGCAAGAATTTCGTCACAGACACGACTGATCACTTCATAACGTGACGAATCAAGCTGTTTCAATTCGAAATTGGATTTTGCGGCGGCTTTTTTCAGTATGGCATAAGCGCCAATCATTTCGCTGGGAATGAGATCCTTGCCAATGCTGAAGTGCTCAAGGGATCGCTGGGTATGGGCACCCCAAAGCTTGTCCGCCGGAACGTCTACTTCTCCAATGCTGTCAGTTTCCTTTCGAACCTTATTTGTTCGAATTTTATTTGAAGGCATCACGAATCCCCCGGAGTATGTCCTCGCTCGATGACGGTACTAAACTATGAATCTGCGCTTTAGGAAATATAATGTAAATAAGCCAGCATAGAAAGCCTATCCCTGCTAACGCAATGAACACTTTGACGAGGTCTAGACAAAAACGGATGAATAGCCCGGTAAGTGTGGACTCAAGAAAATACAATTTGGCGCGATTCGAGAATTGAATCAAAACTTCGGCATATTGCGATTGCGTTTCGGCCCATTTCGACCAACCCCCCAGAAAGAGTTCAGGTTGATCTGATATGGGTATAATCTCACAAATCGAAACAAAGCCCGCAGTACTGTGCAGTGCCTCCGTTTTTAACATCTTGAGATAGATGCCAATACTATTTTTCCCCTGAGAAAGTGGGAAGGTTGCGTAAAAAACCGTGTTGCGTTCTAGCTCATTTTCTAATTCCAGCTTCAAATGGCACTTTTCAATTCCAACCAAGCGTCCGTTCATAGAAAGAGCACAACGCGAGTAATTCGATTTTCTATCTAGATACTTTGCGTTCCGAATTGAATTTGAAATACGCCTTTGCAGCAATGGCTTTGTCAAACTAAGAAGGGATAGCTTGAATGCTTTGGGATGATTTAAAGGGATATAGCGCCAGTTTGGCAAATGCTGAGGATGGGTACTGATTAATATAAGATCACTTTCCTTATTCTCTTTCAGCCATGACAGGACGGAATTGAGAGTATTTTCAATCAACCGATCAGCAATAAGAATTCTAGGATTCAGTCGACGTAGATAGGAATGAGTCACCTTCCCCGGAATTTGTAAATGCAAGCTGAACAGAGTTTTATTTAAAGTATTCTCCCAAGCTCCCAATTGGGTGTCTCGGATCCAAAGAACCTTTGTTTTAGGCAAAGCAAAATTACCTTTGTGTGCTTCCACCCATTTAGCTAGCTTCATCTTCATTTTGAAGTCTGCTTGCCAACTCAATTGATAACTATTAGAATAATGATAATAGTTGTCGTCTTGTTTAGCAGAATCAACAATATAGCTTAAGTCATCAAAGCCTTGTTCCTTGGCAATCAAAGAACGAATTCTTACCGGATGTCCGGGAGTCAATTTAGCATCGGACTCGATCTGGAGATCTCCAATATTATCCGAGAGCATCTTACCGACTCGACCAAAGACTTCTATCCGGCAGGCAATAGTGGTCACCTTGGTAAACTCCGGCAGAATCGAAAGATTTGATAAGTTCCCCTGCAAAAGGGTCTGAATAGCTTGAACGATCCTTCTGTGATCAATAGGCTCCATATAGATAAACTTTGCCCCTGCCATGAGGGCTTTTTGTATGCCGTAATTGTAAAACCGTTTGTGAATAGAAAGAAAATGAGCCTCACGAAAGCCAGCAATATTGCGACTCTTTGAAACGGCCTCAATAAATTGGTCCGACGGAGTACGATCTACTATCAAAACTAATAGAAAAATTGATTCGCTTTTAAGATGGTTTTCAAGTTCAGGAACACTTTTAACTTCAACTACCGAGGTAGCATCCAATTGCGCTATCTGAGCAAAAACCTCTTTGTAAGAATTCGCTTTAGCTTCATTCAATACAAGTATTTTTTGCAAATTTGGGACACCACCCCAGCAATACCTATCAATACCTATATTGACTATTTTACACTTATTTTACTGAATTGGAACTGCTATGTACATCTAAGCCCTGCTGCAATGAGTCTATCTCTTAGAGCAGATCCCAGAGCGGTCGATGGCGTCCAAAATCCGCCCGGAATTTTCTTCAGCTTCTCTTGATCAAAGAGTAAGCAACGGGCCGATTCACAGGTCATAGTTACGGTAGCTTTGTTGCCGGGGTCGCCTGCAAAATAGATTTCTGATTGCGATACTTTCTTTTTGCCACTGAAAGCATAAACTTGAACCTGAAAAAAGCCTGAATTTCTCACCGCTTCGGAAGGTCCTTCTCCAGCTTTGGGTCCAAAATGGCGTAGTAATTTACGCCCCAACGTAAATTGGCCCACACGACCGACCAAATCTAAACCTAATACTGTTTGCCAAGAAAGAAGCCGAGCATATTTGGTCGGCATTTTCTGCAATTCGGTATATTCAAACGGGGGCTGGGGATCTGAAAACTGCGACATTCTTAGAGCTTGTGATCGATAAACAACTCGAGAATTGATGGATGCCATAAAAAATGGCGGAAAGGTTTGCTTCCGTTCTTTAAAGTAGACGGGCCACTTTCGATCTGCAAATTTGAATTTCTTCTTAAGATCTCCAACTACTAATAAAGAAGAATCATGAGAAAGTTTGCTCTCGCTCTTTTGACCTTCCAGCCCATCCAAAAAGGTTTCAAACGTTCCCCCGTTGACCCCTCCTTTAACGGTAAAAACACTCACGACTTTTGAAATAGAGACATCTGGGCTCTTTTCTTTAGCTGATTGTAATGCTTGCCAGACACCTAAGTCGGATGGAATGGAGTCAAATCCAGAAAATGGAATCAGGATGGCTCCAGTTCTTTTAGAATCATTTTCATACTTCTCGATCATCTTTTGAACCCAAACAGGCTCGCCGGTGATATCCAGATAATGAGTCCCCAACTGAGCGCAGGCAGCAACAACATTTTCTCCATAGCGCCCAAAAGGGCCTGCGAAATTCAAGGCTACTTTTGCTTTCGCGACGATTTCAAATACTTTCTCGCGTTGGCTATGATTCAGAACAAAGAATTTTTGAGGTGGATTGGGTTTCGATTGAAGATCGTTATATATCTGTTCGATCCTTTCTTTATTTCGTCCTGATATGGCCCAAGAAAACCCAGAAGGAAAATTTTTCGAAATATACTCAGCGGCTAGTTTGCCGGTGAATCCAGTCGCCCCAAAAACCACAATTTCAAAACTCTTCCCGTCGCTCGTGTCATTACTCATTTTAAAACCTCCTAGGCTAGAGCAAGCACCTAGCACTAGTTTCTACTGCTGTAAATCTCTTTGCGTGGATTGAGAGTCTAATTCTCGTCGCCTCTTGACAAAGACGAAAGAGTGATCAAATTGCGAAACCCCAATAATACTGCCAATCTGGCCCAATCCAAAAAACAAAAAGAATTATGAGAATGCGATTTGACAAGTTCGACGTTAGCATCATTTTAAATAACGGAACATGAACCTAAAAACGAAAGGGTGATAATATGAGAACTTTAATAACTACTAGATCAAATCCTTGGACCGCACTCAACAACGAATTTTTTAGATTATTTGACGATTCCTCGAATTCAGTTTCAACTGATTCAATAAGAGGAAGTTATTCAGGAATTGCGAGTTTCCCAAGGTACGATATCGAAGAAGCTGAGAAGCATTTCCTTTTGAGCTTCGATATTCCCGGAGTCAAGAAGGAAAATCTCAATATTGAAGTCAAAGATGGGGTATTAACACTTTCAGGAGAACGAAAAAGTTCTACCAAGAAAGAAGGCTTTTCTGAACGATTTCAGGGAAACTTCCAGAGGAGCTTTACTCTTCCTGAAAATGTAGATGCAGATAAGATCGAAGCCCATTATGAAGATGGCGTCTTGCAAGTAGCTCTACCAAAAGCTGAAGCGAAAGTAGGCAAGAAAATTGAAATCGGACATGGCGATAATAATACAGGAATATTTTCTAAACTAATCGGAACACTTAAGAAAGAGGACCACGCTGCCTAGAGCAGCAACACTATCCCCCCGGATGGCTATGAGGGAGGGGGCTTTTACCCCCTCTCGTTTATCGCTCAATCAACTATGGACTGAAGCATGAGGAAGGGCGAGATTTCTCGATAAAATTAAAGTCCGACACGCATTTTTATCAAACTCCACTATTCTTCTGGGAGCTTTTGCACTCGCAAGTGACATCATATATTGCGGTTTAACATCAAATGTCTTAACGAAATATTTAGAATAAATTGAATGACCCGATTCCAAATCAGGCAGTTCGTTAAACCCGCTCCCTTCCAGTTTCAATGTAGCTTCAAGAATCGTCCAGTTACGATAAAAATATTCCAATTTATTTCGCATTGGGAGGTTTTTGAGTTGTGCGATTTCTTCCCGTGGGAAATACCGTCTCGAAATTTCAGTTAACTCATCTTCTTCAAGGCTGCGGATATGTTCTACATCTATACCCACTCGCTCCGTGTGGGAAACAGCGAAAACTCCTAAATTTGCTGAGTGAGAAACGTTAAATTGAACCCATTTTAAATCAAGTTCCGGTTTTCCGTTCAATCCATAGGAGAAGACAAGTGATTCGGGTGACATTCCAACGTAATAAGAAAGGATAGATCTTAAGATTACCCGTGCGGAAATAAATCGGTGGCGATCTTTTTCGAATCGGAATGCACCGGCTCGCTTGAACTCGTCCGAAGAAAGTATGCCGGCTAAGTTGTCGGCCCAAACCGTAGGCTCTAACTCTTCATCTAACTCTTCTGTCCATATATGAATATTTCCAGGCTCCAGTCGAATCACTTCAATTACTGAATCAGCGTCCCAATTCGGCCTGGTCTGAAATTATAGATCCCTTCCGAAAAATCTACCCAGAAGGAATTCCAGATAATTACTGCCTTCCCTTTTACGTTTCTCATCGGAACAAAGCCCCAAAAGCGACTGTCTCCGGAATTATCTCGATTATCCCCCATAACAAACAAACTCTCAGGTGGAACAGTGACAGGTCCAAAGTTTTCGCTTCTGTAACCAGACTTATCAATCATGATGACGTGATCTACTGTATCTAGATGTTCAGTAAAGAGATCCATTTTTGTAATGGGATACTGAGGATCATCCAATTTTTGAAGCATTTTTTCGGCTTTTGGGCTTTCAATCGCGTTTTGAGCCATTACTTTCTGATTGATATAGATTACCTTGTCTCGCATCTCTACTGTATCGCCCGCTACACCGACGACACGTTTGATGTAATAGATGCTTTCATCTTTTGGATATAGAAAGACTACAATATCGCCCCGTTTCGGTGGTTCTCGATTAATCAAATAGATGGGATGGTCGGTTACTAAATCCGAGAACGGAATTTTTAAGCCGTATGCAAATTTATTAACAAAGATATGATCCCCTATATACAAAGTTGGAAGCATGGAGCCCGACGGAATCTTAAAGGCCTCAATAATACTTGAACGTATAATGAAGACGATTAGCAGGGCAGAGCCCAGAGAAACGAGATTCTCGATAATCCATTCCTTGCGACTTTTGGTAGGGCTATGGAGGGATTTATCTTTTTTCTTTTCTGACATAATAGTCCTCGTACTTTAAATTGCTATAGACTGCTCTACCTATACAAGTTCACGCAATTAACTACAAATTCTTTTCATAGATTGAAACCCTTCTTCTAAGCCTGCAACCGTCAATGGAAACATCGGAAATATTCTTGCAATGGTATCGACGGTAGAACCGCTCCAGCTGGAATTACTCCAGTATTCCCTGCCCCATTTCTCGCGACCATCGGGATTAAGCCAAATAGAATCTGAAAAATGATTCCGAAGAGCAATGAGCCAATGCACGGCCGAGATCCGATCTTCCTCTTCCATTGCCCAAGAATCGCCCAGAAGTTCATAGGGAGCCATGGACGCGTCTCCTACAAAGATCAGTTTATAACGGGAATCACATTCTTTAAAAATATCCCGCATTGAAACTGCTTCTCTCAAGCCCTCAGTGCGATAAACCCGCCCATAAATACAATTATGAAAATAGTAGGTTCGCAATTCTTTCCAATGAGTGGCCCGTTTTGCCGCACTAAAAAGCTGCGAAATCAAAGCTGCAAACGGGTCCATCGATCCGCCCACGTCCATCATCAAGATCACACGAGTATTGGGTCGCCGAGGCTTACGGAGTACAATCTCAAGATCACCCCAATTGCGCGCAGTCGCGTCAATCGTTCGATCGAGGTCAAGCTCGTTGACTTGGCCGTTTCGATCAAAACTACGAAGTTTTCGTAATGCGACTTCAAGCTGCCTGACATCCAAAACTAAATCGTTCCGATAGGCTCGGTAACGCCTTGCGTCCGCCGTCCTCAGAATGCTTCTGCCCCCGCCAGGAGCGGTATTTTGCCCCGACCGCAAACTGAGCCCCGTTGGGTGATAACCCCCTGTCCCAAAGGGCGATCGGCCGCCCGTTCCGATCCAATAACCCCCACCGTCATGGCGCTCCGTTTGCTCTTTCAATCTCTCTTCGTAGAGCTTCTTAAGTTCGTCAACATCGAGTTCTTTCAGTGCTGCCTTTTCTTCTTCGGTGAGTTCCGGTCGAGCCAGGGGATTTTGGAGCCAATCCATAAGATCTTTGACAAGTGTTTGAGCGGCGTAAGGCACGCCTTTAAAAACATGAGAAAAGACTTGATCAAAATGATCCAAATTGGACTCATCATGAATCAAGATCGACCGAGCAATATGATAAAATTCATCTAAGGAACTGTCGTGCAAGCCATATGAAAGAGCTTTGGCTAAGCCCACTACCTCTTGCATTCCCACCTTCACGCCTCTCTGGCGCAGCTCGAATAGGAGCGGTAGGATCATGAATTTGAACTACGCTTTCCAGTCTGAGAAGTCTTGACCAGCTCGGCGAAGGAAAGATGATCTTGTTCCTTTTTCAAAAGAGCTCCTAAAAAGGGAAGATTTTCGGTCAATCGAGTATCAGAAAGCCCTGACTGACTGAGGACGGTAATCCAATCAATGAGTTCGCTTGTGGATGGTCGCTTACGCAATCGATCCATTCCACGGATACGATAAAAAGCTGCCAGCGCTTGATCAGCAAGCTCGTGATCCAGCTTGGGGTGATGAACAGCAACAATTTTTTTCATCAAGTCAGCATCAGGAAACTCAATAAAATGGAAAATACAGCGCCGCAAGAAAGCGTCTGGAAGTTCCTTTTCGTTGTTACTGGTAATCACTACAATGGGGCGCTCTTTTGCAACGACTTCCTCTCCTGTTTCCAGGACCTTGAACCGCATTCGATCCAATTCATGTAAAAGATCATTAGGAAATTCAATATCTGCCTTATCGATCTCGTCAATAAGCAAAACCACGCGATGAGGAGCCGCGAAAGATTGCCCTAAAGGCCCGAGACGAATATACCGTTTGATATCTTTTGAATCCCCGTCTCCAAATCGCGAATCATAAAGCCGTTGGACCGTATCATAGAGATAGAGGCCGTCCTGAGCGCGCGTGGTGCTTTTGACCGACCAATGAATCAAGGGGAGCTCGAGTGCAGCAGCAATGGCTTCAGCAAGCAAGGTCTTTCCTGTACCTGGTTCACCTTTGATCAAAAGTGGCCGTTCGAGTGCAATGGCACAATTCACAGCGGACTCTAACGATCGGTTCGTTAGGTATTTTTCGGTACCGGTAAACTTTTTAAACTGGTTCCTATTCGTCATAATTTGGCATTATGCGCGAACAGAGGCAATATTGCAAAGACTAGGGTATCCTTATCGCAGGTTGTTTTTGGAATACCAGAATATAGCGCCTCTGACGGCAGGAGACTTCTTACCTTCCGGCTTATAAGTTTGATCTACCAAACTATGGACTCTTAGAGTTTCATCGGCACCAGCTGCTGCAGTTATTATAAAGAGATCGTCAGTTCGATCTGGACTGAGGCGCGGTTTAACATAAAGATTGAGTGCCTTGCCCGGGGGATCGACCAAGGCGGTGTTATTCCGGCCCTCATTTATATCTTCGTCGACTTTATGTTCGAATAAGTCCATAGAGAGTGTCAAAAAATAAGAACTTCTAGAATTTTCGTCCTTCTTAGTCAGCTTGAAAAGCTTAGCCTTCTTACCTTCCAATGCAATGAGTTCCCGACCGGAAGGCAACCAAGCCAAATCGTTCACTCCCTCATCCGCCTGAAATTTCGTAATTTCCCTTTTTACCTGAGTATCAAAAATGCGAATTTGAGGATCTCCATCGCCTCCTGCATAAGCGAAGAGCCGAGGCTTCTTCGCATTCCAACCGAGGGCACGTATTGGCCCTTTACCTGGAAGTTTAATCCTTTCTTCTGAATTGCGGAGATTCACAAGATACGCGCCGTCCGAACTGCCAATCAGAATTTTGGATTGTTCGGGAGAGAGCGCTAAGCCGGCAATTGAACAATGGGTGTTGCTCTCACAATCTTGAGTAGCAAAATCACCTAACATTTCTTTAGACGTGAATATGATTTCACTAGAAAATGCAACTTCGAATTTTAAAACCTGCCCATTGCTAAATCCAATCCATAGACTATTTTCAGTATCGTGACTATGTTCAGCAGTAATTAAATCAGTTGCAGCCGTAGCAAGAGAAGGAACCTGAACTCTTCCTATCGACAACAGATGAATATTAGAACTTGGAAACCGGTCCTCGTCCAAGTTTGAACTAACTTCAACTACTTCTCTCTCCAAAAGTGCGAGATAAGATTTCATAGTTTCAATCGGCCGTCCTGACTCATCAAGTGCTAGTGATTTCTTCTCCAATCCTACTAAAATAAAGTCATCGTTGAGCTGTTTAACTAGACTGACATTGCTTCCATTTTCAAATTTGTAGGTCACAAGTTTATTAAGCTGACCAGAATATCCAATTTCTCCAGAATATATAGTATTATCTAAATCTATTGAAATCGAGTTCCCGTGCAATGACATATGATTCTGACTAAGGCTATGACTAAACAACGGAAGATCCAATTTCCGAATTTGTTCAACACTGTATCGATTCTCATTTAAATTTTGTTTAGCTAGAGCAGACCCCGGCAGTTCCCTACTACTTTTGACATCATTGAGAGAATATTTTAAGAATTTCTTATTTGGCGACTGACTAAACAATGCCCTCCGAAGGGCCTTATTTATAGAAGGAGAAACTGCATTCAAGTCCGAACTTGATTTAAGAACAAAATAAGGCGACTTCTGATTTGGAATTTCTGGCAACATCCGATCGCGATTGATCGGAACGAATCGCCCAAATAATTTCCCAAGAGGGGTTCGAACTTCCGCCTCCTCAGTAGTAGAACCTTTATCAGGCGAAGGGGAATCCCCGTTTTTTAGGCCAGCAAAAACGTTATTTACCGAACAAAGAATCGCCAAAGCTAAAAACAAATACATGACAGGCTTTTAGCATAGATCTGTTTGTTAATAAACGCTTGCTTGAGCTAGTTCTACCTAGTTAAATGGATTTATTAAGAACTGGAGAGGATTAAAAACAGCAATCCCAATACCATTGAATAGTCGGTGCGACTTTCATGAGCCATTTTCCAGAAGCCTTCATTCATAAGTAGTGGAATTTTTGTGGTAAAAATCGCGACTGCCATGTCAATTAAAAGCGGTACGGAAGCAAATCGAGTTAAAAACCCAATCAGGACCGCCATTCCGCAAAAAATCTCCACGATTCCTACAAATGGGGCGGTAAAAGTCGGCGCTGGAATGCCAATTTTCATGAATCTCCCGATACCCAGCTGTTCAGGAAATAAGAACTTTTGAATTCCCTCAGTAAGAAAGACTGCTCCAACCATTAAGCGAATGAGAAGATATGAAGTTTGCCACTTTGGATTAAAAAGGCGAGATATCATATTCAGCTCCTGTTGAATTTTACTGATTACTCTTTATCTAAATATAAAAGACCAGTGGAGAATTAGCAATATTCATATTTTTGGGCAACT
>Ga0206877_10265_pt1 | contig 13884 bp, 8 predicted proteins | sample Alteio_BWOrgCont_7_FD_152623 | JGI IMG/M metagenome (GOLD analysis project Ga0206877, IMG submission 152623) | Enriched cells from forest soil in Barre Woods Harvard Forest LTER site, Petersham, Massachusetts, United States -... | ecosystem: Environmental > Terrestrial > Soil > Temperate forest > O...
GGGGCACGGGCGGGAGGAGATTTTATCCGGGGTGGACGTGACGCGTACGGTGGGATGGTTCACCAGCCTTTATCCGGTGATATTGGAGGCGGGGGGCACGGGCGACTTGGGGCAACAGTTGCGGCGGACCAAGGAGATGCTGCGGCGGATCCCGCACAAGGGCACCGGATACGGGATCCTGCGGTACCTGACGGAATCGAGCGAGGCGGAGCGGCAGGAATTGGAGGCGGGAGCGGAGATCACCTTCAATTACCTTGGGCACGTTGCCGGATCGGCGGGAGGCGCGGCCGGCGTCTCGAGCGGGAACTCGGTCGGTGGGGACAATGCGCTGGTCAGTCCGCTCAATATCAATGGCATCATGCAGGGGGATCGATTGGGCTTCAGCTTCGCCTTCGATGCGGTCCGCTTCAGCGCGGAAGAAATCGAGCGACTGGCCGCAGGGTACCGACAGAAGCTGGAGGCGTTGATCGAGCACTGCCTCGGGCAGAAGGAGCGCGTCTACACCGGGAGCGACTTTGGGGCCGCGGAGTTAAGCGAGGAGGAAGTCGGCGGGCTATGGGAGCCGCGCCGGATCGATTACATCTGCCGGGCGACGCCGCTGCAGGGGGGGATCTACTTTCATAACGAGTACGCGAGGGCGGACCGGGCCTATGCGATCCAACTGGCGTTGCAACTCGAGGGGGCCTTTGACCTGAGGATTTTCGAAAAGAGCCTGGGACAGGTGATCGAGCGCCATGAGGCGCTGCGCTCGAACTTCGTGTACCTGGCCGGGAGCGGATTGCGGCAGGTGATTTACAAGCAGCGGGAGAGCGCGGTGAGCTATCGGAATTACTCCAACAGCGCGCAGGTCGCGGAGGAATGGAAGCAGCTGGTGGAGGAGGAGCATGCGCACGAGTTCGACTTGGGCAAGGGCGGCCTGTTTCGGGTAACGGTGGCGAAGCTGGGCGAGAGCCGGTACGGGCTTGTGATGGGGTGGCATCACGTCATCATGGATGGGTGGAGCTTCGCCGCCCTGACCCAGGAGCTGTTCGGGGTGTACCGCAGCCTGGCCCAGGGGGAGGCGCCGCGGCTGAGGAAGCCCTGGTCGCTTTCGAACTATGCGCGGTGGCTGGGAGAGAAGGATCTGGCGGAGGTGCGGCGGTTTTGGGCGGAGTACCTTGCCGGCCATGAAAAAACGCCGCTGGCCGGATGGGGAACGCCGGCGGACGGACAGTATGAAGCCTGCGAGCACAGGGTGCCGCTCGGGCAGGAACTGACCCGGCAAATCCGCGACCTCGCGGCCGGGCGGCATGTGACGGAGAGCACGTTTTTGCAGATGGCCTGGGCGCTGGTGCTGCAGCGGTACAAGGGAACGCACGACGTGGTCTACGGCAACGTGATCTCGGGGCGCGCGGCGGACTGCCCGGGAATAGAGCACGCGATTGGGCTGTTCATCAACACCTTGCCGGTGCGCTGCCGGGACGCGGCCCGCACGCCGTTTGGAGAGGCGCTGGCCCGGCGGCAAAAGGAGGCCCTGGAATGCGAGGCGATGGGGATATTGCCGCTCAATGAATTGCAGCAAGGCGGAGGGGCGGCCCTGATCGATCACCTGTTCATATTTGAGAACTATCCGGTCGAGCGCAGCGGGGAGGCGGTCGAGGAAGGGACCGGGGACCTGCGGGTGAGCGGGGCGCGCAACCGGGAGCAAACCAACTACAATCTAAATTTGATCGTCTCTCCCGGCCGCGAGCTGGCGATCAAGTTCAAGTACAACGGAAAAGCGTTGAGCGAAGCGTATGTGGAGCGACTGGCCCGGCACTACGAGCGGGCGATCCGGGCGGTGGTGGATGCTCCGGACCGGCGCCTTGGGGAGATCGAGGTCCTGGGGGCGGAGGAGAAACGGATGCTGGTGGAGGAGTTCAACGCGACGGCGGCGGAGTATCCGAGGGAGCGGTGTATCCACGAGCTGTTCGAGGAACAGGCCAGGCTCAAGCCCGACGCAGTGGCGGTGGTCTGCGAGGGAAGGGAGCTGACGTACCGGCAGTTGAACGGCAAAGCCAACCAGCTGGCGCGGCGTCTACGGGTGGAGGGAGTGAAGGCGGACAGCATGGTGGGAATCATGGTGGATCGGTCCGTGGAGATGATCCTGGGGATACTGGGAATCCTCAAAGCGGGGGGAGCTTACGTGCCGGTCGATCCGGAGCACCCGAAAGATCGGATCGAGTACATGCTGGCCGACAGCCGGTGCGGCGTGCTTTTGACCCAAAATCGGCATCGCGGGAAACTCGATTATGCCGGGGTGGCGCTCGAGGTGGATGATGAAGGACTGTACCGGGGAAATCGGAGGAATTTGCGGCGCGCCTGCGGCGCGGAGAATTTGGCGTATGTGATCTATACGTCCGGATCGACCGGTCAGCCGAAAGGGGTGATGATTGCCCATCGGAGCGTGGCGAATTTGATCTTCGGGCTGAAACGGAGCATGGCGACGGATGCCGGAGATCTCGCCTGCTGGGCGTTGCTGTCCAATTTCACCTTCGACGCGTCGGTCAAGACGATCTTCCTCTGCCTCAGCCAAGGCCGCGCGCTTCACCTCATACCGCGAGAAATGATGTTGAATCCGGGGCTCCTGCATTCCCACCTGGTAAAAAATAGGATCAATGTCTGCGATGGGACGCCCGCTTATCTGGGGCAGTTGGCCGACTTGGGGGTTTTCCCGGGGCAGAGCGAGTTGCGGTATTTGCTGATCGGAGGGGACAGCATCGACATTGACACGGTGAGGCGTGTCGGGGGAGAGGGCGGCAGCGGGCCGCATCCCCTGATTTTAAATCTGTACGGACCGACGGAATGCTGCGTGGACTCGACCTGCGCGGTCCTGGGGCCGGAGACTGAGCAGGTCACGATTGGGAGACCCATGAGCAACTGCCGCTGTCATATTCTCGACGGGTCCCTCCGGCTGGTGCCAACCGGTACGGCAGGCGAGCTGTGCATTGCCGGGGATGGCTTGGCGCGCGGATATTTGAACCGGGCGGACTCGACCGCCGAGCGCTTTGTCGCCGACCCCCATGGAAACGGGAATCGGATATATCGCACGGGCGATTTGGCCCGTTGGCAACCGGATGGAAGCATCGAGTTTCTGGGCCGGATGGACAACCAGGTAAAAATCCGGGGATATAGGATCGAACTGGGCGAGATAGAGTCGGCGCTGCAACAGCATCCAGGGGTGGGTTGCGCGGCGGTGCTGGCGCGAACCGCGGGTGAAGGGCGGGAGAAGAGTCTCTGCGGATATTACGTGGAACGGGCCGGAGGGGTGGAGGAGGCTGGATTGCGGGAATACCTGGCGGACCGAATGCCGGGATACATGGTGCCGTCTCATTTCATGAGGCTGGAGACGATGCCTTTGACGGAGAACGGGAAAGTCGACCGGAGGAAATTGCCGGAGCTTGCGATGGACCCTGACCCCGGGACTTACGTGGCGCCGCGGAATGAGCTCGAGGCCATGCTGGCGCGGATATTCGGGGACGTGCTCGAGGTCGGGCGTGTCGGCATCGAGGACAACTTCTTTTATATGGGAGGAGATTCGATCAAGGTTCTGGAGTTGATCAGCCGGGTCCAAAAAACGGTTCCCGGTGAGATGTGGCCCGTCGAACTATTTCCCAATCTCACGGTCAAGCGGCTGGCCGAATTTATCGGCCCTTCCGCCCGCATGTGAGGGAGACATTTCTGCACCGCCCGATGAAAATCACCTTTCTCTTGCCGCACGCCGGCGTCACGGGCGGCGTGCGGGTGATCTGTTGCATTGCGGAATGTCTCAAGCTCCGCGGGCATGAAGTGGCCGTAATTTCGCTGCCGCGGAAGCGCCCCAAGCTCAGGCGGGGGCTTTATGCCTTATTGCGCGGAAAATATCCGTGGGGAGGGTCCGTCCGTTCGACTTCGGGCCACCCATTCTTCTCGGGGACAAAAGTGTCTCACCATGTGATCGACCGGCATCGCCCGATTGTTGACGGCGACGTTCCCGATGGCGACTGGGTGGTGGCGGGCTGGTTCGAGACCGCGCATTGGGCGGCGAGACTCTCGGAGAGCAAAGGCCGGAAAGCCCATTTCATCCAACAGTATGACGCGAATTTTTTGCCTGAGTGCCAGGAGCGGGTGGACGCCGCCTGGCGCCTGCCGTTGAGGAAGATTGTCTGCGCCCAATGGCTGAGCGAATTGGGGGAGAGGCGCTTCGGCACCGGCCCGCTGCCGATCGTGTGCAACGGGATCGACACGGCGCTTTTCGACGCCCCGCCTCGATTTCGGGGCAGGCCACCGAAGCTCGGATTCCTTTACTCCCGGGAAAGGGTGAAAGGACTTTTCGTAGCCAGGGAGGTGATTGCCCGGGTCAGGGAAAGGATTTCGAACCTGCAGATCGTGGCCTTCGGGTCGCATTATTATCCCAAGATGCATCCGCTGCCCGGCCAATGCGAGTTTCACCTCAATCCTGCCCAGGAGGATTTGAAGAAATTGTATGCCAAATGCGACGTGTGGCTCTGCTGCAGCGAATCGGAAGGATTTCATCTGCCCACCCACGAAGCCATGGCCTGCCGCTGCCCGGTGGTTTCAACCCGCGTGGGCGGCCCGATGGACATGATCGGCCATGGCATCGACGGGTTTTTGGCCCATCCGGGCAACGTGGAAGAGTTGGCGGAGTACGTCACCCGGATCCTTACTTCGGGAGAAAACGAGTGGACGGAGCTTTCGCGGCGGGCCTATGAGAAAGCCAGGCGGTATTCCTGGCCGGCGTCGGCGTCGCTCTTCGAGCAGGCGTTGCTGGGAAAAGACGGCCCCGAGAGGTAATGTACGTCCGGTCCAAAGTGACGAATTTTTTGGGCTACTCGACAACCGATGCTTCGGCGCAGCTGATCGACGTCCTGGCCGGCGGCGAGAAATCGTGGTTGGTCTTTGACCAAACCCCCTTTTATGCCGAGATGGGGGGGCAGGCAGGGGACAGCGGCGCCGCCCGGATAGACGGCAGGACCATCCGGATTCTGAACACGGTGAATGACAGCGCTGGGCGTCATTTGCACGAAGTTGGCGAGAGGCTCGATGCGTCGTTGCGGGGGATCAGGGCGGAATTGGCCGTCGATCGGACGAAGCGCAAAGAAATATGCAAACACCACTCGGCGGTTCATCTCCTTTATTGGGCGCTACGGGAGACGCTTGGATCCGGGTTGTGGCAGGAAGGCGCGTCTATAACCGAGGGGGGGATCCGCTTCGACTTCTCCCATCGGACCGCCGTCTCGGCTGCTGCGCTCCGGAACATTGAGCGGATGGTCAACGAAAAAATTGCCGATAACGCGGGCGTCAAGACCTACGAAACGGGACTCGGTGAAATTCCCGAGGACACGATCGGTCTCCCGGGCAAGGAATATGGCGACATCGTCCGCGTGGTCGACATTGGCGGCTTCAGCCGGCAGCTCTGCGGCGGCACCCATGTGGAAACGATTGGCGAAATCGGCCGTTTCAAGATCCTGGGCGAAAGCTCCACCGCCGCCGGCACCCGACGCGTGGAGGCGGTGGCGGGCCGGGCGGCCTACGATGTCGCCGCCGCTCACGAGGAGGCACTGGCGAAGGTCAGCGCCCGTCTGTCGGCCGGTCCGCGTGATGTGGTGGAAAAACTGGAAGCCTTGTTCGCGAGGAATATCGCGATGGAAAAACAGCTGAAAACGCTCAAAGGGCGGGTTATCGCGACCACCGCGGCCGAGCTTGCCCTGGCGGCCGAAACGGCGGGCGGCCTCAAGTTCCTGTCGGCGTTGGTTGCCGCCGAGTCGACGGCCGATCTCCGCGCGATTGGCTTGCGCACATTGGCCGGCCTGGGGGAGGGGGTGGTGCAGCTCGGCGCCGTCGCCGGCGAGAGGGGAATGTTTGCCGCGTTTTGTTCCCCCGCGGCGATCGGGCTCGGTCACGGCGCCGGGGCGCTGGTCCGCTCGCTGGCCGAGAAACTTGGCGGAAAAGGAGGCGGTGATCTCGAATTCGCGATCGGCGGCACCTTCCACGTCGGGAGATTGCGGCAGGCCTTCGCGCCGCCAGAGCCGCGGGCCGGCCGGTCGGCGGCGGAAGCTTCCGAGGCGGCGTCCCCGCCAAACCACGAGTGAGATTTGCGGCCCCACCCCGAACGGAAACTTCAAACCGGGAAGATATGGACAAGACCGACGCAATATCGCTCCACGCAAAAATCCAGCGAGCTTTCGACCTCGATGCCTCCCACCGATTATACCGGGCGATGAGCGCCAGCGAGCAACGGCGGAATTTCTGGCGCCATCTGGCCGAACGAATCCGGTTCCACTTCCTGCCTTTCTTCTTCGGCCACCCGCCAAAGTGGCGAATGCGGATGCGGCGACTGGCTTCGCGGAACCGTGTTGTGCCCGACTTTGCCGTCATCGGACCGATCAAGTCCGGGACCTCGGACATGGCCGTGATGCTGATGTGCCATCCGAACATCGTCCGCCCGTTCGTCAAGGAGGTCCGGCCGTTCTTCCCGCGCCGTGCCGTCGCCGCATATTACCCGAGTGTCCGGCAAATGCGACGCACGGAAAAGGCGCGCGGGGCGGCCGTCACCGGATATTTCTCGCCCTGGCTCGGTCTTCCGGGCATCCCGGAATATCTTAGGGCCGAGCTTGGAATCAAAAAGGTCATCATTCCATTGCGGGACCCGGTCAAGCGGGCCTATAGCCATTGGAAATGGGAAATATTCCTCCATCAAGGCCGGGGAGGAGTGGTGGAAAAACGCCTCCAAGCATATCGGGATTATGTCGAGTGCTGCTTGGGCCTTTTCCCCTATTCTCCGCGATCCCATTGCAGTTCGATCAGCATGCTCCAATTGGGCATTTACACCCCGGTGGTCAACGAGTGCTATGAGATATTCGGCCGCGATGCCGTGCTCGTGGTGAATGTGGAGGACTATATCAAGGATCGGGCCCGCTCGCTCGACGAGATGGCTGAGTTTCTGGGCCTGAGCCGATTCAGCTGGCCGGTCGACCGCCGGCCCATCAACGAAAATCCGCTGAAATTCGAAGCGCCCGACCGTCAGACGGCGGAGCGGCTCGCACGATTCTACCAACCCTTTAATCAGGAGCTGTATCGGACGATGGGACGGACATTTTCGTGGACGTGACGCGTTCCATCCGGCGCCCGGATCTTCAACGGTGAGAGCCATCATGTTATGATAATCTGAGGGCAATACTATGAACTATATGAAACGTTCGATCGAAGTCGTGGCAAGTGTCGTTCACTTCACCCGTCGGGGCCGCCTGTGCCTTCTGCTCCTTTTGCTCGGGTGCACCGGGCCGGCGGAAGGCGAGACGCCGGTCGGAACGGGCCTGAGGTTTCTGGCACCCGACAGTTCGGCCCGAGACGCCTGGCCGTGTTTTTCGCCGGACGGGAAAGCGGTGCTCTTTTGCCGCAGCCTGGATCGTGAAAAATCTTGGCACCTCTTCGTGGTCTCGAGCGGCGGAGGCACTGCTCGCCGGTTCGATAACGTCGCGCAACTCCTCAGCGAAACGAGACCTAATTGGTCGCCTCAAACCGGCAAGGTCGCCTTCGTGGGGCGGACCGCCGATCGTGGGAACTGCATTTGGATCGCCAATGCCGACGGTACCGGGGTGCGTCCCTTGATTGGCGCTTCCCGTTCTGCGTCCTATCCGTCCTGGTACCCAAATGGAGCATGGCTGGCGTTCACCGATACCCGCGAATTTTCGATTGACCGGGTGGACGTCGCCGGAGGAGGTGTGGTTCCGATGACGGACCGCCGGCAGGTCATGGCGGGAATGTGCAACGTCTCGCCGGACGGAAAATGGATAGCGTTTGCGGGTCAGGAAAATAACGGAAAAGCCTACGAGCAGGCCAAGAATTCAATCTGGCTGGTGGGCGACGACGGGAAGCCCCGCGCGCTCGAAACCGCGCGGGCCCAGGGAAGGGCGCCGGCGTGGTCTCCGACCGGAGAGAGGCTGGCCTTTGAATCGAACCGCGCCGGTTTGCACAAATATTACGCCGTATATGTCATCAATCGTGACGGGTCCGGTATCGTCCAAGTGACTCCCGAGGAATTAAATGGCAATCATCCCATCTGGTCACCCGACGGAACGAGCCTGGTATTCGAAACCCACCGCAAGGTAGGCGGCTATTGGCAAAACGGCATAGCGATTATTGCCCTGCCGCGAAGTTAGCCACCGGCCCGAATTTTTCATGAGGCGGATCGGTTCCGATGTACGAAGTCCAGGAGCGCCGCCGCGAAGCCCCACTCTTATGAAGAAAGCACGCCCAAAGTCCAAGACGCACACATGGATCTCTCATTTAAAATTATTTGACGAGAATATTCATGATCGGATTTTATTGAATATCAATGGCGCTGCAATTACCGGGCAGGTGCGCGGTCAACCTATAACCGGAACGATCGAATCCGGCAATATCGAAGCCACCGTGAGGTTTGGGTCCCAAATGACCATTAACCTGCGGGGACATGTTCGCGGAAGGCGCATCAAAGGGACGGCAACAATCGTAGAGCAAAAATTGACCCTGGATTGGAGTGCGCGGCAAGAACCTCAGCGCATGTCGGCGCCACGGATTCACATTTTTGAGCCGAGCCGATTTCATCATTTCTTTCGCTCGGACGTCGCACCCGTTCTGCGGGTGCGTCCCGGCGACACGGTGGAAACATGGTCGTTGGACGCATGCGGGTCGGACTCGCGCGGCGTCCGCCGAACGATCGGCGGCAATCCGCTCACGGGACCCTTTTTCATTGAAGGAGCCGTTCCCGGTGATACCCTGGAAATTCGACTTACCCGCCTCAAGTTGAACCGCGATACCGCGATCAGCTCCTCGGTGATGACAAATAAGGCGATCGATCCCTCATATATCGAGCAGCGGGGGAGACTCGCAGACAAGGATATCGCTTGGAGACTCGATCGGGAAAATGGCTTCGCTTTTCTCGATAAGCCGACCAAGCTGCTGAAAAGCTGCCGGGTGAAGCTCGCGCCCATGCTTGGTTGCGTGGGCGTTGCGCCTTCCGACGGCATGAAGCTTGGATCCGTCCACTTGGGCGAGTTTGGCGGCAATTTGGACTACCGGGATCTTGGCGAAGGAGTTACGGTGTATTTGCCGGTATTTGTGCCGGGTGCTTTCCTGTTTGTCGGAGACGGGCACGCCGCCCAAGGTGACGGCGAGCTTTTGAGCAACGGGTTGGAGACGTCGATGGCGATTACATTTCGGGTTGGTTTGAAGCGCGACGCGGGGCCGGCGAGCCCCCGGCTCGAAAATTCCAGCCATTTTATGGCGAGCGGCATCGGAGGCAGCCTGGAGGAGGCGCTGCGTCGGGCCACGACCAACCTGAGTCGGTGGCTTGAGAAAATATATGGATTCGACCCGATCGAAGTTTCGTGCGTCCTGGGAACGTCGATGACATATGACATAGCCGAGATAGTAAATCCAAGTTTTCATGTGGTCGCAAAGGTCTCCAAGACCGACCTGGCGGCCATGACCGGCGATCCGGTCAAATCTCATGGACCAGGCGACCGAGCAGTACCTCCTCGCTTTCCCGCAAATTCTTGAGAAGCTCCGCGATCTTTGCCCTGGCCGCAGGCGACAATCCGACTTCTCCGAAAATAGACTGAAACCTGATGGCGTTGGCCAAGTCTTCGATGGCTTTTAAAGCGGGCTTCACCTCACGGAGCAACGACGCGGATCTGAGGCCGACCACGGCGCTCATCCGGGCGGTCATGCCTGCCTTGTGCTCCCACAAGACACGGTAAGGCTTCAAATCGAGCGGCGCGGGCCGATCGGAGTCGCTCAACGTATGAAGAATCAACGAATCATATACCCCGGTCCCGTATCTCGGAGGCTGCTTGACTGCCGGCCAGGGGGTGGCGGAGCGGTCGGGATAGCCTTTGGCCGAATATATCCGCGAATCGTGGGTCGACGACAGATAAGCGGCCAATTGCGCCCGAATGAACGACGGGTCAAGCCCGGCGACGCCCGGTGCCGGGCGAAAGAGGACGATCTGGCCCGGAAACAATTTCTTGTGGGACATCTCCGGGTGGGAAAAAAATCCCGCGGCGAGGGAGGAAATCGGGCAGGAGCTGAAACCGAAGGAATTCACTCGTTTGGCCAGCGGGCTGTTCGCCGCTTTCGCGACGTAGCCGGCGATAGAGCAGGAATGACAGGAGTCGCAGTAGCCGTAGATGAAATTGTCATGCATGAAAGTGCGTCGATTGTAGGCCGCCTTTTCGGGGAGATAAAACTCGTCTAGTTCGGCCCGCGCATAAAAACCCGATTTTAGGCCGTCGACGATGATCTTTTCGAGTTCAACCGCGCTCTGGGGCGCGAAAACCAGGTTCTGGCCGAGATTCAGGGCGTGGGCATCATCGATGCCCAGGGCCGGCACGAACGACAGCACCTCCCGCTGGCTATAGATCGAGGGGGAGCTCAGTTGGATATAATGATTGCTGAAAAAAGCCATATGGCGCGGGTCGGACGCCAGCAGCGAGCCCAGAAGAAAAGCGGGGAAGTTGTAGGCGGTGATTGGCGGTTGATGGAGGAACGGCAGCAAAGTCCTTTGGGCGGGGCCGCAACGGCATCCCGGGCGGGCATGGAGCGCGGTGGAATTCATGCCGGGGAGGATATAGCGTCCCGGCCAATCGCCGCCACCCTTTTCCGGCCGGAGACGCGTCGAGGATGAACGCCTTGGTGACATTGGCGATCGGCAGCCGGGGAGAGAGAATACACTCGCTGACGGGCCCGATTCTCCGCTCCTACGCCGGTCGCTGCGCTTGTGACTACATTGCCATCCGCGAAGTCAAGGTGTCCGCGGAGGACCCGAGATTCGATAAATTTCAAATCTACGATTTGCTCGCGACCTATGATCGGATCATCTATCTTGATGCGGACATTCTGGTGATGCCGGATTGCCCAAATCTCCTCGAGCTCGTGCCGCCGGAACGGTTCGGCGCCTATTTCGACAGCAACGGGGGAAATGGGGACGCGGAGGACGGGCTCCCCGACGTGAGGGGAGATGAGATCGAACGGTACCAGCGGCTGTGCGGCCAGATCGGATGGAAAACAACCTACTTCAACTCGGGAGTGATGGTGGTCCAGGCCCGGCATCGGGAAATGTTTGATTACCGACACGGTGTGGTCGGCCCCACCCGATTCCCCGATCAAACCTGCCTTAATTATCGCCTCCAATCGGCGAGATTTCCCTGGTTCGACATCGGGCCCACGTTCAATCACTTCGCCGCCTTCAACCGCTCAAAGAGGCTGTACGCGAGCCGCTTTGCCAGCAATATCATCCACTATGCTGGCTACAACGAGTATTATCCGGAGGCATCGTTAGAACTGCAGATCGAGCGCGATATTGCCATAGCGTATCCGAAAGCCGCACCGGCGGACTCCCGGGCGCCCGCTGTGATCGACCCCGCGTGAACACGGCAAGCCGATGGATCAGGGCCCCCCCGCCCGCTTTCCCATGCCTCGATTCGGCTGATTTGCCTGCCGCATGCCGGAGCCGGCGCGTCGATGTACTACCCCTGGATCCGGCAGCTCGAGCTGGCTAACGTCGAAATGAGGACGGTGCAATATCCCGGACGGGAGGACAGGATCAACGAGACGCCGATTGCCTCCTGCGCCTCCATGGTGGACGCCCTGGCCGACGACTGGAGCCGGATCGCGGGCCTGGGCTCCTGCGCGCTGTTCGGGCACAGTATGGGGGCGGCGATCGCCTACGAATTGAGCGGGGAGTTGCGCCGTCGCCAAGCCGCGGAAGCCCCATGCCATCTTTTTATTTCTGGTCGCAATCCGCCTCATGTGAAACACGATCTGGCCCGGATCCACCATCTGCCTGACAAGGAGTTTATCGAACGGCTGATCGGGGAACGGGGCGCAAAACTGCCGCCGGAGATATTGGAAAACAGCGAGATGCTCGCGGTCGTGACGCGCACCTTGCGGGCCGACTATACAGTGAGCGAAACCTACAAGTGGAAGCCCAAGGCGATGCTGCAAACACCCGTTTCCATCTTTGGCGGTTATGACGATCCCTGGACGACGCCGGAATCGTTGGCGGAGTGGAAACGGTATTTTGGCGGGACCTGCCGGCTGCGGATGATCAGAGGCGACCATTTCTTTCATCAAAGCGCGGGAGACGAGGTGATTTCGAGCATCGTCGCCGACCTCGGTGCCCTGGCGAACGGCGGCGGGACGTCCGCCATCACTTGCAAATGAAAACCGCTCCGAAATCGGATCTCCATACGGTTCGGCGCATCATAGGCCTGTTCAAGCCCTACCGCTGGAAGGCGATCCTCTCGCTGGCGTCGATCCTCATCACCTCATTGTTCGGCCTGCTGAACGCGTTCTTGATTCGCGCGATTTTCGACGAGGCGATCGCCCGGCGCGATCTCCGGCATTTACTGCTGTATATCGGGCTGATGTTTATCGCGCCCGTGCTGGGAAGCCTGATCAGCATGGGACAGTCGCTCTTGAACCTGAAGATTGGGCAAAGCGTGGTCCGCGATCTCCGGGTTCGCCTCTACATGCACCTGCAACGCATGTCGCTGCGATTCTACACGGGAACGCGAGCCGGAGAAATCCATTCGCGGCTCACCAACGATGTCAGCGGGGTCCAGGGGCTGGTGCTGAATACGGGGCCAAGCACCGTGGCGAGCCTGTCGACGGTCATTAGCGTCGTCAGTTCCATGATCTATATCAGTCCGATCCTGACGCTGCTGTCGATCGGGCTGCTGCCGATATTTGCCGTCGTCTCCTACCGGGTCGGCCGGTTGCGCCGCGCGGCCAATAAGGAGCGCCAGGAAGGACTGGCCCGCCTCTCGACCATCATCTATCAGACGCTGTCCATGAACGGCATCCTGCAAGACGTTTGGCCGCCAGGAGCAGGCGAGCGAGCAATTCGAACGCCAGAGCCGCAGCCTGCTGGATCTGGAGATGCGCCAGCAGCTGGTGTGGCGGAAGGCGTCGGTGGTCTTTTCGGTCGTCTTTTCGGCCATACCGGCTATGGTTTACCTGATCGGAGGATGGCAGATGATCGACGGCACGAAAGTCCTGGGAACGGCCATGACGGCGGGCACCCTGATAGCCTTCACCACGCTGCAAGGGCGGTTCTTTGGTCCGGCGACGCAATTGCTCCTGCTTCAATCGGACATCCAGTCGGGCTTGGCGTTGTTTGACCGGATCTTCGAATATTTGGACATGCCCGTCGATATTTCCGACCGGCCCGGCGCCCTTGGGCTCAAGGCGTCCGGCGTGCGCGGCGAAGTGGCGTTCAGGGACGTGGTCTTCACCTATCCCCGCTCGGCCCATGGCGGGATCGGGCCATCGCAAGGGGAGCCAGGCAACCACGTCCTTCCTCCCGCGCTCAAAGGGATCTCTTTCGACATCGCGCCTGGGCGGATGGCGGCCTTGGTCGGCCCCAGCGGCGCGGGGAAGACGACCATCGCCCACCTGCTTCCACGGCTTTACGACGTCGAGAGCGGAGCGGTGACGATCGACGGCCACGACGTCAGGGAAATTTCCCTGGCGTCGTTGTCCGACCTCGTCGGGGTGGTCACGCAGGAGACGTATCTGCTGCACGCGTCCGTCCGCGACAATCTTTACTACGCCAAGCCGGACGCCACGGAGGATGAGATGATCGCGGCGGCCAAGGCGGCGGCCATCCACGACCGCATCATGGAGTGCGTCGATGGCTACGACACGATCGTGGGCGAGCACGGCTACAAGCTGTCGGGCGGCGAAAAGCAGCGGCTGGCCATTGCCCGGATCGTGCTCAAGAATCCGCCCATCATCATCCTGGACGAGGCGACCAGCGCGCTCGACACCCACTCCGAACATCTGGTCCAGCAGGCTCTCGAAAGGCTGATGCAGGGGCGC
>Ga0206877_10266_pt1 | contig 13851 bp, 11 predicted proteins | sample Alteio_BWOrgCont_7_FD_152623 | JGI IMG/M metagenome (GOLD analysis project Ga0206877, IMG submission 152623) | Enriched cells from forest soil in Barre Woods Harvard Forest LTER site, Petersham, Massachusetts, United States -... | ecosystem: Environmental > Terrestrial > Soil > Temperate forest >...
GATTCTGATGTTCCATGAAATCGTCACGCAACTCGACAACATGGTGTCCGCCCTGCAGACGCTGCTATATGTCGACGTGGTGCAGCCGTTTTTCTACCGCTTCGGCCTGATGGGTTACGACGAAGACACCTATGACGCCCTGTACTGGGTGATCATCGGCGCGCTGGAAATCGTCATCACATACCTCACACTGCGTCCGCTCGAAGCGCTGCGCCCCATCGAAGAGTGGAAGGACCGCAAGGCCCTGCGCGCCGATGTGCTGTACACGTGGATCGCCAAGCTGGGCATCATCAATATCGCGTTCTTTTTCATGCTCCAACCGCTGTTCGATCACTGGCAGAGCCTGATCTCGATCTACAACGTTCCGAACATCGATATCGACAACCTCTGGCCAGGTGTGACGGATCAGCCGATTGTCTCGTTCCTGATCTATCTGGTGGTGCTCGACTTTGCCGGCTACTGGTATCACCGCTGGCAACACCGCTTCGGCGTGTGGTGGGAACTGCACGCGGTGCATCACAGCCAGCAGCAGATGTCGTTGTGGAACGACGACCGCAATCACTTCCTCGACGACATCATCCAGGCTGCATTCTTTGCAGCGATCTCGCTGTTTATCGGCGTGCAGCCGAACCAGTTTGTCGTGCTGATTGCCGTCAGTAACTTCATGCAGAGCATTCAGCACGTCAATGCGCGCTTGCCGTATGGGTGGCTACTCGAGCGCATTGTCGTCAGCCCGATCTTTCATCGCCGCCATCACGCGGTCGGTTATGGTCATGAAGGCACGGCTTATGGCTGCAATTTCGGTGTGCTGTTTCCGTGGTGGGACATGATGTTCCGCACGGCGTCATGGAATCGCACGGTCGAGCCGACCGGTATTCGCGATCAGTTGCCGGCACCGCTCGGCGATAACCGCCCCTACGGCCAGGGCCTGCTCGCCCAGCAATGGCTGGCGTTCGGCCGCATCGCCGCACGTCTGACCGGCCGGCGCGCGTACGCGCCGGGCACAACCGACGCAGCAAACTGACCCGTCGACGCAGGGCGGCCTGCCGCCCTGCGCTATCACGCTCGCTGTAAATTAATCTATTCACGGTCACGCCAGACGCGCCGCTGTCGTACCCCGCCACGCAGTACGTCCTCCACTGTTCGAACCTTCGCGTATCCTTGCGTCGCACTGCATCGCAAGCTCTCACCAGCAAGCCGATTACGCAATGGTTGCATGTCCTTACAAATCGGCCTGCTTTTCGATAGGTCTCCAAGGGATCGAATCTGCCGCCGCAAAGCGCGCTCTTACGATCGTCCAACGGGCTCTATGCAGCGCTCACATTTCGTTGCAAACTCGCGTCCCGGTTACAACGCGAATGTCATCCGCTCCCCCGTTCGCGACGTTAGCCAGTTGGACGTACACATAAGGGCCGCTTTCGACTTCGGGCCTGACAAAATGAAACCTTCGGAGCAGCCGATAATGACAACAACCTTCCACCGCCTGCGCGCGACCGCGCTCACGGTCTCCGCCGTTCTTGCCATGATTCCGTTCGCGGGCCACGCTCAGGTGCCCTCGCCCACAGCGCCCGCTGCTTCGGCTGCCGGTGACCCGCCTGACCGCGTCGCACGTTTGAATTACTTCGCCGGCACCGTGACGCTGGAACCTGCCGGCCTGACCGACTGGTCCTATGCCGTACTGAACCGGCCGCTGACGACCGGCGACCAGTTGTGGGCCGACGCCAACGCGCGCGCGGAACTGCATGCCGGTTCGACGGCGCTGCGGCTCGACCAGCAGACCGCGCTCGACATCGTCAACCTGAATGACACGATCACGCAGTTGAAGGTCACGCAAGGCACGCTGTCCGCTCACGTGCGCGCATTGCCGGGCGGTCAGAACTTCGAGATCGACACGCCGAACGTGGCGCTTGTCGCCACCGCGCCAGGCCTGTTCCGCGTCGACGTTGCAGCCGACGGCAGTTCGACCACCGTCACGGTGCGTGCAGGCACCGCCACGGTGTACGGTGACGGAGGCTCGTTCCAGGTGAACGCGGGCCAGCAGATCCAGTTTGTCGGCACCAACCTGCAACAGCAGGCAGGCGGCGGTGCACCGGCACCCGATGCGTTCGACCAGTGGGTCGCAAGCCGCGATCGCGCGGAAGACAACTCGGTCTCCGCACGCTACGTCTCACGCGAAATCCCCGGTTATGAAGACCTCGACGCCAACGGTACGTGGCGTAGCGACCCGACCTACGGCGAAGTGTGGGTGCCGACCGTAGCTGTCTCAGCAGGCTGGGCGCCGTATCACGAAGGCCACTGGGCGTGGATCGCGCCGTGGGGCTGGACGTGGGTGGACGACGCGCCGTGGGGCTTCGCACCTTTCCACTATGGACGCTGGGCCTATGTCGGCCGCGCGTGGGCATGGGTGCCGGGTCCGGTGGTCGTGAGCCAGCCGCCGGTGTATGCACCGGCGCTGGTGGCCTTCGTCGGCGGCGGTGGTGGTGGCGGCGGCGCGCATTGGGGTGTCGACCTGGCGATTGGCGGAGCAGTAGGCGCCGGCGTGGCGTGGTTTGCACTCGGACCGGGAGAGCCGTGGCATCCGGCGTATCACTACAGCCCGACGTATTACAACCGCATCAACAACGTGAACATCACCAATGTTCACAACACGACGATCATCAACAACATCCACAACACGTACATCAACCAGAACGCACCGGGCGCCATTACGGCGGTTCCGGCAAATGCGTTCGTACGCGGCGAGGCGGTTGCGCAGGCAGCGCGTCCGTTCAATGCGCAGAATCTGGCCCATGCGCAGATCGGTGCCGGCGCGCCGGCTATCGCGCCGGTTCAGCAGAGCTTTGCCGGCGCGTTGCGCCCGGCTCATGTAGGTGCACCGGCAGCGCTCGCGCAGCGTCAGGTGGTAGCGACCCGCGCACCGGTCGTGCCGGCCGCTTACCACGACACGTTAGCCCAACGCTTTGCAGCGGGCGGCGGCAAGGTGGCGGGGGCCGGCGCACCGGTGGTACGCACTGCGGCGCCTGCTGCCTTCACTGCCGTGGCACATCCGGGCGCGCCGGGTACAGCAGCGCCTCGTGGAGGCTTCCAGGTGATCAACCGGGCACAGGTTCATCCAGTCGGTCCGCAAGGCGCTCCTGGGCACGGCAATGAGGCGCAAGCGGGTCATGCGCCGAATGCAGCGGCTCCGGGTGCAGCAGCACCGAATGCCGCCGCTCCGAAGCCGCAAGCCGGGGAGCAGTTGCATCCGAACGCAGCTCAGGAGAACGGCGTACCGCGTCCGCAAGGCGAAGCTCCGCACGCACAGCCGGAAGAACGTAACGCGCGCCCTGCCGAAGCCGGCGCCGCGGCACCGCATGCACCGGAAGCCGGGCATGCCCAGCCGGAAGCCCAGCATGCGCAGCCCGAGCCACAGCGTCCTGCCGAAGCCGCCGCCGGCCAGCAGCCACAGCATGCTCAGGAAGCCGCACCCAGGCCGCATGAAGCGCAACCGGCCCAGGCGCCACACGCGAACCCGCATCCGGCCGAGCCTCATGCCAATCCGCACCCGGCAGCGCCGCATCCGGAACCGCACCCGGAGCAACATGCACAGCCGCATCCGGCTCCAGAGCAGCACAAGCCGGAAGGTGAGCATAAAGACGAGCATCCGCACTAAGCTCGTTGCGGCTGCCCGTTCTGCGGGCAGCCGCCGTCAAGGCGTCATCACCCCGGACGCAGCGATCGCGCCGTGGCCACCAGATTGATCGGACTCACACGAATGATCCCGCCACGCGGGCTATCGATGTCCGCGATCAGCGCGAACGATGTCGCGACCACCAGCGGCAATACCAGCAGCAGCGTCAGGCCCACTTTGGCCGAGCGTGCGCCATAACCGACCAGCAGGTTGCAGCACACCGCGATCGCCACCATGAGCCCCCACGCGGCGATCGGAATGCGATTCCACCACGCGGCCTGCGTGTACCCCTGCGAGTTCAGCACATCGTTCATGCCGGCGACAGCCAGCGCAGTGACGGGCGTCGGCTGCGCCGCAGCAGCGTCGCGCACTGCGGCCCACAAACCCGACTGCAGTTGCGCAGTGGCCGTGTTGATCTGTTCGAGCTCCTGCACATCGCGTGTCGTGTAAAACAGTACGCGTTGTTCGAGGTAATGACCCAATAGCGTTCTCACCTGCTGCGCATTCGCAGCGGGCAGCAAATCCGCACGCACGAACTCCGTGCCGATTGCGTTGGCTTCTTCTTCCTCATAGTTCTTGCGCTGATCGTATCGCCCCACTGCCATGGAAAAACTGAAGCCGATCATGAGCGCAAGCAGCGTGAGCGTCGCGGCCTGAACGACGTTGAAGTCTTCGCGCGACTCTGCAGTGAGGGCCTTCACACGCCTGAGCAGACTCGCCCCAATCCACGCCGACAAGGACATCGCCACCAGCGTCGACACAAACACCACCGCCGGATAGTCCATTGCATTACGCATACGCTCCCCCGGATTGCGAACTCGAACGAGGCTTAAGAGCCTGTCTTCAGATAATATCGGCCATCGGCTGCAACATTCGGACCGAAGCCGCATGCGGCCACTGCGCCGTGCGTCGCGATGTCTAGCGTCTCAGGCGCGGTCAGCCTGAACTCGAGCAGGCATTTATCCCCGTGGCCGTCGTACGCGCCAAGATTGCCCGCTTTCGCAGTGGCCTCGATCGTGGCGCCGACCGGCTCTTCCGAGACGACCACTCGCGCAATGGCGCCGAAAAACCGCACGTTTGCCACGACGGTTCCAGTGTTGACCACCGGCTGACCTTCGTTGCTGACGCCTGGATAGACGAACCGTGCCTCGAGCCGATACACGCCGTGACGCCCTTTCACCGGGGCGAGTGTGACGGTGCTCCATGCGCCCAGGCTCAGATAACGTGCGAAGCTCACCCCGGACGCGGGCAGACCCTGCACCACCTGCTTGTCTGCGATACCGGACAGACGTTGCTGCGCCACCTCGACGACGCGGCTTAGCATCGGATCGTCGGGCGCATCCTTGCCGCGGCTTGCGGCAGTGCGATAGTACGCACGGGCATTCGAAAACGCGCCCAGCCCCGCCTGCACATCGCCCTCGTGGATCAGGGCTATCGTGGCGCGTGCATGCGCCGAATTGAGGGCCTTCGGCGAGTTCTCTTCTTCGGCCTGCAAGGTGGCCGCATCGGCCAGCATCGATTCCATGTCGACCAGCGTCTGCGCATCTTTGATGCGTCCCGCATCTAGCGCTGCAACACCGAGCGCCGCGCATGAGGCGTTGGTGCGGCACTGCACGTCCTTGCCGGCGAGCACGTAGCGACGGTACGCCTCGGCACGCGAGCCGGTATCGAACGCCTGGGCGGCAGCGAACGACGGCACTAGCACAGCGATAGCAGCAAAGACGAGAGGTTTTCCGAGCATGAGTGGAAGTGAGGGCAATTACGTACTCGATAAGGAGCGTCCTGCATGAACTTTTGCATGAACGCGCCCGCTACGCGAATGTGCTTTCACAGGTTCAGGTGCTACCAGTGATGCTGACAGAAAATCGACGAATGTGCGAACTCGCGCCGAAAGTTGTTGATGGGGTGAACAGGCCGCATCGGTATCGGCACCCGGCTCGTTAGCTTCCATACGCCATAGCCATCATCGGCCTGGCGGATACCGATGCAATTGTGCTGGGCGAGATGCGCGCTGATCGCCGCGCTAGACAGGCCCTGTTCGCGCGCCCACTCTCACCCATCACCCGCATCCGCGCCAAACTTCTTCCGATACGCTCCAGGACTCGTCAAAGCGATGCGCCGGAAATGCCGGCGCAGCGATTCCTCCGAGCCAAAACCGGCCATCTGTGCAACGCGGGCCATCGGCAATGGGGTTTGCGCCTCCAGCAGTTCGCGCGCGATCGCCACACGTTCACGCACCAGCCACTCGTAGGGGGCCATCCCGGTGGCATCATGAAACTGACGCTGCAACGTTCGCGGACTCATCGCCGCTTGCCCCGCAAGCGAGCGCAATGTGTGCGGCAATGCCGGGTTCGCCCTGATCCAGTCCATCAATCTGGCGACACGACCGCCCTCGTCCTGAGGCATCGGTCGCGGGACAAACTGCGCCTGGCCGCCCTCACGATGCGGCGGCACGACGAGTCGCTGCGCCACCCGGTTCGCGATCGCGCTACCGTGGTCGCGCCGCACCAGATGCAGCAGCATGTCGAGCCCCGCGGCCGATCCGGCCGAAGTCATCACCTGCCCTTCGTCGACGTACAGCGCGTCTGTCTGTACACGCAGTTGCGGATAACGTTGCTGCAGCTTGTCCGCGTAGCGCCAGTGAGTGGTGACGGTTTTGCCGTCGAGCACCCCCGCTGCCGCAAGAACGAAGACCCCGGAGCAGATCGAGCAAAGCCGCGCGCCTCGCCGGTAGGCTGCACGAATTTTGGCCAGCAGGGGCGCGGGCGGCAATTCGTCGGCATCGCGCCAGCCCGGCACAACAATCGTCGCGGCGCGATCAAGCAGCCGCAGCGAGTACGGCGCCGTAACAGTAATGCCGCCTGCCGCGCGCAGCGGTCCAGGCTCGACTGCGCATACTGCGAAGCGATACCACTCCCGCTCGAGCTCCGGACGCTCAAGTGCGAACAGTTCGGTAACGCAGCCGAATTCGAAGGTACAAAGCCGGTCGTAAACCAGCGCGGCGACGAGATGATCTTGCATGGCGTGATGTTACCGTAGATTGACGATCACGCCACTTCTCCGCTGACTCGCCATCCGCAACAATGAAGGCTCATCCACCGCTAACAGGAGTTCCTTCATGTCGCCCGCTGACAGCCTCGACCCAGTAACCGCCATCGCCGCAGCCGACAGCGCTGCCGCCCTCGCCCATTTCCAGGCATCGCTTCGCTTCGAAACCGACTGCTCGGATGTGTTTGCCGCGTGCGCCACAGGGAAACCCGCTTTCGTGCTGCTCGACGTGCGCAGTCCAGCGTTATATTTACAGGCACATATCGCCGGTGCGATCAATCTTCCGCACGGAAAAATCGTCGCCTCGAAGCTCGTGGATTACCCTGACGACACGCTGTTCGTCACCTATTGTGCCGGGCCCCACTGCAACGGCGCCACGCGCGGCGCCATCCGTCTCGCCCAGCTGGGGCGGCCGGTCAAAGTGATGATCGGTGGTGTGACCGGTTGGCTCGACGAAGGCTTCGAACTGATGTCAGGGAATGCTTAGGAAATACCTCTTCAAAACTCTCCCAAACCCTGAAAATCTATTAAAAAAATCCTCACAATAAATTAAACAAATCCTGCCAGCGGTCGATAACCAGTTGAGCTGTTCCCCCCTATTCGGCTGGACTAAACATGCCTGGCACATACAACTTCTGGCTGGTAGGCGCCTCGTTCGTCGTAGCGACCCTCGCGTCCTACACCGCACTCGACCTCACCGGCCGCATTTCTCTGCTCGCCTCGTCACGCCTGCGGCATGCATGGCTCGCCGGCGGCGCGGGAGCAATGGGCGTCGGCATCTGGTCGATGCACTTCATCGCCATGCTGGCGCTGTCGCTGCCCATTCCGCTCGGCTACGATTTCCCGCTGACCGCACTCTCGCTCGCCATCGCCGTGGGCGTGTCGTATCTGGCGCTGCTCTCCACGACGCGTGCGCAGCTGACGCTCACGCACCTCGCGACCGGCAGCGTGCTGCTGGGTCTCGGCATTGCGGGCATGCACTACACCGGCATGGCGGCAATGCGCATGCAACCCGGCATCGACTATCAGCCGGCCTGGTTCTGCGCATCGATTGCGATCGGGATCGGCGCCTCGATGGCCGCGTTGCTGATCGCGCGCCGGCTGCGCAACGACGGCGAGCGCAACGTCACGCGCTGGCGTGTCGGCGCGGCGCTGGTCATGGCCGTCGCCATCAGCGGCATGCACTATGCCGGCATGGAAGCGGCGCACTTTCCTGTAGGTGCCATCTGCGGTGCCGCCAAAGGCGTGAATACCGAATGGCTCGCGACAGCCGTGATCCTGTTCACCTTCGCAATCCTGATCGTTACGCTGATGCTGTCCCGCTTCGACGCCCGCACCACCTTCCTCGCCAGCGCCGTAACCAACCTGAACGGACAGATCGTGCGCCTCGCCACGCTCGACACGCTGACCGGACTGCCGAACCGCACCACGCTCACAGAACGGATCCAGTCGGCCATCGAACTGGCAGGCCGCCGCCACAATGTCTTCGCAGTCCTGTTCATGGATCTGGACGGCTTCAAGACCATCAACGACTCGCTCGGCCATTCCGTCGGCGACCAGGTGCTGGCCGCCTTTGCGCAGCGCCTGCAAGCCTGCGTGCGCGCCACCGACACCGTGGCGCGGCTGGGCGGCGACGAATTCGTGGTGCTCGCGGAAAATCTGGTGGCGCGCCAGGACGCCCGTCTGATCGCAGAGAGCGTCCTCGAACGCATGCGCGAAGGCGTGTGGAACGACAACGAGCCGCTGCAGGTCATGCCGAGTATCGGGATCGCGCTGTTCCCGCAGGACGGCGACACCGTCGAGACCCTGCTCAAGCACGCGGACGCGGCCATGTACGAGGCCAAGCGCGCGGGCCGCAGCACATGGCGCTTCTTCGAAACGAGCATGAACGAAGCGGTGACGCGTACGCTGCAAATCCAGAACGCATTGCACGAAGCACTCAGCACCGGCCTTTTCACGCTGAATTTCCAGCCTAAATTCCGTGGCGACAGCAACGAGCTGGCAGGCGCCGAAGCGCTGATCCGCCTCAACCATCCGGTGCTTGGCACGCTGCCGCCGCTGGAATTCATTCCGATTGCCGAACGCTCCGGCCAGATCGTGCAGATCGGCTACTGGGTGGTGCGTGAAACCTGCCGGCAAATCCGCCGCTGGATCGACGAAGGCCTGCCGTCGATGAAGGTGGCGATCAACCTGTCGCCGCGTCAGCTCTCGCAGCCAAATCTGGTCGGCACCGTGCTGGACATCGTCAAGAGCGAGCACGTGGCCTGCGACCAGATCATGTTCGAGATCACCGAAACCGTGGCCATGCAGGACGCCCCCAAAACAATCGAGATGATCCGCGAGTTTCAGGAATGCGGCTTCGAAATCGCCATCGACGATTTTGGCACCGGCTACTCGAGCCTCGCCTATCTGCAGCGCTTTCGCGTCAAGCAACTGAAAATCGATCGCTTCTTCACCAACGGTCTCGACGATCAAGGTCCGGAAGGCGCGGCGATCGTCTCCGCGATCATCGCGCTCGCCCACTCGCTCGATATGGATGTGGTCGCCGAAGGCGTCGAAACGTCGTCGCAACTCGGCAAGCTCAAAGCCATGATGTGTGACGAAATGCAGGGCTTTCTGCTCGGCAGGCCGCTGGCGGCGGACGCCTTCAGCGACCTGCTCAAGGAGCGGATGGCGGAGCTTTCATGAAATTCGACGTAGCAACGTTCAATTCGATTTGCCTGATGACGTTCTTGTGCAGCGGCATCGTTTCAATTGCGCTCTCGCGCATCTTCGAACGTGTTGCGGCATTCCGCTTCTGGTCGGCCGCATTTTTCCTGATGAGTGCGGCGGCTGCATGTTTCGGACTGCATCTGATCTGGAATACCAGTGCGCTGCTGGTCGCAACGGCCACCTTTAGCCTGCAGTCGCGGATCCTCATATGGGTGGGCACACGCGCCCTGTTCGGCGCCACCACGTCGCTTCGCGTTGCTTTAGCGGTGACTGCGGTGTTCTGCGTGCTGTTTTCTCTCGCCCATCTGCTGCACGCGCCGATCGTCGTTCGCGCTTCGCTGCTGACGTTGTTCTTCTTGCCGTGCCGCGCGCTGACACTCTATGAGGTCTGCCGCAGACGCCGTCCGGACCTCGGACCGGCACGCATGATGGTGGCGATCGCGAGCGTGATCGCGTGCCTCAACGCGGTCGTGCCGCTCACCCTGGTACTGCTGAACCGGGCCAATGCGTCGCTGATACTGGGCAATCCGCAATCTACGTCGGCGGTGTACGCGGTCGTGTTCGCCGGCGATCTGCTGCTGGTCATCGGCCTGATCATGCTGGCCTTGCAGCAGGTGCTTGCCGAACAGCGCATGCTCGCCAATCTCGACAAGGGTGCCGCACAGCGGCCCGGTCTGCTTAATCCGGCGCTGCGCCCCGAGGGGCCGAATTTGTCCGGGTCGGCTGCGCTGCGGGATTAGGCCTGGCCCTTGCTTCAGGTCTTGAGGCCTGATTTGATCTGAGCTGATTTCCCATGGGCCGATGCACTGCGCCCCGCGGCTCAGATGAGGTGAGGCTCCGTTTCGTTCGTCTCGCGGCCGAGCACCGTAGGCACCAGCGCCGGGTCGCGCCGCGTCAGCTTGCCATCTACGGAAGCGCCGCAATCCATGCGCAACTGCTGATAATGAATGTTGCCCGTGACGTGCGCGTTAGGTTGCAGCTCGACAAAGTGATCGGCGATTACGTCGCCGACAATCTTGCCGTTCACCACCACGTCGTAACCATGCACGTTGCCCTCGATCGACCCGCGATCGCTCAGCACGAGCAACGTCTGTGTGCCTGCCTTGCCGTTGACATTGCCGCGCACGTGGCCGTCCATACGCAGTCCTTCACTAAATTCGAGGTCGCCGGTAATGCACACGTCGTGAGCGATCAGGGTGGCGAGCTTGGTGTGCTGAATGCTCGTGGGTTTCTTCTTGCTGAACATAGGTCATCTCTAACGGGGAATGGAAACGTTCGTCGCGCGCTGCGTGGCCGGGCGACGGGCCGGCTTGATTGGCCAATGGCCTGATTGGTGGGCACGTCGCCGCCGGCCGCTCAGCGGCGCTTCTGCCCTTGGCCGCGCAGAAACAGCAATTCGGTATTCAGGCGGCTGGCTTCGGCAGCTGACGCGTCAGCGGTCTTTTGCACGTTGGCGCGAGCCGTGGACTCCTGTGCGAGCGCGAGACGCGTGCGCTCCAGTTCTGCCTGCACTGCGTCCGGCGAAACCGGCACGCTTGCACACCCTGCCGGCACCGCGGCGTGCTGCGAGTCACGCCACCGCATTGCCGTAGCGCCCACAGCAATACCGCACGCAAGCACGCCGGCCCAGATCGCCACGCGAACGGCGCGCGAGCGCACCGGCTGCAGCGTATAGGCGCGCTGCGTGAGACTGCCCGCGGCGCGGGCCGAACGAAGATCAACCATGGGACGTGGCGCCGAACAGCGCAAGGTAGGCGGTCGGATCAACCGGGGCGCCGTTCACCAGTACTTCGAAGTGCAGATGCGGCCCGGTGGAGCGGCCAGTGGTACCGATGTCCGCGACGTGCTGGCGCGGCAGCACCAGATCGCCTTCGTGGACGAGGATGCGCGACGCGTGACCGTAGCGCGTGATGAGACCGTTGCCGTGATCGATCTCCACCGCATTGCCGTAGCCGCCCTTCGGACCGGCATAGACCACGCGGCCACCGGCCGCGGCAAGAATCGGCGTACCGCTCGGTGCGACCAGATCGACGCCAGGATGAAAACTGAGCTTATGCGTAAACGGATCGATGCGGTTGCCGAACGGCGAACCGAAGCGCGCGCCATCGGCCGGCATGCGGCCAGGAAACGCGCTGAATGCGACCTCGTGCACATCCGTCTCATGCTCGAGCGCGGAAAGCGTCGCACGCATGCAATCGAGCTGCTGCTGGGTCGAAGCCGCATCGCCACGCGAAGGCCGCGTAGCGATTTCGACGCAGCGCCGCGGCGGCAGCGACGGGCCGCCTTCGCCATCCGCATCCGAGGTGTCCTGATCCGCTGGATTAGCCGGCGCGCGCGGCGGCGCTTTCGGTGTGTTCAGGCGGGACTCGAAATCGCGCAGCGCGCCGACCTGCGTCGTCAGGCGCTCGATCCGCGGCTCGAGCTGCGCCATCGAGGCATTGAGCTTGCCGAGTTGATCGATCGCATAGTCGTGTTCGACGCGGCTTGTTGCCGGCGCGCCCTGGCCCGTTGCATCGTGAGACGGTAAATGGATGCCGATCGCCACCCCTGCGGCGAGCGACAGAACCGCAGCGCCTGCGACCGCCGCAATCGCAATGCCAACCGCCGCGCGCCGCGTAACGAAGCGGACCTCCCCGCTACTCAGCCGGCTACCGGCACCGAGAATGGAGGACATCAACGGCTCTCCGCCGTCGGCGCGCATTGCCATGCGGACTCGCAAGAGCGCTGACAGGCGCGGCGCGCAGACAGGACGGAGACAACAATGACAGCGAAGAGGCTAACCGGCATGCAGCATGAGTCGGACGACGACCGACGTGGGATGAAAGACAAGGGCGCAAATTATCCCCTCTCATCGTCCAGCATCATCTCAAATTCGGATGCCTCAGCAATCACGCAAGCTTGCGCTCACGCATCGACCAGTTGCCGCAATCGATCGCGCAGTGCTTCCGAGGCCCGTGTCATCGGCGCGCGCAGTTCGTCGCGGATCAGTCCCTGGGCCGCCAGCGCTGCCTTCACCGGACCAGGATTGGGCTCCGAACACAGTGCCCCGATCAACGGTGCGAGCGTGTGGAAAATCGCCCGGCCATCTTCGAGACGGCCCTCCGTTAGCGCACGGTACAACGCCACAAAACGCTCGGGATGCACATGCGCCGAAGCGGCAATCGCGCCGCTGCCACCAAGGCAAAGCGTAGTGAACAGATTCATGTCGTCACCGGCGAGCACCTGCAGGCGGCCGTCGAGAATCAGCGCGAGCGTCGTGTCGAGCGAACCGGCGCAGTCCTTCACCGCCCGAATCCGCGGATGCGCGGCCAGCGTCAACAGCGTCGCAAGTTCGAGACGCACGCCGGTGCGATACGGAATGTCATAGAGGACCACCGGCTTGACGCTGAGATCGGCCAGACCGGTGAAATGTTCGATCAGCCCGGCCTGCGAAGGCCGGATGTAGTACGGCGCCGAGATCAGCACGCCCGCGACCGGCAGATCGTTCAACTGTGCGATGCGCGCGCGCAGACTCGCGGTGTGATTGCCGGCCACGCCGGCCAGCACCGGCAGCGCGCGGGCTTCCGCAAGGATGGTCGCCAGCACCGCATCCTGCTCGGCGGTTTCGAGCGCTGCCGGCTCGCCGGTGGTACCGAGCGCAACCAGCCCTGCTACGCCTGCCTCTGCATAGAAACGCACCAGGCGCCGCAGCGCGGCGTGATCGACAGCGCCGTCGGCGAACGGCGTAATGACAGGAACCCAGATACCCGAAAAGATAGACATGACTTAACCTCGAACGCGACCGTATCGATTCCGTTCAGCGTGGCGAGGGGGTCAAAAGCGGGGAAATAAAACGCAGGCCCTGGTGACTGTTCCGTCGCACATCTGACGGAACAGCAGGCTCCGGTCAGATGAGCAGCTGTTTTTTGGCTTTGGCGCTAGCGGCCGCGCAGGCAGACGCCTCGCTCGCGAGCGCGAGGCGGGTTGCGGTTGAGCGGAGCATGTGGCCGGTTTCCATGCCCCGCAGTGTAACACTGGAACCAAAATTCCTTGACTTCTCATGCCGTCGTTCTAATATACGCACCGCGTACATCAACCCAACCCAAAGGTGACCGGCATGAGCGTCCCGCAACAAGCCTTCCTCCGCGACGCCATGCGCCGCATGAACATGACCCGCGACACCTTCGCGAGCCGCATCGGCGTGTCTCGCCGGGCTTTGGACACGTGGCTGCTGCCGGACGATTCGCAGGAATCGCGGGCCATGCCGGAGATCGTCGAGCGTTTCGTGTCGGAAATCGTCGTGCACGGCGAACCGGGTGAAAGCTATACGCAAAGCGTAGACTCACAATCGCTCGCCAGCCAGATGCTGTTCGAAGGCAAGCCGCAGTTGCTATCGGTCGATCAGTTCTCGCGTGACTCGGTCGAGGCCCTCTTCCGGGTCG
>Ga0206877_10267_pt1 | contig 13832 bp, 10 predicted proteins | sample Alteio_BWOrgCont_7_FD_152623 | JGI IMG/M metagenome (GOLD analysis project Ga0206877, IMG submission 152623) | Enriched cells from forest soil in Barre Woods Harvard Forest LTER site, Petersham, Massachusetts, United States -... | ecosystem: Environmental > Terrestrial > Soil > Temperate forest >...
CCCCTCAAACGTACGTGTCTACCAATTCCACCACGAGTGCAGTTCAGAGGAGTATTCTTAGGTAATCTCAGGAAGGCGAAGAGTCAAGTAAGATTTCACTTTGAAGCCTCCTATTCACCCACAGGACCACGAGCAAGTAGGTGCCGCCGCAAAACAGTAGGGTAGAGAATACGCCCGCATGCTCTGCGATGGTACCCACGAGTAGGCTGCCAAATGGTGCTACGCCCATGAGTGAGAAGGTAAAAAGACTCATGACCCGCCCTCTCTTGTCGTCTTCAACAAGGGTTTGGATCATGATGTTGCTGGCCGCCATCTGAAAGAGCATTCCGAATCCACAGATTAGCAAGACGGGTATGGCGATCGCTATTTTGCTAGAAAAGGAGAGTGTAATCAGGGCAATTGCAAAAACAATGGAACAAATTCCAATCTTAGATTGAAATCCTGCCGCGCTTTTTCGGGAAGCCAGCCAGACGGAGGCGAAAAGGGCGCCGATCGCTGTGGAGGTTGTGAGAAAGCCCAGGGTGTGAGCGCCCCCTTTGAAGACCTGGTCAGCCATAACGGGCATGAGGGTCACAAACGGGGAGCCGACGAGACTCAGGGCGGTTAAAAGAATCAATAGAATTCCAATGGGATGTACTCCAAAGGCGAAGCGCATTCCTTCAACAAAGCTTTCCCGAAAAGATTCTGTCGTTTTTGAGATGAGTCGTGGCTTCACTCTCATCTGAGTTAGGGCAATGAGAACAGCAATATAGCTCAAGGCGTTCAATAAGAAGCAAACACCCTCACCTACCATTGTGATTATAATTCCAGCCAGCGCTGGGCCAAAGAGTCGGGTGGCGTTCATAACCGAAGAGTTCAGTGCAATTGCATTGGGCAAGTCCTTCTTGTCGTCCCCAATCATTTGGATCACAAAGCTTTGCCGAGTGGGCGTATCGATAGCGTTGATAATCCCTAAGAAGGCACTCAGGATCAAGATTTCTGGCAGGGTAATTTTACCGCTCAAAGTTAAACCTGCAAGAACCCATGCCTGGATGCTAGACAGCGCCTGAGTGCCTATCAAAAGTTTGTGTAAGTTGACTCGATCCACGAGTACGCCAGCAAATAATCCAAAGATAAAACTCGGTACTTGCCCGACAAAAGTTACCAGACCCAGTAAATAAGGAGAGTGTGTCATTCGGTAGACCAACCAACTCATGGCGAGTTGCTGCATCCAAGTACCAATCAAGGAAACAAACTGCCCCCCCAAGTACAATCTGAGATTTCTATGCCTCAAGGCCGAGAACATTCTCCCCCCCTCTCTCGAAAAAAATACAAGGTCAATTGGTTCGAAGCGTATCCGAACCAATTGGCCTTGTATTAGAGTAGCTTTCTGACCTCCGTAGTCCACGTTAACGCCTCATGAAATGCAGTTTCAAAACACGGCAGCGTCCAGTTGTCCTGCTCTGCAAAGAAAACTTTGCCTTCGAACGGTTTTCTTAGCCAATCTACCTTACCCGACGCAATGTTTCCGACCGCTGAAAGAGGCAGAGGATGCCCCCAGCGGGTCAATCGCAATCCTTTGAGACTTTTCTCACGAATTCCGAGCTGTGGTAAGATTTCATGAACCAATTGATCTTCAAATTCCTTGCGGTATTGTTCATATGCGCTCTTTTGATAAATCTCAGCCCGACCCCCGTCGTAAGGCATGCTGCGTGAAAGCGTCAGGACTGAACTTCCTTTTTTACTTTCAGTCCAATAGGAATGAGAGTCTGGATTCCTTTGTGCATAACTACCTAAAACCGCATCTGTCACTTTTTGGTGATGCGCGCGCTCTTGAATCGATTTTCCTAGGTTCCCTGGGTTCGATTTCATAAAAAATGCATCGTAAAATAATTCGCGGACGTCCTGATCAACCAAAGCATTTGCAACGAGGTAAGCGCGATACTTCAAAGAATGGATTGCGGCTAATCTTTCGGGTTCGAGCTCATCCATGAGTTTTGCCACCACGAATTTCGGACAAGCTAAAATAGCAGTGCGAGCGCGAATAGTCCGAATCTGTTCATTCGGATCTAAATAAGAGACCAGCACCCCTTCAGAATCCGTTTTGACATCAAAGACAAGGGAGGAGGTCCTAAGACGTTGGTCTAGATTTCCTTGGGCACTTCCTTCGCCTCGCATCAGCTTTTCGGCTAATTTTTCTACCAGGGCTTCTGCGATGGCGGCGTTTCCGCCCGGAAAAACGGCAATCTTATCAAAATCTCCAGCAAAGAAATTTAAGCCCGCCGCCGCACTGATTTCAGAAGCTGATCCAGCGGATGCAGTCCAAAAATAGTGCTCAATATATTCCTCCACTTCTGGAAGGAGAGGTTCACCGATTTGCTTTTCTAAGAATGCTCGAATAGAAATCTGATCCAGTTCATTTACTTTTTTTCGATCTTCGGCTGAAATTGCTGGAATTTCCGGATAGGTGTAGCCATTACGACTATTCAAAACATCTTCAAAAAGCTGGCCTAAGCGGACAAACTGCTTCTGGGTTCCTGGCAGGGTACCTTCTTTCCAACAATCGGGGTAAAGCTTTTCCCCTATATAAAGTGGATCTGCACCCTTCCAAATACGGTATTTGTGGTCAATCCCCAACTCCTTCCACAACTGAGCGATAGGAGAATCCGGCTCTGGGATATCCGTGTAAGCCGCACCTATGGAATAATCGATACCATTCCATGACTCACCTTTGGCATTTCCGCCTAGACGTGATGCTTGCTCCAACAGCACGATATTTTTGTCACGCAAAAAATAGGTAGAAATCAGTCCACTCATTCCGCCACCTACGACCACTACCTCCACTTTCTCTTCTGGCGGAGGGAGCTGACCTTTTACCAAGTGGGTTTGAGAGGCGATAAACGATTTTTTGTCCCATAAGACATGATGAGGGCGGCTGGGCTGGTCTCCTGAAAAATCCGAGGGCTCGGATTGAATCCCAGGAAAATCACGGTGGAATGGCCCCCTCTCCCTTAAATATTCGCTATCGTATGAATTGGCACCCTTTTTATCGGCTTTTTTCAAAGCAGAGACGCAACCCGTCAAATAGACCGCGGCCATCCCACTCCCGACTAGTTTTACAAATTCTCTACGATTGTTCTGCCAGTTTCTTGAATTCATGAAAATACTCCGACAATTCTTCAAACGACACCGATTCCATTTATCACAACCCAATGCAATGAAAAAAGCTTTGATATTATTCAAACTCGCTCTATCATTTGTAAGAACACTAATACTGACCAATCAAGAATGAATACTGATTTGGCCTTATTGGTTAACTTTTTTTAAGTCGCATAGAGGGGGCTGGGATTAAATGAAAAAATGGAATCAAGTATTAACCCTGACGGTGGTTTTGAGTTCTCTGTTTCTTGGACAACAGTCATTCGCTGATGACGCGGCAGGCGGAAATAACGCACCACAAACTGGTCTTCGATTGCTTGATTTTCGCATCAATGAAATCGCAGCCTTCCAATCTGGCGGAAGCAGCTTCTCCGGTGAAGTTTCTTGGAATCCCTTTTTCCGCTTCAATGACACAATGGGCATTCGTGGGAACTTTGGGGCTACCCTTTTTAATCAGTCAGGCGGTAGCAACTTTGTCGCCTCTGAATTCGCACTGCTTTTCTCCTACGACCTCACTCCCGTATGGGCTTTGGAGCTTGGCGGCGGGTACCAATTGTGGTCCCAGACCCCTTCTGTGGGTGCAGGAATGGGAAGTTTCAACATTCACTACAAGCTCGATAAGAAATTCCTTTTCGTGATCGACCGTTTCTTCGCAGGTTACTCGGCGGTATTCATGACAAGTGCTCTGGCCAGCGAAGCCAAATTGGGCGTCCAAATTGGTTTTTAATTTAATAGAATCTTGACATTTTTGTCCGCTCTCGGTGGTATTTAGACTAGATAGTAGAGCCAAAATACCATCGGGAGCGAATAATGACGATAAATCAAAAATGCAAGATTCTTGTAATTGAAGATGAAAAGGACGTCAGAGACTTAATGCTCCTTCACCTGAAAAGGGAAGGATATGAGACCTTTCAGACTGACAACGGGGAAGAAGGCCTTCATCTCTTAGAAGCCAATAAATACGATGCGGTCGTTTTGGATTGGATGCTCCCCGGCGTTTCTGGGTTAGATATTTGTAAGAAAATAAATCAAAGAATTCCGGTCCTCATGGTGACCGCCAGGGCCGATACTTCGGACATCGTGCTCGGGCTCGAGATGGGCGCCTACGACTACGTGACCAAGCCTTTCGAAATTCCCGTATTTTTAGCACGTGTTCGGGCGCTTTTGAGGAGAGCGACGATCGCAAATCCAACCGAATTGTCTCAAAAAATTCAAATTGGAAACCTCAAGGTAGATATTGAAGCACACCGTGTTTTTTGTGACCGCGAAGAGGTTCTGCTCACTCCATCGGAATTCAAATTACTGACCGCTCTGATGCAGAACCAGGGAAAAGTACTCTCGCGTGAAAAGCTTATCGAGTTAGTCCAGGGTCAAGGAGTTGCCGTCGTAGATCGAGCGATCGACACCCATGTTTTTGGTCTCAGAAGGAAATTGGGGCCCTGTTCAGAAGTGATTGAAACCATTCGTGGGGTGGGCTATCGCATTGAAATCTAGTTTACGCTCTGACAGCATTCCTTGGCAGCTCTTTTCAAAAATCGTCCTTTCTTATGTCTTGTTCATGACTGCTGCTCTCACACTTTGTGCCATCGGAACTCGGGTCTACTTCAAATCTCATATACTGACCCAGGGATTTCAAATTGACCCCTCTATCGCGGATCACACATTAAAAATTTTTGATACCTCGCTCGCATTTCTGGTATCTACGACCCTGATTTTATTATCTGTAGCCGCATCGGCGGTGGCAAAGAATTTTGTATTCCCCCTGGGTAGGGTATTAATGAAAGCAAAGGTTGTTTTAAATCGAGAAACCTCTGACCAACCCCGATCCAGCCGTCCATTACGCCAAGCATTCGGGCAATCGCTAGGACAAGCTCTGGGTCAGGCAATCCGGCAAGAAAGCGTCCGAGAATGGTCCGACCTTGAATCTTCTTTTGAAGAAATGCGTCGCAGTCTTGAGTCCAAGATTCAGAACTTGAAAACAGAGCGTGAAGAACAAGCCACTCTGATGAGTGCCATTTCAGACGCCATCCTAGCTGTTGATCAAGAAGAGGCGCCTCTTTTTTACAATAGTCGCTTTGCGCTGCTTTTTGGGAATCAAAAACTCCACACGCATCAGCGCCTCCGTGAGCTCTTCAAAGATCCTGAGATTCTGGACGCGTTCCAAAATGCCCTTAAAAATGGAAAGACCAGTTCGGTCAAAGCCATTCCGATTGACGATAAGAGCGATCGCGGCTTTTTTTCCCTTTCTGTCTCTCCACTGAGACAAGCTGAGAATCTGATCTATGGTGCGGTAGGAGTTTTTCACGACGTGACTGAGCTCAAGCGCGCAGAACAGATTCGGATCGATTTTGTTGCTAACGTCTCACATGAACTGCGCACTCCCTTAACCGCCATCAAGGGCTACGCAGACACGCTCCTTTTTGATTCCAAACAAGGCAACCCCGTTATGCCAGAATTCTTAGACGTAATTGTAAGAAACGCAGATCGCCTGATGAACTTAATCAATGACTTGTTAGACCTATCCTCACTTGAATCAAAGGATACCCTTCAAAAAACCAAGATTAGCACCGAAGAAGTGACCTCTCGAATTTTAAAGCAAATGACAGGCGCGTTTGAATCAAAAGGCCATACAGTTACCGTAACGAACGACGCACCCTTAGTCCTTGCAGACCCCAGAAGATTGGAACAGGTTCTCGTCAACCTCTTGGACAATGCCAATAAATATACCCCAGCTGAAGGAAAAATCTGGATCCAATGGGAGCCCGCCTCTGACAAAGGCACCCTTCTGACCGTTCGAAACTCAGGCCCAGGCATCCCCCCCGAGCACCATTCGCGGCTTTTTGAAAGATTCTATCGCGTCGACAAAGCACGATCCCGGGAACAAGGCGGAACGGGGCTCGGACTTGCGATCGTCAAGCATATCATGCAGAGGCATGATGGATCTGTGTGGGTGGATAGTAAGGTAGGCAAGGGGACCGCCTTTATCTGCCGCTTCCCCGAGTAATACCAAGGCGAGTTAGTTCGGATACTTCGTTCTCGGTCGGCTCGCTCCTGCAGCGCACGGGGAGTGCGCTTTAGTCGACTCGCCTCCCTGCGGCCTCGTCTGCGAACTAACTGTCCTTGGTATAAAAGTGCGCTTTTGACTTGATACTGCGTCGCTTCTCGCTCGAAAACCCTCACATACTATCTGTATGCTGCGGATTTTCTCGCTCGCAACTCCTTGTCTAAAGTCAAAATCATCACTTTTATCTAAAAGTGCGCTTTTGACTTAATACTGCGTCGCTTCTCTCTACGGCGCGATCGAAGCCTGGTACTTCAGATTCCCGCTTTTCTCAATCATCAGAACGACGGCAGATCTCATTGCGTTTCGTTTAGCGTCCATCGAGACTGTGCCGGTTACGGTTTCTACTTTCTGTGTATTCGCAAGAGCATCTCTAATCCCTTGAGAATCTATAGTTTGCGCTTGGTTCAATGCATTCACCATGACCTGAACCCCTTCGTAGCCCATCACGGCAAGCCCTTCCGGATTGACGTGATATCGGTTTTGATAGTGGGTCAAAAAATCCTTCAACCGAGGAGAGGGTTCTTCGGGCGAATAGAATCCTGAAAAATAACTACCGGCGAGCGCTGCCCCGCCAATTTCTTTGAGTTTAGGAGAATCCCAGCCATCGCCTCCGAGCAATGGAGCTTCAATCCCTAGTTCGCGTGCCTGGCGAGCGATCAAAGAAACGTCTGTATAGTAACCGGGTATATAGATCGCGTCTGGTTTTTTAGAACGAACGGCAGTTAACTGAGATTTGAAATCAATATCTCCAGCGCTATAGCTTTGATCGATCACAATCTCACCACCACCTGCTTTTAAAATGGAAGTGAACGTTTCTGCTAGCCCAATACTGTAATCGCTCTTCACGTCTCGAAGAATGGCAACCTTCTTCAGTTTTAAATTCTTTAAAGCAAACTTTGCCATCACTTCGCCTTGGAATGAATCCATCAGACAAACTCGAAAAATATAGTCGCCTAGGTCCGTCACCTTCGGGTGAGTAGCAATCGTAGCAATAAATGGAACATGATTTTTCTGCGCGATGGGGGCCATCGCTAAGGCATTGGAGCTAATTACTCCCGTCATAATCAAAGATGCATGATCCTGAGATATTAACCGCGTAATAGCTCTCGCGCTCTCATCCGGCTTGCCCTGGGAGTCTAAAGTAATCAACTTCAAGTTTTTCCCTCGAACGCCACCCGCCGCATTGATTTCCTGGATTGCCAGCTCGATCCCTTGATGAGCGGCCAGTCCATAGGTTGCTTCAATTCCTGTCATTGATGCTACTTCACCAATCACTATAGAATCCGTCTTGTTCTGCTGGGTGCAGCCTGAAATCAAAACGGCAGCGAAGATGCCGACCATAGAAGTGAATGTTAGAAAATGCCAAGAAATCCTAAAATTATTGAAACTCATGACTCGTTGCATCGTAAACCTTATACACCTTCGCTCGCCGAAGTTCAAGAAACTAGCCAAAGCGAATTCCATCCAATGGATTAATTTTCGCGGCTCTTTTGCTAGGATAAAGGCAGGCAGCTATTACAATCACCAGAGCACAAATACCGACGAGGCCGTAGCAGGCTGGATTAAACGTGACCGGAAGAGTCCGGTCATAGTAGATATCGGGTAAGGTTATGAACTCATAACGCTTGAGAAGCGTACAAATCACTAGCCCCAGCCCTACACCTCCTCCAATTCCGAAAACTCCTATCAGCATCCCTTCTGCAAGAAAGATGGCCGCAACTTGCCCGTGCCTCGCACCCATAGCCTTGAGTATGGATATTTCTTTCTTCTTCTCCAGAACCATCAAGGTCAACGTCGTCACAATATTAAAAGATGCGACGACAATAATAAATGCAAGAATGGTAAACATGGACACTCGCTCGAGCCTCAGCGACGCAAAAAGGTGAGAATTCAATTGATTCCAATCCTGCACTTTGAGCGTTGGGAGCTGCGATCGCAGGCGATTGGCAATAGCGGGAGCCCGGTCAAAGTCCTTCACCGCGACTTCCCATTGAGAAACGACATTGGCTTTTCGCAAAAAGGAATGCGCCGCCTCTGCCTTGGAAAAAACTGTGTGAAGTTCTTCTTCTGCCATCCCTATGTGATAAACCCCCTCAATCACAAATCGCTTGAATCGCGGGACGCCGGACATGGGTCCCTCCATTTCAGTGGGAGATACCAGCGTGATTTGATCGCCTGGAATGAGGCCCATTTCATAGGCTAATTCCTGCCCCATAAAAACTCCGGGGAGGCTAACCGTGTCGCTGCCCTCTTTTTTAAGAAGGAGTTGCGAGTCGGCAGATTCCACAACTTGTTTTGTGAGTGCGTTTAACCGCTCTGCCGATAAACCCTTTAAGACAACTCCGGTGACACGTCTACCCGCTTTTAAAATTGCTTCCGTAGCAACGATGGGCGAAAAACTTACGATCTGGGATTCACTCTCTGTTTTAAAGCTCTCTATTTGGGCAGCCGTGAGCGTACTTCCGGGCACGAATCCGCTATCAAACCCAGCAGTCTCTGAAGTGGGTTGAACGAGGATGTGTAAATCCGAAGACATCATCCGCTTCTTAAGTTCGGTTTCAAATCCATCCATAACTGACAAAACGATGATCATGGCCGTGACGCCCAAACCCACTCCCATCATCGAGAGAATGGTAATGAAACTCAAGAAGCGAGAGTTTTTCTTGGACTTAAGATAGCGAAATCCCACCCAAACAGTCCAAGGACTCAGCCACAAATGGCGAAGGGCCCCGGCGTCTTTGGAGCCTTGGCCAGATCCTTGGCCAAAACCTTGCTCAGCCCCCTGGCCAGAACCCTGATCAAGTCCGTGAAAGCCTAACTTCGCACTATCAAACTGGGTAGAACTTTTGTCCATGCTCCGCCCTACTCAATAAAGCTGGCGCTGGCTCAAACCGTGCGCCAAAACGAGCTTCGTATTTCTTCAATCGATCCACTAGAACTCTTGCACCTAGGGTATCCGCATAGCGCAGGAGTCCGCCACGAAAGGGAGGAAAACCAGTGCCCATGATTATTCCTAGATCCACTTCAGAAGCAGAAGAAACCACTCCCTCTTCCAAGCAGCGAGAAGCTTCGTTGATCATCGGCAAGAGACATCTTTCTAGTATCTCTTCGTCGGCTACCGCATTTTTAGCCGGGGTCACGCCAATGATTTCATAGATCTTAGGGTCCAGAACTTTTGTTTTCTTCGGACCTTCGTAGCTGTACATTCCTTTATTATTTTTCTTTCCTAAGCGGCCCGCCGCAACTGCTTTGTTATTTAGCAATGAAGGCAGCATTCGCGATCCAAATGCATCGTGGAGAATATGGGCCACTTTTTCACCGACGTCGACACCCACTTCATCAATCAATTCCATCGGCCCCATAGGCATACCGAACTTGAGTAGAACTCGGTCCAATTCAGGAATGGGGACCCCTTCGGCAAGAAGATAAACTGCTTCATTCAAATAAGGAGCCAAAAGCCGATTTACTAAAAAACCGGGTGAGTCTTTCACGACGATCGGGGTCTTCCCCAGGAGTTTGCTAAACTGAAAGATTGTCGCCACAGCCTCATCGGAAGTTTTCTCTCCTCGAATGACTTCGACTAAAGGCATCTTATTTACTGGATTGAAAAAGTGCATGCCTACGAAACGTGCGGGATTTTTGCATGCCGACTGCATTTTTGAAATAGAGAGAGATGAAGTATTCGAAGCAATCACGCAATCCGGACGGACGTAGTTTTCCAATTCCTGAAAGACTTTCATCTTAACGTCGATATTTTCAACGATTGCTTCAACGACAGTATCTACATTTTGAAAGCCCGAGAAATCAGTCACTGGCGCAATTAAATTCAGTTTCTGCAAATACTGCCGGGAGGTCATGCGCTTTTTTTGAACTTTTTTCTGAAATATCTTCGTCGCAGATTGAATCCCAAGTGCGAGTGCCGCATTATTGAGATCCTTCATTCGGGTCGGAATACTCTTGTCTGCGAAGAGTTGAGCAATTCCGCCGCCCATGACGCCAGCGCCGAGAACGGCACTATGCCGTACTTCAATCTCTTTAACTTGAGTACCGGCAGGCAACCCTTTCGACTTCTTTACACCTTCAGTGAGGAAGAAAAGCCGAATCAAGTTTTTCGAAATATCCGTTGCTGCCATCTTGCCAAAACCTTTGGCTTCGCGGCTCATTGCTTTGTCGCGTCCTGATCCGTGCAGTCTCTCACCCAATGTTCCAGCCGTGGATTGGATCACGTCAATTGCTTCGAGAGGTGCCGGATATTGCCCTTTTGTTTTGGAAAGGACTCCTTCCCGTGCTTTTTTGAAAATAACTGCTCGCGCGGGGGATTTCTCTAGGAATGAGCCCAGCGGACCACCCATTCCCCCAAGTTTAGGCTCTTTTGCGATACGCTTTCCGGATTTGAGCGCGCCAAGATTCACTTTGCTCCAGCGAAGTGCCGATTCAATAAAGTTTTCTTTAGGCAGGAGGACTTCAGCCAGTCCGGCTTTTACAGCTCGATCACCTGGGAGGGTTTTGCTGGTTAAAATCATGTCAAGTGCGGTAGCAATACCCACTTTGCGGGGCAGTCGAATACACCCGCCCATTCCCGGAATAAGCCCAAGCATGACTTCTGGTAGCCCAATCCGCGCAGAAGGATCATTCGACATGACAATTGCAGTACAACCGAGTGCAAACTCACAGCCTCCACCCAGGGCCGCGCCGTTAATCGCTGCAACCGTTGGAAAAGGAAGATCCTCCCAGCGGTCCATCAATTTCTGCCCCACCCGGGAAAGAGACTCAGCTTCATCCGCCGTCTTGGCGGCTTGGATCATTTCGATGTCGGCTCCGGCAATAAAGATTCCCTTCTTGCCCGACATGAGTACAAGCACGTCTATTTTTTGATCTTTCCCTAGAGACTCAAGGTGCGAGATGAGCTTCTCGAACTCCCCCATCGCCTTTTTACTGAGTTTATTGACCTTCTCACCCGGCATATCGAAGGTTAACGACCACAATTTAACGCCTCCCCAGCGGGAAGTTTGGTCTTCTAAGTGGAAAGAGTTCGCTTCTGCATTATTTGTCTCGGCATTTCTCATGCTGCTGATTCTCCGGTCTGAGTCTTGGGGTGCAAATTGTGTTTGTAATTCCATAGGTCTGCGGATCATAACAACTTTCTGCGGCAAAAAAAGGAAATTTAGGGCGAGCATAAAAATCTCTTAGACTGACTAGAGCGGTTTGCAGGGACTTCCTGAGAATAAAAAGGGCATGAAAAAATTATACAGTGTGTCTAAAGTTTAGACACTATAACTTAACCATTGGATATTATTACTTATTTTGTCATGCAAAAAGGAATTGAAATTTTTATAATGACTCATTGTGTCAATTTATTATACACAGCATCTTTTATAACTGCTTATAATTATTGCTATTTTTAAACTTAGGACATTGGCACCAACATTGCTATAGTAGGCAGTGACGAACGGATTGGCTAGCAGCTATATCCCCCTAACCCCCTTAATGTCCCCTTGGTTAGCCAATCCGTTTGTCACTTTCAAACCTATCCCATTAAAGAAAAAGTGTATCTAAGCTGTTTGGCACCCTGACGAAGTCCGAACAACGTTTAAATATTCCACGATTTTTCGCAGCCACAACTTTCTAGCGCGCCGTAAAATGAACGTAAATTAGTGCACCGTGAAGTGATGCATATCCATGGTAAACATCTGATTCTGGATCATGTTCGAAACGTTTTGAGTGACCTGCTGAAAAGCAGGTCCAATTAACTTCTTCACTAGAAGAAGTAAGAATGAAGTAATCAGAGCCAGGATCAGGATGTACTCGGTACTTGCCTGACCCTCCTCAGAAAACAAGAGTCTCGTGATTTGTTGCCAAATTCGCAGCATGATTCTTCCCATTTGAATCACCCTTTCTGAAACCTGGTGCCTGAGGCCTTAATTCAATTACATCATGATTTGCGTTTCGCTCCTAGGGCCCGAGTATATATTTCGTTTACGTGTCTCAACTGATGCTGGATAGATCCCAGTTTTCTAATTTTTTGTTCAGGTAAGAATTTCGATATTTCTTGATGCGAAGCAATAAGTTCTACAAAGTCTGTTTCTTTTTCAAACGAAGCCAGCGCACACTCCTGGACCCAGCTATAGGCTTGCTCCCGTGTTGCTCCAGCTTTGACAAGTTCTAAAAGATAGTGCCCAGAGAATACAGTTTTGCCCGCAGTTTTAAGGTTTTTGCTCACTTGATCCGATCTCACAACGAGTTGATCAAGCACCTGCGTCATTCGATGCAATGCATAATCAAGAATGAGAGTCGCGTCCGGAAAAATCACCCGTTCCACCGAGGAGTGACTAATATCTCTTTCATGCCAGAGTGCGACATTTTCTAATGCAGCTTGAGCATAGGATCTCAAAAGCCTTGCACAGCCAGTCAAATTCTCAGAGGAGATGGGATTGCGTTTGTGCGGCATCGCGCTCGAGCCTTTTTGCCCCTTCTTAAATCCTTCCATCACTTCTGCGACTTCAGAACGTTGGAGATGGCGAAGTTCAATGGCCATTCTTTCCATGGAAGAACCGAGAACCGCTAAAGTGCAGAAAAATTCAGCATGCCGATCTCGTGGCACCACTTGGGTGCTCACGGTCTCTCGTTGCAGTTCCAGCCGTTTCAAAACTCTTTCTTCAAATTCCGGTCCCCAATGCGGGTTAACACCCACAGCACCTGAGAGCTTTCCAAACCGAAGGCCTTCGAGGGCCCTTTCCAAGCGGATCAGATTCCGCTCCCACTCCGCGTGCCATCCGAGAAACTTGAGCCCAAAGCTTGTGGGCTCCGCGAAAATTCCGTGAGAACGACCTATAGCGGGGACTTCTTTGTATTTTTCAGCAAGACCTTTGAGAGCCTTTAAAAGTTTTTCAATGTCTTGTTTCAAAAGCGTTCCAGCTTCTTGGGCCATCAGCGACAATGCCGTATCGACAACGTCCGAAGAAGTCAGTCCAAAATGAATATAGCGTGAAATGGGTCCGATTTCTTCGGCCACCGCGGTAGTAAATGCAATCACATCGTGACGAGTAACTGCCTCGTGCTGATCCACCTTCTTGGGATCCACGCCGCCTCGCTTGACCAATGCACGGACTTGCTTTTGTAATTCAGACCAGTCTTTTTTGGGGATGAGCCCCTCAACGGCTAACTCCTCGCAAACCGACATCTCAACCTTGAGCCAAAGGAGGTACCTATGCCGATCATCCCAAATCCATGCCATTTCTGGACGCGAATATCTTGCTATCATCTCTCTACTCCATATAATCTAGTTTCTATGCACATCGCTATTTATCATGATGCGCTCATTCCGCCTCAGAAATATGGTGGTACCGAGAGAATGGTTTTCTGGCTAGCCAAAGCTTTGGCCGCCCTTGGGCACCGTGTTTCTTTGATCGCAAAGCCCGGCAGCCAAGTGCCGGGAGTGGAAACCATTCCGTATCGTAATACCGAGCATAGCTCGTGGGAAGACCTAGTCCCTCCCAACGTGGATATCATCCACCTGAGGGCAACACCTAGAACCCTTCCAAAGAAACCCTTTCTCGTGACGATCGATGGAAATGGTCAGCCGGGCGAGAAATTTCACAGCAATACTGTTTTTGTTTCTCAAAAACATGCT
>Ga0206877_10268_pt1 | contig 13801 bp, 11 predicted proteins | sample Alteio_BWOrgCont_7_FD_152623 | JGI IMG/M metagenome (GOLD analysis project Ga0206877, IMG submission 152623) | Enriched cells from forest soil in Barre Woods Harvard Forest LTER site, Petersham, Massachusetts, United States -... | ecosystem: Environmental > Terrestrial > Soil > Temperate forest >...
ACAGGCATCGGCGAGCCAGCCTGTTTGGCGGACAAAGCCGTCTAAGCCGCCGAAAAGGGCAGGGGATAAGGCGAGCACCAGTACAGCGGCGCCCCATTGGGTCGGTGTGTCGGCACGGCCGTAACCGCCAAGCCCCTGGGTCAGGGCCTCCACCATCAAGGAGAGGCCGTAGCCTTTGTGGCCATGGTCAAGGCCGCCGATGGGCAGGATCGACCCCCCCTGTTTCATCACAGCCGGATTGTCGGTCGCGGTGCCGGCCCGATCCATTACCCATGCGCCGGGCAATCTGCCGCCGGCTATGCGCATGCGGCCACACATTGCGGCGGTGGTGATCGAGGTCGAGACGTCGATAAGGATCGGCTCACCGGCCGTTGGAATGCCTGCCGCGATCGGGTTCGGCGTCATCACCGGGGTGAGGCCGCCAAAGGGCGCGACATGGGAATCGCTGGGATCGGAGGAGAAGACCAGGATCAAGTAGCCCTTGCGCGTCGGCGCTTCCAGGTATGCGGCGAGGCATGCGATGTGATGGCTGCGGCGGATGGCGATGGCGCCGATGCCGAAGGTCTCTGCGCGCTTCACCGCATCCTCAATGGCGAGCCTGGTCGTCCACACACCGGGCAGCCGGCGTGCGTCCCAGGTTGCGACGGCAGCGTGATCGGAGACGGTGGCCGGCCGTCCCGCCTTCTGCATGGTGCCGTTGTCGAGTTCCTCGACATAGTCGGCGAGAAGGGCAAGCCCATGTGTGGTGTGGCCGAGGAGATCGGCCTCGATCAGGCCCTGCGCGACCGCCACGGCCGGCTCTTTGTCCAGCCCTACGGCCTCCAATGCCGCAGTACAAAATCCTTTTAATTCTTCAATGTGATAGCGGGGTTCCACGGGGTCACCTCTCAGGTGCAAATTGGAGCTCAGTGGCGGCGCACCGAGATGTGCCAGGGAATGAGCAGGCGTTCCGCCAGCGTGACCAGGCCGAACAATACGAGGCCGAGTACAGTGAGGAAGAAGATGCCCGCAAAAGCGAGGTCTGGCCGCATGTTGCCGGTGACGATCTGGATGTAGAAGCCCAGACCCTGATCGCTGCCGATGAACTCAGCAATGGTGGCGCCGACCGTGGCGTTCACGGCGGCATATTTGAAGCCGACGAAGCATTGCGGTAGCGCTGCCGGCAAGCGTACTTTCCGGAAGGTGCGCCACGGCCCCGCACCGGTGGAACGGCAGAACCGCGTGAGTTCATCGCTGAGTGAGCCGAAGGCGTGGATGGCGTTGAGCGCCACCGGGAAGAAGCACACCAGCACGAGGATGATCACCTTCGGCAGCAGGCCGAAGCCAAGCCACGAGATGAACAGGGGGGCGAAGGCAATCTTCGGCACCATTTCGAGGCTGATAAAGAAAGGATAGATCGTCCGGCGCAGGATCTGCGAGAAGGCGATGGCGAGGCCGATCGGCAGTCCGATGGCAATGGCGAGCAGATAGCCCAGGAAGCTCTCCAACCCGGTGATGAGCGTGTAGTTGACCAGGCGCGGTATATCGGCCCAGCCTTTGGCGACGATTTCGGTGGGCTTGGGCAAGATATAGGCCTTGATGGCAAAGAGGTCGACCGACCATTCCCAGCACAGGAAGAAACCGACGAAGAAGGCAAGGAACGGCCATGACCGCTGCAGCGACACCAGGAGGCGCTGCAGAAGGGCCGGGACGCGGCCTGTTGTGGCAGGTTTTTCAGATGACGCCATAGTCACGGAAAATCCCCTGGATGTGGTGGACGTGGCGCGTGAATTGGGGAGTACTCTTGGCATCGAGATCGCGCGGCCAGGGCAGGTCGATGTCGATCGTGCATTCGATACGGCCCGGTCGTGGCGTGATCACGCAGACCGTCGAGGAGAGCTGCACGGCCTCCTCGATCGAATGGGTGACGAACACGACAGTGGGCTTTTGCTTCATCCACAGAGTTTGCAAATCGTTGCGGATGGCCTCGCGGGTCATTGCATCGAGCTTGCCGAGGGGTTCGTCCAGGAGCAGCGTATCGGGGTCGTGCACCAGGGCCTGGCAGAACGCGGCGCGTTGCTGCATACCGCCTGAAAGCTCGTGCGGATAGCGCGTGCCGAAGCCATCGAGGTGGACCGAGCGCAGCAGGTCACTGATGCGTGCGGCATGGGCCGCCGGGCGGAGCCCCCGCATTTCGAGCTGCAGCGCGACATTACCCTCCACCGTGCGCCAGGGCACCAAGGTGTTGTCCTGGAACATGATGCCGATATCGGTTTGCGGCCCGCACACACGCTTGCCGTCGACCAGGATCTCACCACGAGAGGCATCGAGCAGGCCGGCGATCATCAGCATCAAGGTAGACTTGCCGCAGCCCGATGGTCCGAGGAGCGAGACGAAGGAACCGGAGGGGATGGTCAGGGTGGCCGGCCCGAAGGCGTGCACCGCCTGGGGGCCGGACCCGAAGGTCTTGGCAAGGGAGCGCAATTCGATGGTCGCGGCCATGGCGCTTCGTAGATCCCCGTTGTCGGGCGGGATTTTCCGGAACGGCCGGAAGATCTTGTCATTTCAAAAAAGAGTCCCGGGCGGTTGCAGGCCGCCCAGGACAGGGACCGTCTACTTGGGCAAGAATTGGTTTGTATAAAAGGCAGTTGCCGGCTCTGTCGTCTCAAGGCCGTTATATTTCTTCATCAGATCGAGCATGTCGCTCCAATCGGAAGGCACGTTCATGCCCAGCACCTTATCCGTGTTTGCCTTGGAATAGAGGATGCCGAGGGTGACCTGCTGCACGGCGAGGGCCTGTTTCTTGCCGGCGTCCTCGGCCATGCTGCCGCCGACGATGTCGGCCATGGCATCGATGGCGGCCTGCGGGTCGGCTTCCGCCGCTTTGTAGGATTTGATGGTGGCGCCGACGAAGCGTTTCACCAGATCGGGGTTGTCGGCGACGAGTTTTTTCGTAGCGACGATGCAATAGCCGATCTGGTTTACGCCGAAATCGGAATAGGCGAAGGTCACCGGCCTGGCGCCGCCATTGGCGATGATCTCGGCCGGTTTATCATCGAGGCCGCCGAGAATCCCCACTGTGCCGCCGGCACCCTGGAGATAGCTCGAAACGATGGCACCGTCAGGCACGTTGGTGATGCCGATATCGGCATCCGTCAGGCCGGCATTTTTGAGCACCAACGGGAAGAAGGTGTTTACGCCTGCATTCGCGGTGGTAAGGATCTTCTTGCCTTTAAGGTCGGTAATCTTGCTGACGCCAGCATCCGGCCGCACAATGATCGCGTCAGTACCCATGGCGTCGATTACGGCAACCGAGATCAGCGATGCGCCCTTGGCAACCAGGTTTGCCATGCTGGCGCAGGAGCCATAGGAGAAGGTGCTATCACCGTTGGCCACCAGTCGGTGCGCCGATCCTGAGCCATTGCCAGAGCGGATGTCGAGATCGATGCCGGCATCCTTGAAGAAACCCTTGTCCTTGCCAAGGGCGAAGGCGGCATGCGAGCCATACCACATCCAGTTGAGGCGCAAGCGCACGGCGTCCTCCGCCCGTGCCGCGGCAGCGCCAGCAATCCCCGATACCGCCAGCAACGCAATGGCGGTACGCTTCGTCCAAAGTCGCAATCCGGTCATGACGATCCCCCGTGGTCTGGTTGGCAGTGCTTTTCTCATACCGGCAGGCAGCCGGGGCCGAGCGGTTCATAGGTCTTGTAGGAGAGAACGAATTCCTGGTGCCCGAGCGCCTCGGACTTGGTCGGCGTACCGCTTGCCGCCGTGATGACCGCCTCGACGACATGGCGCCCGACATCCTCGACGGTCTCGATGCCATCGGCGATGGTGCCGCCATTGACATCCATGTCACCCTCCATGCGCTGGAAGACGCGGCTGTTGGAGACGCCTTTGATCACCGGTGAGAGGGCCTGGCCCACAACGGAGCCGGCGCCGGTGGTGAAGATGATCAAGTGGCAGCCGCTCGCCACCATCTCCGTGATGGTCTGCGTGTCGTTGATGTTCGGAATGCCATATCGCACCGGCCCATCATTGACAGTGTCCATCAGATAGAGGCCCGGATGGGGCGGGCGTATGCCGGGCTTGAGCATGCCGCTGATCGGCCGCGAGCCGCTCTTGGCATAGGCGCCGAGCGATTTTTCCTCCAGCGTCGACAATCCATATTTGATGTTGCCACCGCCAAAGCTGCCATGACCGAGATCGCGGTAGTAGGTATCGGCCTTGCGTATCGCTTCTCGTAGGGCGTGGCCCAATTCCGGGGAGACGGCGCGGCCGACCATATGCTCCTCGCAGCCGATGAGTTCGCAGGTCTCCTCGAACATCACCGTGGCGCCGGCGTCGACCATGAGATCGACAGCGTGGCCGACCGCGGGGTTGATGGTGACGCCGCTGAGCCCGTCCGAGCCTCCACATTTGGTACCGACGACGAGATCGCTGAGGGCAAAGGGCACGGTTGTCGCGGCTTTGAGCGCCACAAGTTGTGCCTCCACCCAGACGCGGCCAATGTGGGTGGTCCCGGTGGTGCCTCCAGAGCCCTGAATTGTCAGCAATTCCACCGGACGACCGGAGGCCTCGATAGCCTCCTTCAATTTCTTGCGCTGGAATTCTTCGCAGCCGAGCGAGATCAGCAGCACCGCCCCGACATTGGGATGGGTGCACAGATCCGTCATGACGCGATTGGCATAGTCGCTGGGATAGCAGCCAGGGAAGCCGATGAGCTGCACGCCATCGTCCTCATAGGGAGAGGCAATCTTGCGGGCGACATGATGGGCGCATTCGACGAGATAGGCGACAACCATATAATTGCGGATGCCCTTGCGCCCGTCCTGGCGCAGGTAGCCGCGCATCGGCGCGCCGTCTAAAGGATGATCGAGGCTATTCATAGTGATCCTCGTCATTGTTGAGGTAGCGGCTGGCGATGTTATGCACATGCACCAGCCGGCCCTGGGGGATGGTAGCTTTGGCGATCCCAACGGGAACGCCCAAGCGCAGGATGAGTGCTCCCGGCTCGATGTCGACGAGAGCGATCTTGTGGCCCTGGGGGATGGCTTGTCTTGCCTCGAGCGCTGTGCCGGCGACCGTGCGGGCAAGGCTCCCCGTCGCGATATCCCGTAGCGCGATGCCGACATTATCGTTTTGAGCGAGGATCACCATGTTCGCAGCACCTTCCGCCATACGAGTTCAAGCCTCGACCAGGTTGGGCGTGCCGATGGCGCGCATCATGGCAAGGGTCGGTGCCCGATAGCGCTCGCGCGCGTCGCGTGTCGGCGGGCGGCAGCGGCTGGAGGGCAGTCCGACCAGCTCCATGCAGAGTTTGTCGAGATAGCCGTCGCCACTGGTGAAATCGCGCTCGATCTCCACCCAGAGCTTGTAGAAAGGCATGGCCTCCTCGACCAGCATGCGCGCTACTTCGGCATAGTTGCCGGCGCCGATCTCATTGATAAGTTTGAGCCCCCATTGCGGCCAGAAATTGCACAGATGCGCCTCGAAGGCTCGGGCACCCAGGGCCGGCATCGGACTGAAGGCAAAGAAGAGATTGTTGTCGATTATGGTGAAGCGCCGGGAGAAGCGGGAGGTGACGCTCTCAAATTCCATGGCATCGGTTCGCGGCGTTGCCCATTTAAGGCCCACGACGTTGGGGATCTCGGCGAGACGCTCAACCATGGCGAAGGAAATGTTAGTGGTCGTCCAAAAGGTATTATAGATGATGATGCCGATCTTAGGCGCGGCGGTTGCAGCGGCGCGCACAAATTCTTCGAAATCGCCCTCGGTGTGGGTAAAGTAGAAGGGGCATGAAACCTGGATGAAATCCGCGCCGATCTTTTCAGCCGCCTGGGCGAGGCGGATGAGTTCGAGCGTACTGGTGGTCTGGGCCCCCATGGCGACGGGGACACGCCCGGCAACTTCGTCGATCACTACTTTGGCGACGCGCACGCGCTCGTCGAAACTCATCGTTGAGAAGTCGCCGGCGGCGCCGCCAGCTAGGAACACTGCGCTGTCGGCCGTCAGCCCGCCATCGATGAGAAAGCGAACATAGGCCCGCAGGGCCTCCTCATCGACCGGAAAATCTTCCGTGTCGCGAAACGGTGTCGGAACCGTTACGTAGCAACCTTCGAGCTTTTTCTTCAAAACGTCGGTTTGCACGTCAGTTTTCTTTCCTTTGAGACGCGATGCGTTCCGGCGAGGCGATAGCGATCGCGGACGGTTACCCGCCGTGTTCTCTTTCGCTTCGATGTTCGTTGGCTGCTGGCAACGGCCACCAACCTGGTGGCCTTGTCTGTCATCTGAACGCTAGCTTGGCATTATAGTTCACATGATTGCTGCGGAAGAGTTGACTTTCCTGGACTGCGAATAGACATTTCTGGCCAAACGCGCGTTCGTATAATGTTTGAGGATGTGAATCCATGACCGGGGGCGGCCAAATCGTGCAAGGTGGCGGAACGGCGGATGCCCCGGCTCCCGCCTTCAACCTGATCATGCAGCCGGAATTTCCGCTGAACGCCCTGATTTTGGCGAGCGAGGCACTGCGCATTGCCAACCAGAATAGCGGCCGCGAACTCTTCCGCTGGCGCTTCGTTTCCGAGGACGGTTCGCCGGTGCGGGCCAGCAACGGCATGTGGATGTCGGCCGACGACAGCCTGCATACCATGCTGCCGGCGGACTATTATCTCGTTTTCGAGGGCAATCTGCCGGTCCAGCGCAACTCGCCCAAGTTGCTCAATCAGTTGCGCAGCGTCGCGCGTTTCGGCGCCACGGTGGGAGCCGTCGATACGGGTTCGTTTGCGCTGGCACAGGCCGGCCTGGTCGATGATCGTGCGGTGGTCCTGCATTGGGAGGCAGTGCCGTCTTTCAAGGAGCGCTTTCCACAGATCGGGGTGAATGGCCAGATCTATCTCATGGAAGGCCAGCGTATTACCTGCGCTGGCGGTGTTGCCACGCTTGACATGATGCTGGACATCATCGGCAGGCTGAAGTCACCCACCCTGGCCAACGAGGTCGCCAATGCACTTGTACATACGCCGCGTCCGGCGACTGCCCCTCAACGCCTGGATGACCGCCCGAAGCTTGCCAAGTTGACCTTGTCGGACCGCATCCTCGCCCTGATGGAACGGCATCTCGACTTTCCCTTGTCGCTCCAGGAGATCGCCGACCGTCTCGAGGTATCGCACAAGACGGTGCTCCGCGAATGCCAGCGGAGCTTTGAAGAAACGCCGATGCGCCTTTATCTGCGCATTCGGCTGCAGGCCTCACGCAATATGCTGTTCTATGAGGAATTCAGCATCAAGGATGTGGCGACGGCCTGTGGCTTCTCCTACCCCTCGGTGTTTTCACGCGCCTTCCTCGCCCAGTTCGCCATGTCGCCGCGCGAGTTTCGCGATACGCTGCGCCGCGGCCAGAGCCAGACATATCGGCCGGAGGTGCGGCGCCTTTCGATCAGCGCACCGGAGGGCCATTAGGCGTGAGAGTCAAAATGCTCACGATGCCATCGTTGAACTGCAGCCGTCAGAGATCCGTCATTCCCGGCGAGCGAGGCTGGGGAAGAAGATCGCGGCAGAGCTCGCCCGCCAGCCGGCTCACCGTCCGGCCTCACAAAATCTGTGCTGTTTGGAAGACCTTAAGCTGTCCTGTCCAGGAACGCAAACTATCAGGCTATTTTGGTCAATTCATAAGTGAAAACTGGTTCACTATGGCAGTCAGCCTGAGGTCGTGAGCGGCAAATACTCCGTAGAGTTACTCACACCTGTTGCGACTAAAACGAGAGTTAAATCGATACTGAGGCAGAAATGGATATTTCTGCCAAGGGTAGAGATTTGCACATCGCCCAGTCTTTTTCCGTCGGGGTCATTCGGCAGTTTCTTGAGTTCAATAAAGTCGAGAACCGCCCCTCCGCGATGAAGAACAAAAGAACTTCGCGAGGTCCATAAGAAAGAGCAGACCATCAGCTCAATGCCGGAGAGGGATAGAGATGAAGATCAAAACAGATTTGCCAGGATTGTCGCTGCGCGGCACCAGCCGGCGCGAATTCCTGGTAGGGGCAAGTGCGGCGGCTTTAGTTGCCAGCACTCCCTTCATTGCGGCACGGCCAGCGATTGCCGCTGACCCGGTCGAGATCGTGCATTGGAGCTGGCTCGCCGCTTCGGACGGTGAAGTCTGGGCCAAGATGATCGATGCCTTCAACGACGCCCACAAGGGCAAGGGCGTCAAGATCCGCATGGAAGTGGTGCCAGAGGAGCAGTATGTCACCAAGGTCCTGGCAGCCGCAGCTACCGGCAAGGCGCCGGATTTTGGCTGGGGCACGGCCGGCAAGGCAGCGGGCATGGCGCGCGACGAAGTCACCGTTCCGCTGGACGACCTCGCCAAGCAGGTCGGGCTCGATCTATCCGATTTCTCCGACGCGTCGCTGACGGCATCACGCTACCCTAAATACGACAATAAGCTTTTCATGATCCCGATGGATCTCATGAGCCTGCAGCCAGAGATCAATCTCGACATCGCCAAGGAGGCCGGGCTCGATCCGACCAAGCCACCGACGGATGCCAAGTCCCTATTGGACTGGGCGATGGCGATGACCAAGCGCGAAGGCGGCAAGGTCACCCGTTCCGGCATCATGATGACGGGCTCGGGCGTGCAGACCACGGTGACTTGGGGCATCATTGCTGCCCAGATGGGCTTTCGTCGGGCCAGTGAAGATCTCAAGACGGCTTGCGTCAATCCCGATGCCGGCAAGCAGGCAATGCAGTGGGTGCTTGATCTCTTCGACAAGCACAAGGTCTCAACCCGCGATGTTACCGACCGCTATAAGGCATTCGGTACCGGTCAGGGCGGTATTTTCTGGACGGGACCGTGGACCCTTAACGGCTATATCGGGCAGAAGCTGAATTTCCAGACTGCGCTTTTCCCCAATGTCGGCGGCACGCTGCGCACCTACAGCGAAATGGGCGGCATGGAGCTCTACATCCAGTCCGACAAGGGGCGCTACGAGGCCACCCTGCAGGCCGTCAAATGGCTGTCTGACAACAGCTTCCTGTGGACCACGGTCGGGCGCGGCGCCTCGCCCCGCAAATCCATCCTTTCCCGTCCCGATTACAAGACGGCTGGTGCGCCCTGGAATGTGCGCGGCCCCTTTGTCGAGGGTATGGCTTTTGCGACGGAGGGAGAGATCCCGGTGGTCGCCGGCCCCGATTTCACTATTTATTCCGGCGGCAATTTCCTCGCCAAGACGTTGGACGGCGTCTGGGCCGGGCAGACCACGATCGACCAGGCAATGGCGCAGATACAGGAACAGTGGCAGCGCGGCCTCGACGAGGGCTGAGCCAAGGGCGAGTGACCTCGGGTCGCCCGAATATGGCACGAGATCGACAAGAGGCCCGGCGCAGGATGGCCGGGCCCGCAGGACCGCCGTCTGGAAGTTGGCAATGAGTACCGCAACCCTACTCGACAAGCAGGCCGCGCGCCGGGGACCGGCGGCGGATGATGACAGGCGCATCGACGCCGTCGGCTATCTCTTCGTGGCCTTCTTCACAATTCCTTTCTTCCTCTTCAACATCCTGCCGGTCTTCTTCGGCATCTATGTCGGCTTCACCCGCTGGAGCATCGTCGGCAGCCCGCGTTGGATCGGTTTCGACAACTATGCCCAGGCTTTTCACGACAAATGGGTATGGGTGGGCTTTCAGAACGTCCTGCTGTATGGCGTGCTGATCGTACCAAGCGTGACCATGCTCGGGCTCGCCTTCGCCCTGTTCGTCAATCGCGGCTACCCATTGTCGGGGCTCGCCCGTTCGCTGTTCTTTGCTCCCAATGTCGTGTCGGCGACGGTGATCGGACTCGTCTGGGTATGGCTGCTCGACACGCAATATGGGCTTCTAAATCACTATCTCGGCTTCCTGGGCATCGAAGCGGTACCCTGGCTCACCTCAACGCAATGGTCGCTGGTGGGGGTGAGCATCGCCTCCGTATGGTGGGATCTCGGCCTCGCCTTCGTGCTCTTCCTGGCGGCTTTGCAGGACATCCCCTCGGATCTCACGGAAGCCGCCATGGTTGACGGAGCTGGCCGCTGGAACAGGCTGCGCTTCATTATCCTGCCGCACCTTCGGCCGGTGATCTCGATGGTGGTGACATTGCAGCTTATCTCGACACTGCGCATCTTCAGCCAGGTCTATGTCATGACCAATGGCGGCCCGGGTACCTCCTCCCAATCGCCGATCTACTATGTGTACCAGGTGGCGATCGTGCGCAACCTGTTCGGCTATGCTTCGGCGATCGCCATGCTGCTTTTCGTCGGCATCCTGGTACTCACCTTCCTGCAGCGCTTCATGCTCTCGGAGCGTGCCTGATGAGCATCATGCCTGGCAGATTGCGAAACTGGCTCGACGAGCGGCGCATGACAGCGCTGGACCTGCCCATCTGGCTACTGGGCATGATCGTGGCGCTGGCTTGGTTCGCCCCCTTCATCTGGATGGTCTCGACTTCGCTGAAATACCCCTCTGATGTGATGACGCTCGAGATCGAGTGGTTCCCGCGTCGGATCACCTTCGACAATTACATCAAGGTCTTCAGCTATCCGGTGGTGCGCTGGGGCCTCAACAGCCTGATCCAGGCCGTGACGTCGACGGCGCTTTCCGTGCTGTTCGGGGCGATGGCCGGCTATGCGCTGGCGCGGCTGAAATTTCCGGGCCGCGATGCCCTGTTCGCCCTGTTCCTGGCCTCGCTGATGATCCCCACTGAAGTCTCTATCGTGCCGATGTTGCTGGGCTTCATCAAGCTGGGCTGGGCCTCGAGCTACCAGGCGCTGATCTTGCCCACCATCGGCAATGTCTTCAGTGTCTATATCTTCCGGCAGTTCTTCCTGTCGTTTCCCCGCGAGATCGAGGAGGCCGCCCGTGTCGATGGTGCCGGCCCGCTCCGCCTCTTCTTCCTGATCGCTTTGCCGCTCGCCCGGGCACCGGCGATCGCCGCGACCGTGATCTTGTTCACGCTGAACTGGAACAATTTCCTTTGGCCGCTGCTGGTCACCTTCGATGAATCGATGAAAACCCTGCCGGTCGGCATCGCGGCCTTCACGCCTGTCGTCGGAACCCACACCCAGCTCGAAGGCTTCTCGGTCGCCATGGCGGCGATCACCATCCTCAGTGTCCCGAGCCTGCTGCTCTTCTTCTTGCTGCAGCGCTACTTCATCCAGGGCATTTCGCAAGGAAGTATAAAGCAGTGACTGTTTTATCCCGAGATGCAGCGCTCGGCCTCGATCTGCCGCGCTCTATGTTCATCGACGACAGCTTCGAGCCGGCCGCCTCCGGCAAAACCTTCGCGACCATCGATCCCAGCACCGAGAGTATCCTCGGACAGGCGGCCCGCGGCGATGCGGCCGACGTCGACCGCGCCGTCGCCGCCGCCAGGCGCGCCACGCGCGGTGACTGGCGCGACATCACGCCGGCCCAGCGTGGGCGCCTGCTGTTCCAACTCGCCGACGTCATTGCGGCCCGAAAGGACGAGATTGCCCGCATCGAGACGCTGGACGTCGGCAAGCCGCTCAAGGAATCCCGCGGCGATGTCGATGGAGTCGTCGCGACCCTGCGCTATAATGCTGGTGCTGCCGATAAGCTTGAAGGCTCCACAATCCCGCTCGGCCGTTCGGTCATCGACTTCACGCTGTTGGAGCCTGTCGGCGTCACAGCTCACATCGTGCCCTGGAATTACCCGCTGGGCATGCTGGCCCGTTCGGTCGCGCCCGCACTCGCCGCTGGCTGCACAGTGGTGATCAAGCCGGCGGAGCAATCGCCGCTCAGCGCGCTGCTGTTTGCCGAGTGCTGCAGGGAAATCGGTATACCCAAGGGCGTGGTCAACGTGGTCACCGGGTATGGCGAGGAGGCGGGCGCGGCGCTCGTGGCCCATCCCGATATTCGCGCTATCACCTTCACCGGATCGGTCGAGACGGGCCGGCTGGTCTATCAGGGCGCAGCGCGTGGACTGAAGCCGGCCGTGCTGGAACTAGGCGGCAAAAATCCGGTGATTGTTTTCGAGGATGCCGATCTGGATCGATCTGTCAGCGATATTCTCGACGGAGCCTTCGGCAATTGCGGACAGGTCTGTTCGTCATCCTCTCGTTTGATCCTGCACAGCACGATCCACGATGAATTTCTCGACCGGCTGGCGCATGCGGCGAGCGGATTGACCGTCGGGCCCGGTCTGGCTGACCGTGATCTCGGCCCCGTGGTCTCGGCCGAGCAATATCAGCGGGTCACCGGCTATATCGAAAAGGGACGAGGCGAGGGTGCTCGCCTGCGCTTGGGTGGCGGGCGTCCTAAGCATCTCGGCCTTGGCTATTTCGTCGAGCCGACCATCCTCGACCGCGTCGAGCCCTTTCATGTCGTCGCCCGCGAGGAAATTTTCGGGCCAGTGGCGGTGGCGCTCTCTTTCGAGACCACGGAGGGAGCCAAAGCCCTCGCCAATGGCCTCGGTTATGGTCTCGTCGCCGGCCTCTACACCCAGGATATCAGTCGGGCGTTGCGCCTCGCCCAGGATATCGAGGCCGGATCGGTATGGATCAATGGCTGGTTCATCGGTGGCCAGCAGGCTCCGACCGGCGGCATCAAGGACAGCGGCGTCGGCCGTGAGCGGGGGCTGCCCGGCATCATGAACTACCTTCAGATCAAGAATATCGGCATCCGGCTCTAGCCTGGCGTCCCCATCCAACCCCAAACCTTCAACAGGCAACGCGAGACCAATTTCCATGCGCAGCATCAGCGAGATCGAGCATCACGATATTTTTCGCCATTCCGAGCATTGCGTGAACCAGATTGCCATGCGGACCTTGAACAACGGCGATCTGCTGGCCGTGTTCAACGAGGAGCGCTTCCCGTTTCATCACGATAGCGGCCAGACGCTGATGACCCGCTCCACCGATGGCGGCAAGACCTGGAACGAACCGCATGTCGTCCTGCCCTGGAGCGCCACCGAAGGCAATTGGGACTGCGGCATCTGTGAACTCGACGACGGTACGCTGCTGGTCAATCTCACCATCACCGGCTTCTTCAAGCGGGGTGTGCGGCCGGAACAGCCCTCCTGGTCCTCGCATCCGATCACGCCGGAATGGGGCGACTGGACCTGGACCTACAAGCTACAGGGCTGGCTCGGCACCTATGTTGTCAAGTCGACCGATGATGGCGCAACCTGGACGAAGCCCATCCCCGTCAACGTCCGCCCGCTCAAGCATGGCGGCTGCCGGCTTGGTTCCTGGCAACTGCCGAACGGTTCGCTGCTCATGGGTCTTTACGGGCGCATCCATGGTTATGAGGAGGAGGGCGAGGGCGAGACCACACGCTCGGCCCTGATGCGCTCCGACGATGGCGGCGACAATTGGGAATATTTCTCGACGCTGGCCTATGATCCGGCCAGCATCATCGACTATGAGGAGCCGGCACTACTACGCCTGAAGGATGGCCGTCTCGTCTGCTTCATGCGGACCCATACCCAGCCGAGCAGTGACGCCAAGAACATGGTGATGACGATCTCGGAGGATGACGGTTTCTCCTGGACGCCGCCGAAATGGACCAACATCTGGGGCTATCCGGCCGAGCTGGTCGCCCTGCAGGATGGGCGCTACCTTATGGTCTATGGCTATCGCCGGCCGCCCTATGGCGTGCGAGGCATCATCTCGCAGGATGGCGTCAGCTGGGACGTGAAAAACGAGTTCGTGATCCGCGAGGGCGGTGTGCCCGGTGCCACCGCGACCGAAACGCCTGGCTCGAGCCGCATGTCGCCGCAATCGGGCAAGATCGCCGGTGGCGGAGTGAACTGGCATCACCCCGGCATCTATCAG
>Ga0206877_10269_pt1 | contig 13768 bp, 10 predicted proteins | sample Alteio_BWOrgCont_7_FD_152623 | JGI IMG/M metagenome (GOLD analysis project Ga0206877, IMG submission 152623) | Enriched cells from forest soil in Barre Woods Harvard Forest LTER site, Petersham, Massachusetts, United States -... | ecosystem: Environmental > Terrestrial > Soil > Temperate forest >...
AGATTCCGAGGACGGCACAGGAGGAATCTTCGGACGCGCCAGCTTCTCCAAAAGAGCTCCTTCGATTTTGGATCGCTACTCCATGAGTTACGACTTTCTTGGGAATCCAAATCTGAAAATGGAGACAGATTGGACGGGAATACTCGGAGGCGAGTGGAAAGGCAAAAAAGCCGAGGCATCACTTCAAGGCTATACTCAGCTCAAACAAAATGCTCGCGTTTCTATATACAATGCTGCTAGCAATCTGACCGTTATTAATTTAAACGATGCTTATGTTTTAGCTGCAACAGGCACCGGTACGTTTCATCTTACGCGGCATTTTGACCTCTTTGACTCAGGCACTGTTTCCAAGTCACGGCTCTTAGTAACGGGCTATGAGTTCCCATATATTCCCACATTTTTAAATATCGCTGGAATCAATCTTCACGAAGCACGTGAAAAAAGACGCTGGGAATGGTCCACAATGACCCGGATATCTAGCTCGCAAGTCGTAAATGCGGTCACGGGAGAACGAGTGCCAGGCTATTTAACCCTGGATACGGGTCTTCAGTTCAATCTAACGGACGGGCTACGCCTCGCAGGTCGAGTTGAGGACCTCCTCGACCGCTCTTACGAGTTGATCAAAGGATATCCAATTGGACGAACGTTCTCGGTAATGTTAGCTGGAGAACTGTAAGCGGCGCCTACGCTAGACTGATTATGCCAGCTTGTCAGGACGCTCAAGATTCGACATCAGACTGTAAGCGCATGGCACCACAAATAAGGTCAAAATCGTTGAAGCAATTACACCGCCGATAATTGCGATGGCCATGGGGATAGTGGTCTCTGACCCGGGGCCCAAAGAAAGTGCTTCAGGGAGCGCCCCTGCAACCGTAGCTACAGAGGTCATTAAGATAGGTCTGAGCCGCACAGGACAAGCTTTCAGAATTGCAGTGTGCACGTCCTTGCCTTCGGCCCGACATTGGTTTGTAAAGTCTACGAGCAAAATGGAATTCTTTTTCACAATACCCATCAGAAGAATAAATCCTATTAGACTATACATATTGATAGATTGATGGCCAATATACAAACCTAAAAAAGCACCGGAAATGCTGAAAGGTAACGCCAAAAGTACCGTTACAGGATGTATAAAGCTATTGAACTGAGAACCTAGAACCATATAGGAAACCACGATTCCAAGAATCAAGGCAAAGATTAGGCTTTGAAATGACTCTCGATAGCTCTGGGAACTTCCGATCATTTTTAAAGTATAGCCTGGTGGCAGCATCGATCTAGCCAACTTCTCGGTATACTCCATAGCTTCCTGCTGAGAGTGTCCAGGCGCCGGATTTCCGTAAACTGTGATGGCTCGTGACCGATTCAGTCTAGAGATCAATAAGAGGCTCGGCTTTATTTTCTGGTCCACCAATTCAGACAGTGGCACTCGCTGACCCCGATTGTTTCGAATCATCACTTGATTCAAGTCCGGCAGCTTATTACGTTCCGTATCTTTCAGCCTTAATTCAATTTCGTATCGATGATTCCCTTTCGGATATTCCGTCTGCCCGTTAACAATTAATCCGCCCATAAGGGTATTTAATGCATTTGTCACAGTACTTATTGCCATTGCGTGTTCGGCCATTTTGGCGCGATTAGGAGTTATTTGGACTTCTGGCATTCCAGATTGAACATCGGTATTGACGTCCACTACTTTGCCGGAACTCTTCATCTTTTCCATGACCTTTTGAGTGAGATCGGTCAGTTGATCCCAATTCGGACCTTGAATAATAAACTCAACTGGAAAGCCCCGTGTTGCCGCAAATCCTCTTAGAGATAGATCCTGAACAATCGTTTCCATTCCAGGAATTTTATGTTTTATGTCCATCCTTACTTTTTTTATCAAGTCCGACTGTGAAATTTTTCTTTTGTCTCGATCCACTAACGTGGTGTAGGCCATCCCCTGATTGACTGCATCACCCCCAAAGCCTCCAACTGCACTAAAAATTCCCGCAACTTCTGGGAGCTTAAGAAGATAATTCTCAACTTGCTTAATTTTGTCATCAGTAACGCCCAACGCTGTTCCTACAGGCAATTTAAATCTTAGCATAAACATGGCCTGATCTTGTGCCGGCATCATTTCCGAAGGAAGACGTTTGGCAATTGATATGCTGGTGACAAAAAATATTAAGGTAATAATTACCGTTTTCCACCGATGGGCGAGCAGGATCTTCAATATCCCCTCATATCTTCGAGCTAGCGCTGCAAAGGCTTTGTCCACGTACTTAATAAACCCTTTTGGATTGTGCTCAACTGTCAAATAGCGGGAACAGCGCATCGGAGTCAACGTCAGAGCTTCCAGAAGCGACAGTAAAACTGCGATGGTCACTGTCACTCCGTACTGCAAAAAGTACCTTCCGATAATCCCCTTCATAAAAACAACAGGTAAAAAGATTGCCACTACGGCAATTGTCGCGGCAATTGCCGCAAAGCTGATCTCTTCTGCACCTTTTAACGCAGCTGCCTTCTTTTTTTCTCCGAGCTCTCTGTGGCGAACGATATTTTCTAACATCATGATGGCGTCATCTACGACAATGCCGATCGCTAGACTCAGACCGAGAAGTGTAAAAGTATTCAGAGTGAAATTGAAAAAGTAAAATCCGGTGAAGGTCCCAATGATGGAAGTTGGAATGGCCATCAACACATTTACGGTCGACGTCCAAGACCCCAAAAAGAGGAAGCACACTAAAGAAGTCAAAAGAGCTGAAAGACTTAGAGTGAAAATGAGCTGTCGAACCGACTGTTTAATAAATCGAGTATTGTCAGACCGGACATTCAACCGAAAATGTTTTGGGATTAAAGGCGCAATCTCTTCAAGCTTTTTGCGTACATTTTCGCCCACTTCAACAGCGTTTGAGCCATGTTGTTTAATAATCCCAATACCTACAGCTTTTTCGCCGTTACTTCTAGACAATCTTCGGACGTCAGCTGTTCCCTCTTCAATCTGACTGATTTGATTCAGTAAGGTTGGCTTAAAATTAACTCCTTCAGTCCCTCGATTGTTAATTCGAATTTTTCCAAACTCTTCCGGGCTTATTGCCTCACCCATGACTCGGAGATTGTATTCGCTTTTTAGATTCTGAAGCTGACCCGCTGGTACTTCTATTTGTTCCGCTTGAATTGCTGATAAAACGTCAGCCGAAGTAATATCGAGGCGATTCATTTTGGGATTATCCAACCAAACACGTAAAGCTGGATCAACATAGCCGCCTAGCACTATATTTCCGACCCCAGGGACTATTCCAAACTGATCTTGGAGAAAGTTCTTGGCAAAAATCATCATATCAATCAGTGGTGTTTTTGGGTCATCCGTCGTCAAAGTCAACCACATGATTGGTTGGTCTTCGGGATTGGTTTTGCGCAACGTTGGAGGAAAGAGACCGGTCGGAAGAAGGTTTCGAACCTGATTGATATGATCCTTAATCGCCTGCAAAGCATCATCTATATTTTGATTGAGTTCAAATTCCACAGAAATCGAGGCAGAGCTTTGTTGCGCCGTCGAAGTAATACTCCTGATACCATCTATCTGCATGATCGAGTCTTCAATTGGGTCTAGGACCTGGCTCTCCATAACCTCGGGGGCCGCGCCGTTGAGACTCAAACTCACACCTACAACTGGAAAATCTACGTCTGGTAGGAGACTGACACCGAGTCGATGAAAGGAAATAAATCCAAATATCATCAAAGCTACCATGAGCATCCATGCGAATACCGGACGTCGAATTGAGAGTTCTGGCAAACTACCCATGGCTTAAGCTTCTTCTTTCTCCGGCCTTTCGAGGCGGGTAAACAAGCTGTACACACAAGGCACAACAAATAGAGTCAACACCGTGGACAGAAGCACGCCCCCAATCAGAGAAATGGCCATAGGAACACGCGTTTCTGATCCTGCACCAAAATTCAATGCTTCTGGAATTGCTCCAGCAATAGTAGCTACCGAAGTCATTAGAATCGGTCTCAACCTCACCGGACAAGCCTCTAACAATGCATTCTCCGGAGAAGATCCCTCTGCTCGCCGTTGATTTGTAAAATCAACAAGCAAAATGGAATTCTTTTTTACAATCCCCATCAAAAGAATGAGCCCAATCATACTAAATAGACTCAAAGATTGGTGGGCAAAGAACAAAGCCGACAAGGCACCGGAAAGACTAAATGGAAGTGCAGTCAAAACCGTTATGGGATGAACAAAGCTATTGAACTGAGACGCTAGGACCATATACGCGACCGCAATCCCAAGAATGAGTGCGAATACTAACCCATTGAATGCATCAGTAAATGCCTCTGCACTTCCCGTGGCCTTTAGAAAATATCCGGAATTCTTTGGAAGAACTTCGTTCCCGATTCGAACCACGGCATTCAGTGCATCTTGCTGTGAACGCCCACGCGCAACGTTTGCAAAAACCGGAATAGCTCGGGCTCGATTGACACGAGAAATCAGTTGCAATCCAGAAGTCATATGAGTGCTGGCCACTTCGTGCAATTGAACCAGCTCACTGTCCGTTCCACGATTATTGCTGAGACGAAGCGTCTTAATCCCGTCCACGTTATCAACTTGGTCGAGTTCAGAGCGAACACGAATGTAGTACCGATGATCATCTTTTGGATATTGGGTATTAGAATTGAAAATCTGCCCACCAATCAGGTAACTCACTTCTTGACCCACTGTGGACACCGACACTCCGCGGTCCGCCGCCTTTAATCGATCCGGTACCACATGCACTTCTGGCATTCCTGCTTGAAAGTCCGTATTGATATCTTCCAAGAGTCCGGTAGCATCCAGCTTATCAATAATTACTTTTGAATAATCTCGAAGCTTTTGCCAATCCGGCCCTTCCAATGTAAATTCCACGGGAAATCCTCTGGACGCGCTAAAGCCAGTTAGCGAAAGGTCTTGAGTGGATATATCGTTGCCTGGAATTAGATTTTTCAAATCGGCTTTGCTTCGATCCATCATCTCGCGTTGATTGAGCTTTCTTAACTTCGGTTCCTTCAAAATCACGTAGATAACGCCAGCATTGACGACGTTATTATTTTCGTAATTCCCAATAGTGGTGTAAACGTCTTTTACTTCTGGTTGCTTTTTCAAGTAATCTTCAGCAACACGATAGACTGCATCGGTGGCCTGGATAGACGATCCCACTGGAGTTTTAATTGAAAGTAAGAAAAGTGATTGATCTTGAGGCGGAATCAATTCCTTTCTAAGGGTGAAAAGAAAAACCATTGATCCTGCGAAACCAAGAACAGAAATGGCTACGACTAATGCCTTATTCCTTAACGCCCACTTCAAGGAGTGCTTATATCTCTCTGCGAGAGAGTCCATAAATGCGTCCATTTTTTTCAAAATGAACCCAGGATTGTGTAACTTACCAGAGTGCAGGAACCTAGCACAACGCATTGGAGTCAGTGTTACCGCTTCCAGCAAGGAAAGGAAAACAGCGACAGTCACAGTGATTCCGTATTGATAAAAGAACCGACCTACCACCCCTTGCATGAACACGACAGGAATAAAAATGGCAGCAATCGCCAATGTGGTAGCAATCGCAGCAAAAGTAATTTCGTTTGACCCGTCCAGAGCCGCCTGCCGCCTATTCTTTCCCATTTCATAATGCCGGACGATATTCTCCAACATCATGATGGCGTCATCTACCACTATCCCGATTGCCAAGCTGAGACCAAGTAACGTAAATGTATTGAGTGTAAATCCGAAGAAATAAAGGGCGCTAAAGGCCCCCACAATTGAAGTGGGAATAGCTAGAAACACATTGATCGTAGATGACCACGAACCCAGAAATAAAAAGCAAACAATTGAGGTGAGTAACGCCGACATAAGCAGTGTCATATTCAGTTCACTTACTGACTCTTCAATGAACTTTGTCGTATCCAACTCGACACTCACATGATAACCGGGCAAAAGTGAGATCTGAATCTGCTCAACTTTTTTGCGCACGAGCTTAGCTACTTCTACTGCATTTGAACCGTGCTGTTTTACAATTCCTAATCCAACGGAAGTTTTTCCATTGTACCGAGAGATCTGCCTCAAATCAGAAATCCCCTCTTCAATCCGAGCAACAGTGCTCAGGGGAATAGGATTGTAGTTGGGGCCACCGTTTCGAGTATTGATTCGAATTTTTCCAAAATCCTCGGCGCTCTTCGCTTCTCCCAAAACTCGAATATTTGTTTCGGTCAACTTAGATTCTATTCGACCCGCCGGCTGTTCGATTTGCTCGGATTGAATAGCGCTCCAAACGTCGGTGGAAGTCATATTGTAATGATAAAGTTTATTCCGATCGACCCAGACTCTTAAGTTCGGCTCAACATACCCAGCAAAGGTGACGTTACCTACCCCAGAAATTGTGGACAGTTGGTCCTTCAAAGTATTTCGAGCATAAATCATCTGCTTATAGAGGGGTGTGCCTTCGTCCGCGGTAACCATGACCCACATAATGGGTTGATCCTCTGGATTGGTCTTTGTAATCACAGGAGGATAAAGCGCGGTCGGCAGGAGATTCGAAGATTGCTGAATACGATCTTCGACCTCTTGAAGTGCGACGTTGATATTGTGGTTCATTGCGAACTCACAGGTCACATTTGCAATGCCTTGACTGACACTCGAGGTTACCCGCTTGAGGCCTTCAATCCCCATGACCGCATCTTCAACGATATCAACAACATTCAACTCCATTACTTCCGGAGCCGCATCGTCCAAGCGCAAGCCGATATTCACAACGGGAAAATCGACGTCCGGCATTTGACTGATGCCCATTCTTTGAAAGGAAATTGCGCCAAATAGAATCAGGGCGAACATTAACATCCAAGCAAAAACGGGCCGACGAATTGAAATTTCGGATAAGCTCATACGTTTGAAAACACCTTCCTGCGTAGGCTATTTTTTGTCTTTGACATTAATTTCCTTCCGCTGCCCGGTCGCCGCCTGTAACTTCACGGTATCTAGTTTAACTGTATACCTCTGATGATCCATTTGGCGTTGGGCATCTTGGTAAGTGGTAATTGCCGTTAGCACATCCAGATTGGTAACTAATCCCTTTCGATAGTATTGGATTTCAGTTTCTGAATTCTTTTTAGAAACTTCAACCAACTCAGTTAAAGCAGCTAGCTGCTTTTGATCTGCCACCAATGAATCATAAAAAGTTCGAATTTCCTGTTCCGCCGTTCTTCGGGTTTGCGACAAGAGTAGATTATATTGACGAGCTACCGATTGGGCTTGTCGCACCTGAGACTGTACAACCCCGCCCTGAAAAATTGGAATGCTCAGAGTAAATTGAACGTCCCAATTCACATCACTCAACGTACCTGGGCGAGCAGCGTAGAAATCGCCAATCAAATCAGCATTGGGAAGATGTTGGCCCCAAGCGATTGGAACTCCTTCATCATTTGCTTGGACGTTAGCAATTGCATTTTGAATGTCGGCTCTGTCGTCAATTTTCGCCAGATAGGTCGCTACATCGCCGGGTTTAACAATTGCGGTTTCTCGATCCTCGAGCTTCGTATCGCGATGCCAACCTGTTACAAAAGCCAAAACTTCTCTAGCAGTTTCAAGCTGTCCGCGAGTTGTAGCTAATTGGGCCTGAAGTGAAGCAATATTTGCTTTGAAGGTCAGGACATCCGTCAGCTGTGATCTACCAATTTTATAAAATTCTTCTAATTCTTTGAGCCTCTTATTATTGACTTCAATTTCAATTTGATAATTTCTTTCGTCTTCCGCATAACTCAGAACATTGTAGTAAGCTGTTGAGACATCGTAAAAAAGCTGCCTTGCGGAATTCAATAATGCATAGACCTGAGCTCCCACCAAAAACTTCTTTTGACGAAGCGCTGCAAAGTCACGTAGTCCGCGAAAAAGGGGCTGGTCAGCAGTGAATTTCACAGTATTTTGGTTAGCGGGTGATATTGCCTGCCCAGTCGTTGTATTTGGCGCTGCTTGAGTCAATGCTGTAACTGATCCAGACACCGTTGGAAAAAGAGCTCCGAATGCCTGAGAATCCACCTCATTGGCTTGAACAAGTAGCTCCTTTTGAAGTTCCAAGTTTTCTGTATTAGCAACCGCCATTGAAGACTGATAGGCGTCTGCTAAAGAATGAGCGGCTGATTCGGGCTGAGCAGCGGAATTAACATTTGTTTTCATTTCAATACTAACTGTAGTATTGCTTCCGGCCATATCATCTGACGCCGCAAAGACGTCACTACCCAGGACTATGCTCATAACCAGAATGTTTGCGACTTGAATACTGGGGAAAGTTCGTTTTTTCATAAAAACAACTCCCGAAGGACGTTCAATCCGTTTGTAAGTGCTTTCTTTTTTTCAGCAGTAAGGTAGGCAACTTTCTCGGTAAATTTAGCATGAACTGCTCTGTGAATTTTTTGATAGAGGGTCTGTCCTCCGTCTGTCAGACTTAATTTAACTTGTCTTCGATCAGCCGGTTCAGATGTTCGCTTAATCAAATTTCTCTTCACCAAAGAATCAACCATTCGAGTCATAGTCGGTGCGCTCACTCCCATCCACTCTGCAAGTTCATTATTTGTAGCTAAAGACCGAGACAGTTTTGCCAAGAGCCGAAATTGTGGCACTGTCAATTCAGACTTAGCCGAATTCCGCATTTCATTTTTAATATACCGCATAGTCGGCGGAATTACGTCTAAAATTGTTTTGGCATAATCACTGTCTTGCATAACTAATCGTTACCATCCCTAATGTTTAGCTATACTAACTGTTTGCCAGTGAAAAGAAAAATCTTTGACAGATCAGTTTTTTATGGATGCACTGCGTCAATTACACATAAAATCTATTAATCGACAAAAAAATAACTCGTGCTAGACTTTTGAACGAGAGGCAGGGAGATCTAAAATGAATTTGAGAATATTAAAATTGAGTACTTTTTACTCTATTTTTTCTACTACTACTTTTACCACTTTCATCACTTTCACCACTTGTACAATGATACTCAATTTCCTTAGCGCGCCCTATTCTCACGCTACTCTTGGTGAGACGGTCGATTCAATTGAAGTGGATGGCAGAACACTTTCTGCGCATCGCCTTTCAGCGGTTCAAAGGACAGCAAATGGGAAGCCAAACATTACAGTGCACACGCTCGAGTTAGGACCCAGCACGGTACGAGAGTATGTTTCATCATCAAACAAGGTATTTGGTATCGCATGGAATGGCAATATTCACCCTGATCTCACTCGGCTTTTAGGGTCCTATGTCAATGGGTATCAAGCAAAACTCCAAGAAAACTCAAAAGTATTCGGACGGAGACAACTCACTTTAAAAACCGACCACTTGGTCGTGGAAAAATGGGGTCATATGCGAGCTTTAGAAGGACGAGCTTATGACCCTTCCTTAATTCCGACAGGGGTAACTGTAAATGATATTAAATAATTCATTAGACTTTCGAACTCAGGCCCTGAAGTCAGTTGGTCTTGGAATTTTGGTTGCTTCTATATTTGCTAGTTCCGGCTGCGGCAACGGCGCTTCTCCTGGAACGTTTGCAAATCCCACTAATGGAACTACCCTTCCTCCATTGAGTGGCCCAAATGTCCTTCAACTTACCGTTAACGGATCACTATGCACGATCGAATATCCAGATAAGCCCTGTGTCAGTGTAACAGTATGCGCAGCGGGAAGTACCACCAACTGTCAAACCATCAGTGATATTCTTTTAGATACAGGAAGCTTTGGATTAAGGGTCTTTGGGTCGGTACTGAATAGCGCAGTCCTAGCCGGACTGACTCCAGTTACCGTCGGAGGCCAAGCCATAGCAGAATGCACCCAGTATGGCGACGGATCCTCCGATTGGGGTCCGGTCGAATTAGCAAACGTGATATTAGGAACTGAAAGTCCCGTTCAAGCTCCCATTCAAATCATTGACTCTACTTACTCGAATTCGTCTCTCTATTGTTCTGGCGCAGATCAAAACCCGGCCCAAGCAGGTTACAATGGTATTTTAGGAGTCGGATTCTTCACCCAGGATTGTGGTCCAATTTGTACCACCCAAGCGAATAATGGAAACTATTTTGCGTGCACGGGATCCACATGCTCTAGCTCTACCGTACCCTTAGCAAATCAAGTACAAAATCCCGTATCTCTCCTCCCGATAGACAACAATGGAGTCATTGTAGAATTGCCTACCGTCCCATCCGGGGGTCAAGCGTCCGCCAATGGCTATCTCGTACTCGGAATAGGAACCGAATCCAACAACACTCCATCTGGTGTTACTGCCTATACAGCTGCCCAGCAGACTGCCGCAAACGCAGGAAATTTCACCAGTACCGTCAACGGTACGTCATACTCAAGCTTTTTAGATAGTGGCTCAAATGGAATCTTCTTTCCGTCTGCATTGGTGAACCTGTATTCTAATTGTGGTACCACTATCTCTGCTGATTCGGGTTGGTATTGTCCGAGCTCCACCCAAACAATGCAAGCCACTAATATTGGAATTTCCGGAGGCCCATCTATAGGCGTTCAAATTCAAATCGCCAACTTCGTCTCCCTGATGAACACCGGAAACAATGTATTCTTTAACAATGGGGGCAGCCTAGGCGGTGGCGCCGTGGACTGGGGCCTCCCGTTCTTCATAGGAAGAAATGTTTATGTTGGCTTTCAAGGTATGGCATCGAGCCTAGGTACCGGACCCTACTGGGCTTACTAAGAACGCAACCCAAATAAAGCTGTGCCAACACGTAAATGCGTGGCACCTTCTTCCATTGCGAGTTCAAAATCATCGGACATTCCCATCGACAACATTCCATGGGTCATAGGGGATAAACGGCTTTCGAGCTCCTTCAGTCTTCTAAATGCTGACTTCGCAGCACCGGCTTCTTCGGCAGTCGCTTTTGGAATACACATGAGCCCCAGGTAATCCAATCCCGCAAGAGCACTTAATTCCTCTTTCGCTTTCAATAAGTCCTCCTCCGAAAAACCACTTTTCGAAACCTCTTGGTCAATATTTACCTGAAGAAATACGGGTAGCGGTCTGTCACGACCGAGTTTCTGCCAATGCTTTGAAAGCTCACTTGCAAGCTTCACGGAATGAATACTGTGAATGTAACTGACATGGCCTATTAGGCCTTTAATTTTATTCGATTGCAAATGTCCGATAAAATGCCAAAGGATACCGCCACAACCACGCTTTTCCAGATCCGTCGCTTTTTCTATTAGCTCTTGAGCATAGTTTTCGCCAAAATGTCGATGTCCTGCACGATACAGCTCCTCAACAGAGTCCGCTGACTGAGTCTTACTCACGGCTACTAGAGTAATCCTTTGAGTCAGCTTCTTCTCGCGGATCAATCGTTCAATTTTTTTATTCATTTCCTGATAGCGCAATACCAACGAGGAACGAACTTCTTCTTTCACTTTGTCCAACTAAAAAGACTAATCTTAAAGGTCTTTTCCAAATCCATTAGAACTTGAGCCATGGGAAGGCCGACCACGTTGGTATAACTTCCTTCAATACGCTCGATCAGTGCCATCCCTAAGCCCTGGGCCGCATAGGCTCCTGCTTTATCCATCGGCTCTCCAGATGAAATATATTTGGTGATCAAACTTTTACTCATTGGCCGCATTTTAACTTTGGATTGAATGGCCCTGACCACCTTACGGTCTCCCCGTTTTCGATTTGCCAAAAGAGCGCAATAGCCCGTTAAAACTAAATGAGTTTTTCCAGCCAACATTTTAAGCATTTTAGCAGCATCGTCGGCATTCTTTGGCTTCCCAAGAATCTTACCGCCTGTAGGTGCTACAACTATAGTGTCAGCCGCCAAAATCAGACAGGACTCGTAACGCTGGACGGCTATCTCACGAACAGACTCTGCTTTTTCTTTAGCAAGTCTCGTAACCAACGAGCTGGGTTTTTCGCCTCGTTTAGCTTTCTCATCAGATCTGGGTGTCTGCACTTCGACCGGTAAATGCACTTGGCTCATAAGATAGATGCGCCGAGGTGACGTCGAAGCCAATATAATCGGTAAATTTAGGGAACCTACTTCCACAAAAACTCCTTCATTCACTTTAAAAATAAAATTGTGTCGAAATAAAGCGAAACTGATCTCTAAACTCGCGAAAATTATCAGTTCTCTTAAAAAAGACAATGACTTCAGTTTGAGCTCTCGATTCGCTAATAAAAAAGAAACTACCTCCAGAGCGAAAGACGGTTGCCAAACCAATTCCAGCCCCTACTGAAGTACTTCTAATTTTATACTCCTCTTTAACGTATATTTTAGAAATGTGCGAAAGGAGTTTTGCTTTATCCAAGCTCCCGAAACTATCAATCGCTGAGATCCCGACATATTTTCCATCGAAACCGACATGCATCTCCACCGCGCTCTTCCCCTCTAAATTGAGAACGGTTGAACGTGGCGTCATATTCAAAAGAGGTTTTCCCAAATCATCAGCTGGGGCATCAAACATGGCATTCATAAGCAATTCGTCCACTGCATTGGCAATAACCGTAGCCATTCGACTTTGGAACTTAGCAGCTAAAAGATAGGCTTTGACTGCCTCTACTGCATTGTGCTTCTGCGAAGATAGGTTCAACTTAATAACTTGCACTTTTGATCCGGACTTAAGAAGGTTAACTAGTCCAAAGGATTTCTCTGCGAGAGTCGCTCTCACAATGCGCCCGTAATGCTCCCCAGACTCTTTAGGGTTCCCAAAATTGCGCATAATGTAGTGTCCAAAAAGTGGACTTTGAACAAGATATTGAACCTTTTCCAAATTGTCAGAACTAATAAAATGAATCGTATTGGCATTTGCCTTGTCGGAAAAAAGCCCAACTGTCTCTTGAATGGCGGTTTCGAAATTCTGATATAGAGCTTCGGAAGAAACATCTACCATCGCAACAATTCCGTCTTCATTTCCAATAATGTTCGCGCCTTCCTTTGCGTCTTTTACTTGCTTAAAGGAAAGCCCCGCATTAATAGAAACTTCGACTGCAAATGCGTAGTCTTCGGACCTGGCTGATATAAGAAGTAGTGTATTAGCCAAACCTGTCCTCTTCTATCTCATTAAGAAACTGAAAAATTCTTCTGGAATGTCATCAAATACTGCATTGTTCCCACACTTCGAACATTTCAAATTTGGAAGTTTCAGTTCCATTTTCTTTAAATCCACTGTTTTAAACAGTCCGACCAATTCACTTTTACAGTTCGTACACGAAAACGGAACAAAAATGGATTCAACAATACCATCGCAAGTAAAATTGGAAATCAAATTGATTTGTTCTACTATTGCAGTAGAGCACTCCACGAATCGAATTTTAGCTCCCTTTTGTTTACAAATCTGAAAATACTTTATCCACGCCTTAACTCCAACCGAATTAATTCTCGGAATCTCCTTACAATTAACTTCCATCTCAGGAGCAGGAGGACCCAATAGTTCGTCAAAATTGACGGTTTCTTCAATGGATCCCACAAGCTTGATGCAGAGCACATTTCCTTTTTGTTCTTTTTTTACATTAACCAAAATGCACCTCACTTCTTATGATTGAATTATATAAAAATATTAGTGAAAATAATCTAATGGAGCAACTCCAAACTAGAGTCCAATTTCCCGTTAGTACAAAACTGTTAATCAGCATGGTATTCTTACTCACAACAGTAATTATTTTCTTGACAATTTCAGGCATATTTCTATTTCGAAAGGACAAAAAAGACTACGTTTACGAAGCCCAACATACTGAAACCGAACTAGCCAGCAAAGAGTTCAGCGCAAAAGCAAAAC
>Ga0206877_10270_pt1 | contig 13728 bp, 12 predicted proteins | sample Alteio_BWOrgCont_7_FD_152623 | JGI IMG/M metagenome (GOLD analysis project Ga0206877, IMG submission 152623) | Enriched cells from forest soil in Barre Woods Harvard Forest LTER site, Petersham, Massachusetts, United States -... | ecosystem: Environmental > Terrestrial > Soil > Temperate forest >...
TTGTTACGCGCCCCTCCGGCCGCGCTGACTTTGGACATCTTGTTTGCAGACCCTCGCCCCAGGTCACGACAGGGAAGTTGGGCGGGATGGGACCTTTGTTGACTTGCTCGATCCCCTGCCCTGGGTTCTTCCTACCTCACGAAGATCCGCAATTGTCGGTCAGAGCCAACCCTTATCGATCCCCGGGGCCTGCGGTGTGATTATGCTATCCGCGGTGATTAAGCGAATTATCTGCTGGAATTGGCTGGCGCGCATTGGGTTGCAAGAGCCGCGGCAACCTCTTGCTGTGCTGCGTGCATCGATTTGAGGAAACATCCCATAGCGAGTATATGGCGTCGCAATACTTAACGCGATTGGACTCTGCTTTTCCTGACACTGTCTATGGGCGGGAATTGGCCGGATGTCTCTTCATCAATATATCCCTAATTTTCATCGCGAGGACGTCCAATACGAACGGCTTCGTCACTAACCCCATACCTGGCTGGAGGAACTGTTCGGTGTGGGCGGCTTCCTTCGCGTATCCCGTGACGAATAGTATCTTCAATTGAGGACGGCACCCTCGCGCCATCTCAGCGAGGCGTCGACCGTTCATACCGGGCAATCCGACATCGGTGATCATGAGATCGACGCTGATATTGGATTCAAGGACGGCCATCGCAGTCTCGCCATCGCAGGCCTCGACGCAGGAATACCCCAATTCGTTAAGTACTTCCTTTATGAGAAGCCGGACGGATGAATCATCTTCGACTAACAATACGGACTGTCCTGCACCGGCCGAAACCTCATCCGCATCGCTTGCAGCACCTTTCGGCACCTCCTCCGAGCGCGGGAGGTAGATTAGAACCGTGGTTCCCTCGCCGACCGCGCTCTCAATCCTCACATACCCGTGCGACTGCTTAGCGAAGCCGTAAATCATCGACAATCCCAGCCCGGTGCCTTGCCCGATCGGCTTAGTGGTAAAGAAGGGTTCGAAGACCTTTGCCGCCACCTCCGGTGCCATCCCGGTGCCCGTATCGCTGACACGAATGATCGTATAAGAACCGGCCTCGATCTCCTCCTCGCCATATTTCATGGAACGGGGCAGAAATTCATTCTGCGTCGTGATGCTCAGGACACCGCCTTCGACCATCGCGTCCCGCGCGTTGATCGCAAGATTAAGCAGCGCATTTTCAAGTTGGTTCGCATCCGTCAATGTCGGCCACAAATCCGGCCTCAAATCGATTTTCAAGACGATTTGCTCGCCCAACGAACGACGCAACAGGTCCTCGACCCCACTAATGAGTTGATTGACGTCGATGCTCTGGATATCGAGCGGTTGGCGTCGCGCAAACGCCAGCAGACGATGCGTCAGGGCAGCTGCTCGGCTAGCCGATGTGGCTGCCGCATCCATGAATCGCTGGGTTTCATCATATTTGCCGGTATTGATCCGGCGGCGAAGCAGTTCGATCGAACCGCTGATCCCCATGAGCAGATTATTGAAATCATGGGCAATCCCGCCGGTCAGCTGGCCGATAGCCTCCATCTTCTGGGATTGGCGCAAGGCCTCTTCTGTTCTCGCCAGCTGTTCTTGATGCAGCACTTTTTCCGTGACATTGTAGCCAAACTGAAAAGCCGCGATCAATTGTCCTGCCTCATCGCGAAGCGAATTGAACTTGAGTTCATAATGGCGCCGGTTTCCGCTAGCGTCATCGAAATCGTGGATTACGCTAAAGGTCTCGCCGGTAAGCGCCCTTGCCCAAAATCCCTTCACGTTTTCCCGCTCCAGCGGATGATCGGCGAGGAGCTCCAGCATGTCGTCACCCGCCTTTGGGCGTACGCCATAGAGGTTTTCGAAATCATCCGAACTTGCCTTGTTTACGGCAAGGACGCGGCATTCCAGATCCAATACTTGAATGAAGGCATCCGTAGTCTCGACGATATCGGCAAGGAGATTACGCTCAGCAATGGCATTGATAACACGCTCTTCAAGGGTCTCGTTGAGGCTGCGGAGTTCAGCCTCGACGGCGCGCCTGTCGCTGACATCGCGCAAGATTACAGTGACATAGGTCCGGGCTTCGCTGAGCCATCGCGAGGCGCTAAGTTCGATATGGGCGATCGAGCCGTTCTTTCGCAGGGCGGCCAGGCTGAGGGGGCCGTGGAACAGATCTCCGGCCAGAATTGAGGGCCATACTTGATCCCATATCGTGGCCTCCTCTAAGATTTCCCGCAGAGGTGTACCGAGCAATTCGCTGTGAGCATAACCGAGTTCGCGATGGGCCGCCGGATTGGCAAGCTCGATGATCCCCAGGGAGTTTAGGGTCAGGATGGCGTCGGGCGCATTGTCGACGACCGCGCCATATCGCGCATTCTGGCGGGCGCGCAAAATTCTCTCGCGCTCGGTCGCGAGCGTGACATCGACGATCTGGATGATGCATCGCTGGCCCCTCGTCGTAGCAAGGGGGCGAACTGAGACATCATGAACCATAGGTCGTCCGGCCCGGGTTCGCAGCGGCAACAGATACGGGTTCAACGAGTGGGTCAGCAAGCTTGACGTTCCGGCCTCGAACGCATCGTCGAGCGCCACAGCCAGCCGCCGCAAGCTGCTTTCAGGAAAAAGTCGGTCGATCGTGTGCCCGCAAGCCGCGTCGGCCCCAATGCGGGTCGCCGAAGTGATCCAGGCATTCCAGCCCACGATCGCTCTTTTCTCGTCAAGGACGATGAGACCGATATCGATCGCGTCCAGGACCTCGGCTTGAAAGCCGTCCTTAGGGGATTTCATCAGGTCTTGGCGCCTTCACGCCTGTTGTCCGTTCTATGAATTCCACCAGCAGAACCTTGAGAGCTGCGATCGAGGGAAGATCCATCAGCATGACAATGTAACCAAGTATGTCGCGCTGTCTCACGGCAAAATTTATATAGAGAAACAGCACATGTTCGCCCGCTTCCGGCGACGACTCCATTTCGAACAGGTCGGACCCGCTGCCTCGCAAGATTTCCGGAAGCGACATCTTAAAGCTACGTTGAAGCAGATTGGCGATAGTCGACAAACAGCCGTTGAGGATGATGTTCCCGGTTTCCGCCAGCGCTTCATGCTCGAGCTCGACGATATCTTCTAGCGAAAGGCCGCCGCCCGCCACGGCCCTCACCAGTTCCAGGCTCTTGGCTTCGGGAAATATTAGGATGGCGCGTCCGGTGATGTCGCCCTCGAAGACTTGATGAACCGCTATAAGATTGCCATGGCCTTCTTGGTTGAGCATTTCAATGGCCTGATGCCGGCTGACGAGGCTGAGGGTTGGCACCGACAAATGAACCTGCTCGCCAATCATCTCCCGTAAGCTTGCCGCAGACTTGCTGACGCCGATATTGACCAGTTCGCCGAAGGCGTCGAGCTCGAGTTCGTCGAGGATCTGGGGGACAGGAGGGATCAACTGCGACTCACTTTGAGCTGGCGATCGGCACTGGTTAGAAACTCAGCCAGGACCTTTTCGGTAAGCGGCTTGGGGAGGAATACGGCGCCCAGGCTTTGCGTGCGTGAGACGATTTCATCCTGGTGGTTGGCGGAGATTACGGCCACGGGCATTGTTGGGTGCAGCTTTCGAAGATCGGCGACGAGGCTCAGGCCATCGCGGTGGGGCATATTAAAATCCAGCAGCGTGATGTCGACGGCGGTCCGCTTCACTACTTCCAGGGCGCCGTCCGCGTCGCTCGCCTCGAGCCGCGTCCAGTCGGGATAGAGCGCGCTCAAGGCCTTGGCGATAGCCATCCGCGCCAGTTTGCTGTCGTCGACGATGAGAACTTTGTATACCATGATGTTGTAGGTTCCGTAGTCTACTTTCGCCAGAATTCGGCAGCTACATTGGCATTTCAGGGCGCGGTTCGAAAGCTCGCTTGTCGGCGTTCGCCTGCATGAGCAACGGCGCGATGTGGTCCCGCAGAAACGGACTGCCGGGCAAACCGTCCATCCGAGCCTGCGCGATCACGAGAACCTGAATGACCGCCGAATGCAAGTGGCTGCATGTCTGCCAGTCGACGACGCTGTCGGGATTGGATTGCAACAGACGCAAAAGCGGCTCCGCATCTTCCACCGGACAATCGCCGTCGAGCCAGATCGTCGCATCGTCGCGCCATGTAACACTCATCGGACCAACTCCTGCGGGTCAAGCACGATCAGGACGCGGCCATCTCCCAGAAGCGAGGTTCCCGAGATGCCGGCCATTCCCGCCATGACGCCTTCCAGGGGGTTGAGCATAACATCCATGGTCGTTCCGAAGCTTTCGACTTGCATCGCGGCCCACTCGCTGTCCACCCGAAGAATGACCACGTTGACGTCACCCTCCGCATGGGCTTTTTTCACCTCGCCGAAGATATCCGTCGTCCGGATAAGGGGGATCGTACGATGGCGGTGAATGAAAGCGCGTTCGCGCCCGATCGGAGAGATCCGCTGCCGGGGAATCGTAATGGTTTCGACTACCGCGTCGACAGGAATGCCGAAAACCTGCCCCGCCGTCTCGACGGTGATGATCCGCGTTAGCATAATGGTGAACGGCAGCGAGAACCGTACAATCGTTCCCTGCCCGACGGCGCTTTCCACGCCGACGCGACCGTTCAGCCGCTCAATGCTGGTGCGAACGGCTTCCATGCCCATACCCCTGCCCGAAAGCGCCGTCGTTTCAACGGTGGTGGAAAAGCCGGGCTCAAAAATCAGATCGATAATGGCCTCGTGTGTCATCGAGGCTGCTGCCAGCGGGGATACAACCCTGCGCTGGATGGCCGCCTGCTTCACGATATCGGCATCGATGCCGTTGCCGTCATCTTCCACTTCGATGATCACCTGGTTACTCGTCCGCGACGCCCGCAGGAAAATGATCGCGGTCGGTTGCTTTCCGGCGGCCACTCGTACTTCAGGCTGTTCGACGCCATGGTCGATCGCATTGCGCAGGACGTGTAACAGCGGTTCGAACAACCCCTCCACGATCGTCTTGTCGGCCTCCGTCGCCTCGCCTTCGATGACCAGGCGTGCCGATTTTCCCAGGCTGGTCGCCATCTCCCGCACCAGCCTTGGGAAGCGCTGGAAAACCTGGCGAAGGGGAAAGACTCTAATGTCGAGGATGGAGCGCTGCAATTGATCAGCCAGCCGGTCGAGAATGGCATGCTGGTCCTTCAACTTACTGGCCAAAACTCTCTCAGGCGTACGTCGCGCTAGGTCTGCCGAATACCCGATGTCATTCTTAACGACGATGAGCTCGGAAATCAGTTTGACGAGCTTGTCGATGCGGCCGAATTCGACCCTCACGCCGCGCGTCGCGGTGCCGACCGGGACCTCCCCGGCCGCCCAGCTAGGATGGTCTTCCTTCCGAGGTTCGATTCTAAGGATATGTTTGAGCGCGGCAAGAAGCTCGGTGCGCTGGCGACCGAGCTCGGTCTCGCCCGCCGCCTTTTCGATCAGTCCGGCCTCATCCATCCGGCCATCGTGACGCAGGACATTGACGGCCGTGCGCACGATGGAAGGCACGATCCCTGGCGCCGACGCTTCGCGTTCGACTTCGAGCAGCTCGATCTGGGCCTGCAAGATTTGCTGCAAAAGGGGAAGCGGTGCCGACGATGCTGCCCTCAACGGGACAATTTCGGCGCTGTCACCGAACGCTTGTACCCACTGCTCCAGCGTTTCCGTCGACGCTAGCGAGAGGGCTGCAATTGAAAAGACGCAATCATAAGGCGCAAGATCGGTGAGCGATGGCAAAGCTTCACGCAGAATCAGATCCATAGCCAACAAGCCCGGCAGGCGAGAAAAAGCATTCAACGGGTCTTCGCCATGGAAGAAGCAATCGATAGCGGGCGTGTATCGAATAGCGACGCGGCTTGCCGGTGCCAAGGACGGGAACTTGGCCAGCAAAGGTTCAATCCAGTTGGCAAGCGTCTCGGTAGCGCCAGCCTCGACCGGCGTCTGCCTGAATAGCGCCATCGTGGCTTCGGCAGCGGCAGCGGCATCGGCCGGTATCTCGCCGTCCGCCTGTATGCCATCCAGCCATACGCTGATCTGGTCGAGGCAGTTCAGGGATTCGGTGACCAGCACCTGCGTGAGGGCCTTTTGGCCCGAACGCACGCCCGACAAGGCATCTTCTGCCGCATGCAAGGTTTGCGCCATCGCCGCGAACTCTACGATTCCGGCGGCCCCCTTGAGCGTGTGCAGTGCGCGCAAGAACTCGTTTAGGCGATGCTCGTCCCGTGGATGGGCCTCGAGCCACAATAGGTCGGTGGTAGCCTGCTCAACAAGCTCGCGGCTCTCAATAAGGAATTGATCGAGGAATTCGTTCATGGAGATAGACCGCAAAACATGGTGGCGCACGCCACCAAGAGTCCCGGCTCCACCGGCTTGATGAGGTAGAAATTGGCGCCGGCGGTGCGCGCCGCCGCAAAATCTTGAGGGTCAGCCTCCGTGCTGACGACGACGCACGGTATCGAGCCCAGGGCCGGTTCGTGGTCGCGCAGAATCTTGAGGAAGCTCAATCCATCCATCCGGGGCATGTTGATGTCGGCAATGACGAGATCGGCCGGATGGAGGAGAAGTTTTTCGAGTCCCTCCAGGCCGTTCAGAGCCTCGTCGACTTCGAAGCCCGCGTTTTCGAGCGCCTCGCGATAATACAAGCGAACCAAGTTGGCATCGTCGATGACAAGAATCCGGGCCCTTCGATCTTTGGACATTAAGCCCTCCGCCACGGCCGTTGGTAGACGATCGCGTCCGAATAGCGGCACACCTCGAAAAGCGGGGATATCCGGCTCATCGATTCGGTATGCCCCAGGCAGATGAAGCCGCCCGGCATCAGGCATTCAAAAAGAGCCTCCGCGGCAACGCGTCTGGATGCGTCATCAAAATAGATCAGGACGTTCCTGCAGAAAATCACGTCGAACTCGCCCTGATTCGCCATGTCTGTTGCACTGACGAGATTTGCTGGCAGAAAATGGACGGACTCACGCAGATCATCAAGGATACGCCATTGTTCCCCCTCGTCCTTGCGAAAGTACTTTTCGATCAGATCGTCTGGAAGTCTCATCAATGCCCGCTTGCCGAAACTACCCTGCCGAGCCGATTCAAGCGCCACAGTGTCGATATCTGACCCGACGATCTCGATGTCATAGGCATCGACATCGGGCCAGTTCTCCAGCAGCCAAATCGCTAGGGAATAAGGCTCCTCGCCAGTCGAACACGGAACCGACCAGATGCGGATGTCCTTGCTGGGCGGCCGCCGCGCAAGCCGGTTCGGCAGGAGATCATTTGTCAAGCAACGGAACTGATAATCCTCTCGATAGAAATAGGTTTCATTTACAGTGAACGCATTGATAAGCTTTTCGATTTCATTATTTGAGTTACTTCGTAGAATCCTATAGTAATTTTCAAATGTGACGGCGCTAGTCGCGTTCATCCTGTCTGATAGTCTTCGAGTCACGTAGTATCTCTTAGCGTCACCAAAGATTAGACCAGAGCGCCGATAGAGAAATTCCGATAGCCGCCGGAACTCCTCTTCTGTCACCATATCGGCATTTGACGTATCGGTCACAGTTGCCTGCCAATCCGGTCGGCCGCTGCGTGGATGGCAAAGACGATGAAAGGGGAATGCAAGAAGCGTTCGCGACACCGTTGAAGAGCCGGGAGGGCCATTGGCGTGCCGACCTCGGCAAGAACGTCGAGGGCAGCTGCGCAGACATTGACATCGGTTTCGACGTCAAGAAGAGCGGAAAGGACGGCCGTCGCGTCCTCGCCCCGTTGATCGCGCAAGAGGTCGCAGGCGAGCAGCCGCACGTCCGCCTCCCTGTCCCCGAGCAAGAAGTCGATATGCCGCCTTGTCTCCATCGGGACGGTGCGAAGGGCATCGAGCACGCCGGTGCGAATTTCAGCATGCTCCGAGCGTATGTAGGGAAGAAGCAGTTCGACGCTTCTGGCGCTGTCGATCTGGAGAAGGCTGGTCAAAATCGCCTCGCGCACGCGCGCATCGGTTTCCCCCGTGAGCGCCCTTGCCAGTGTTTCAATGCCTTCTTGCTTCGTAGCCAAAGCGCGCGCTGCAGCGTAACGCTCATCCGGATTGGCGCTGATAAGAGCCGCTTGGGGGTCGAAAATCACCCCTTTAGCTTCACAGTCGATTGATGAACTCTTGCGGATGAGCGGCATATCAGGGCACCATTCGTTGAAGTCCTGCGGCAAGTTCAGAGAGCGGAAGAACCCAATCGGCACCGCCAAGTTGAACGAGCGATCCAGGCATACCCCAAACGACGGCCGTCTCTTCCGCTTCGGCTATCGTCCTGCCGCCGTCACGACGAAGAGAGGCCATCGCCTCCGCCCCATCGGAGCCCATTCCTGTCATTAGAACTCCAATAATTTGCGAAGCGGCGAAATGTTCCATCGCACTGCGCACAAGGCGATCAACGCTGGGGTGCCAAGGGTATCCGACCTTAGAGGGCACGGCCATGGCGCTGGCTTGCCTGGCGCGAACGGTCACGACTATGTCGGCATTACCCCTGCCGATATAGACGTTCCCCGGCCGCAGCGGGACAGGTTGCCAAACCTCGCAAACCGACAAGGGCGAGAGCGCATCCAGGCGTTTTGCCAGGGCGCTCGTGAACCCTGCTGGCATATGCTGGGCCACGATGATGGGCCAGGGAAAGTCGGGAGTCAGGGGCCGGAGCAACGCTTCCAGCGCGGGGGGCCCCCCTGTCGAGGTGCCAACGACAACAAGCCCCTCCCCCGTTGCCCTCTTGGGCACGACCTTGATCTCCAGCTCGCCATCCGGGCTGGTGCCGATTGTCGTCGGTCGGCGGGTGTGATGCCTGACCCGTTCTCGCAGTCGGAGGCTGAGGCGGGGCTTGGCGAGCGCTGCGGCCCGCACCGTCGCCACCAGCGTCGGCAGCCATTCGTCAATGTGCAGGGAGATCGCGCCATCGGGCTTGGCCACGAAATCGACGGCGCCAAGCCGCAGCGCCTCAAGCGTCGCCTGGGCGCTTTCCGCCGCCTGGGAGGATACCATCACCACCGGACAGGGCCGTTCGATCATGATCCGGTCGAGGCAGGCCAGGCCATCCATCTTTGGCATATTGATATCCAGTGTGACGACATCCGGCTTGAAGCGGGCGAGCTGTTCGAGGGCGGCGAAGCCGTCGCGCGCCAGTTCGACCTCGAAATCCTTCTCCTCGGCAAAAGCCCTACTAAGCAGCTTTCGAGCCAGCGCGGAATCGTCAACAATCAGCAGCCTTGTCAAGACGACACTGGTCCCTGCCCGCCGCTGAACCGATTAAGTCGGCTGCGCTCTGAATCGCTCAGGAGTTCGCCTGGATTAAGCAGGAAGATGATGCGGCCCTTGTCGTGAAGGTTCACGACCCCCTCGACATACCGCATCGCCTGTCCCGTCACATCCGGCGGCGGTTGGAGCTGCGTATCCGATATATGAAGGATCTCAGAGACACTAGTGACAACCAGAGCCGCGCGATGCTGCCTGCTCTGGATGATAACAAGGCGCCGCCCCGGTGACGGCATACTAGCCGCCATATCGAAGCGCCGGGCCTGGTCGATCACAGGCAAAACATTGCCACGGTGATTGATGACGCCGTCCAGGAATTTAGGCGCCTTGGGAATCCGTGAAATGTTGTCGGGAACTAGCGCGACTTCCTCTACGCAATCGACAGGAAGTGCGAACTCCTCGCTACCCAGCTTGAACGCCAGCATTGCCCTTTGCGTTTGCTCGGGTGGCCCGTCCCGGGCTTGCGGTTGGGATGCCTCCCTAGCCGACAGCTGCTGCATGATGCTCTCCCGGAACAGCTTATCCGAAGCCAAGATCGAAATCAGCCCGCCGCCCTCGCCACCCCGATAGATGGCCTTAACCCGGCTCTCGCCTCCCGCCCGGGCGGCCAGCATGGCCGGAAGCGGTTCCAACAGTGCCGGATCGGCGCTGACGATCGAATGGGCGCGATCGACGAGGAGACCCACCAAGGCCCCTTTAACACGCGTGACGATAACCTTTTCGTCCGGACCGGCTTCGTCGCGTGCTGACAGCCCGAGCAAGCCGCTCATCACCAACAGCGGCAGGATGCCGCCCCGATAGGGCATCAGGCCGAGTACGACGGCTTCCGTCTGCGGGACGACTGTCGCCAAAGCGGGAGCTGAGACGATCTCGCTGATCATATCGGCCTCCAGGGCATAAAGCTGCCCGTTGATGGCGAAGACGACATATTTAATCCAGGGCGCGCTTTGGATTGCGGGGGCGGCGGCAGAATGACCGGGGCGCTGGACAGTCGGGGCCGGCGTCAGCGCCGGGCGCTTCACGAAAGCACGAGCCAGCAAGACGCCTATATCCAGGATCCTGACAACCGCTTCATTTAGCCTGAACGCACCCGCCAAGTGTTCGCCGCCCTCGGCAGCAAGCATGGATCCATCCGTGTCTAGGACCTGGAGATCCACGCTGACAAAGGATTTTATGGCGTCGACAGCAACCGCCACGCGCTGGGAGCCATCGAGAACGATCGCCCGAGATAAGATACTCTCCTTGGTGGTTTCCCGGCCAAGCAGGCCATTCAGCGACGCAACCGATATTGCGGTGCCTCGCAGGTTGGCGATGCCGAGCAAGGATGGGGGCGCTCCAGGTATGCGGGCCACACTGGGCGTCGGAATGACTTCCAGCACCTCCTCGACCGGCAAGGCATAAAGGCGTTCACCCGCGTGAAACGTCAAAAAACGCCGTTTTTCCCCGCCACGGGTTATTGGTGCATCCACATTAGGCATTTTCAGCCTTCAACGCTTCGGCGAGCGAAGCGATTTCCTCGATCGCCGCGGCGAGGTCCTCGGCGCCCTGCGCCTGCTGCGCGGCGGCCGCCGCGGCCTGATTTGCGGCCAAGCTCGCCTCCTCGGCTGCCGTGGCGATCTGCGAGGCTCCGGACGCCGCCTGAGCCGTGGCATCGCGGATGACTGCGGCGCCCTCTTGGATACTCTTGTTCGACGCGCTCATTCCTCCGATCACGCCATCGAGGCTTTGCAGGGCCGCGGACGTGATGCGGTTGTTTTGCACCTCAGCCTCCGCGGCGGCGAGGATCTGTTCCAAATCCCGTCGCAACGTGTTGATTTGGTCGAGGATGCCGCGGACCGTGTCCTTAGCGTTGTCGATCCTTTCGGCGGCCTCCCTGGCGAGGCTGCGGATATCGTTCGAGACCAAAGCAAAGCCCCGCCCTGAATCGCCCGACCGAGCTGCCTCGACCGAGCCGCTCACCGCGAGCATCGTCGTCTGCACGCAGATGAGGGCGATAGCGTCGATGATCTTCTCAATGCGCCTGCTCATCGTTTCCAGGCGGCCGATGGTCGCGAGATTGTCTTGTGTCGCTTTTATGACCGCGATCACCCCCTCTATAAGGCTCCCGACGGAGGTACGGCTTTCGTCCAGCGAGGCCGCCATGGCCGTCACCCGCGTATCGGCATTCTGCGTATTGGCCTCGGCAATCCTCGCACCATTCTCGATTTGGGCGAGGGCGGTCGAGGTTTGCTGCGTGGCTGCCGCCTGCTGCTGCGCGCCGCGGTTAATCTGGTCGACTGCCGCCATGATCTGGCCGGCCGTGCCGCTCATTTCCTGGATCGCCGCCGACAATTCCTCGGCCGTTGACGCTATCTTCTCGACCTCGACGGTATCACTCTGGCGTCCCCGAAGGGTTTCGGCCGTCGCCGACAAAGCATCGGCGGCGATTTTGCCCTGTTCCAAGGATTGGCCCTGCTGTCGGATGGCGATCTGAGCCTCGTTCGCCGCGGCAGATTGTTCCTCGGCCGCGCTAGCCACCTGTTCGACGCCGCGCTGTCCCTCCAAGATAGCGCGCTCGGCTTCAAGCGCCGCAGCCAGGGTGGCATCGCTGCCCTGGGAAAGCTGCTGCATATCCAGGCGCATCAGGTCGAGGGCATCACCGACTACTTTCCCGGCGTCGGCCTCCCGGCTGGCAGCCTCTGATGCGGTTCGAACCGCTTCGGCGGCGGCACGCACCTCCGATTGAATGGAGTCGGCAAGTTCCTGTACATCACGTGCACTTGTTTCCGACGTCTCCGCGAGGGTCCTGACCTCATCGGCAACCACGGCAAATCCGCGGCCGTGATCACCAGCGCGCGCGGCTTCGATCGCCGCATTCAGAGCCAGCAGATTAGTCCGATCGGAAATGCGGCCGACTGTTTGCGTGATTTCCCGCACATCTCCGGCACGGCGCTCTAGTTCGGCGATGAGGTCGACGGAAGCCAATTGCCGGGCGGCGTTGCGCTCGATGGCTCGCACCGATGCCATGATCTGGCCCGACGTCTCGCTTAGAACGCGCTGCAGCGAGCCGGCGAAATTGCGGAAGGTCTCAGCCTGGGTCTTAGCTGTTGCAAAATGGCTAACCACTGCCTTCAGCGAAGCAAGCTGCTGCTGGGATGCGCCCGCAGCCTCTTCTGCCCCAGCGGCAATCTGCTCCATGGATTGGCGGAGTTCATCAGCAGCCGATGAAGCGCCCGTTAGCCCAGTCGCCAATTCTTCCGTCGCCGCGGCCAAGCGCTCCGATATTCTCTCATGACCCTTGGGGGTTATAGGTTGCAGGGCGCGGGCAGCCCGGGTTCTCGCTTGTTTCGTCTCTGGTGCGCTGGCGCCAGAACCGATCTTTGATGTTTTGATCAAGGCCATGGGATACTCGACATTGCGGCGAATTGTATTGCGCCTGGCGCGATGGCCTGACTGTAACTGCTCCACTCTTGCCTGACCACAGGTCAATCCGCCGTGAAACAGGTGGCATTGCTCACAAGGAACGCGATAATAAAGCCCACCTTCTACCCGGCAAGAGTGCCAGGGCCAAAAACATGTTCCGTTCAGATGAAGCAAAGTTCACGCGGGCTGAAAGCAAAAGTTGCAAAAATCAATTTCCGGTCGAAGCTATCACGCGGCCGGAAAATCAGCCTATGCTCTTCAAATGCCACCGAACGTCTGTAGGGATGAGCCGTTTTCTGCTGGATTAAGCCCCCGTAAGCACCCTAAAAACCAGGCGCTTCCTAAATTCGAGGTCGACGAGGTGGCTGGGACGGGACAAGTCAAATACGAGGCACCGGCGTCGACAGCCACATTGTCATTGCCCTCGCACGCAATCGCGGCACCACGGATGAATGTCTGGACGGACTATGATGTTGAGCCGGCCTTAGTTTCGAAATCTGACAGACCGAACGGGACCGCTTCAGGTTATCGTAGTTGGGCAGCGAGACATTAACGTGATGGGGCTGGCTTGCCCCAGCCAGCCAGGAAGTTTTGCAATTCATAAAGGATAATTGGCAAGCGAGCGGAACAGACCTAGCTAGAACCCGTTAGCGAACCATGATGATAAACAGGCCAGACCCACGCCGTGTCGTTCTTGTTGTCGAGGATGAGCCTCTTGTACGCATGGTGGTGGCAGATGCGCTTTGCGAAAAGGGTCTGCAAGTAATCGAGGCAGCGCACGCACAGGCGGCCCTCGCTCTAATGGAGGGCCATCCGCGAGTGGATGTTTTGTTCACGGATGTCAATATGCCCGGAGACCTGGATGGACTCGATTTGGCACGCGAAGTTCATAGCCGCTGGCCGGACGTATCATTGATGATTACTTCAGGCCGTCAGAGAGTAATGACGAACGAAATGCCTGATGGCGGTGAGTTTGTGTCCAAGCCCTACGGATTGGAGGAAGTTGCGAAACGTATAGTTGAGTTAGCCCGTCAATATTGAAGATTTGAAGTTGCCTCGT
>Ga0206877_10272_pt1 | contig 13620 bp, 8 predicted proteins | sample Alteio_BWOrgCont_7_FD_152623 | JGI IMG/M metagenome (GOLD analysis project Ga0206877, IMG submission 152623) | Enriched cells from forest soil in Barre Woods Harvard Forest LTER site, Petersham, Massachusetts, United States -... | ecosystem: Environmental > Terrestrial > Soil > Temperate forest > O...
GATCCATGTGCGACTTTACCGCGGGCTTGGTGTGGTTGCCCTGGTGACTGGGCAGCATATAGGCAGCAGCTCCGCGCAGACTGCACCGGTTTCGTTTGTGACCGTGGTCTTTGGGCCAAGATTTACGGTTGACTTATCCCGGACAAGATTTTCGGTCTTCGGTCAAGGGTTAGTCGGAGAGGCAGATGGCTTTCAAAGCTTGTTTGCGGTGGGATCAGGCCAGGTAGCGAATCCAGGCAATGGGACAACCTCGAGTGCGAGCGCATTGGCGCTTGAAGCTGGAGGAGGGCTGGAGTTCAAGCTCAAGCGTCACATCTCCCTAAGGCTTGCGCAGGTCGAGTATGTACGGACCCAATTTCCAAACGGCGGGACGAACACGCAAAACAATCTACGTGTGTCGGTGGGTATGAGCTTCAAGCGTTGAAGAAAGCTAACGCAGCAATACTGCGAATGTCAGCCACTAAGCTGTGTTGGACTCGCTCATGGATAAGTATCCAACCTCGCTACAACCATTCAATGATATTGGTCGGAACCAGAAAGGCTGGAGCGTTCTATTGCGGCTTGCCCGATCAGTTTTGCAACCGCATTTCGCCATTCAACCGCAAACAACGCACTTTTCGTCAGCGTTGCCGGCAAATGGTCAACACTTTGAAATGTAATGGCGGAGAGTGAGGGATTCGAACCCCCGATAGCCTTTCGACCATGTCTGATTTCAAGTCAGATGCATTCAACCGGACTCTGCCAACTCTCCCGCTTTCTAAGTTTACTTGAATATCCTGCCTGTCATTAAGAGGAAGGATCATCGCAGAGCAATCAACAATCGCAAAAGCAAATCGGCCCGGCTCCTCATTTCGAGAAAGCCGGGCAGATTGCATCAGGGGAGTAGCAGTTGCAGTAAAGAAGAAAACCGTGAATGGTAAGAAAAAGTTAGTAGGGGAAGGTTGAGCTCGCACCCCAGAGAGCGGTTGCTCCCCATAGTGCGGTCTGTCCATTGTCTGAACCCGCGCCCCACAGAGCAGTCTGCCCGCTCGTGCTGCCTGCACCCCAAAGCGCAGTTGCTGCAGCAGGAGTGCCCGCGCCCCACAGAGCAGTTGCGCCCCACAGTGCGGTAAAGCCGTTGGGATCATTCGCGCCCCACAGGGCAGTTGCGCCCCACAGTGCTGTCTGTCCGCCAACAAATGCATTCTGTCCGTAGATATTCGATGCGCCCCACAGAGCAGTCGCGCCCCACAGCGCCGTTTGGTCGGGGACCAGCACAGTGCTGTTGGTTGCAGGATTGTAATTAGCCACCGGCGACATTGCTGTTCCGGCAGGAACAACCGTGCCGGCCTGAACGTCCGTCAGTGCTGCATTGATGTCCAGGTATCCGGCGCCAACTGTGAACGCATCGTAGTTCGCGTTATAAGTGATGCCGCTGCTCGGATCCGTCACGCTGCTGGTCTGCGGAAAGTAGCTGCGGTCAGCATTGCGCATCAGGTAAGCCTTCACCTGGTCAGGCGTCAGACCCGGCTCGGCTTCCAGCAACAGGGCAACTGCGCCGCTGGTCACGCCGGCAGCCATGCTCGTTCCGCTCAGGGGGAAGTAGTATGGCGAATTCTTGTTCGCATTGCCATTCGACTGATAGAAGCCAAGCAGCGTCTCGAACGTTGGATTGTTCTGCTGAAGTGGATCGTTAGGGAAGTAGAGGCTCGTCACCAGGTTGCCTGGAGCCACAACATCCGGCTTCGTGACCTGGTCGATGAACGTAGGTCCCTTGGAGCTATAAGTAGCGATGATGTCATCGCCCAGTCCTGGGGTCTGTTCCGTGTTCATCGCGCCCACGGTAATCACATAGGGATCGTTACCCGGAGCTTCGATCGTTCCATAGCCTTCGGCATTCTCGTTTAGATCGCGGCCTGCATTGCCTGCAGCCACCACTACAACGATGCCGGCCTTCCATGCCTGTTCTACTGCCTGGCACAGCGGATCGAGCTGGTAGCTCTCCCAGATCGGCCGCCCAAGCGAGAGATTAATCACGCCGATGTTAAGTTTGTCCTTGAGCGTAATCGCGCGCTCGATAGCGGCAATCACCTGTGAATCCGTGCCGCTGCCGTTCTGGTCCAGAACGCGGAAATTTACCAGCCGAGCGCCAGGCGCTGAACCGTAGAAAGTGCGGAAATCACCTTTGTTGTTGGAATCCTGCCCGTTGCCCGCAATCAGTCCGGCAACGTGTGTTCCATGCCCATACTGGTCCAGGTAATTGCCCGGCAGCACAACATTCACGCTCACCCCGCCGACACTCAACGTCTTCGGAACAAAATTCTGGTTATAGATGATGCGGCTGTTGTTGCCATTCACAGACATCAGGTCGTCGACCGGCGTAATGCCGCTGTCGATTACTGCAACCACTACGCCGTTGCCGTAATAGCCCTGCGCCCACACCTGTGGGGCATTAATCGGCTCCACTGTATAGTTGGCCCCGGTCAGCACCACACCAGGCTGCACCGTTACTGACTGGCTCGAGCCAACGCTGCGGTCGAGCGAGACATACTTCACATTCGATTCGTTCGCAAGGTTCTGAAGGTCAGTCGGATTCAGTGTAGCGGCGTGCGCATGAATGAAATGCAGCATATGGCGCAGTTTGCCATGGTGTATCACCGTCAGCAGGTTTTCTTCCGCCGTACCAGGGTCATTGTTGTACTGAACAATGACGGGAACTGGTCCATTTGCAGATGCGGCGATTGCATCCGCCGAAATCTTATTGTTCTGGGCTGAAACAGCCAGCGGCGCCAGCACTGCCAGAACAAAGCTAAAACGAAAGAGACGAATCAAGCGCTTCATAAAACCCTCGGGTAAAGCGTCACGTCTTGCAGGCGTCATAATGTGCAGTCTTGCTTGTATCCTTCAGTTTTCAGGGAGTGTTATCGCTCCCTTTCGGATACATAAAGCCATGCCACACGTACAGCTCACACAGACAGAACTACATCCACGGCAATCCTAGGCAATAGGTACCCGCACCGGCATCCCACGTAAGCACTACCTCAGCTATCCAATGGGTGAGTATTTCCACGGGTTCCGCACATCTTCCGCGCAGTAAATACGCACAAAAATAGGGAAGGCTAAAGCCTTCCCTATGTGTGACTTGTAAATATTTGGAGCACCGGGAGGGGATCGAACCCTCGAATACTGGTTTTGCAGACCAGCGCGTTAGCCACTTCGCCACCGGTGCCCTTGGGTTATCTGAGCTCCAGGACCATCTCCAAAGCCGCACTGTGCGTCTTCTGGACCCTGGACCCTAACCCCTCGCTATTTCGGCTGCGGCGTCGTCCGCAGATACGGCTTCACCGTCTTGTAGCCCGGGAAGATCTTGTCCGCATCTTCGTTCGAAACCGCGCCGGTGATGATCACATCCTCGCCCTGTTTCCAGTTCGCAGGTGTGGCCACCTTATGCTTCGCTGTCAGTTGCATCGAGTCCAGCACGCGGACGATCTCGTCGAAGTTGCGACCGGTCGTCATCGGATATGCCAGCATCAGCTTGATCTTCTTGTCCGGTCCAATCACGTAGACCATGCGCACCGTAGCGTTGTCTGCCGGTGTGCGGCCTTCGCAGCTATCTCCGGCTTCCGCAGGCAGCATGTCATAGAGCTTCGCCACCTTCAGATCGGTGTCGCCGATGACAGGGAAGTTCACCTTCGACCCAGTCACCTCCTCAATATCCTTCGCCCACTTGGCGTGGTTCTCTACCGGATCGATAGAGAGGCCAATCACTTTGGCGCCGCGCGCCGCAAACTGTTTCTCCAGCGAGCCCACCGCGCCCAGCTCTGTCGTGCACACCGGGGTAAAGTCCTTGGGGTGCGAGAACAGCACAGCCCAGTTGTCGCCTATCCACTCATGGAAGTGGATCGGACCTTGCGTCGTTTCTGTGGTAAAGTCAGGGGCTACATCATTAATACGTAGAGACATCGGATTTGCCTTTCCTTTCAATTCGTTGGCAGTTGAATTCTGTCCTAAACAGAAGACCCACCCGGTTATACCTTGGGTGGGCCTTGATGGTCTGTTCTTTTGACGCCAGCGTCTAAGACTCGATCATCCGCTCACCTGCAAGAGGGCCGCAGCAACAGCAGCAGCATCCACAGCAAAGCATCGTCGAGTTGGTCTGGTTCAGCGTCATGAATCTTATAGACCGCCACCGGCATCGGCCGGCATGGAAGCAGTTTGCCCCACTGCGGTATATCCAAGCCTACGAGCATGATGATTGGGTGTCAAACTTCAAGATATGGGTGCCCGGTTCATACACGTATGTTGCGGGTGAGCGGAGTCGCTCCCGCCCATTCTTGAGGCCTGCCAAAAATCTAGGGTCAGGACTCCAGCCAGTCATATTGTGCCCGCAAAACAAAAAACGGCTTTAGTTCCACGGCCAACATCTAACATCGACACTATGCCTCGCACCTTTCCTTACTCCGTCCTTGACGTCTTCGCCGAGCGCCCACTCGAAGGCAATCCCCTCGCCGTCTTTCACGATGCCCGCGGCCTCTCCGAAGCTGAAATGCAGGCCCTCGCCCGCGAAACCAATCTCGCTGAAACCACCTTCATTCTGCCTGCCGGCAATCCCGCTACGGAGCTCACTACTGGTGTTCGTGTTCGCATTTTCACCACTGCGGAAGAGCTGCCCTTTGCAGGACATCCCACGCTCGGCACAGCCAGTTGGCTCTACCTCAATCACCCCACGCTGCGCGGCGCGGAAAGCATCACGCTCCAGCTCAACGTCGGCCCCATCACAGTTCGATTCACCCCGCCGGCCGCCGGCGATCTTGGAGTCCGTGGAATCATGGGCCAGAACAAGCCAGTCTTCGGCGTCGAGCATGACCGCGCATCCGTTGCCGCCGCAATTGGTCTGCGTATTGAGGATCTCTCTCCCGATCACGCGCCGCAGACCGTCTCCACTGGCATGCCGTTCTGCATTGTGCCGTTGCGCTCGCTTGAAGTCGCACGCCGACTGCAGATGTCGCAACGCGATGCGCAGGCCTGGCTCAGCGCCAGCGACGCAAAATTCTTCTACTGCATAGCTCCTGCTGCACAACAGGGAATACCCGCAGGCCCGCACTGGCATGCTCGCATGCAGTTCTACGGTGGCGAAGATCCCGCCACCGGTTCAGCCGCCGGTTGCTGCATCTCTTGGCTGGTCAAAAGCGGTCTCGCAGGTTCAGGTGAGCTCGCTGTCATCGAGCAGGGAATTGAAATCCTTCGTCCCAGTCGAATCGAAGCTCGCGCATCGAAGAATGAAAATGGAATTGACAACGTAAAAGTTGGTGGGCGCACCATTCAAGTGGCAGACGGATCGTTTTTCCTGCCCTGATTTCATCACTTATTCACAGCCCAGTAACAAACAAACGCCAACAGGCACAAGGGTTCTGATGAAGCGGTGGATGCGCTAGTCCAAAACGTATGCGTTTTCGCTGAAATTTCGCTGTTGTCACAGAGTGTTCCCCCCTATATGTTCAGCAAATCGTCAAACGCAGTTGTTCTGCCGAGACGCAAATTTTTCGCCAGTTTTACATGCAATTTTTGTAGGAATGGCGGAGAAGTCTCACCTGTGTTCCGCGCCATAAGACTGCCTGTCATGCAGGCCGCCCGCAACGATCGCAGGGGAATCTTCACCGCTCTTCCAACCCGTGTTTGGGCCCGCTGAAAACCAGCGCGTAATCCCATGAGGGCACTGCTTCGGTGTGAAGCGGACAGGAAAGCCTCGCGCTTTCTTCCCCCGCTCAAGCTCCGCCGCATGTCTCGTCTCGCTATAGCCTGCGCCTCCGCGCCAGGCGCTCGAGCCGTTCTCTGGCATTTGCGCGATAGCTTTCGCTGCCTTTCACGGCCAACTCCAACGCCCAACCCGGGCTTTCACCCCGGCGTGGTCCCGATCGCTCCGCAACGGAGCGCCCGCCCTCGCTCGGCCCAATATTCCATTGCCTCGCGCTACAGCGGGCTCTGGCTGGCATCAACCCTGTTCGCAACCCCAGGGCCGGAAACCCGCCGGCTAGGAGAAAGAATCAACGATGCGCCCTCGTAAGACGATCCTGTGTGTGGAAGACAATGAACAAGTACTTTCGGTGCGGAAATTTTTGCTGGAGACGCGTGGATACCGCGTGGTGGCTTTGAATTCAGGTGCAGACGCGTTGGACTACCTGCGTGAAGCAATGCCAGGCTCGGTGGACCTGCTTATGTCTGACCTCATCATGCCGCAGATGGATGGCAATGAGCTCGTTCGCCGCGCCAAGCAGATGCATCCCGGTCTGCCTTCGCTGCTCGTTTCGGGCACAGTCACCAGCTTCGAGCGCGCTGCCTCAGCCGACGCATTTCTTCCCAAAGGCGCTAGCACTCCTGCTGAAATCCTCGAGCGCGTCCGCATCCTGGTTGCCCGCAAACGCGGTCCCAAGAAACACGTGCAGCCTGCTGCTCCAGTCATGTCGCAACAACAGGTCGCTGTCGCCAGCTAACTTCCGCGAAATGAGTTACTAGATCGGGTGGCCCATCCTTTCGCCGTTTTTGGGCGAAAGGGTGGGGTTGCGATACTCATGCCTCCACAAGACCGTACCGTCTCTGCCACTGCTGCTTCAATCGCGCCCACACTCTCTCGATCTCTTCCTTTGAAATCCCGGTATCGCGCGACTCCACGAACTTCGTCGCCTCTTTTTTCGCCAACTCCAAAATCTCTCGATCGCGCGCCAGGTTGGCTACTCGAAACTCCGGCAATCCCGCCTGCCGTGTCCCAAAGAACTCACCCGGCCCGCGCTGCTCTAAATCAATCTCCGCCAGTTCAAATCCATTCTGCGTCTGCACCATTGCATCCAACCGCATCTCCGCCTCCGGGCTGATCTTGCTTCCCGTCAGCAACACGCAGAAACTCTTCGCCGCTCCGCGTCCCACGCGTCCGCGCAGCTGATGCATCTGCGCCAGCCCAAACCGCTCCGCGTGCTCAATCACCATTACGGTCGCATTCGGTACGTCCACGCCGACTTCGATCACTGTCGTCGCCACCAGCACATCGATCTCGCCGCGTTTGAACCGCGCCATCGCAACTTCTTTGTCATCCGCGGACATCCGCCCATGCAGCAGTCCTAGCTTTAACCCACTTAACTCGCTTGCACGCAGTTGCTCAAACATCTCTGTTGCTGACCGCAGTTTCTGTTTCTGAAACATCTGCTGCTGTTTGCTTTTTTTGTTGTCGTTCCGCAGCGCTGCGGAGGAATCTGCATTTTGTCCGGCATTGCTCGCATCTTCCTCACCTCTCGCAAAATCCAACTCCGGCTGATCGTCCCTCTCACCCTCAATCACCGGATACACAATGTATGCCTGTCTTCCCGCCGTCACCTGCTTGCGAACAAAATCCCAAACCTCAGCCGAGCGTTCTTCCGGCATGCGTCTCGTCACAATCGGTGTGCGCCCCGGCGGCAGCTCATCCAGCATGCTTACCTCAAGGTCGCCATAAACCGTCAGCGCCAGCGTCCGGGGAATCGGCGTCGCCGTCATCACCAGCACGTCAGGTTCGGTCGCTACGCCACTCGCACCCGGCTTCCGCATCAGCTTGAATCTCTGCTGCACACCGAATCGGTGCTGCTCATCCACAATCACCAGCCCCAGATTTTCGAAATCTACTTTCTCTTCGACCAGCGCATGCGTGCCAATCGCCAGGTCGATCTCGCCGCGAAAAATTCTGCCCCGCACCTCGCGCTTGCTCCGGTCATCCAGCGACCCCGTCAGTAGTGCCACGCGATACGGCTTTCCAGTTGTCGGCGATATCTGGTCCGACAGCAGCCGCCTCGCGTAAAGATAATGCTGCGTCGCGAGGATTTCCGTCGGTGCCATCATCGCTACCTGGTAGCCGTTCTCAATCGCCACTAGAGCCGCTTGCAGCGCAACAATCGTCTTGCCCGAACCCACATCGCCCTGCAGCAACCGTCGCATTGGCCGCGCCGCGCGCATGTCGCCCACGATCTCGCCCAGCACTCGCTTCTGTGCCGCCGTCGGTTTGAATGGCAGCATCTGCTTCAGCGCCTCGCGAACTTTTTCGCCTGTCGCGAATGCTGTGCCCTCACGCTCACGCAACCGGCGTCGCTTCAACTCCAACCCCAGCTCGAGATACCAGAACTCCTCAAAGATCAATCGCTGATGTGCCGGCGTCCGAGCACTCATCAGCTCCCTCATCAAAGTTCCTGCAGCAGGGAAGTGCAATGCCTCGAGTGCCGCCATCCGTCCCGGCAGTCCCAGTCTCTCGCGCAAGGCTTGCGGCAAAGTCTCTTCAGCAGTCGCGCCAATCTCTGCCAGTTCGCGAAACACCGTCCACATCACGCGGCGCAGCCAGCGTGAGGTTAGCTTCGCTCCCCACGGCGTCTTGCCGCCCAGCGACTCGTACACCGGCACAATGCGTCCCATCTCCAGCATCGTGAACTCGGCATCTTCACCTGTCGCCGTAGCGTCCGGCAGTATCTCGAATGTCGGTTGCACCATCTTGAACTTCGTCGCGCCCGGCACACCGCCCAGCGCATTGCCACTGCGCGAGCCTTCCAGCTTGCCGTAGAGCGCAATCATTTGTCCCGGTTTGAACCTGTCCTTCAAATACGTTCCGTGGAACCAGAGGCACTTCACCGTCTCCAGCACCGGCGGCGGCCTCAACAATCCACGCATCTCCCCATCGCCGCCGGGAGCCCTCACCCCCACCGTCATCTCAAAAATCGGCGCCTTCCGCGTCCGAAGCAGCACTGTCCCCCGCACTTCACCCACGATTGACGCCATGTCGCCAGCCCGATATTCCCCCAACGGCTTGGGATGCAGCCGGTCTTCATACCGAAACGGCAGGTGATACAGCAGGTCTTCGACAGTTTCCACGCCGCGCTCTGCCAGCCCCGCAGCCACGCGCTCCCCCACACGTTTGATGTATTTGACCGGCGTCGAGAGCTCTATCTGCACGGCCTTGAGAATACCAGCGGACACCAGAAGGAAGCCCACAACACAACTCCCGCCCCGTACCGTCTCGTTAGATAATGGATATTGGCGTGCTGCCGTCTCTATGGACTCCTTTTTCGTCCGCTTCAAAAATCCGCTGGTTCTCATCGCGATTATGGTCGTGCAGGTTGTTGCGCTCGCGCTGCAGGTGCCGCACACCTCCGGCGATCTTCCCGGTGCGCATGCTGATGGCCGCAAAGTTTCACTCCTGCGATATTGGACCGTCGCAATCGTCTCGCCCTTCGAACGCGCCACCCACGGCTCCGGCCTCGGTGTTCGTCATCTCTGGTCCAACTACATTGCGTTGCGCCACACACACGAAGAAAATCTTGAGCTGCAACAGGAAATCGTTCGCCTCCGTCAGGAGCAGGAATCTCTTGCTGAAGATGCGGCGCAGGGCCGGCGTCTGCAGGCGCTCCTAGGCTTTCAGCAGCAGTACATCTCAGCCACTGTCGCTGCGCAGGTCATCGGCACAAGCGGAACCGACCGCTCCAGCATGATCTCCATCGACAAGGGATATAAGGATGGCCTCAAATCCGATCAGGCCGTGATGACCCCCGATGGTGTCGTCGGCAAAGTACGCGACGTATGGGCGCACACCGCGCAAGTGCTTCTGCTCAACGATGCAACTTCAGGTGCCGGCGTCGTGCTCAGCGCATCGCGCATCCGCGGCATTGTGCGCGGCACCGCCAACGGTCAACTGCAGATTGATAACCTCACCTCTGACTCGCGCATCAAGGTTGGCGATCAAGTTGTCACCTCTGGCGGAGATCAGGTCTTTCCGCGCGGCCTTCCCGTTGGCGCGATTACCTCTATCGCACCTGACACGCAGCATCAGCCCTACACTCTCATTGCGATTAAGCCTTACGCAAATCTCTCCCGCCTCGATGAAGTGCTGGTAGTCACCGGCATGAGCAACGTAATGCCGCTCGCCGCACAGAAGGACGCCGCACAGGCCGAAGCTGCTGAACAGGAATCCCAGCGTGCCGCTGATCTCCTCGCCGACAAACTGCCCAGCCTGCCACCATCCTCCACCGTCCCCAACAGTCCGGAAGCATCGCAGAATAACGTCGGTGGCGTCGCCGGAATTCCCAACTCCGGTCTGCCTCGTCCCAAGCCGCCACTGCACCCTGACAGATACACTCCCGGCGCAGCTCCACCTGCCAGCGATCTCCAACCCGGCGCCCCAAAACAACCACTAACCACTAACCACTAACCACTCTCTCAATGCCTGAACACAGTTACACATCCCGCCAGGAACTCGACCAGTACCGCTTTCACCCAGTGGTGACTGTGCTCGCACCTCTAGCCTGCATCCTGGTTCAGGTCGAAGCTCCGCGTCTCTGGCCGCCCCTCGCTCTGCTCGATCTGCCTCTGCTTGCCGTCATCTTCTTTGCACTTTCACGCCGCTCGCCCATCGCCGGCACGGTCACCGGCACTGTCATCGGTCTCTTTCAGGATGGCCTCACCAACCACCCCTTTGGCATCTTCGGCATCGCCAAGGGTTTCATCGGCTACTGTGCCGCCAGCATCGGCTTCGCCATCGACGCGGAAAACCCCATCAACCGCGCCTCCATGGTCTTCGCCTTCAGCCTTTTGCAGAGCGTCTTGCTCTATACCATCCAGCACTGGCTGCTTGGTGACCACAGCTTCCCCATGATGCCGCTCCGCCAGCTCATCGCCGCCGCTGCCAATACGGCAGTCGCTCTGCCGCTGTTCTATATGCTGGACCGCTTCCGCATCCGCGAATAGCCCTGGCCAGGGCCAAGTGCCCGCTCTGACTCAGCCCAGCGCATCGCTCTGGGTTAGGGCGCAAGCAACGATGCCTGGGCGAAGAGGATGCGACTCAAAATATTGGTTTACAAAAATCGGAACATCGGTACCCATAATCCCGTCCGCTCACACGTCTAAAATAGACACAAGGCCGCCGCAATGGAAAACAATAGCCTCAACCGCAACGAAAAAATTTCGCCCATCAAGCTTCATGCCTCGCAATACGTCGTGGCGCTGATATTGCTGGTACTGGGCTGCGGCTTGTGGCGTCTGCAGGTCTTGGGCTCAGACAACTATCGTGTGCTCGCCGATCAGAATCGTATCCGCAAGGAGCCCGTGCTCGCGCCGCGCGGTCGCATCTTCGATCGCGAAGGTCGCATACTCGTCGACAACTATCCCTCTGTCACTTGCTACCTGCTGCGCGATCAACAGAAAAATGGTCAGCAAAAAAATCTTGATGCAGACCTGCCTCTCATCGCCTCCGGTCTGCACATCACTCTCGACGAGATCCAGCTGGACATTCGCCATTCCAACGCTGCGGGCGTTGCAAAGTATGAGCCTGTTCTTCTCAAGCGCGACATCACGCCCGATGAGCAGGCCTTTATCGCTGCGCATCGGGATGAGTTGCCGGAATTACAAACCCGCGAAGAGCAACTCCGCCTTTATCCCAAGGATGGCTTCGCCGCGCACCTTATCGGCTACGTCGGTGAGATCAGCCCTAACGATCTGCAGCAATCGCGTTTTGCTGCGTATGAACCCGGCCAGGTCGTTGGCAAGTCTGGTGTCGAAGAAACCTACGACGCCATTCTGCGCGGCACGGACGGTTCCCGTGACGTCATCGTCAACTCCCACGGCAAGGAAGTCGGCGTGCTTGGCCAGGAACTAGCCACGCCCGGTCAGGATATTAAGCTCACCATTGACCTTGATATCCAGATGGCAGCCGAGCAGGCACTCGAAGGCAAAATCGGCGCCATCGTTGCCATGGACCCGCACACTGGTGAGATCCTCGCCATGGCCTCTCGCCCCACCTTCGACCCCAACCAGTTCCTGCATCTCTCTCACGCCTACTGGCAGACCATTCTTGATAATCCTGACCATCCGCTGATGAACAAGGCCATCCAGGCGCAGCTCGCTCCGGGATCTACATTCAAAGTCATCATGACGTACGCCGGTCTTGAGGAAGGTGTCGCGCAAAATATGCACGTCAACTGTGCAGGCGGCGCAACCTTCTACGGCCACTTCTTCGCCTGCGACAAGCACCACGGCTCGGTCGACATCCACAACGCTCTGCCGTATTCCTGCGACACCTTTTACTACACACTTGCAGATAAGCTCGGCATCGACACCATGGCGCGCTATGCCAACTCTGTCGGAATCGGCGTCAAGACCGGCATCGATCTCCCCGACGAGCAGGCCGGCGTCATGCCCTCGACGGAGTGGAAGCTCAAGACTCAACATGAGAAGTGGTATGCCGGCGAAACCATCTCTCCCGGCATCGGTCAGGGAGCGATTGAAGCCACTCCCATGCAACTCGCTCGCGCTATCAGCGGTATCGCGTCAGGCGGCGTTCTGCGTCGGCCTCACGTTGTGCTCCCCGATCAGCTCAAGCCTGACTTCGTCGACGCCGTTCATACTGAGTTCCCCGGCTCCGGTGACAAGAGCGTCTCACTCTCCGCTGAAAACTGGCAGATCATCACCGACGACATGGCCAACGTCACCGGCCCCGGCGGCACCGCAGCCGAAGCACATCTCGAAGGCGTCGACTTTGCCGGCAAGACCGGCACCGCGCAGGTCATGAGCCACGACGCACTCAGTAAAACCGGCAAGGGTCACAACACCATCCCTAACGCCTGGTTTGTCGGCATCGCGCCCCGCCGCAATCCAGATATAGTAGTCGCCGTTCTTTGGGAGCACGGCAACTGGGGCAATAACTCTGCCAAGCTCGCGGCGCAGGTCATCAATGCTTACGTCACCAAGCAGCGCAGCCGGGCCGGCAATCTGGTCAAGGTCGCAGAATCGCCCAGGCCTGCCCAGCAACCTCCGCCGAATTCACCGACAGCCATGTCGCAACCTGCTGACGACCGTGCCGCACGTGCCAACGGCGGTCGCTAAAGTTGTTTTGAAGGGGCAGAGCTTCAGCCCCGCTGTAAAGACTCCAAAAGCAAAACAGGGGCATTAGCCCTGAGGTACGCTGCTAACAGCATGATCCGTTCCCGATTCCGTGATTTCGATTGGGGCTTACTCGGCCTTGTACTCCTGATGTCGGTCATCAGTGTGTTCGAAATCCGCTCTGCCACTGCCATGACCAAGTTTCACGGCTTCCAGCAGAAGCAGATCCTCTTCATTTTCGTTGGCGTCGCGCTGATGTTTGCGATCTCGTTGATCGACTACCATCGCCTCCTCGAAATTTCCAACTGGGCTTATGGAATCGGCGTCGTCTCGCTCGTCGCCGTTCTCGTCCCACACATCGGTCAGAAAGTTCTTGGCGCGCGCCGCTGGATTAACTTCGGCGGCGGCATCCACTTCCAGCCCTCAGAGTGGGTCAAGTTCATCCTCATCCTCATCATGGCGCGTTTCCTTTGGGGCAAAGCTGGCGATGGCAGATCGCTCAGTTGGGCAGATGTCGGCAAAGCCTGCGCTCTGGTCATCATTCCGGTCGCTCTTGTTCTCAAGCAGCCTGACCTCGGCACCGCTCTCACCTATCTACCTATCCTTATTGCCGGTCTGTTTCTCGGCGGCATGCGTCTTCGCCAGGCAGGCATCATTCTGCTTGGCCTTCTCATGATTGCGGGCATCGGCTTTGCCGCCGGCAAGCGACTCAAGCCCTATCAGCAGAAACGTATCGACGCCTTCCTCAACCCCGATTCCGAC
>Ga0206877_10273_pt1 | contig 13561 bp, 15 predicted proteins | sample Alteio_BWOrgCont_7_FD_152623 | JGI IMG/M metagenome (GOLD analysis project Ga0206877, IMG submission 152623) | Enriched cells from forest soil in Barre Woods Harvard Forest LTER site, Petersham, Massachusetts, United States -... | ecosystem: Environmental > Terrestrial > Soil > Temperate forest >...
CTGGACCGGGCGCTGCCTTTGCGGCGCGATGCAATATGAATCTCGGGGCGATCCACTCGCGCAACTCATCTGTCATTGCAGGGATTGTCAGCGCGCTTCCGGCTCGGCCGGGTTGCCTGTAATTGTAGTGAGAACCACAGATTTTGCATTCAAAGGCGAAATCAGGTCTTATACGAAGACCGGTGGCAGCGGCATGCCAACAACGCGTAATTTCTGCCCTCATTGTGGCAGCTTGCTATTTGGAACACCGCATCACGCACCGGAAATCGTCACCATTTATGCCGGAACACTCGATGATCCGTCGCGGTTCAACGCCGAATTCGCCCAATTCATGTCTGAACGCCATCAGTTGGACGTCCATCAACCGGAGATTCCCCAACATTTGAGAAGAGCGCCCTGATCAACAAAATCAAAGATGCCGGCTTTCTGAAGGGGGATTGCTCCAATCGTCCTGCAGGCCATTCACGTAGGTCACCGGCGCATTTAGCGCTTCATTGATGTCAAGTTCCTCGATGCACATGATGTTGACGTTGATATACGGGTACCCTGTTGCGTTTGGTGTATCAACGCGATCAAACACGTGGACACCGCACCGTTTGCAAAACGGGTGGCGAGCTACCGGATTTTTACCCTGGTACTCCGTAAGTGCAGTTTCGTCGGAAAGGAGACGAAACTCCTCTCGACGAACCTTGACATGCCAGAATCGTAACCTGCTACAGAAACTGCAATTGCATTTCAACGTACCATTGCTTAAATCAACCCGGGCTTCAAACCGCACTAGCTGGCAATGGCAACCTCCAAGGTATGTACGCAGCATCAGGCTCCTCCATGTTGATGGATAACCACATCGTCAACGCATTGCCACTGGATCGCGGCGTCCCCGCGTAGCGACTGGACACGATTGTCGACGATCCGCGGCTCGCCGTCGACCGAACGAACGTGGATCAGCGAGAATGCCTGGAGTTGATGCCAGAGGAGAGTTCACCTCCGCGAGAACAGTTTGGAGCGCCGACTCGCGTGCGTGCCTGCGCGGAAATGTTTGCGCAGCCATCCGCCAGACAGCTGCGCTCGTACCCGTGTCGGACGCGGCCTTTTACTCCGTTAATCCACGTGTACATCAATGCGGCGCGGACGCGCTTCTTCTCGACGCGGGATGCTGAGTTTCAGCACGCCGCCCTGCAGATTGGCGTCGACCTTGGATGTATCGAAGTCCTCACTCAAGGTGAAAGCCCGCGCGAAATGCGGCGCACGAATCTCTGCATGGTGCAGCCGCAGGTCGCCTGGCGTGGGCACCACCGCCTCCGCTTCGATGTACAGCCGCCCATCGTGAACCTTCACGTCAAGCTTGTCGCGCGATACGCCCGGCAGGTCAGCCCACAGGGTGATGCCGTGGCTGTCCTCGATGATGTCGACGGCCGGCGTAAGCGTTAAACGGCGAGCGCTGTCCTGGTTACTACGAGCCACACCGCTGGTATCTCGCTGTGCGATTTGAGTCGTGTCGTTCATGGCTTCCTCCTCGCTTACTGGATGGTGATGGCGCGCGGCTTCGAGGCCTCGCGTTTGCCGATCCGGATGGTCAGGCAACCGTTCGAATAGCCAGCTTCGACCTTGTCCGGATCAGCGTTCTGCGGCAGCTCGATCACGCGCCGGAACGTGCCGAAAAAGCGCTCCTTGGCGTAGGCGCGGGTTTCGCTCCCCGCCGCCAACTCGGGCGCTTTACGCTCACCGGCAATGGTCAAAGTGCCCTTGTCGACGGTCACTTCGAACGTGCCTGGGTCGATGCCTGGTGCGAATGCAACGATGTTGATGGACTCGTCGGTAGTGCCAATATTGAGAGGCGGGAATGCGTCCGTGCGGCTCGAGCGGATGCTCGATGGAAGGTTGCCGAACAGCGCAGACATCTGCCGTTGCAGACGATCGAGTTCCCCAAACAGGTCGTTGCTAAAGTAGAAGTCACTCATGATTCAATCTCCCGTGATGCGAAATGATCAAAGGCGTCCACCTGCTGCCGCGCCCCGACGAAGCGCACGCGGTCGCACTTCCTGGAGACGCTGTATGGGCGGCGCGCAGCGGCCTTTGCGACCCAAAAATAGGCGCTTGCCCGAGACTTTCAATATCAGCAGATCGAATATTGAATTCACCTCAATATATTCCGCCGGATATATTGAAACACCCAGCGGGAGCCCTTATTTGCACCGCGCGGATTGTTCTGGAAGGAGGCAATATGGAGTTCGATACTGACTGGGTGACGCTTGGCAAACACCGTGTCCGACTGCATGCGACCCGCGGCTTTCCGGCCGAACGGCTGCGCATCGTGGCCGAGGTCGCGCGGTTGGCCGTTGAAAGCAATATGAGCGCGCGGGCGCGCCTCGTGGAAGTGGTGTTTCGCGATCAGGACGGCGTGTATGACATCTCCATTGGCACGACCATCGCCGAAGACCGCACGTGCGCGGCGTCGATCGAAGCTGCCCTTGCCACGATCTGCGGCCTCACCCCCGAACAGGTAGTGTTGACGGTAAAGGCCGTCTCTCAGGATGAGGTGGACTTGAGCTTCGGCACTTACGAGCGGTTGCTGGCGCAGAAGATCGGCGCCACCGCCCCGATCCAGTAGCAACACGGCTGGCACCGCTAGCGATCCATCTAACCGGCGGGATTACCCCGGTGAGCATTCTTCGGGAGGCGAGGAACCGCCGACCACGTCTCCCGGCCACACGCGGGAATTAAGCACTGGCGGTTGCACGATGGCGAGTCAAGGCGGTGGCAATTTCGGATCGAGTTTGCATCGTCTGAGTGGTAGCGGCTGAGCGGATACCAGTCGTGTCACAAGGCGTGACTTTTGATTGACCTGTACATCGAGGCAGGCGCAGCCGTACCCGTGCTCTCCAGCGTTGGTCACGACCCATCCTTTCGTCGTCATGTCCGGCATGTTGTCGATCCCAGGGGCCTGATAGCCACCTTGTTCCGAAATTGTCCATTCGCCACTTCGGTCCACTAACGAAAAGTTGGCGGGAGTTGGATTTTCGAGCCAGCCACAGCGCTTCTCAACGGCACCTTGCGCGTCGGCGACGGAGGTTGCCAACGCCATTCCTAATCCGAGCAACACCACAAACGGATTTGTCATCAGGGTTTTCTCCTCACTCATTGGCAACTGTCGACAATCTGAACGTCACTGTCGAACGTCGGTTCATGCCGCGCTCTGCACGACACAGTCGTGCTCAGTGCGACGCGTAGGACGACATTCAGAAATTCCGGCATTGATGCTCGACAAAACAGACAGTCAGCAATTATGACTCAAGCCGTCATGGGAATTACGTCGAACAGCCTGAATGCGCGTAGCTGTGTTCCAGCGTGACGTAGAGTCAATCCCCAAACTCCGTCTCTGTCGGTGTACTCGAAAGTAACCTTGGCTTGTGTGTCATCGAGGACAAAACATCGACCACTCTCAAAGACAGCGTTCGACTTCTGCTGCCCAGTCGCTTGCACCGATAACTGCTCGCCGCAAAGCGTCACTTCAAAATGCATCAGCGGGTGTCGATAGCGTCCAACATACTGCGAGAGTTCCGTTGAATCTGCCGAGATGTCCTTGCCATTTTCCGGCTGCCTTTCGTCTACCTTGCTGTAGACCGCGTCGTCTATCCTTCGTCCTGCGAACGATACGCCATGCTCGCGAAGAGTCACTACAGAAGCCTTTCCTTCTGCCTCGCGGCTGAACGCAATCTCAATGTCGCGAGTTCGCGAAAAAAATGCATCGGATTCCGAACAAACCAGTGTTAGCCGCTGAATACCAGTCAGGTTTGCACAGAGCATCCCGCTTTTATCCAGGGAGATTTCCATAAAGCACCGCTGGCCAAGTCGAAAAACACCCACATATTCGTCAAGTTTCGACGCATCCAGCGTGATTTCGTGAGGCGTCTGATATAGACCGAGACTTGCGTGCGCAAGACGTTCGGTGATCTTCAAAACTCCCGATGCCTGCAGATTGGCGAGAGCGATGACGGTAAGGTCGTCGTCGGGATGCAGGTCCAAAGCGCTCAGGAACCCATTTATGGCGCCGCCGTGCCTGACGAAGCGGCGCCCATCGGCGGACCCAACAAACCAGCCATAGCCATATCCCTGTCCATGATCTCGCAGCATGTGCTGTAGAGCAGCCGGTCCGATCACATCGCCTCTCATGAGGGCCTGCGACCAGCGATACAAGTCGTCCGCAGTGGAATACAGGCCACCGGCGGCATAGGGTAAAGACATGGCGATGAACCGCGCATGTCTCCACTTGCCGCCGATGCAGGTATAGCCGTCAGCTCGCCGCTCGACAATCTTCCAGGTATGGTCATAGCCGCTATCGGCCATGCCAAGGGGCTGGAAGAACTCGTTTTCCAGCAAGTCGGAGTAACGTTGGCCGCTGATGGCTTCCACCACGCTGCCAAGTAATATGTACCCGGTATTGCTGTAGCGAAACCGGTCGCCGGGTGGAAACTCCAGTGCCTGGCCACTGGTCAGCTCCATGATCGCCTTCGGGGTTCGCTCCTCGAGCGAAATCCGAGTTAAAAAGTCCGGCAGGTCGGTGTAGGAAGGGACACCCGATGAATGAGTCAGCAATTGATGAATCGTGACGTTATGCCAACTTTCTGGCGCGTCGGGTAGGTGTTGACCTAACCGGTCATGAACGCCCAGCTTGCCGCGCTCCGTGAGGCGGAGAATCGCAGCCGCCGTGAACTGTTTCGTAATTGAGCCGATGCGAAATCTTGTTTCTGGTGTGTTCGGGATAGCCCACTGCCGATTGGCGAAACCGAAACCCTGACGAAAGATTATTTCTCCCGCTTTGGCGACCAGAACTACACCGGAAAAAAGATCGTCGTGAACGAACGCCGATACGATTTCCTGTGCTGCTACAGCGTAGTTTTCCGCGCGAGGCGTGGCGCACATGATTCGGGTCCTTCAATGAGATTGGGCGAAGTCCTGGGCCACAGTCTACAACTGGTGGTGGTGACGCCTCACTTCGATAGCGAGGCCTCGTAGATCGTCAACGATCTGGCGGGATACGGCGAACGTCTCAATTCGGCCCGGAAACAGGAAGTCTGAAGGCAAGAGCCCCGCTGACTTGATCCAAACGTCCGCGCTTTCGCGGGTCTGCTCGGTGATCTCGAACTGCACCGGCCGCTCAGCCGCCGAAAACTCCTGCCTCGTCTAGCATCTCGACTAGCCATTCCGGATAGATAGTCTCGCCGGTGGTAGACAATTCCTCCCGGCTCCACCATCGGTGATCCGCCATCACCTCCCTCTCTTCCGCGGTCCAGCCGTCACGTGAAATGGCTTCTGTGTCCGTGCTAACGACGAAATATTGTTCGACCGCGAGCACGCGCTCGCCATCTGGCAACTGCAAGAGCACTTCGCGCCGCCCGACCGGCATGGATACGTGCGCCTCTCGAATGCCTGTTTCTTCACGGAGTTCTCGCATAGCAGCGTCCGCGAACGTCTCGCCATGCTCGACGCCACCACCCGGCGTTGCCCAGTAGACCTTGCCCGCTAGCACACCAGTTTTGTGAACGAACCGGAACAGCAGCACTCGCCGCTTTGGAGTGGTAATCAGTAGTCTGGCCGAAGGACGTTCGCGCATGGGATTCAATCGGAAGTAAATGTCAGTGAAAGAAAAATATGCATCGGGAATGCGACCCGCTTCGGTCCGCAATCTTTCTCAGAGCCGGACGCTCCGACCACATCAACCAGGGGCCGGAGAGCGATACGTTACAAAGTGCTCGTCCTTCGTCACGACAGAGAAGCCGAGCTTTTGATAGAAGCTCATCGCTGCTTCATTGCAGAGAAAGCATGACAAGGTCAATGGCTGGTCCGACTCGGCCACGCGCGACATCAGCGTTTGCATCACCTCCCGACCGATTCCCCGATTTCGGAATTCCGGCCGCAGAAGCAACAGCGATAAATGGACTGCCTCGACCTCATTCCTAAGTGCAAAATATCCGGCCGTCGCCGATCCTATGTTGATCAAAGTGCATTCAGAATCGGGGTAAGACTTTTCGAAGCGCTCCCGTTGAAAATTCTCATCCCAGCCGAATGTCTGATCGATGTATTCGTGCAGCGAGAGTTTGTAGAGTTCGAAGAGAGCTTGTCGATCAACCGTTCCTTCAAGCCTCGGAATCAACCGGATTGCATTGGCTTCGTAAGGCTTCCCTCCCCTCGGCGCTACTGCATAGGACATGAAATGCCGTTCGTCGGTTGAGCGCTCGACCTCAAATCCGTTTCTTTCGTAAAGTTGCCTGGCCCGGTTGACGCGAAGAACTCGCAACCGGATGGATTTTCCAACAGCGTTAGCACGCTCAATAAGACGTCCGAGCAGCAACGTGCCTATACCACGCCTTTGATAACCGGGAAGAATATAGAGCTTCTCCAGCATCAAAGCCTCTGGTTCATCGACCACTGCGATGCAACCGATCTCGTCTCCATCGCATTGAATAATCTGGTGAATCTCCGGCCGGAAATTATCAAGCGGTTCGGGTATCCAACCGCCCCAGGTACGTTCGGCATACTCCCTCATGCACGATTCCTGAACGGTACACAAGAAGCTCCAGTCGGACGCAGTGGCCGGGCGTAACGTGATATTCAGCATCTGGCTTTGTGGTTCGATGGATTGTCTGGACTGCAATTGTCGACGAACTGGAGCATGGGGTCCACCGGCCGAAATTGGCCACACCGCGTCCCACTTTTATTCAGACCGTGAACTTCTATTGCATTTCCAGCGGGAAAATTGTCGAAGAACGCGGGCAACCTGACCTGTTGGCACTCTTGCAGCAAATCGGTGCGGTGCCGGTCTGAGCGCAAGTTGGTCGCGCCTGCCGCATGCACTTTCTGTCGAGGCATCCCGCCGGCCCCCTGGCCGGATGCATCAAAGGCCAGGGTGACGAACCCTTGTCCGACGGCGCCCGTCTTTATTCTGGGGCGTGTGAAAGGGATGAAGACAACTCGCGGTGGGCATTCGCCTGAGCGAGCAAGGTGTTCGCCTTGGATTCAAAAGCTTCAACTGCATCTGCGCCGGCAGCGAAGCGAGCGGGCGGCTCTTCCTGTGCCGTCAATTCCACTAGAGCGGCGGCAAGTTTGGCCGGATCGCCGCCCTGCTTGCCGTTCATGCCTTTCCACGCAGTCACGGTCTTCTGAGTGCGGGATGCATAGTCATCAATGGAGAATTCAGCGTAGGTAGTTGAGTCTGCGCTGAGGAGATCTGTTCGGAAAAAACCCGGTTCTACCAGCATGGTGCGAATGCCAAAGGGAGCAATTTCCTGGGCAAGCGCCTCCATCCAACCTTCGACGCCAAACTTTGCAGCGGCATATGCACTGCAAAAGACGCCAGCAGTAATGCCAGCTGTCGATGAGATTGTGACTAACAGGCCAGAGCGCTGCCTGCGCATCACCGGCAATACGGCCCGGGCAACATTCATCGGACCGAACAGAAGCGTTTCGAGCTGGCTTCGCACCTGGACGGGGCTAAGCTCCTCGAAGAAACCCCCATAGAAGTTGCCGGCGTTGTTGACCAGCACGTCAATGCGGCCAAACCTCTGGACGATAGTTTCGACGGCGGCCTCGGCATCCGCGGGGCTGGTCACGTCCAGCTGGGCGACCAGAAGATTATCGTGATCGCCGATGGCGTTCCTGACCTTTTCAGGATTGCGCCCGGTCGCCACAACGTCGTGACCGGCCGCTAATGCTGCCTTGGCGATATCTACGCCCATGCCACGGCCGGCGCCGGTAATCAGCCACACTTTCTTGCTATTCATACGCGAGTCCTCTGTGTTCTTGATGCCCCAAAATTCAGGCATCGGATATGAATTAACCGGCTTCAGTGTCGCGCGATTGACACCGGGGAGGTTGCCGAAAGCACCGAACTTTTTGCCTAAACTGACGAAGCGTGCTTAAAGCCACGCGAATGGCCTTCTACCGGAGTAAAGTATTTCCACCGAGTCGGCGTTAGAGATTTCACATGAAACAGCGGGTTTCCGAGCCAATGAGTACGACTACTGCAAGCACGCACGGCCTCGCGCGAGCCATCGCCCGCTTTGCCCAGTCTGACGGTGACTACACCACAGCCATACCATCCCTTTCCGTTCACCGCCGGAAGGGGCCAACCGAGCCGTTGCACTGCATCTTTAGCCTCGGGCTCGGCGTCGTTGCCCAGGGCCATAAGCAGGCGTTGGTAGGAAAAGAGGTGGTGAACTACGGCCCCGGCCAGTCGATGCTGGCAAGCATCGACCTGCCTGTGATCTCGCACGTCACGCGCGCGAGTATTGAGGAACCGATGCTGGGCCTGATGCTGACACTAGACAGTCGTGACATCGTGAAGACAGCTGCGGAGATGCAGTTGCCGGCTCCGCCTCGAACGCCAGCTTTCACGGCCATCACGATCGAAACTCTTGACGATGCCCTGATCGGCGTCCTGATTCGGCTGATCGAATTGCTGGACCAACCGGCATTGGCTCCGCAATTGGCGCCGCTCTTTCAGCAGGAAATCATCGTGCGGCTTCTCGCTGGCCCCCACAGCCCGCAGTTACAGCACCTTGCGGCCAACGGATCGCCGAGCCAGCAAATCGCCAGGGCCGTGAGATGGCTCAAGCAGAATTTCTCGAAGGGACTCCAGGTGGATGACCTGGCCGCGCACGCGCACATGAGTCCTTCGACCTTCCGTCAGCACTTCCGCAACATCACCGGAACAAGTCCTTTGCAATACCAGAAGCAGTTGCGCCTGCAGGAAGCGCGGCAGCTAATGCTCAACCTTGGCATTGACGCGGGCAGTGCCGCGATCCAGGTCGGCTACGAGAGCGCCTCGCAGTTCAGTCGCGAGTACAGCCGTCTGTTCGGCGCGCCTCCGCAGCAAGACGTGAGGCGCCTGCGGCTGTCGTGATACGCACGTTCGCTAGCTGCAGGAAGTGATTGTTGACGACCTATGTGACGGGTCGAACGGCCGTTCATGACCGACTACTGCGCGACACCGTGCAGACGGCGCCCCGAACTGAAGACGTCGTTTAGCGACAGGGCACGCCGCGCTCAGAGGAAGTTCCTGATCAGTATCGTCACCCACTGCCAGGCACCGCCGCAGCCGGCGGCCCGGCAGCGCGCATCGGGATCCGCCAGAAGGCGGCCATTGGCGTCGCTCACCGAACTTGAGTTGCGCAGGAAGTACGCCACGCTGTCTTGCAAGGGATCGAGCCCGTCCTCCGGGATATCTATCCACAGGCCGTTTTCGGTATTCAGGTGGGCCGACAACGAATCGAAATTGAAACTGCCGAGATAATAGCGATGGTCGTCGATGAGGACCAGCTTGGCGTGCATCATGCGGTTCTCGTCGTCGGAATATTCGCGCACCTCGATCCCGGCATTCACCAGGTCGGGCAGATCGTCGGCGTAGGCGCGCGCGACGGCGGGGAATTCCTGCGTCAGGCTCGCCAGCGAGGCGCTTACCAGGACCACATGGACACCTTCGCGCCGCTTGCGCTCAAGCGCCTCGCGCAGTTCCGGCACCAGGATCAGGTAGGGGTTGATGATCACGATCTCGTGCTGCGCCGTATCGAACGCTTGTAACATGTCCTGCAACGTCCCTGGCGAGCGTTTGTCGGGCCAGTCGTGGACATAGCGCAGGCGTTCGCAGGCGATCGGCGTCCAGGCGGGATCGAAATGCGCACCGGGAGCGAGCGGAGCGGCGGAATCATTCGGCGTATCGGAGGCAGTTGGTGTCTCGCTCGCGGCCAGGTCCGTCGCCGGGGCTGCAGCGTCGAGCGGAGCCAGCAGCCATTCGCGCCAATAACGGATGCGCGCCGGGTCCAGCGTCGCATAACCCTGTGAGACGCGATAAGGACTTGCGACCTTTAGAAATTTTTCCGGCTCGGGGCGAACCACTTCCGGGCTATTCCAGAACAAGGCGAAATGCTGGGACATGGCGTGCAGGGAGGAAGCATCCTGGCCGGCGTCTCCCGACACCATCAGATCGCGCTCGCTGAGCCAGTTGCGGAAGCTCGCATCCCAGATCGAGGTACTGCCGATCACGGCCGTGTCGCCAACCAGGAACAGCTTGTCGTGCATGCGATGCGAAATCTCGACGAGATCTGATCGTGGATGGAAGATTCGGAGTTCGATGCCGGGAGCCACCTCGTGCAGGGCGACGATGAACTCGTCCTCGAGTGGGAAGTGCGGCTCGGGGCCGATGCCGTCGATCAGCAGCTTGACCGGCACGCCTCTGCGCGCGGCCTCGACCAGATGACGCAACAGCAGGCCGCCGGTCTGATCGATTTCGAAGATGTAGGCGAGGATGCGAATCTGCTCGGTAGGCGTGGCACGGTCGACCAGCGCAATCCGCGACTGCATCAACTGACCGTCGTCAAGACTGGCGACCAGGTCGACACATTGCGCGTGGGCGTGCTGGGAAAAGGCAAACACGCATGCCAGAATGAGCGCCAGGCTTCTCGTTGTGGTCATGATGTGGCGAACTGGTTCGATGTGTCTCGGGCTCTGCGTAAATCTCCGATTGTCGCCGATTTATGAACACTGTTCCAACGACCGCTCATGGCCGACCACTGCCTCATGCGATCCGCATGTGCAGCACGAGCCCTACGGTCGGCACCGCACGACCGCAAAGGGAACAGGCTGGCGAGACCCGCTACAAACTCTCCAGAAGTTTGTCGATTTTCGATCATCAGATTCGTCGTCAGGGTATTCCCACCCAAAGGATCTCCCATGAAATACCTCGGCTTGGCTTACTTCACCCCCGGAAAACTCGCCGCGATGGCGCCAGACGACGTCAAGAAACTGGTTGGCCAATGCCCCGCATTGGACGACAAGATGCGGGCGACCGGCAAGGTACTGATTTCCGCGTCGCTTGGCGATCTGGATACCTGGAAGACTCTCCGCCCGCGCAGTGGCAAGACGCACGTCATCGATGGGCCCTACACCGAGTCGAAGGAAGTCGTGGGCGGCCTGTTCGTCATCGAGGCGGATACCCACGACGAAGCGTTGCGCATCGCCTCCATGCACCCAGCGGCCACGCTGGGCGAAGAAGGCGGATGGGCCGTCGAGCTTATCCCCCTGGATTTCTACCTGGCCAGATGATGGCTTGGACGCGTGTCTCAAACATGCATCGGCGGTCCTTTGTCCGCAAACACATACACGGCTTGGTGCGTCACCGTGGCTGTGCTACTTCTGCGCGAGCGGGGGCGCCTGTGATCGACCCTGAAGAGACCGTCGATTTTCTCAATAGCGGACGGTCGCGGACAACCGCCCGGATCGTTGATCAAGCGCCAGAACCTACGCTGTGGGATAGATGGATCGTTCAGCCTTGATCAAGGAAAACAGACGAACGTCGTGAAATGCGTCTTTCCAGTACCCCACTGTCGCATGATGCCTTCCTCTATAAATCCCAAGCTCCAATAGGAAGTCCGCTTGACTGATCCGAAGCCCCCCTCCGCCATCGCTGACGATTTTTTCTAAGTTCGGATGACTAAATATGCTGCGGTATAGCCTCTACGAAAAAATCGGTGACTTGTCGCACACGCGCCGGTACAAACCGGCGTCTTGGCCAGATGAGGCTTATGTCTCTAGCGTCGCCTATAAATTCGTCGAGAACGGTGATGACATCCGGATGGCGGAGATCATCGGCAAGAGCGATCTTGGCAAACAGGCCGATTCCCACACCGGCTGAAACACCAGCCCGGAACGTTTCGATACTGTTGGACGTGAGATTTCCGTGCACGGACAGGCTAAATCGACCTTCTGGTCCTACAAAAGGCCAATGCGTTGACTCCGTCAAGCCGCGATATAAAGAAAGGCAATTGTGATCAACGAGCTCGACAGGAGTTTTTGGCATTCCGCGTTGCTCGAAGTAGCGACAGGATCCGACGCAGACGAGAGGAGTGCTGGCCACGCGCCTGACGATCGCGTCAGGATCGTTCACGGGCCCCACTCGGATCGCCAGATCAATCCCATCTCACCATATCTCGCACGAAGTCCGAGAGAATGAGATCCACCTGAAGGCCAGGATTGAGTGATAGCAGGTCGGGAATAAGCGGCAAAACATGAAGACGGCCAAACGTACCTGATGCAGCAATCCTGAAGGCGTTTAATTCGTGGAATCGATCCACTTCCATTCCCCTTGAGAATTAATATTATGGAAAATTAAGCAATTATCATTGGTTCCGACATCACTCACAATGCAGCTCTCTCCACAGCTGAAGGAATGGTGTCGTGAATATTGATCTCACTGGCCGCAAGGCCGTCGTTACTGGGTCCACAGCAGGTATCGGCCGAGCCATCGCAGAAGGGCTGGGGCGCGCAGGCGCCGCGGTCGTGATCAACGGCCGCACAGAGAAGCGCGTCTCCACGGCGCTTCGGGAGCTTCGCGAACTCTTGCCCAAGGCGGAGTTTACCGGCGTCATCGCAGATCTTGCGACGCCGAAAGGCGCGGCGGACTTGTTCGCGCAGGCGCCGGATGCGGACATTCTCGTCAATAATGTGGGTACTGGGCGTCCGAAGTCCTTCTTTGAAATTGAGGACAGCGAGTGGATCGATCTCTTCGAGCTCAACGTCATGAGCGGTATTCGCGCCTCCCGCCACTATGTGCCAAACATGACGAAGCGCGGCTGGGGGCGAGTCGTCTTCATCAGTAGCGAGTCCGCGCTTGCTATCCCCAAGGACATGATCGACTACGCCACGACCAAGACCGCTCAACTCGCCATTGCGAGGGGCTTGGCTGAGGTGGTCGGCGGAACGGGCGTGACCGTTAATTCGGTTCTCCCTGGTCCGACGAATTCGGAGATCATGGGTGGTTGGGCGCAGGCGAACGCAGATGCGCAAGGCATTACGCGTGAGGAAGCCGAGCAGCAGTTCCTGAAAACGAATCGCCCGACCACGCTCCTCAATCGCTTCGCGACAACCGAAGAAGTCGCAAACCTAGTCGTCTATGTCTGCTCGGAGCAGGCCTCGGCGACAACAGGCACTTCCTTGCGTGTCGACGGCGGCGTCGTTCGGACAATTGCATAGGGCGCCCGCTTTTTCACTCGCTCAGCGCGGCCTCGGGAGGGGCCAACCATCGGTTGCTTCCCGGAGTAGACGACAGACCAAGTTGAATGGGCCAGCTTTCGTACGAGTATTTCCACCCAAAATAGCCGCCCAGAGTCGCCTTAATCACGCCGACCGGTTGTCCATGGTGACACGTCGACGATCCTCGCCTTTGGGTCGATGGTCCGCTCCTGGCCTGGTCCTGCCTGGAATTGCCTAAGCCGAATGTAACGCCGCCGATCTGAAGTCGACGGTCGTTCGCCCCGGGCATGACAGCCGAAAAGCGCTTGCTCTACGCTGACGCCAGGCAGCAGACAGACGTTCGCCCGCGGACGTCGGCTCGACCGCCCGGCTGAATGACAACTCGACGGCCCTATACGGCCATTACTTCCACGCTTGCCTGGGCTGTGATGATGAATCGCATCGTCGTACTCCTGAGTTGAAAGGTGCTTCAGGACCGCGACGAGCGAAGGGCTGTCGAATCGACATGTTACGGCCTGCCTGTCATCGATCCCAT
>Ga0206877_10278_pt1 | contig 13363 bp, 6 predicted proteins | sample Alteio_BWOrgCont_7_FD_152623 | JGI IMG/M metagenome (GOLD analysis project Ga0206877, IMG submission 152623) | Enriched cells from forest soil in Barre Woods Harvard Forest LTER site, Petersham, Massachusetts, United States -... | ecosystem: Environmental > Terrestrial > Soil > Temperate forest > O...
TCCAGAGAGAACCCTCGCGGTTGATGAACTGGCGCTCGAACGCGGTTTCGAGTTGTGCGGAGTAAACCTTATTGAGGTAGCTGGTGTCTCCGGTGACTTGCCAGGCGAGTTGGTTGTTGGTTTCGCCGGCGTTGGCGGAATCGCCGGTGCGGACGTTGCCTGGGTTGGAGCTGACGAGCAACTTGCCCCAGGTATCGCGCTTGTGGAGTATATCGAGCATGTCAGCATTGACGAGGCGAAGCGAGCTGGCGGGATCGTCACCGAAGGGCACGGTGTATTTGTCGTTGCCGGTGAGTTTGTAGGCTCCCCAGAGAACGAACCACGGCGTCATACCGCCTGAGGGAAGGTCGGCGTTGGTGTTGAAGTTGACGGTAAAGTGCATCTGCATGCGGCCGTTGGCATCGGGACGACGATGCGCAAGGAAGCCATCGGCAGTTTCGGAGATCATCTTCACGACTTCGGGGCTGCCGTTGTACTCAGCGAGAAGAAGCGAGGGGTGATAGACCATGTAGGAGCGGTCCTTAGCCCAGCCCCACACGCCGCTGGTAGACATCCTGGTGCCTGAGTAATACGCGGACTTAATCTGCCGCTGGCCAGCAGAGTTGTAGCCGGTGAGCCATTCGGCTTCGCGTTTGGCGGTGACCATGGCGCGCTCGAGTTGCTTGGGGCTGCCGTAATCAATCTGCATAGCCTGGCCGAGAGTATTAATGCCGTCTTCGTAAGAATGGAGCTCGTCATACTGCGCGCGAGCGAGGCCGTTCTCCCACATACCGTTTTCATACATGGCATCGAGACCGCGCAGGACTGAGACTTTCAGCTTGTCTGGCGTGGAACCCATCATGGCGAGACCGGGCCACCAGTTGAAGAAGTCGGAATCGTCACCGAGGCCGCCGCCGATTTCACCATCGGAGATCTGGCGGTTGTCGACATACCAGTTGATGAGGCTTGAGAGCTCTCCGAGGTCGCGCGTCTGCAGCCACGCCCAGTCAGGAACGCCGGCTGGAGTTGGAGGAAGCGTGTAGGGCGGGCGAATCTGCTCGTGGTTGTTTTCGTTCCAATATTTGCGACCGAGATCATTGGTTGGGTCCACGCGGAGAAGGTCGCTGATGTCTGCATCGTAACGGTTGAAGAGATTGAGTTTGCGCGAATTGACGGACTCTTCCGTCATGTTGGCGTAATTGTCGCGGACCTGGGTGAGGCGGTCGGCGATGTGCTCGGGGAGAGCTTCATCGTAAGGCTTGAAGATGAGGCGGATGTTCATGCCTTCGAGCGAGGCGGAGCTGAACTCGGGGCTGGCAGAGGCGATGGTGATGTAGAGCGACTTGCCGTTGGGCAGGATGCGATCGCGAGTGTCGAGCCAGAGGGTGTGCGGCTCGCCAGGCTTGACGGAGAAGCTGAAGTCCAGCATGTCGCGCATGAGCCAGATGGGATCTTTGATCTGGATGTTGAAGGGGATGCGGCCGTCTGCTGTCGGTGCGAATTTCATGGCGGGAAGATCGATGGCGATTCCATCGAGACCGGCGTGCATGTTTTCCCACGAGTAGGTTGCACCGTGGCCTTCGCCCGGCTGCAGGGCGCGGATGTCCGCGGGAATAAGGATATGGACGATAGGCAGTGCCGGGGCCTTGGCTTCTGTATTGGCGGTATCGGCGCCGGGCCTTCCACGACGGCCTGCAGGACGGCCTTCACCGGCTGGGGCTGCCGTGCCGGGCATGGCGACGACGGTGCTGCGCTCATCGGACGGGAAGCGATTGTGGATGAAGTCGACGAGGGATGTGAGGTAGGGATTGTTCGTATCGTTGCGGGCGCTCACGCTGTAGCGAAGCACGGCCAAGGGATGTTCTGGTTCTGCGCCAGGATGAACGTAGTAGGCGGAGAACTCGGCGATGGGCCACCACTGCTCTGTATTGACGAAGTGGATGTGGCCACCAGTGATGGGCTGTATGAAGTCGTTAGTGGTGCGCTCTTGACCTGAAGGACGCTGGAAGAGCGGATGAGAGAGTTGCGGCGTGGGATCTTCCTGATCGGGGTCGGCGACGGCTTTAGGATCGCCGTTGCCAGGAGTGAGAAGGGTGAACGGACCCCAGGCGCCGCCTTCAACCTCAAGATGGTTCCAGGGTTCGTTGGGCATGAAGAAGGTGACTGACTTGCCGGAGACGGCATAACAATCCCAATCGGGAAGCTGGAAATAATCGAAGCGGCCAGTCAGCGTGGAGCGGTTATAAACGCCGGGCCATGTGGTTTCGGCGATGCCGTCGGTACCTTTCCACCACCAGCGCTTGAGGTCGTAGGCATCGTTGATCTGAACTTTGCGGACGGTGGTTTGCGCGGCTGGGAGAAGCGCGGGCAAATCGTTAGGGCGGTTCCAGCCGAAGTTATGGTTCCACTCTTTCTGCCATGCGGCTTCTTTCACGTCGCGGCTGAGGGCGGGGATGTTGGTGGGGACTTCGTTCTTCGCGAGCTCGGCGATGTTGTCGTCAGATAGAGCGCGATCGTAGATACGGAGTTCGTCAATGTCACCGCCGCGATCGTAGTTGTAAGAGCTCTCGACACCCTGCGGAGAGATGATGCGCGAGTGCGGGCCGAACTGGTCAAGCGCGGCATCGAACATGCCGGTGGCGGCCTTGGTGGTGGCGAGCTTGCCGTTGATGTAGAAGCGAATGCCGGTAGTCTCATCCCAGGAGAGCGCGATGTGGATCCACTGGTCGCCTTTAGGGAAAGGCTGGAGGGGGACGGAGATGCGGGTGCGATTGAGATTGACGTCAGTGACGAAGGCATCGAAGCCGTGGCCGTTGTAGTCGATGCGCAGCCAGACCATGTCCCATGAAGAGTGGTCTCCGTAGCCGACGCGGAAGATGGGGAACTCGGTCTCGTCGACGGGCTCGCGGGAGCGCCAGTCGAAGCTGAGGGTGCCGCGCTGCGAATAAATATTGCCAGGCGCCCAGTAAGACAGGAGCTGATTGTTTCCGGCCTGGATATAGCTTCCCTTGGCGCCATCTGGCAGGATTTTGACGTCGGACTGGTAGTTGGGGTCGGGCGTTCCACCGGCGGAGAAGTCGGCTTTAAAGCTCTTGTCAGCAGATAGATAAAAGAGCAGACCGGGCTGTGCGGGAGAGGGATTAGAGGGGTGCTGCGTGGGCTGCGGAGCCTGTGCGAATGTGGGTGCGGCAGCAATTGCGGCGAGGAGGAGAAGAGAGGCGAGGCGTTTCACGCGTAGGACTCCTTGGGCCGCGACTGTCTGGCAGGGGGCATAAGTTCACTGACAGGTTTTAGCAGTTTTCGCGGACGACGGGATTATTCGCCAGATGGATGAGGAATGGCAAATGGCAGCGGATTTCCGGCGAGTCCATAGGGACTGTGAGCGCTAGCATCTCGAAGTAATGCGACCTGAGTGGCATTGCCGTTAACGGCACATGGAAAGAAACTACTCGAAATTCAAACGCAGAGAAACTCCATGAATTTAGGGCTCCTGCAGTATGTTTGCCAGATTTCGCTATTGGCATTCCTCATTGTTATTACCTTGAAGACGAGGCAGTAGAAGAGATATAGCTTCTTGCGCGCCGACGCCGGTACGGACTCGCATCGCGCAGAGTTATTTTGCTGGGAACAGCTGAATCGCGACATCCGGCATGGAGCCGGGCGTTGCGAGAACCGTCGATGGCTGGTTGCGCAGAGTTTGATTGAAGAAGCCGAGCACTGTTTGGCGAAGGATATCGTCAATGCGCGCGGGCTCGATGGGGCCGGTGAACTGCAGGCGGCGGAGTGGTGGGAGCAGCGGCTGATCGGAGAAATCAAGATGCTGCGTGCCGCGGACATAGAGCAGATATCCACCGTAGCGAGCGAGTGACGACTCGACGGCGGTGTTATCAGCGCGGTCGAGCTGATCTTCGGTGGAGCCAGGTGTGGGCAGGGTGAGGAGCTCGTGGTTGCGGTCGGCGTCAGCTTGCGCGTCAACGAGCATGATGGGTTGAGTGGTGCGTGATGCAAGGGCGCCGAAGGTCCAGCCATCAAGATTGACGGCGGAAACGACGCGTGGGTCGAGACCGAGCATGCGGAAGGCTGCTGCACCGCCGAAGGAGTGTCCGAAGGCGCCGACGTGGTTGGTATCGAGCGCATTGTTGAAGCGTGCGGAGTTGAGCGCGGCGAGCTGGTTGAGGACGAAGAGATTATCAGCAGCCCAGAGATCGAGCGTGGAATTCCAGAATGCGATTTGGCTGGCAGCGGGTGAGGAAGGACCGCCGGGACCTTCGAGTGGCTCGTTACCGGTGATGACGTGGCCATTCACATCAACGCGCGATGCGTTGTAGGGATGGTCGACCGCAGCGACGACGTATCCATGGCTGGCGAGATCTTCGGCGAGCGCGGTGTTCTGGGTGCGCTGGCCTCCCCAGCGCGCGCCGAAGAGCAGAACAGGGAATTGGCTTGGCACGGAAACTACCGGTGTAGCTAAGGGTGCATCGACATGCGAGTGCGTGTGAAGCAGTGGTGTGTAGAAGCTGGAGAGCGTGGTCTCGCTCCAGCGCTGATAGTGAGCGATGGGATTGTTAGAAGGCGCTGCCGGGTACCAGAGCTGCACGACGATGGTGCGGCGTTCGGAAGGATGATGAGGCTCTGGGCGAGAAGAGTCAGTGAGTGTGAGGGTGGTAGTGCCGACCGGGTAAGAGCCGGATGGCGCAGGGAGATTGAAGCGGGCGACTGCAATTAGCGTGATGATGAGGCCGACAAGAATCCAGACAACGAAGCCGACGAGCATCCAGCGAAGAAGCTGGGCGATGCTGAGACGACCGCGCGAGCGGCGGCGGCGATCAAGATTTGTGGCTGGCTTGGGCTCTTGCGTGCGTGCCGGCACGTCGGGACGCGTGGCGTCTCCGGCTAGAGGCGGTGTATCCAGAGGTCGGTGTTCGGGAGGTGTTGCCAGTCTGGATCTCCTGCGCTGGGCGGTTTATTGATGGCGATAACTGCGATGGCACCGGCGCGGCGGAAGGCGGCGAGAGTGCTTTGCTGCTGGCCCGGAGACGAATTCCAGAAGAGATCCATATCCTGCGGTGAAGCAATCTCGCTGGTGATCTGTACCTGGGCGATGTAAGCCCAGTCCGATTGTAGATTGGGTGTCCAGTTGATAACACCGACTTGAGAGTTAGAAGGTAGATGCTGGCTGAGAAGCGCGTGGCCTCTCTGCCACTCGAGATTGGCGGCCGGCGATTTGCTTTCGGCGAGATTACGCCAGACCGGGAGCTGATAGCGGACCAGCGAGCCGGTGAATCCGAAGAGCAGAAAAAGTGAGGCGGCACGCAGGCGGTTGGAGGTTGGAGGAAGCTCGAAAGCGGAGACGAGCAGTGTGAGCGGAAGCATGGCAAAGAACCCGGCGAGGTAACGGCCTTCAAGATGTACGGGAAGATAGATGACCATACCCAAAAGCGCGAGGGTTGGGAGTAACCAGTGGCGGCGCAGCGAGGGTAGAAAGACGCGGCGGGCATGCGGATCGGAGAGGAAGACCAGCAGAGCAAACCCGAGCGCAAGGAAGAGTGGTTGTGTGAGGACGACCTGTGTGAGGTCTCCAAGATTTTTTACAAGTGCGATGAGTTGATAGCGCCAGCGGAAGAGATGGTGATAACCAGCATAGAAATACGGCGGGTCGAAATAAGGGACGTAGGTTGAGTGAATAGGCGCTGCGAAGGCGTAGATTGTGGGCGCGGTTTGCAGCACGGTGGTGGGATGTGTGGGCGCGCCGAAGTCTGGCGGTGATTGCTCCCAGCGGGCAAAATTCGCGACTGAAGATTTAGGCCAGGCAGCATCCGCTGGTTGAACGCCGCCTTGCCAGTGCACCCACTTTTGCAAACGGTTGACGTGCCAAGCATAGTTGATGGAGCCTGCTTCTCCGAGAGTGAAGTGTCCTACGGCTCGCGAGAGCACCGCGCCGTAGCTGCCAACAATCAATGCAAAGACGGCTGCGGCTGCGAATGCTGGGGTGAGCTTGCGGCGTTTGGCGAGCAGCGCGATTGCGAAGAACACGAGTATGCCGCATCCCAGAACAAGAAAGACCGCCTTGGCGAGAAAGCCGAGACCGAGTGTGAGACCGAGCAGAAGGCCGATAAGGGTCGATCTGGTCTGCGTTGAGCTAAAGCTGCGCACAAGCAGGCCGCACGCGAAGAAGAAGAACGTGGTTACGAGCAAGTCTGGATTGACGTGTGAGACCTGGCCAATACAGAGCTGGGTGATGACAAAGAGAGCGAGTGCGCTGGACCAGAGAAAGAGGTTGCGCTTGGCGTCATTGAATGGGACGCGCGAGCGCAGCAGACCGGTGAGTAGAAAGAGGAAAGCGAGATAGTCAGCGACAAAGATGGAGAAGTTGACGGTGCGGGTGGTGCGCCAGTCGCCGGTGGCGCCGGCAGGAAAGAGCGGGCGAGCGGCGGCAAGAAGCCCGGGGTAACCCTGGCTCCAGAGCGGGTTGAGCGCGGAGTGGATGTCGTGATGCTGGATGGCGCGTGAGATGTCGAGATACTGAACGGCATCTGAGCCATAAACATCGCCGCGATCGGTGTTCCCGAACTGGCATTCGACGGCTCCAAGAAAAAGAATGAGCAGGCTAGCGAGGGTCAGCCATTCACGAAGCATGGATGGATCGAAGCGCGAGTGCTGCTTCGCGGCTTGCGGTGCAACGATTTGCGGCGAGACAACGTGCGCTGCCATAGGTGTTGAAGATAGCGACTGCAGGTGTTGAGCGAAATCCCCTGTTGGGAACTTTGCGAGAGATTGTTAGGCACGGTTAAGTGTGACGAGAGGTAACCGTGGTAACGCGCAGAGGTCATGGCCTGTTTATGGGATTCCGGCTATTACCTGATGGTCGTAGAACAGGTGACAGATATCCGGGGCCCCATACATAGCTGTTGAAGCAGACCGCGAGCGCGGCAGGGAGTTTGACGATGGCAGTTGCTGAAATGGAAATGACTCGAGAGCTAGGATACGCAGCCGAGGAAGCACGCAGCGCCGATACATTTTTCGCCAACGACCGCGACGACCGCGTGATGTTCACCAAATATTTTGACCATAAGCCATTCCAGTTCCGTCACGCGCTGAACCGGCATCCTGCATTTCAGCTGCCGGCGCTGCTGAAAGCTGCGGAACGGCTTTCGAAGGACCCGCGCACGGCAGGCAAATCGCATTTTGAGTCGGGCTCGCCGGGCCGTAATGCGTGGTTTGGAGCGCGGCCTGAAGGGCAGACGCTAGTGGATGCGATTGCTTCCATCGAAAGCGGAAAGAACTGGGTGATCCTGAAGCGCATTCATGAGGACCCACAGTACCGCGAAATTTTGATGCAGATTGTTCCTCAGTTGAGCGAAGTTGCTGGTGTGGACATCACGAAGGTCTACTACGATCCGACGATGACGATCTTTATTACTTCACCGGGACGCATTACGCCGTACCACATGGATGGCGAGACAAATTTCCTGGCGCAGATCCACGGCTCGAAGATGGTTTACATCTACGACGGCGAGAACAAGAATGTGCTCTCGAACGAGCAGCTTGAGAAATACTGGACGGGCAATCTGCCGAAGATCGATTACCCGCAGAACCTTCAGCAGGGGCATTGGCAGTACACACTGGAGCCAGGCAATGGCGTGTTCAATCCGGCCATCTTTCCACACTGGCTGCAGAATGGCGACGAGGTGTCAGTGTCGGTGTCGATGAACTTCAAGCGCCGCCACAATGTGTCGATTGGTGCGCACCGGTTCAATCATTTTGCGCGCAAGTTCGGTGTGCTGCCTGAAGCGCCGGGACGGAACCGGCGCGTGGACCGTGCGAAAGAGCTGTTTTTTGGGCGTGCGTATGAGTTTGCGAAGAAGCGGTTGAAATAGAGAAGCAGGCAGTAGAGAGTAAACGGTTGGCGGTGAATCCTTAGGATTCGCCGCCTTTTCTATTGCTACTTTTCGCTTGCGTCATCGTTGCGCTCGGTGCGGACCCAGGCGGCGTCTCCGCGAGCAGCGCGGCGTGTGCGGCCGAGGTTGGCGATTTTGAAGGCGAGGTAGAACGGCGCCTGCAGAAGTGCGGCGAGATCGAAGAGCGGCTCGCCGCCGAAAAGAGCCGCGATCAGGATGTAGAGAGCGATGATCTCGAGGCCGCAACCGGCGTAGACGCGGGCGGGCGTGAGGAGTGCAAGCAGCAGCAGAATGACGACCGAGGTGAGTGGAAGTGATAGCAGGTCGAGCAGCGGCTCGAACATGCGCAGGCGCCCGCCAAGTACGCCGCCGAAAATTTGAAGCGCAAGTCGGCGGCGGAGCATGGTGCGGCCACCTTCCCAGCGTGCACGCTGGGTGGATGCAGCTGCAGTGTTGTCCGGGAGCTGGCCAAAGACGGTGGCGGCATCGAGAAAATCGACACAGATACCGGAGCGGACAAGGGCGAGGTGGTACTCGAGGTCTTCGACAATGGAATGCGCGAGGTACGGGACGAGGGTGAGGGTCGTGATGGAGAGCGCGAAGCCGTTGCCAAAGATCCCGCAGGAGAGGCCGAGGCGCGCGCGACCACGGGGGCGAAGGACGTTGACTCCGCGCATGGCGAGTGCTTGCAGGCGGGTGCCGGCAGAGGCTGATGGATTGGCGGCGACGTAGCGGACCTGCACGGCGGCGGCTCCGCCGGCGAAGGCGGAGGTGACTTCAGCGATAAGGTTTGGTGAGACGGTGGAATCGGCGTCGATGACGAGGACGGCAGTGACGCCTGCGGCAACGGCTTGCGCGAATCCGAAATGGAGCGCAGCACCTTTGCCATGAGTACCATCGTCAGTGAGCGGGAGCACGTTTGCGCCGGCTGAAGATGCGATAGTTGCAGTTGTGTCAGTGCAATTGTGGGCGACGACGAAGATGGGGACGGTATTTCCGAGGCTGGCGAGGCATGAGGCAATGAGTTTCTCTTCGTTATGTGCGGGCACGAGGATGGCGAGGCGAACTTCTGAAGCTCCGCTGGGCGAAAGCTTGCGCGCTGGAAAGAGTGCAGCAAGCGTGAGCACAAGGAGTTCGGCGAGCAGCGGGAGCGTTGGCAGCACCAGCGCATAGCCGACGATGGCGAGAGTGAGGTGCACAATGCAGAGGATAGTGGAAAGAGGATAGAGGATAGTGATTTTTGTTGGGTAGGATGATAGCGGGGTACACGCGTGAAGTTTGTGAGCGAACGGGATTTGGCGAGACCCGGGATAAGGCTGTTCTGCCTGCCTCATGCGGGGTCTGGCGCGGCGGGGTTTTACCGCTGGAAGCGAAAGGCTCCAGATAGGATTGCGATTTGTCCGGTGATGCTGCCAGGGCGGGAGGCTCGGCTGGCGGAGCCGGCGATGTTGAGCGTGGAGGCGATTGTTGCTGCACTGATAAGTGAGCTGCAAGGTGAGATGTCGCAGCCGTATGCGATCTTTGGACACAGCATGAGCGCGCTGATTGCGTTTGAGTGGGCTCGAGCAATGGAGCTCGAGGGGGTCAGCGGGCCGGAGATGCTATTTGTGTCAGGCAGAGAGGCTGCGCAGCGGGAGCTGGGACATCGCGAACTGCACACGTTGGAGGATGTGGCTATGCTGCGAGCCCTGGAGGCGAAATACGGCAGCGACGCCAATGAGGTACTGGGTGATGCGGAGATGCGCGAGGTGTTTCTGCCGATTGTGCGCGCAGACCTGACGGTGGTGGAGACGTACCGTTTTGTTGAGGGGACGAAGCTACGTTGTAAAGTCCGGGCCTATGCAGGGGCAGACGATAAGAGCGTGTCAGAAGACGGATTGGCTGCGTGGGGCGAGCTGACGAGCGGGGATTTTGGCACGCAGAGGTTTGCTGGGGACCATTTTTATCATTTGGGCGCGCAGCAGACAGAGTTGCTGGAGACGATTGCTGCGGAGCTCCGGGGCTAAAGCCCGTTTTTGCCAGGAAATATTCAGAAGCTGCAGCCGACTGCTCCATCCGTCAAGGCTTTATCCAGGTGAGGACGGTGAGCGAGTGTGGTGGGAGCGTTTCTGAGACGGTGTAAGACGTGGCGTGGGGCTCGACGAGATCCTGATTTTCGTTGCTGTCCGTGATGTGTGCGGCGGTGAGGACGGTTTGGGTGACTGCGCCGAAGGGAGCTTCCGGGCCGTTGAAGTGGATGGGCAATGATTGCGTGCGGCTGAGGTTGAGCAGGATGAGGCTGCGATGCTTGCCTTCAGCAAATGCGAAGGTTTGCAGCTCATGCGCGTGGTCAAGTGCAATCTTGTCATTGCTGCTGAGAGGTTGGTTCCATGTGGGGTTAGAGCCGGAGAGCTCGGTGGTGAGTTCGGTGGAGAGCAGTGCGGAGTTGAGCATCTTCAGCGCGAGAAAGCTGGGACGGCGGCGGTTGGTGGCTCCGCCCATATCGACAACGGCCCCCCAGAGCGGCATGGTTTCTTTCTGGCTGCTGGTGCCGGCGAAGTCATTGCGGAATTCAGGCAGGGCAAAGAAGTTTTGCGTGGTGACGCCGAGGTCGCGGAGCATGAACAGCATGTGATCGGCGACGGCAAGCGCTGAGCCCAGGCTGGGAACTGTCGAGTCGAGATCGGACTGCGTTGCGCTGCCGGACATGGTGCCGAGGTTGGTTTCGTAGATGGCGAGGTTCTTATGCGCGGAGGATGCGGCTGCAGCTTGCTGGGACATCAGACCCTGCGGCGTTGCATCAATCTGCTCGGGCTGAGCGAGCATGGAGCCGAAGATTGCTTCTTCACTGTTTGCGTCGTTGAAGTTGGCGAAGAGGTAGGGTGCGACGGCGATGGTGTCGGCTTGTGTGGAGTCGGCGAGTTCCTGCTGGGTCCACCATGGGACGGCGAACCATGAGCCGAGGACGAGATCGAATTTACCGGGCTGGAAACCTCTGGCGGAGCGCATGGCTGCGAAGACCGCATTGGCACGCTGCGCGTAGGCTTTGGGATCATTAATGGTTGCGCCAGGAAAGGATCCGGAGTTCCACTGCTCGTTGCCGAGCTCTAGGTGGATGGTGTGGAAGTCGGTGGTCCAGGGTTGGGGGCGATGGCGCATGTGTGTGGATGGTGTGGTGGCGGAAGAGCCGAGGTACTCGATAAGGTGAGCGGCTTCCTCAGGATTGGCACCGGGGGGAAGTGTGATCCAGGGGTCTGCGCCTATGGTTTCGCAGAGTTGAAGAAAGTCTGAGAGGCCGATAGGGATGTCTTCTGCACGGGTCTGTTGCGTGCTGTAGCCGGAACGCTGGCGAGAGGGCCAATCGGCGAGCAGGTTTTCGATGGAGCTGCCGAAGCTCGTGCCATTGTCCATGTAGCGCAGGATGCCTGGATGGAGATCGCGAAGAGTGGCGACAACGTCCTCTCGAAATGGCGGAGGCCCAGGGCTGACGGCCACGAGTGAGACATTGTCGAGAAGGATGGAGGCGGACGCGATGGTAAATGTGAGCGCGACGGTGCCAACGGAATCGGGCGGCTCCGATGCAGTGATGGGGATGGTGTAACTCTGCCAGCCGGGTGTGAGCGTGCGGGCGGTAGAGAGGAAGGTGATGTTGGTGTGGTGCGTGATGTCGAGACGCTCAAGTTTGATGTTGAGTTGTGCGTGCGGTGTGGTGGGTTTGGCTCGGAAAGAGAGTTGATAGTTTCCGCGCAAATGAACGAAGGAGTGTCCGGCGAGGGTATCGAAGTAGGAGGCGAGCGTGGCAGTCTGGTTGGGAGCAGCGGCTTCGATGCGGAGAGACTGCTTGCCCGAAGCGACATCGGATGTTTCGGGCAAAAAGTGGGCACCGTTGGTGGTGGTGGGCCACCAGCCGGCGGTTGGATCGCCGGGTAGGTTGACGAGGCGGACGACGATGAAGTCACCGTTGGCGAGCGGAGTTTTTGCCGGCGTGAACGCGAGAGCGACTCCGAGGTTGGCTTTGGAATCAGTCTTGGTACTGGTGAGGACTGTGCCTGTTGAGCCGGCGGCGGTGCCGGAGAGAACTTCATAGCGCGCGTTGGTGAGGAAGTTGGCAGGCCAGACGGTCCAGGGATTTTCGTCGATGCAAGTGGTGGCTGTTGCAATTTTGCAATGCAGGATGGTCTGCCAGGTTTGGCCTTCGAAGCCGGGATTGCGAGAGACGAGATTGTTGAGGAGCTGGCCGGAATCCCAATAGGTTTGGCCGCTGAGGTTGATGCCAAAGCGCTGAACGTTGGTGTGGAGAGGCTTTGAGGTGATGGTGATCGTGGTTTGCGCGTGGATCGCGATTGTGCCGAACAAAACGAGGCTGAGTCGGCGGCGCATCATGTGTAGACAGTCTCGAAGGAGAGTTGTGTTGAGACTTTAGGACGCTTGGGCAGCGCTTGCGACCATCCGGCAAGAAGGAAGAAGAGCTGGAAGGTCTGCAGACCGAGGAACACGGTAAAGACCGTGACCAGCAAGCCGAGCATGATTCCAAGCATGGACCAGGCGAAGTAGCGGTCAGATTTTTCCGGCGCAAGCACGGCGGACGCGAGCATGTGCAGCATGGATTCTACGGCGATCAGGCAGAAGGCGAGCAGGCCGACCCAACCCTGGGTAAGCGCGACGAAAAGAAATTGGTTGTCGATGGAGCCCTGGCCACCGACACGTGGAAAGTCCTGCCCCCAACCCCAGGCACCGCCTTCTTTTGCGATGGGCATGTAGTTGGAGAGCAGGTGCTGGCGGTACTGCGCGGTTTCCTGCTCCTGCGAGGTGACGGGGCCGCTGGCGTAACGGTTGAGACCGACGTAGACGATTGCTCCGCCGATGACGAGGAATGCAATCGTAAGAATGGCTGTGCGCAGGACTCGTTGAGAGCGGCCGATAAAGGCGACGGCGATGGCGACAAGAATGCCGATCCACGGACCACGAGCCTGAGTCATCAACAGCGTGAGGGCAATGATGGCGATGAGTGTTGCGGACTTGGAGAGCGGCCAGCGGCGGAAGTAGCGAAAGTGTGGCTCCCAGAGGTGGTAATAGCTGGCCCAGAGGGCAAGTACAAGGCCGAAGATGAGAATAATTCCGGCGAGTTCTGACTGGCCGAAGGGGCCGGAGACTCGACCGAAGCCCCAGCGGATCTGTGTGATCCAGGGCAGTGGCTCGCCGGGGAAGAAGTGGCGGAACATGAGCGCAAACGGGTTCTGCCCCATCTTGTACTCGTAAGCCGAGATGCCGCAGGTGATGGCCAGTAGGAAGACGATGCGCTTGATGGTGGCGATACGCGCGTGGTGCTGCTCGATGAGCAGCTTACCAATCATGTAGGGAATCACAGCCGTTACAAGCGTGCTGAAGAGAACAAAGATGAAAGCGGTGTGGCGGTCAGCGAGATAATCCGCATAACAGGAGCTAAAGACGAAGAGGGCCAGCGACAGGTCCATGAAGGCGGGACGCCAGAGCCGGAGATCCTTGAA
>Ga0206877_10279_pt1 | contig 13293 bp, 14 predicted proteins | sample Alteio_BWOrgCont_7_FD_152623 | JGI IMG/M metagenome (GOLD analysis project Ga0206877, IMG submission 152623) | Enriched cells from forest soil in Barre Woods Harvard Forest LTER site, Petersham, Massachusetts, United States -... | ecosystem: Environmental > Terrestrial > Soil > Temperate forest >...
TAGGACTTATCGCGGCGATGGGAGATTGGAACATGACTGGCTGAGCCCTGATGGCTATTGTCTTGCCTGGTATGCTGCACTCGGCTTGGAATGGGATGCTGGAGAATACTGGTACAACGATCTTCCCTGCTACTTGGGTCCAGACGGCTTCTGGTACTACTATACCTTGGATGCTGATGATAACTACTCAATGACAGATAGTGATTCACCGGTAGAGTTCCCGAGCGATCCTGCACCGAACACTAGCGCGACAGCCGACACAGCTGCGGAAACTGCAATCAACGACATTTGTAGGAATACAGGAGACAGCCCTTCTGACTTCGCCTCACGCCTATTAGGCGAAGTGAATTCGAGCGAATACTCGGCTGCATACCGATTATTCAAGGCTGATTACGCAAATGGAATGGGAGTGAGCACCAATAGTCTAGACGACGCGGAAATTATGCCGCTTTTCAATGCTCAACTCAACAATATGGTAAATTCAGGACAATGAAGTCTAGTTTTACATAACAGGACTTAATCGTACTAAGATAACCCTGGACCTACAGGGCCGGGTGCGAGCATGTCGGGGAGAGGTTCAAAACCTCTCCCTTTTCTATCTCCGAATGAATGAAAAGGCCCCCGCGGCCCTATTTTGGCAACTGTAACTAATTGAAAATATTATGAAAATTAGATAATAATTTTTTGTACCAAAATATTGCTAATTTTGGTAATATTTATTTAGGTGAATCCGATAGGATTCTATAGGATGCTCTATGTCGCACTCACAAGCCAATTCGAGACTTCAGCACGACATCGGGCTGCAACATGCTCATTCTAAAAATCGAAAAGAAGCAGAAATTGCGCTGTACGAAGCAACAGCTTACCTTCAGAAACAGCTTAAACTCACAGGTTCAGCTCTTGCTCGAGTTCTTCGTCTCTCTACAAGCACCGTCAATCATTGGCTGCAAGCTAAGCGAATTCCACTGGGTAGCAGCGATGTAATTTCTAACGATGCGGAGAGTCTTATTCATTTGATAGCAATTCATCGGAATTTGGAGGCAATGTTAGATACGCCCGAGGCCCAACGCGAATGGCTTAATACGAACCGACCTGATTTGAATTTTGTACCACTCAAGAGAATCTCAGAGTCTTTTCAATCTTTGCTTAGCGTAAGACAATATCTGGATTTTATTCGAGGCCGAGGGGCTTGAGAATAGGCTATTTTGGATGGAATCGTATCGGATTGTCGAGCATCAAAACAAGATCTATGAGTTCAACGCTACGTCAACTGACGAGCGAGCGGAGTTGCTGCAATCTCTTATTGAGCGGACTAAGCCTGAACCTTACTTTCATGAATGGCATGAGCTCATTGCCAGCCCTTTTCGATATCCTACTCCTATCGGAGTAAATCACGGGGCACGATTTCGCCCTCCCGGATCGATGAGAAATGTTCTCTATTCTTCGAAAGAGGCTGAAACCGCGCTTTTTGAACATGCGTATCATTTTCTCAAGTTTCGCTTAGGAATGAAGAAATTGGCGAAGACAGGACAGCGTACGCTCTTTAGTATCGAAAGGTTGATAAGCTAAAAGCGTAACGACAATGGCGCCCAAGGCTTTTTTGTGCGTTAGTTTCATTGGTATATCTCCCTATTATTATTTTGTTATTAGTACCCCGTTGAAATTCAGCGAATTTCGATGGACACCTCTAGCGCTGCGCACCATGTATTGCAAGTAATAATTTAAAAATATTTGGGAGTACAGGAATAATCAGGATCTTCATTCGTTACGAAATATAAGCTTTTCTAATCAGGCCTATTTGCATAATGGCCCGACTCAAAATCTCGGCCATCGTTTTTTCGGACCCAATTGCCTTTAGAAATATCAATCAATTTTCAGACTTCAGAAGCAATTCTCTGCAGATGATTGCGGTCGCGATGTTCAAAAAGATCCTCTCGACCTTTGATTTTGAGGAACGAGGTTTCGTCATAAACAAGCACGTTTTTTTCCTCTAACCCAATTCGCAATTCGTAACGAACTGTTTTGAACTCACGATCTAAAAATGGATTAGAACAAATCCCATAAATAGGTGACCCAGCGACGGCGGACAGGACAAATTCCTTAGCCCCTTCTTCTACTTTTCCTCCGGCAAGGACGGTTACTCCTCTCGGAATCATAAAACACCGCATAACCTGTTTTTCCTTAGGATCCCAGAGCCAATATCCTAGTTCTTCATGAAAGGAGTCTTCCTCACCCAATCTCCAAGCGGTAGTGGAATATCGAAGACCAAAAAGCGTTTGCTCGTGATTATTGACTGGACCGAATGGCTTAAAAGTCATTCGCTCTCGGTAATGATTCTCTTCGCTTCCGCGATCGTCGGAGGGAGCAATATCATGTCCCTTTGATCCGTCCCAAACCCCAGCTAAAAGTGCTAATGGACCTAGATTTGAGATGAGCTGATGGAATGTCAGGGGGAGAGTTTTCGATTGTTCTGTCATGCCGTAAATGTATAAGAAGCCTATTTCGGGGTCCACTCAAAAATCCGTAAAGAAAAAGTGGCTGCTAGCCGAACCATGAAGACGGCGGAACCCGGTAGTCCCTACGCCTTTGGATTATTCTCTTCGGACCCAATTGCCTTCAGAAATATCAAAAACCATTCTTCCGGATTTAACAATGGAATCGCTCTTCTGGTAACCACAATTGCCATTTGCAGTCAGAATGTTATTTTTTTGATCGAACAGGATTTGATCAGCAACTATCTTATTATTTCCTTCCGACACTTCGGCCTTGCCAATAAGGAGCACCGTTCCATTTGTCTTATTGCTGGTCATCTTGCTTCCTGAAAAACGTAATTTCTCCTTAGATGCTAACAAGATTGAACTACCGAGTAGAATATAAATAAATAATAGTTCAGCTATTTTTTTGATCATAAGAATTCCTTTTGGAAATTTAACTACAAATTGGCGCATAGCAGCAAATAATAAATTACAAACTTTACCGAATGAAAACAAAATATTAAGCATATTATTGCGGCAACTAAATGGCCACTCAAGAAGAAACGCCAAAACCACGATAATATTTATATTCCGTCACACCTTTTTGACGAAAGTGTAAATATGAAGATACTTGTATCCATTTTACTTATCTCTCTGATCTCCCCAACTCATGGGACAGCCAGTGAAAAGTACCATTGTCCAGCTGAATCTAAGAAAATAGTCTATCCAATGGCAGATGGAAAAAAAGAGGTCTGCGAGAAAAACCACAAGTTCGAAGGGAAAGTGGTGATCAGGAACTCAGCCGGACAAAAGACGCTTGAAGCTGAATTTGTAAACGGAATTGAACTTATCCAAATTAGGAAAATTTGCCGAAAATAGCCCTAACGGAATCCACACCTACTGGATGCCAAATGGAATGAAGTACGTAGAAGATAACTACGATACAGGCGACTCTAGGTATTGGACTCCAAGCGGAGCCCCTGTCGATCGATGCTGGTACTTTGCGCACGTTAAATCTCTCGAAAAAATAATTGATCCCGACGTATCGAATAGGTTCCGTAACTCCCAATTCCAAGGATGCGTCAAAACGCTATAATACTTGCGCCATTTATTAGTAGAGATTTAGAGGAAGGTATTCTGTTCATGTCGATTCTCCTTCACTCAACTTGTCTAGCGGCCCAGCAGTGAAAAAAGCCGGTCTTTACGCCCAAATGCGACAATAAGTGAACCGATCAGCAGAACGATAGGAAGTGCCGGACTGCCACCCAAGACAAAAAGATGAGTAATAATTGCACCGATCATAGTCGCTGATAAGAGTAGTCCCCCAAGCCCAGATAAAACCGGAATTAAGAGCATAACAGCCGAACCAACTTCGATCAGGCCAGTCACGATCCTAAACCACTGGCCAATTCCTATCATATTATAGACTTGAACCATTTTTTCAACACCGGCAAGCTTTGAGCCCCCAGCCATAAAGAACATCCCTGCCAGCCCGATTTGAATCACCCACAAGGCTATGTTCTTTACTTTTCCTTCAGTGACTTCCATTTTAAGCGTTTGAGCAGTCATAAAACGTCCTTTCTTTTGGTCATATTTTGGGTACTTCATCCACCCTACAAACCTATCATCGCCCGAAATCGAATTATTGATTAGATCGGATATTTCGAATATATTATCCGGATATGCGGATATGCGGATAATAGGATTTGATTTAAATTCGGCGTTTGTGTTCGTGCAAGTAGTCATTTCAGAAAGTTTTTCTGGGGCAGGGCGCGCACTTGGAATTCCGAATTCGACAGTCAGTGATAAGGTTGCAGAACTTGAAAAGGATCTTGGCGTGACACTTTTGACTCGGACAACCCGTAAATTAAAGCTGACAGACGCGGGAGCGGAATATTTCAAAAAAGCAGAAACCGCTATTAGACAACTTCAGTGTGCTCACGAAGAAGCCTCTCAATCGCAGAAACGTCCAACAGGTCTTCTGAGGATCACCGCTCCTGCAGATATTGCTCATTTTGTCATCATGGAAGCAGTTTCCGAATACCGAAGGAAATATCCTGAAGTCAAAGTAGAGCTCGATTTTAGCAATGAAGAAAGAGACCTGGTTGCAGAAGGATATGACATTGCGATCAGAGGCGGAAACCTGGAAGACTCCACCTTAATGGCCAAAAAAGTAGGCACGGGAAGATTCATTCTGCTAGCAAGTCCAAGGTACTTACGAACGGCGCCCCCGCTCAAACATCCCAGAGACCTTACGCTCCATAAGTGCATTCAATTGACCGAGCCCTCCCTGAGCGGAACTTGGAAGTTGCGCTCGTCTCACGGACAAACTGCCCGGGTTCAGCTGAATGATGGAATTTCAACAAATTCATTCCCGGCAGTTAAAGCTCTGGTTAACCTAGACGAAGGCATCGCCCTGATGCCAAACTCTTTATGTAAGGACGAACTCAAAGATCGGAGCTTCATCCACGTTTTGCCAGAATGGTCCACCGAGGAAAGCCCTGTCCATCTCGTTTATCCTTCGCACCGCTATTCCTCGCCAAAAGTCAGGGAAATCCTCCCACTTCTGGAGAAACAGCTTTTAAAACTTCATGGCGGACTTCGAAAAAGCACTAATTCCGCGTAGAACTAAAATCTTACTACTGCAAGGGAAGTAGCAGGAGGGTGGATCCCGTGACTACCGTAATAATACCTACAGTTTTGATCCAAGAAAAACATTCAACTCCAAATATAATTCCAATTGGAATTGACATGACCGGTGCCAATGAGGCCAGTGTAAGGCCCTGAGCGTAGCTCGAATGAGAAATTCCGTACATGTAGAGGAGGTTGCCTAAAAAAGCCTCTACTATAAAAAATGGAAAGAACTTTTTGACCACGTAGCTTGGCAGAATTAAGTTCAACTTTGATGTAAAGATCCGACAAAAGATCCATGTCGAGACAAGAGACATTCCCATTTGAAGAAAATTTCCGAATCCTACGGGAAGGTGGCTGGCACCCTGAATCGAAGAAAATGCATTTAAGGCCCAAAGTATGGAAGTTCCGGAAGCGAGAAGAATTCCTTGGGTCGGATTTCCTTTGGGAGGTCGCTCGTTCGACGCTTGGCTCCTTAAAATGACGGTCACCAAGCCGATGAGAGTCACAACTAAACCCACTACGTGGTGAAAAACTACAGGTTGATGGGCAACAAAGTGGCCTGCCAGAGTTGTCCATATGGGGCAGCATGAGGAAATAGCAAGGGCAGCGGAAATTCCAAGGTGGCGGGTACTTAAAAGAAACAATACATCACCGACCCCATGGCTTGCGATAAGAGAAACCGCAAACCAACCAATATGAGATGCCTGGATATTTTTAAACTCACACCATAGAGGCAGAAGCCCCCCCGAATTCACCCATGAAACTAGGAAGAAGAAGGGCAGAGCCACACAGGCCCGTAAAAAGTTCACGGAATAAGGTGAATACTTTTCAGTCAGTTTAGAATATCCTGACGTTCCAATAGCCCACGTAAGCGACGATCCGAGAGCGCAAAATGGTCCGACCGCATTGATTTCCATATTTTAGTTCCTAGTCATGACGCGATATTTACCTTGGCAGATAAGCCCCGTGGAGTCATAAACACCGAAAGTAGATTCTTTAAAAGAACAAAAGTACTCCCCTGCGCGGAGTCTAGCGGCGGGCAAAACTCCGCGAATTCAAGCCCCGCAAGTAATGGGTGCCCGACGATCTGCTGGAGCACAGGTATCACTTCGGAAGCCCGAAGCCCGAGGGAGCATGGAGTTGTCACTCCAGGCGCTTCGATAGGATCAAATGCATCGAGATCGATACTCAGACCAAATCCTGCGGTATCGCGTGTTACAACTGCGATTGCTTCCCGGAAGCATGCCTGAAAGCCTCTTTCTTGAATTTCGCTCATCAGCATGACTCGTACTCCCTGACTCGCTAGAAACGCCTCTTCCCCAACTTCGTAGCTTCTCACTCCCATTAAAACCAGGTTCTGAGGTGATATCTTCGGCTGGGAACCTCCAATATGAGTTAAACTGGGATCCCCGTGCCCAAGTAGGACTGCCAGCGGCATCCCATGAATGGCCTGAGACGGGCTTGTCTGTGGAGTGTGCGAATCCATATGAGCATCTATCCAGATCAATCCTAGATTAGATTTGGGTTTATGCCAATTCAGGCCTTGCGCAACTCCGCTCCAAGTGCCAATCGCAATGGAATGATCGCCCCCCAACACAATGGGGAACTGATCATTCATCACCGTTTTCATAACCGTGCTGGACAAGTGTCTGGCAAACTCAGCGACAATCGGAAGGCTCTGGCGAAAGTCATCCTCGCAACGAGGTCGTTGCCAAAACGACGTTTCATCAGCGACTTTCGAATGAGTCCAAGTAGCTGAAATTCCCAGGTCTCGTAGCTCCTTCAACCATTGAGGGTCGGACTTCAATAGGGCTAATGGCCCCAAATCGGGACCTTTTTTTAAACCTCCAACGCTGATAGAGGCCCCAATCACGGAAAATCCGTTCCTATAAAGAAGATGCGGTCGCTTCATCATCGACAGACTCCGCTAATCTAAAGCCAATGGCGTGTTCTGGATACCATCCGTGACGACGTTTGCAGCGCGCAAAATCCCGACGCTTATTAAAGGCGCCCCCTCGAGTCATGCGATAAGTTTTTTCATTGTCTCCAAATAAGTCCTGTACGTCCGCCCCTCCTGGGTAAGGATAATAATCATTGGATACAAACTCCTCAACATTCCCTGCCATATCAGCGAGTCCGAAAGGACTATTTCCGGTAACGAAGACCCCCACGGGACTGGATTGATCCAATCCAGCCTCTTTTGTGTTGGCATTATTAGGATCAAATTCATCTCCCCATGGGTATTCTATTTCTTTTCCTCCAGAAGCTGCATATTCCCATTCATCTTCGGTCATTAAGCGAAACCGTCTGTGGGTCTTTTGATTTAACCAAAAGAAGTAACGCTCTACTGCTTCTATTGTTACTGTGTATACGGGATGATTGGCACGGTCTTTGGGGTAGCAACCTCCTTCCCATGAAGAAGGAAGTTCTCGCTCTCCGGTGTTTTTGATAAAATCCAAATACTCACTGTTGGTAACTTTAAATTTAGCGGCCCGAAAAGGCGCAATTGTTACTTCGTGCTGTGGGACTTCCTTGCGTATCCAACTTAATTCAACGCCTGCATCACGTAAACGTTCGAATGTAGATTGGAGCTGTTCAGCAGGTAATCCGATCTTCACCTTTTGGCCTGGAATTTCTATCATCTGAGGTTCGAAAATTTGGATTCGAGGGTCTCCTAGTTCAGCCAATTTCTGGCCGGCAGAAATTCTTTGAACGAGTGGTACAGCAGGATCTTCAGACTTTTGAACAAGCTCCCGGAGTGGGGACGACAAAGTCTGCAAATGGGGAACTAGCATTACATTTCTGTCGCGCAACCTAGTCGTACTACCCATCGACATTCCTGTCCGAATTTCTTGTCGGACGAATGCACCAAAACGCGGCGAAGAAAGTAAAAGAATATAAGAAACTGCGGTAACAGCTAAACCTACTTTTAATAACCATAGAATTTTCATTGTATTTTCCTTAAGTACTGGACTCAATGCTCTCCGCCAGGCGGAATCCAATTGCTTGAGTATCTGGGTACCACCCGTGCCGGCGCTTGCACCGCGCGGCATCTCGATGACGATTAAATGCGCCTCCCCGAGTCATGCGGTAGGGAGAACGCCGTTTAGCGAACTGATCAGTGACTAGTACTCCGCCAGGATAGGGCGTATAGTCAGTGGATACAATTTCTTCGACATTTCCAGCAAGATCGAAATTGCCCCAGCGATTCCTACCATCATAAAATATTCCCACGGGCGTAGCAGTTCCAATGCCGGTTTCTATTGTATTCGCTTTTTTTGGGTCAAATATCATTCCCCAAGGATATTCAAGTTCATCAGGAGAAGCAGCTGCATATTCCCATTCGACTTCCGTCGGCAGGCGAAATTTTCGCCTTGTCTTCTGACTCAACCAGGTGCAATAACGTTCGGCAGCTTCAGGTGAAATCGTATGAACTGGGTGATTGGCATGATTGAGAGGATATCCTCCATTCACCCAAGACGTAGGAACTTCCTTTTCATGAGAATCTTTTAAATAATCCAGATATTCACTCTGCGTTACTAGATATTGAGCCATACGAAATGGGGCTATTTCCACTTCATGTTGCGGCACCTCCTTTAAGATCCAAGAACGCTCAACCAAAGTGTCCTGAAGTCCCTTCCAGGTTTCTTCGAGGCTTTTGACCGCCAGACCGATTCTTGCTCGGCCTCCGGGAATTTCGATCATTTTTTGGCTGAGTGGTCTGGATTCGAGGATCTCCCTCGATAGCCAATAGTTCCCCCGCACGTATACGTTCTATCAACGGGATTTGAGGGTCTTCTACCTCCGATATAAGCCGAGCAACTTGAGGTTTAACCTGATTATAAAACATAAGAATTCCCTTCTGATTTGACTGTATTCATTGGCACTCGATAAACCGTTCCGTCATAGCTGCTTGCTATAAAGCCATCTGAACAGGGATTAATCGAAGAAATACCAGCATGAGTTAAGCGCGATGAATAAATCCACTTTTCCGCCAGGCGATCATAGACCGAAAAAGTCCCATTATATGATCCCGTCGCAATTTGTGCTCCGTCTGGAGTTGCCGCTACGGATTTCACCGAATGGGTGTGCCCCGTATCTATAGCCTCCGGATGGTTTTGATTTTGGCTATTCCATATTCTCAATTTACGATCACGACCAACGCTCACAAAACCAAAGTCGCTGAGAGCTGCACAAGCGTTCATCACTTCTTCCTCTTCGTTTTTGTGCTTTGATACGAGCGAATAGTCTCCGATATTGCGAAACTGAGCCATACCGCTTGCGCAAATGCTAAAAATGAATTCATCGGATGAAGCGATGCTCTTGATCGCATTGGAGTGCCAACAGTCAGAGCGAATGAAAAGAACGTCCCCTGATTGGCTAACTTCAAAAATCAGTACATCTCCCGTATAGGTCCCCACCAGAAGACTCCAATGAGTGCCTCGATCCAATACAGTGGCGCAATTTAAAGAGGAAGCAAATTGATAATACGTCTTTCCAGTTAGTGCGTTGTAAAGACTGCCATTCTGTCCTCCCACAACAATAACCGGAATATCTGTGCGCGCACAATTCACTGGCAGAATGAAGTTACAAAGACTTTTGATTTCTTGAACCGGAACTCCATCTTTCTTCAGAATTCCTGAATCTCCGATTGAATAGATAGCCCCGGAAATTTCACTAGCATAGTTCCATGGGTAGGCTTTACACGAGAAACGTCCCAGGTCTGGGTTTGCAAATCAAATGTGGCATAGGTAGTACCAAATGTTCCAAAAATAATATGGTTGTCTCCCACAAACGCACAGGACCGAGGCCATATTTTTTCGTCTAAGGGCCACTCACCTAGTTTTACGACTTCTTCGTTAGGTAGAATGGACCAAATAATCAATTTACGATCATAACTCACTGTGGCTAGTCGGGAATGAGTAGAATTGATTGCGATTCGCTTAACGCCAGCCGAATGGGCCGGAATTTTTTTGGGAATGTTTGATCCCGCTGGAATAATAAAAATTGAGCCCTCATCATTCCCGGCAAAAATAGTTCCATTTCGGGTTAGGGTCAAAGAATCTGTTTCCGCGTCCCCAACTGCCACCATCGACACGCATTCGTCATGATCCATTTTCCATTCACGAATAGCCCCTTCGTCTCCACATGACATCAAAGATTGACGAACGTCGTTCCATTCTACGGTAATTGCATCGGCGGTGTGTCCATGAAATATTTTGAGCAACCGCCCTGACAAATCAAAAACCCTGACTTTGTGATCGAGAGATGCCGTTGCAATCCAGGGCTCTCTCGGATGAATCCGTGCACATTCCACATCATCAGTGTGATCGCGACAAACCGCCACTAACTTCATGGAGGGAACCTCCCACAGTCGCGCAGTATGATCGCTACTTGCTGTGACTAAAAGCGAACCGTCCTTAGAAAATGCACATGAGTTAGCCAGATGATCATGAAAACCAACGGCCAAAGCCTCATGAGTTGACCAATCCCAAAGAATCACACGATTATCATAACCGGCGGTAGCAATATATTTTTGCTGAAAGGCCGCAATGCCGCTGATGGGTGAGTGGTGGTGAATCATACAGTCTCCTCAATTTTTAAGTTATGCTTTCCGATTTTCCTCTTCGCATTCAGGTATTTTTTATTTTCTGGATGTTCAAAATATCCGGTTTGGATGACTTCTCTCACATTGATTCCCATTTGACGGATGGGTTCGACTTTATGAGGGTTGTTCGTTAACATTCTAATTTCATCGACGCCCAATGCGTTCAAAATTCCCGGAACTAGATAAAAGTCACGTGAATCTTCCTGAAATCCTAGTTCTCGATTTGCAGCGAAGGTATCCATTCCCTTTTGCTGAAGCAAATAAGCATCGAGCTTATTGTATAGGCCAATACCTCGACCCTCTTGTCGTAGGTAGATTACAATTCCACCCTCTTTGGAAAAGCGTTGGATTGCCTCTTGCAATTGCTTCCCACAATCGCATCTGTATGAGCGAAAGAGATCACCTGTAATACATTCGGAATGAGCCCGAACCAAAGGCGAAGAAGATTCCCTCCAGGGACCATATCCAATAGCAAAATGCTCTTCGCCTGGTTTCAGTCCTTCGAAAGTAAAGAATTCAGCTTTTCCGAACTCGGTTTCAATGTCGACTTTTGCCCGGACCGAAATAGACTTAGTATTACTTTTAGAAAACGCGTACATTCGAACAACTCCTTCTATAAAAAAAGCGCAATAAAACTAAAATTTATGTCTTAGTCGCCTAGGAATACATTTTTCATGGTTTCTTTCGAAACCATTTCCATCAAAGAATCTGCTCCCAACTGCGCCGTTGAAATCAGGTGGAATCCCTGAGCACTTTCTAAAAGTCTCTCAGCGAAAACTCGGTTTTTTTGTCCGCCTGTCAAAATGGGAGCAATAAACACATGCAATACGTCACCAAAACCTTCTTTCAGAAATCCCGCCAACGTTTTTGGTCCACCTTCAATCATGACGCTTTGGATTCGATGACCTAAAAGGACTCGAATTTCCTGGCTTTGGAGTGCTGCTACAGCCTCTTGGATCGGATGATCTCCGACCAAAGGAAGCAAAATCACTTGCGGGTGCTTTTCCAACCAAGATCCTCTGTGCTTGGCTAAGACAGCCTCGCTGATAAAACACACAACTGGGCGATGCGGCCTGAAGGTAGATGCTAGAAGGGCTTCCTGAATAGAGTAATCTACCTCTAGGCACGCTCCTTGAGGATCGAAGATTAAAGGCAAAGGACTATGCATATTTTCCCCTCTTTCTAAACCTTCACGAACATTTAACTGCGGTCGATCTTGAATCAAGGTCTGTACACCAATCAGAACCGCATCGTACTTCTGCCTCAGTCGATGCGAATAGGCCCTCGCCTCTGGTCCCGTAATCCACTGAGAATGATGATTATCATCGGCAAGTTGTCCGTCTAAGGTCTGTGCCCATTTCAAAGCAATGATAGGCCGCTCAAAAGCAAGTTCTCCGAAAAATGGAATATTCCAAGCTGTTGCTTCGTGAGCATAGATTCCTACATCAACTTTTTTGCCGGCTTTCAGGAGCTTCTCGATTCCTTGCCCGCAGACAAGCGGATTAGGGTCCTTGCGCGCCACAACGATTCTTCGAATCCGCGATTGAAGCAATAGATCCACGCACGGAGGCTGGTTGCCTTGGTGCGAACAGGGCTCAAGCGTCACATAAGCGGTACCTCCGTCTAGCTGATCAGGGTGCTGGACCTGGGAAAAAGCGGAACGCTCCGCATGCCAACCTAAATAGGCTTGAGTCGCACCTCGTGCAACTTCCTTTCCTTGAGCATCCAAGAGGACGCAACCCACCGAGGGATTAGGATTAGCAATCCCAATTCCTTGGAGACCAACGGTCATAGCTTCCTTCATCCAAAATAGATCCGCTTGATGAGCTGCAGTCTGAAGGCTTTCCGCTATGGCTTTTGGATCAGAGGCCGGAGAATTCCAAGGCCCCCCCATTCCAAATCCGTTGTCTAAAACAATATTCGACATAAAATTAATCCTCAGATAAATTACACAAAACCGACTATATATGTTTCGTAATATTCATAAATGAACCAACGAAATTATCAAAATCGTTTTCGGTTATTACATAAAGTCACTACATATAAAACGATCTTGAATGCAATCAAAAGATCGAGTGCCTTGAAAATTCCGAGTCCAATTTCCCATTTTTGGGACATCTATGCATATTCCGTGTGCCTTCGACCCCGAAAGGCAGTTAAACTGTCCCATTTTCAGGAATTTATGCGATTTTTGCTAGACTGTTCACACGCATTCTTGTACCTTCCGCAACCTATGCCACAACTGAGCATTCTATCTCTTGATGACAAGGATTTTATCACCCAGACCTCCGTCGCTAAATACTTAGGCGGCAAATGGAAGATTGATTTAGTGAACACGTATGAAGAGTCGATCCGAGCTTTAAGAAATAAACGCTATGATGTATTGTTATTAGATAATAATCTTGGACATGATTCACCGACAGGTGTCCAGTTACTTTCTTCATATCTGAAGGAGTTTCCTCATTTAGCGATCATTATCTTAACTAACGACGATGAAATCCATGAGATGAAGCAAGCATTCCAATTGGGTGCCGAAGACTATATTGTGAAAACTTCATCACTTTCTTCCATTTGCGA
>Ga0206877_10280_pt1 | contig 13293 bp, 13 predicted proteins | sample Alteio_BWOrgCont_7_FD_152623 | JGI IMG/M metagenome (GOLD analysis project Ga0206877, IMG submission 152623) | Enriched cells from forest soil in Barre Woods Harvard Forest LTER site, Petersham, Massachusetts, United States -... | ecosystem: Environmental > Terrestrial > Soil > Temperate forest >...
ACGGCGTAGGTGCCTTGATCGAACAGCACCAGTAAAACATCGCGCACCGCACAATCCGGATCCGACAATCGTGCGGCAATTGTGTCGAGCGCGATGGTCGCGGCCTCCTCTAACGGATAGCCGTACGCTCCTGTGCTGATGGCGGGAAAGCTGATGGTGCGAACGCCATGCCGCTCGGCCAGGTCCAGGCAGGTTCGGTAACAATTGGTCAACTGTTCAGGTTCGCCCTGCCTTCCATCGTGGTAGACGGGCCCCACTGCGTGAAAAACGTATTGCGCTGGTAGCGACCCGGCGCCCGTGGCAACGGCGCTTCCCGTCGGACAACCGCCTGCATTGGTGCGAATCCCATCCAACTCGCGCATGATGGCCGGTCCGCCGGCGCGATGAACGGCGCCATCGACGCCACCACCTCCGCGCAACCCTTCGTTCGCCGCATTCACGATGGCGTCGACGCGAATATTGGTGATATCGCCAATCACCAAGCGGAGCTTCTTTCCATGCGGAAAATCCATCTCCATATGGCCCATGGTACTGCCAACGCTATAGTAAAAGTTGAAACAATCCGACGCACTCGTGCTTTTTGATATCGACGGCACGCTCATTCGCCGCGCCGGGCCGCATCATCGCGAAGCATTGGTTGAGGCCATCCGGCGCGTCGCAGGCGTTGAGACCACCACCGAGGGCGTACCGGTGGCGGGCATGCTCGATCGGAGCATTCTCACCGTCATGATGCAGCGGGCAGGTATGACGCGTGCCGCTATCCAACGAGCGATGCCCGCGGTGGTGGCGAGCGCGCAATCCATCTATGTGCGGCGCGCGCCGGACATTTCGAAAAAGGTCTGCCCTGGAGTGCGAAACCTGCTGCGGCGATTAACCGCGCGCGGAGTGGTGATCGGCCTGGTGACCGGCAACCTCTCGCGTATCGGCTGGCGGAAGATGGAACGCGCTGGCCTTCGTCCGTATTTCCGTTTTGGCGCTTTCGCCGAACAGGCGCGCGACCGTGCCGGCTTGGTGCGGGTTGCCATCCGCCGTGCCCGAAAGGAGCGCTGGATTGGACGGGATAGCGCCATTTCGTTGATCGGCGATCATCCCAACGACGTGCTAGCCGCCCAGGCCAACGGCATTCGCGCCATCGCGGTGGGAACCGGAATTGTGTCCCTGGAAGAGTTGCAAACCCACTCGCCGTACATCTTGATTCCCGATCTTAGAGCGCTTCTTTTGAAAGACCTTTTATAACGAAATTTCTGTATTTCGCGTGGGACAATCGATAGGTGCGTCGGTTCGCGATCATTTTCGGAATTTCGTCGATATGGCTCCTGCCCCTATCTCTCAGCGCGCAGTCTGACGCCCCGACACCCAGTGTGAATGCATCGGCCGCCCACCCCGAGACCTGGAATCTCTACTATCAGGCTACGTCCATTGGGCAGCATCACGGAAGTTTCAACTCTCCATATGAAGGGCCGCTGAGTTTGCAAAGTCACCCGGAGAGCGATGTCTCGCTCACCACCACCTTGTTCTTCGGGCTTCGGTTGAGCCAAAACACACAGCTGTACTTTGATCCCGAAATCGCGGGCGGGCGAGGATTTAGCAACGTGGACGGGCTTGCGAATGCATCGAATGGCGAACTGCCGCGAGTTGCGTCCGCCACACCGAAACCCTACCTGGCGAGGCTCTACATTTCGCATGACTTCGGTTTCGGCGACGCAACTGAACACGTGGAGAGCGATGAAAATCAATTGGCGGGCAACCGGCCCATGGTCCGCTACACCATCACCGCCGGGAGATTTTCCGACAGCGATTTCTTCGACGACAACAATTATTCCCACGATCCGCGAACTCAGTTTATGGCCTGGGGCATCATGTACAACGGCGCATGGGATTATCCGGCCGATACGCGCGGCTATACCTGGGGCATTGTCAATGAATTTCACACCAGGAACTGGTCCTTTAGATATGGTATGGCCGCGGAGCCGCGCGTTGCCAACGGCGGAAGGTTCGATCGCCGGCTTCTTACCGATCACGGCCAGACGTTTGAGGAAGAGCGCCGCTATTCGATCGCCACCCACCCCGGCGCTATTCGCTGGCTTCAATACTTGAACCGCACCAGATCCGGCAGCTATGTGGAAGCGGTTCGCTTGGCCGAAGAAACGGGGACCACGCCCGACGTCCAAGCCATCCGACGCCCTGGCACGCTGAAGTACGGAACCGGTATCAGCCTCGATCAGGAGCTCTTTCACGACCTAGGATTCTTCACGCGCCTGGGCTGGAACGACGGCAAGACCGAAGATTTCGCGTTCACCGCCATCGATCGATTGGCCGAAGGCGGCCTGTCGCTCAAGGGGACAAGTTGGAAACGAAAGGACGATGTCGTCGCCACCGCGTTCGCGGCCGCTGGACTCTCGGGCGTGCACGCGGTGTACCTGGCGATGGGCGGGCTCGACTTCCTGATTGGCGATGGAAAGCTCAACTATGCGCCCGAATATCTTTGGGAAAGCTACTACAGCGCGCGAGTGATGCGCGGGTTGGTGGCCACGTTCGATCTGCAACATTACAACAACCCGGCGTACAACCACGATCGCGGTCCAGTATGGGTTGAGTCCATCCGGCTGCATATCGAGTTTGGGATCAAGCCATTCACCGCGAAGTAAAGTACGCTGGGGGGATGGATTCTGCCCGGCAACTTCTTCGTCATTCCTTGGCCGCGCTGGCCTATCGCGCGGCCAAACCGCTGCGCGGCGCGCCGGATAGTTTTTGCAAGTTCAAGGCATCCGCCGACGTACGCACGCCGGTTGAGATTCTGGCGCACATGGGAGATCTGTTCGATTGGGCGCTTTCAGCGGTGCGCGGCGAGGAACGCTGGCACAATGCAGCGCCGCAACCCTGGCGTCAGGAAGCGGATCGGTTCTTTGCCGCGCTCGCAGCGTTCGACGCGTATCTTGCCTCGGATAAGGCTCTGCATGCCAGGCCGGAGGCGCTGTTGCAAGGCCCTATCGCCGACGCGTTTACTCATGTGGGACAGATCGCACTGCTGCGCCGTTTGGCCGCTGCGCCGGTGCGTCCGGAAAACTATTACATCGCTCAGATCGTGATCGGGACCGTTGGTGCGGATCAGCCCGCGCCGGTTCTGGAATTCTAGTTTTCCTGTTCCCGCTTGGCTTCCGCTTCCACCGCGCGCATCACCCGCAGCGTGTTTCCGCCGTAAATCTTTCGGATGTTGTCTTCGGAGTAGCCCTTCTCCAGCAGCGCGCGAGTAAGGTTCGGAAACTTGGATACGTCTTCCAGGCCGCTCGGCGTGCAGAAGACGCCGTCGAAATCGCTGCCGATTCCCACTGCATCGATCCCTCCGATCTTCACCGCGTGATCGATGTGCGCCACCACGTCTTCAAGCGTCGCGGGCGGCACTTTCTTCCGGTACTCAGCGATGGTGGCATCTTCGCCCTGCGCTCCCGGCATCGTGCTGCCCTGCACGTTTTTCGCGGCCGCCGCCGATCTCTCCGAAAGGAATCCACAATTAAAATTGATCTGGATCACGCCGCCCTTCTTGCCGAGCGCTGCGATCATTTCGTCTGTCATGTTGCGCGGGACGTTGCAGAGCGCCCGGCAGGAAGAATGCGAAGCGATGATCGGCGCGTTGCTGACGGCCAGGGCATCCCAAAACGTTTTGTCGGCGGTGTGTGAAATGTCGATCATCATTCCCAGCCGGTTCATCTCGCGCACCACTTGCTTGCCGAAGGGCGTGAGACCGTTGTGATGTTCCATCCCGGCCTTGTCCATATCGCCCGAGGAATCGGCCCAACTATTGGTGTTGGTGTGGGTCAGAGTCATGTAGCGGATGCCCAGGTCGAAGTAATCGCGCAGCAAGCCCAGGTTGTCTTCAATGGCGTGCCCGCCTTCGATGCCCATCAGTGCCGCGATCTTGCCCTGTTTGTGGATGCGTTCGATATCGGCGGCCGTGGTGGCGAGTGTAAAGTCGTTCGGATATCGTTCCACGATGCCGTGGCGGACGGTGTCGATCATTTCAAGCGTGCGATGCGCCGAGCGGTTTCCCTTGACATAGTCGGGTGCAACATAGACCGCGAAGAACTGCGCGCCCACGCCGCCTTCCTTAAGCGACGTGATGTTGGTATGGCCGTCGCTCTTGTTTTTTCCGATGTCGTATCCATCCACGGTACGGCTGGTGATGTCATTGTGGGTATCGATCAGGAGCGTACTGCGATGGATGCGCTGGACCTCGACGTCGGTCAGCGAACGGGTCTGCGCGAAGCAAATACAGAGGACGACTAGGAAGAGGCACACCGCTCGCATGCTCTGAATATAGCGCACGCGGTTAGCGAGGGACTGATGTATACTATACATCATGAGGCGCACGCAACTCTATCTCGAGGACGACTTGTGGAAAACTCTCCACATTCTCGCTCGGCAATCTCGCAGCAGCGTGTCCGAACTCGTACGGAGAGCTGTTCGCGAGAAGTATCTGGGTGACTCGGAGAGACGCAAAGAGGCGCTGCTTTCCGCGGTTGGTTTGTGGAAGGATAGGACGGATCTTCCCGACACCGAAACCTATGTGCGTAGCCTGAGGAAAGGCGACCGGCTGAAGCGGCTTTCAAAATGAGCGGGGTTTTAGTGGATTCCGACATTTTGATCGAGGTGCTTCGAGGGCGAAAGGCTGAAGTGGTTCGAATGTGGTCTGAGACAGTCAGCGAAGAAGAGCCACTGTTCTATTCGCCAGTTACACTGGCTGAGATCCGGCACGGTATGCGCGCGCACGAGCGGGAGGCGACTGAGCGGGTATTATCCTCCATGGTGAGCGTGCCGGTCGAGGTGGAAATTGGTGCGCGCGCGGGCGATTATCTGCGTGTCTTTCACGCCAGCCACGCAGTCGAATTGGGAGATGCCTTGATCGCCGCTACCGCTTCGGTTCACCAACTTTCCTTGTGGACACAAAACAAAAAACATTTTCCCATGAAGGACATTAATTTCTTCGTGAAGGGCTAGCGGAAGATTTGCCACCACTTACGCTTGGCGGGCCGTATTGGGAGGGGCGGATAGTACGCCTCCGTTGGTATTGGGAGCATGACTTCCAGCAAAGCCTCGTCGTAGTTGTAGGGAATAATATTGACGGTCGTCCGCGCAGATCGGAAACCGGTGCAACTCACTTCAAAGTTTGTGGTATGCCAGGGAAGACGCGTCCAAACAACTTCGCCCTGATTGTTGGTTTCTACCGAGGCGATTGGCTTGTCATGTGCCCCTAGCAGAGAAACTACAGCCCTGGCAAGGACTTCGCCTGTGGGTTGTTTCACTCGAATGCGGACATGACCTCCCTGCGCCCACAGCGGAGCGCCGATCATGAGTAGAAGCCCCAGAGTGGGCATCGCGAACCGCTGATTCACGCCATCATTCTATCCAACAAAAAAGCCGCCCGATTGCTCGAGCGGCCCTTCTCCTCTGATTTGTGTTGCTTTATTTAATCGCCGAACGATCCCACGGCTTCTTCTTTGTCCGCGGCCGCTTCGGGCTTGGGCGCTGGCATGATCATCTGCACCAAGTCGGCCGGCGCTGGCTTTTCTTTTAGTATTTGCTCGCGATACAGCTTTGCCATGCGCTCGTTTTCCTGCTGCTTCTGTTTCTCGTCCCGAGCGCGCTTCTTTTCTTCACGCGCGGTCTTGGCGATGCCCAGATCGTCGAGATCGTGTTGCTTGGCGTGATTCACATCTTCGACGCGCAACACCAGCGTGTGATCGGCGCTCTTCAGATTCACTGCCTTGCCGCCGGCGATAATTTCATGCCGCCCGTGCTCTTCGTACCACTTGGTGAGCGTCGCGGTCATGTGCATCTTCTCGATGATGTTCCGCCAGCCCACGCCGGTGTTGTAAGCGCAGAAGGAAATTTCACCCTCCTGCGTGGCATACGGAATGATGCACTGTTCGGTACGGCGAAAATCGTAATTGAACAGGTCCTGGAACCACATGCCCGCTACAAACAAGAAGTTCCAGCGGTCATTGCGGCGCTTGGTGATGTCTTCGATGGATCGGTCGGCCGTCACCTTACCATAGCCGCCCTGTTGCGCTTTCGGCGTCATGCCGAAGCACTTGTCGAATTTGGCGATCAGATCGGTCAGTTTAAAGTGAGTCGGCGATTTGAACGGGTTGTAATTATGCAAGAGCGCCAGGCTGACGCCCATGACATTCATCCAGCGGCTGCTGCGCGCGGCGTCGTTGATGCGTGCGATATCCTTCGCCAGGCGATCGGCATTGAGGAACGCCGTCACTGGCACCGCCTCTTTGGTTTCCTTATCGCACATCACGGCCATGCCGATGCCGCAGTTGGGATGGCAGCCGCAGCTCAGTTGTCCCCAATCCGCCGAAGGCCCGTGGACCAGGTCGGCGAAATCGGAAAACGTGCTCATGAAGGAGATCGGGAACCAGTCGCGAACGGGCTCGCCCAATCCGGTCTGATTTTTCACGTCGTGCGCCAGGTGCGATAGCGTGTAGCGCTGCGCTTGGCGGCGATCGTCGGTCACGGCTTCGTCGCGGCCGGTGAACGAAACAGGCTGGAAGCTCAAGAACGGGATCTTCTTCGGATTATCGAGAGCGAAGCGCACCACCGCGCCCACCTGCTCGTTATTGATGCCGTTGATAATCGTGATCACAGGCACGATGTCGACGCCCGATTTCCACAAGTTCTCGATGGCGCGCAGTTTCACGTCGAACAAGTTGCCGACAGCGCGGTGCGAATTGGCTTCGTTACCGATACCGTCGAATTGCAGGTACGCATAGCGCAAACCCGCTTCGGCGGCCTGTTTGCAAAACTCAAGGTCTTTGGCGAACTCGATACCGTTGGTCGCAGCCTGCACGCTGTTGTAACCCACTTTTCGTGCGTAACGCACGGCGTCCAGGAAGTAAGGCGAAAGCGTCGGCTCGCCACCGGAGAACTGTACCGACATCTGGCGGCGCGGCTTGATGGAAATAGCGTTATCAAGCAACGTTTGAATATCTTCCCAACTCAGTTCATGGACAAACCCGACCTGGTTCGCATCCATGAAACACGGGTCGCACATCATATTGCAGCGGTTGGTCAGATCGATGGTCAGCACCGAGCCGCGGCCATGCTTGATCGTGCTGGTTCCGTGGTTGTGCAGCTTTTCATCGGCGTGCGCCTGGATGTCGCGGCCGGGGAAAACATCTTCCAGATGCTTGAAGAAGGCCGGATCCATCGACATCAAATCTTCAAAGCGGCCATGCTTCGGGCATTCCTTCACCATCAGGATTTTGCCGTCGCGCTCAATGATGGTGGCTTTGATTTCGCCCACCTTTTCGTTGAGCAGGATCTCGTGCGGCAGTTTGCCGTCCACAATCTGCTGCCGGATCTCGGGGATGCAGCGCGGACACAGCGAATCGGTCTCGCGCGGCCAGCCGAGTGGCGGCTTCTGCTTCTCGTAACTCTTCAGTAACGGCTTCTCGGACCAAGCCGGCGTGAAGGATGGGTTCTGGTTGATTTGGTTGAGTTTGTCAAAAACAACCCAGGCGGCACCGGCCGCCACGGTGACGGCTTTTTCGACGTACTTGATTGGCTTGTGCATAGCGCTATTAGTGATTTCGAGTATAAGACGGCCCGGATTAAGGAGGCTACACCATTGCGTTAAACAGGGGGTTTTGCCGCCCCGATGGGGATATCTCTCATCGAACGGGTCTGTGGAAAAGTCGCCGTCCCATTGAAAATGAAAGGTTTAGTCCCGCACGGAACTTCTACTGGCGGGCGGGCATCGAACAATTGAGAGGGTTGCGGTGCAAGCATGAAGATCGGACAAAGCGTGATGACGGTAATGTTAGCGGGAGTCTTGGCCAGCCTGAGCTGGGCGGCAACGATTCCGAATGCCCAGGAGGCTCAAATAGTTGTCACTCTACACCCGAGTTCCGGCCACGGTGAAGTGGAACCAGTTGGAGCTAGCGACATCCAGGTGGAACTGGCCGGTACTTCGGCGCATGTCGTTGGATTGAAGCGTCTGTCGGGTGATCTCGCCGATACGCAACTTTTCGTTCTGCTGGACGATTCCACGCGTTCCTCCAGCCTCGGCACCCAATTGCCGGAGTTGAAGACGTTTATCGAGTCGTTACCGGCGACAACTCAGATCGCAGTGGGCTACATGCGGAACGGAAGCTTTGGCATGGTTCAAACATTTACCGCGGACCACGAGAAAGCTGCCGGCGCCTTGCGTTTGCCGATGGGCATTCCGGGCGGCAATGCCAGCCCTTACTTCGCACTCACGGACCTGGCAAAACATTGGACATCGAAAGAGCCGGTTGACCGCAGAGCCGTCCTCATGTTGACGGATGGTGTGGATCGTTATTACGGGAACTCGATGGTGGACGATCCCTATGTCGACGAGGCGATTCATGACACGCTGAAGAACGGCGTGATGGTCTATTCCATTTATCTTCGCGGCGCCGGAGTCTACGGCCGGGGCGGCTGGTCGACCAACTTCGCACAGTCCCGTCTGATGGACGTTAGCGACCAAACTGGTGGCCATGCCTACTTCGAGGATTTTACGGATCCGGTTTCGATTGCACCCTTCCTCAAAGATTTCGAGGAGCGGCTGAGCCATCAGTACCAGGTGACGATCCAAACGTTGAATGGCAAAGGCATTCAACCTGTAAAGGTGCGGACGGAGCTACCCGGCGTCAAGATCCAAGGCCCAACGCACGTCTATGTCCCCTAGAAAGGCGAGACTAGCAAATCCGTGATTTTGAAGTCACCGCCTGTGGCGAGAACGGGTTCTCCACGCAGCGCTGCCAGCGCGTAGACCGCGCAATCGCCGAAGTTGAGCTGCGCTTTGTGACCCATGCCTTTTCCCAAACGTCCGAACGCGGCGATCGCTGCCTTTGCTTGGGGTAGGTCGAAGGGAACAATCTCGCATCCGATTTCCTCGATCAAACGGTCGAGACGTGACATGGATTCTTCACCCAGGCGTGCTCGCAGGACGATACCTGCCTCTAGCAGCGAAACCGAACTCAACCTTCGAGCCGTCGCTTTGTCTACGGCGACCCGCAATGCCGGTTCAGAGGGTTCGCTCAACGCGATTGCGACGAGAGCGGAGGTATCGATTATCATTCTCTGCTCGCCATTTGCCTAGCGGGGGATGCCAAATTCATCGTATCCAAGGATTTCGTCATCGGTGCGGGAATCCAAGATCGGCAATGCGGCGATCTCCTTTTGGATAGCTTCCACTTTCTTCCAATCGATCGAGTGGGGTTTGGCGCGTAGTTGGTCTTGCAAGGAGCGGATTACCGCTTCCGTCAGACTGACACCTAATTTTTTGCTGACCTTCTCAGCGAGTTCATGAGCGACGGGATTCTTGATATAGAGGGTGCTCATGAACTGATTATACGCCATCGGGCAATCCCCAGGTATATACCGGGATCACAGGATATTCACCGCCCGAGCCGCCAGCAGTGCCACCGTCGCCAGCGAAATCAACGCCTGCACCATCATCATTAGTTTGGCCCAGCGCGACAGAACCGGAACATCCGTCGGTGAAAAAGCGGTGCTGGTATTAAACGCCAGGAAAAGATAATCCACGAAGCCGGGGCGCCAATTCTTATCGCTTTCCCAGGGCGTGATCATCTGCGGAAACAGAAATGCGCCTTCGTCGTGCGAATCCCTAAGGTCGCGCTGATTCGGCCCGCCCGCATCCAGACGCCAATACCAGGACGCAAACACCAGCACGTTGGCTACCCACAGCGCGGCTGCGGCCCGCAAAAGCGCTCCTGGCGGATCGAGATGCAGCGGCAACCGGTGAATCAGCAAGCCCAGCGACCACACCATGGACGCAGTAACGGCGCTCAGCACGATGTGGCTCAATACGCGATTGAGCCGGCGCTTACCGATCCGATGTGCCACCACGGTGGGAATCAGTAGCACCGTTACCACCGCGAGCAACAGCCATTCCTGGCCGAAGCGGAGCGGCGCTGGAATCACGAAATGCAGGCCTCCGGTGGCCAATAGCGCCACAACGGCCGGCCAACGAGGCTCTGCGGTTCGTGGCTCCTTGGCGGCCCGGGGCCGGACGCTGCTCGATGGCATATTGGCCTGCGGCATATGGGACAATGTACCAAGTCACCTCCCCATGAAGGTTGTGGTTCAGAGTTCGTCGCTATTGTTTACGTTGCTCTCGATCATCTTCAACGTGCCGATCACTCGCGTCAAACGCGCCCCGGCGGACCGGGATGAGACTCGCCGGGAGGCACGCAGGCAACCGGTTGGTGTCGCGCTCGAAGAAAAATAGCCATGGCCATCTCGCCCCGGTTCGCAGCGGTCTCGGCCGGCGATCCCGAACTCCCACACGATTCTCCCAACTGCTTTTACTCATTTGATCTGGACGGAAACGTCCTGGAAATGAACGCGGCCATGGCGGGAATCCTGGGCTACACGCGCGAAGCAGCGGCGCGCATGAATCTGGGCCAGCTGCTCGAACCGGAATCATGGCAGGACTCCCGTGAGCAGATTCTGGTGCAACTCGGAGGCGGCGGTCCCCAATGGGTGAACCTCACTGCCATCGCGCGAGATGGCAGGCGCGTGCATCTGGCCGTGGTGAGGCGATTGTTATTTGAACGAGGACGTCCGGTGGCGATTCAAGATGCGGGCCGCGTTTTGTCCGACCCAGGAGAGTCCGCGTCGCTGGCTCCGGTACCGGCTCCGGAAGATGCAGGCGCGCGGAAAACCAGCGAGCCGAACGGGTTCGCCGAGCAACTGAAGCAGCTGCACCGGTTGAGCACTACCAGTTATCTCACTCTGGAACAGGCTCTTCAAGATCATCTGGAAACCGGTTGCCGGCTTTTCCACCTGCCGGTCGGTATGTTGCTTCAAGTGGAAGGCGACAACGGCGTGATTCAAGCTTCGCGCGGCCGAACGGAACGGAAAGAAGGCATCCTGATCCCGTTGTGGCAGACGCGCGCCTATACCATCACTAGCCGTCTTCGTACGGTAACGGCTTCCGAGCTGGGTCTTGCCGGCAGCCCCAGCGCCGAATTCGAAACTTACATCGGAACGCCGGTCTGGCTGGGCTCTGAGTTGTTTGCCACGCTCAGCTTTTCGGGACCGTTCGGCGACGCTTCGCGATTCTTTTCACACTCCGACCGCGAGCTAATCGAATTAATGGCGCGCAGCATCGGACGCGTGGTGCTGGAACACCGTATCCAATCGGAACGCGACCGGCTGCAAAGTCTGGAAAGGAACCGCAACCGCGTTCTCGAAATGGTGGCCGAGAACGAAAGCATCGCCATCATTCTGGAAGAAGTGGTGCATCTGGTGGAGGCGCAATGCCCCGGAGCGCTCTGCTCTTTATTGCTGCTCAAGGATGAGATGCTCACGTGGGTGGCCGCGCCTGGATTTGCAGCCGAAGCACTGCGGCTCTTGAAACCGTTCCGCGTGCTGCGCGATACGGCCGGATTGGCAGCCGCCGAGGTGGCTCGCGGAACAGTGTTCTGGGAGGACGTCCGCAGTTGCCCGTTTTGGGCGGATCGCGCGCGCTTGGCCAAGCAGCTCGGAATTGAATCGTGCAGGTCGACACCGATTTTGTCCGTCGACGGCATGCTGATGGGAATGCTCGCGCTGCATTACAAAAGCGGCCAGGCCAGGGACGACAGCGATGGCGAGTTGCTAGAGGCCGCCAGCCGTCTGGCAGCCCGGGCGCTCGAACAGCGTGGATTCACCGAGCGGTTGGAATTCCAAGCGCGGCACGATTCTCTTACCGGCCTGCCAAACCGGTCCTATTTCATGGAACTGCTGGAAGCCGCTCTGCAGGACGCCAGCGAACGCTCCGGCAGCCTGGCGGTTTTATTCATCGATCTGGACCGCTTCAAGCAGATTAACGACATCCTCGGGCACGCCATGGGCGACCGGCTTTTGAAGGAAGTAGGCCAGCGTCTGAAGCGCTTGCTTACCGAAGACGATCTGGCCGGTCGCATGGGCGGCGACGAGTTCACCATTGTGCTGACGCGCCAGCCCGACGAGCAAACCGCTGTGCTGGCATCGCAGGAATTTCTAAACGCTTTTCGTGCGCCGCATCAGATTGAAGACAACGAGCTGTTCGTCACCGCCAGCATCGGCGTTTCGCTCTACCCGCGCCACGGCCAGAGCGTTGCTGAATTGCTGCGGCATGCCGACTTGGCCATGTACCACGCCAAGAATAGCGGCAAGAACGATGTGGTGGTGTTTCGCGCTAAGGATCATACCGTAAGCCTGGAGCGGCTGCGCCTGGAAAACGCACTGCGCCGCGCGCTCGAGCACCAGGAGTTTGAGCTGCTCTATCAACCCGTGGTCAGCATGAACGGAAAGGTGGAGGGCCTCGAGGCTCTGCTCACCTGGCGGCATCCGATCTACGGGACCATTTCGCCCAAGCAATTCATTCCCATCGCCGAAGAAACCGGACTCATCATCGATATCGGCTCCTGGGTCATTCAGCGCGCTTGTCTGGAAGCTGCAAGCTGGCATAAAGCCGGCCATCGCGCAGCGCGGATTTCCGTGAACGTGTCGGCGCTGCAGTTTGAGCGGCGCGATTTCCTGGAGACCGTGGCCGCCGCGCTGGCGCTGAGCAAGCTGCCTCCCGACCGTCTGGAATTGGAAATTACCGAGAGCTACATCATGAAGGATCTTCCGCAAGCGGCGGCCCGCCTGACGCAGATCCGGAATCTGGGCGTCAGCATCGCGATCGACGATTTTGGCACCGGCTATTCGTCGTTGAGCTACCTGAATAAGCTGCCGGTGGATTCGCTCAAGATCGATCAATCGTTCCTGCGGAACCTGCATGAGCCCGAAGGGTCGCTGGCGGTGATCCAAAGTATTGTCCGCATGGCGCACAGCATGAATCTCACGGTTGTGGCTGAGGGAGTGGAGACGCGCGCCGAATTGGACCTGGTGCGTGTGCTGGGGTGCGACAAGGTACAAGGCCACGTATATGGGCCGGCGCGCCGTCGTGAGGAGATGGAAGCGCTGCTGTCAGGCAACGATTCGTTGCGGCCGGTGGATTCCTAGCGAACTACGCGCGCGCCGATTGCTCGGGAACCTTCAGCGAAAGCAGCCCGGATAATTCCCGGAATTGCTCCGTCCAGAGCGCGTCATTCTTTTCGTCCATCTGCGGGTAGATCTTTTGCAGCACTTCATAACAGCGGTTTTGTACCGACCACAGCACCAGAGGAAACGGCAATGCCCGCGCGGCGATCAGGTTCTCGCGAAGTCTCGCCAGCTCAGTCAGATTTCTGGGATCTTCAAAAAATAGGCCCGCGCCCGCTTCCAGAT
>Ga0206877_10282_pt1 | contig 13253 bp, 12 predicted proteins | sample Alteio_BWOrgCont_7_FD_152623 | JGI IMG/M metagenome (GOLD analysis project Ga0206877, IMG submission 152623) | Enriched cells from forest soil in Barre Woods Harvard Forest LTER site, Petersham, Massachusetts, United States -... | ecosystem: Environmental > Terrestrial > Soil > Temperate forest >...
TTCAAATCAATGGCTTGCAACGGCACTTTTTGGCTGACCAAACGAGCTAGATTGAGCGCGCGAGCATAATTGTCGCCGCTGAATGACCGCTTTTGACGCAAAGCGGACATTGCTAGTGCGGCTTTATACTATGGCCTGAACTAAAACGGCCGCCTTTTTAGGGGCGGCCGCATTAGTTTTCAGACGAGAGCGATTAGCGCAGGTCGGTGGAAACGGTTTTGAACATCGTGTTCAAGCTCCCGCCAACCGCAGTTAAGCCTGTGATAATTACGACTGAGATCAGGGCGGCGATCAGGCCATATTCGATGGCAGTAGCGCCAGTTTCATCACGAACGAAACGTGTAAAAACGTTGGTCATGATATGCTCCACTTTAAAGTAACACCCTAGTTTGCCCTCACGGTACGGGAGACTTTGAACCGGTCCGATTGGACAATGCCCACGGTAGTAGGCACCGCATACTTTAGTCCTAATCACGCGCAGGAGAGAAAATCCATCTCGTGTGGGAGAAAACCCGCAACTTTAAAAACGCGGCTCAATCGGCCCCTGTTGCAACGCTTCTTATTGTTGCGTTTAGCGTCCAGTTAACCGATCCACGCGAATGGCCGCTTTTGGCGCAAAGCAGAGATTTGCGTGACTTCGCGCCCGCGACGCCCATGATGCGAACGGTGAGATCAGGGCGGGGCCTTACGCCTCCGCCTCGGGCTTGGTACTGATGGCAAAGTCGAGGAGACTTTGAGGATCGGGATTCTTCTCGTTCGCGCTACAATACTGGGTGAACTCGTCGTAATTGACTGGAGCCAAGACGACATTCTTGCCGTGCAGCCGGGCTTCAGAGATCTCACCAGCAAAGACCTTTGCCCAGTCATCATAGGTGTCAGCGAGGGTTAGGCCGACATCACGCCGAAAGGCATCGTAATCCTCGTGACGAATGACAGGTAGAACGAAAACCTTGGGCATGTCAGGCCCCTGAACGCGCAGTTTTTCATATTAGCCCCAACGCCACGGCAACCCAAGGCCAGAACCGCCCTGCCGACGTGATCCCCCGCCAAAGCCGACGGTCAGGAGGCCGATTCCAAATAGGAGTGTCAGGCCCCCAAAGGCCCCTTATCTAACTCTGCGATAAGGGCATTTTCTTCCTTGATCGGTTCGCTCGGCTTGGTCTTCTTTTTCGCTTTGCCCTTGGCGCGACGATCTAGCTTCGCCGCTATTTCGTCATTGGGTGTGGTGTTATCCATTCCCCTGACAACGCCCGGCAAGGTCGATAAGTTGCGACTCGAAGCTATTGAAGACCATCACTCGTCGCGAGGTGGACAAGGCAATACAATGAAGAAAGAGAAAACCATGATGTTTCCAAAGAAAGTGATCTTTGGCGGCTTTGCACTGTCATTGTTTACTATCAGCTTCACACCAGCCCAAGCTGATTATTGCGATGATATCCATGCCAAAGTTGCTCAGTGGCAGAGCGATTTTGCTCGGGAGCAAGTTGAGGAAGCGCGCGTTGGGCTTATCACCCCAATGCCGCAGACCGATTTGGCGTTGTGTGTAGTCGCCTTGAAGGTCAAAGCCGAGGCAGAAGAACTCTTTGATTCCTCAGGTGACACTTGCTACAGCGTCCCTAACTTGCTCTCTGATACCTCAAAAGAAGGAGACTTGGGTATGAGCACTATTGTCGGGCTTTACCATTGCACCCGTTAGTTAAGAAGCATATTTCAAACTCTACCACTGCCGAAAATCCGGTAGTATCCTAATATGACGGGCGATCAAATCTGCTTCTGGCCCACGTGACACGTATACGACGTGACATTTTGCGTTCCTTTGATTTGCAAAATACTGCTTAGACGATTGAGTGTGTAGTCCGCGTTGCTGTTAGTGTCGTGCCAAGTGATTTCTTGATCTGTAAACCGCGCTGGAATTCCATTAGCGGTCTTAGCACCTTCGTCGAGCGGAAATATCCAAGGATAGTTCGGCGCGTCGCTATTGACGCAGACAAGAGTCACAGGTCCAGCTAGCGCCTGAATTGGCACAAGCCAAGAAAAAGAAAACAAGGCGGCCGCATACAAGATATTCGGTTTCATTGTCGTTTCCCTTCACTTGTGGTTGCAGTTCTATCCCGAAGTATGCTCCACCGATTCTTCAAGCGACCACATCCTATCAGAAACACCGCCGCCGTGGCGGGGGTGATGCGAGGGCTCTATAGTCGGGCAGAAGAGGCCGTCAGGGCGGCTATTGTGGCGGAGGCGAAGCGCCGAAGAGTTTCAGTATTGCGCCAGATTCCGATGCTATCACGGGTTCAATCTGATCCAGATATGCCTTCCAGGCCTAACCGCCTTCATGCTTCTGGGATCAGGTTCTTTTCTAAGCGTACATCTCGGCGCGGCGATCGCTATAAGGCCACCGGCTGGCGCGGTTAGCCGCGTTTGGGAGATTGGTGATATTGTGAAGGTGGTAGAGGAGTGGGAAGCTCGATGACCGACGGGCTGCAAAAAGTCTTAATCCCTAACGTCGAGCCGACTCGCGTCGATGCCCGCAGCGATAAGATAAGCCCTCACCGTGTCGGCGCGCTGCTGGGAAAGAGCGGGGTTGGAGGCACGGTTTTCGATGTCGTTGGTGCCATTCTGAATTTCCAGATGAACCAGCGGATTGCTCTTCAAATATTGAACCATCCTGTCGAGCGCCGGGTCACTTCCAGAGGCGATATCAGTGGAATTAAAATTATAGTGAACGGCGTGCGTCGTCACTTCATCGGGCTGCTTGAGTATGGATACGACTTGTTCTGCCGCGGCAGCCCCACGACCACTATTGGAGCTATAGGCGTAACCAGCCAACAAAACCGCCGCGAACGCAGCGGAAACGAGCAAGACCTTGATTTTCATGGTCGTATCTGTGCTTTCCGGTGGCCCCGTCGTTTACTAAATGCGCAAAGATGAAAAAGGCCCAATTCGACAAACATATAAGGATGGGAAACCCTCATTGTCGTGACCCAAACTGACCCACTACCTAATTTTGACGTCACTTGACATCGAGGTTCTCGGCAATGGCCGCTGGCGTCACAGATCGGGTTTGGGAGGTCTGCAGGGGGCTGTGGTCTAATTGATAATTAGAACCTGTCTGGAGTTGTCCATTGACCAGGATTTCAACCGGGACAGGAAACTCTGCCCCAGCAGAAGGCTGCTATTTTTTGCGGAGACGCGGACAGTGACATTATGCATAACCAGTCCGCCGATTTTCAGCGATAGGATTCGATAGATTTCGGAGGACACGTGGGAGCCGTCGGCGAGGATATAGGTTTTGTTTCCCAGAAAATCGTCGCCCGTCATGGTGCCCAGCTTCTCCAGCGTGGACGCGACATCGGCGGGAATGCTGACATCGGCGGAGCCGCTATCGACGATAAACTTCAAGGTCAGAACGCCGTTTACCAGGACCGGCACGACATAGGCGCCGTCATGCGGCTCGATGGGAATTGTCTCCTGCACCTGGCCAGCCGCGCCTTCCATCACGGCCGCTGCCACTGGCGACGCCGCCACGGCAAGCGCCAACACCAAAGCCCCCAACATCATTATCGGGACTAAAAAGAACACACAGAGGTTAATGGGTTTGTTCGATTCCCAGCCCACAAACCCATGACCGCTCTCGCGGCGAAGATTGCAAACAATCACTTCGACAGCACTCCAACTGGCCCGCCCAAGGCCTATGGAGTGATTAGGCCGCTTCATTCGTTAATATTTCAAGGCGGAAATGTCAGGATCCTGAAACTCGTGGCCATATTACACTTCGGGATTTCCTCCCAAACGTCTTTCACTTGGCGGCACAATTGGCGGGAATGGGAGGGCGATAGGGGCACCAAGACCAATCCGTTGCCCGGCAAGCATCTTGTCTTTAGCTTCCTCACCACCCACGCCGCGGAATGATCACTCGGGGCTGATTGGATTGGCTGGCGGTGGCTGACATCTTTTCCCTGTTATTTTTAGCCGTTTCCCTGTTATTGCAAATTGTTTTCCCTGTTATTTGGTATTTGGAAAAAGGATCGAAAACCGCCGAAAGGCCCATAAATACAGCGCAATTGCATGCGCGGGCGGTCCCATAAGGCTATTTTTTCGGTTTTTCCCTGTATTTTTCCCTGTTATGGCGAAAAATGACCCTGAGACGGGTTCGCGCAGCACTGCGTGCACAGCCAGCCAGTCCGTGCTCTTCGCGGCAAATGCAAAAGGCCAAAATTTCTCGCGCGTTTTCGGGCGGTTAGGCCACACCAAAATCCAACTGAGCACAAATGAGGCCGATTTTGCCGCCAAAAATTGGCGTTTGGGCCGCCCTGTCTCAGGACCGCAATTTTCAATTTCCTAAATTTGCGAAGCGCTTAGCTTGAGACCGGTTTGAGTCTAGCTGAGACCGGTTCGATATCGACATAGCTCGGTTCGATCCCTACCAGCCCCGGCATAGAGTCGCGCTCGAACCGCGATTTCCAATTTTCGCGCGACCGGTTCGATTCGACGAATGTCCGCTTATGACCCAAAGCGGACATTCGTCAGTCACAGAATTCGAACGACTATCACGAATGTGAATTCTAGGGCGACGTTTCAATTGGCGTATCCATGCGCAAGGGGTATAAGCTTATGACCAAGAAGGTGCACGGAACCGATTCTGTCGGAAATCTCTGACTGCCCAAATGCATCGGTGGGAACTCTAGCGGGAGAGAACATCTCATGAATGTGCGATCCTGGATTGTGATCGCGGCCATACTGGCTGCAACTTCACCGCTATTGGGCCCGTCTCCGGCGAGGGCCGCAGCGCCTTCTCTAAGTTTGTGCAACAAGACGGCGGAAAAGATACGTGTCGCTGTCGGCTACTTTACCTCGGGCGTGACCGACACTGCCAACAAGGAGATTCTTACCGGGCCCTTCGTGTCGAACGGCTACTATTATCTTGAAGTCGGAAATTGCCGAACGTTCGACAACCCATCGAATGCCCGCTATGTGTTTTGGTTCGCGTCGGGAAATGCACTGAACGCTAATCCAATCACCGTCGGCTTGATGCATAGCAATGGCAACGATTGGAAATACAACTTTTGTGTGAGAAATTATTTCGTGGCCAACGAGCAGGAGATGGTGCCGCCGTTCATATACGAGGATGAAAATGCCTCGGAAGCGGCGTGCGATCAAGCGGGCGGTACGTTGCCCGGCGCTGCCGGCCACACACTTTGGGTAACTGCGAACAAAGTTGATTTGCTGGTGAATGGAGAGGTCGACTTTACCGGGTGCAAGCTCGACGAGTGCGCCGAGTTTTGGAACGACAAAACACCGTAGCGTCGGCCGCGTGAAGATAACCGCCCTTACGGTCTCGACAGGCCGGATTATAGGGCTCCGCATTTAGCCAGTCCCCCTTCGCTTGCCAACACGCTCGGCGCTACCCACGCGCCATTAGGGATTGTGTTATGGTGAGGGTGGTCGAGGAGTGGGAAATTAAGCGGTGACATTTATTATAAAACGCCTATCACTCGAAGAAATGGACCAAGTAGCTTTCATCCACCGAACATCCTTCGACGAGCGCCTTCCTTGGCTGACAGGGATTCACAGTCCCGAAGAGGACGTGGCCTATTTCAGCGATCATGTATTTACTAAATGCGAGGTGTGGGGAGCGCTGCATGGGACACTTGTTGGGTTTATTGCCTTCCATCCCGGTTGGATCGAGCAACTCTATGTTTTGCCTCAGTGGCAGCGCCGAGGGGCAGGTCGTCTCCTGTTGCAGGTAGCTATGACCGCGTCTCACGACCTGCGGCTCTGGACCTTTCAAAAGAATGAGCCGTCACGTCTGTTCTACGAGGCGCATGGCTTTGTCGCTATCCAGAAAACCGATGGGGCAGCTAACGAGGAGCGTGAGCCTGATGTGCTCTATCAGTGGAAACATCCTGCGCAGCCAGAAAAATCAAACTGACCCACTACCGAAAATCCGGTAGTGTCCTAATTTGAATTTGCCTTCCTACATTCTGCGATGATTCGAGCGTGATGCATCACAAGATGGCCGTCTTGCTCTATTTGAAAGCCCGAGCATCCTCCCGCCTCCAGCATAATACAGGCGCGAGCAATAGCACCAAGGAGCGAGCCGCACTCTTCAGACTGCGGGAATAACCCGCGCCGGTAGATAAGGGTGAACAACGCAACCCCCAAACGCAACGCAACGCAACGCAACTACTGCGTTCTACCCTACGCACAAAACGCGGCTCTCCACCATCGCTTCTAGGTCGTTTGTTCCACTAATTCCTCAAGTGACCACATTCTATCAGAAACACCCGCCGCCATGGCAGGAGTAACGCGCAAGCTCTTGTGCTGGCGAACGAAATTGTAATGCGCGAAATGCAGGGCTACTGCCGCGCGATGGTTCTCCGCCTTCTTGCTGAAGGCGTTTGTCAGGCGCGTGAAGCGGCGCATCCCCATCCGCATGGTGAGGTTCTGGCGTTCTACAAGACTGGTTGAAATGTGCTTTTGATCGGGCTTGCCCTCCACAATGTGGCGCTCGGCTCTGACAACCTTAAGCGAAGCGTTTTGCGATTTTCGTCTTCGCCTCGTTCTTCACCTCGTCTGAACCGTTCCCGAACAGAGGCGAAAAGCTCTTGTGCATTTCGGAATTGATAAAGGTGAGCCATTCCATCAGGCGATAGCGCCCGATTGTGCCATTGGGAGGCGCGAGGTTTCGCGGTTATCACGGCGTCGGATGTCATGGCGCGAAAAAATTGATCCCGGCTTTTGACCGTATCGAAGCGCGTTGCCGGCAAGTGGTAGCCCGAGGCGTTTTTGCGGCGCCAGCCAGCAAGCTATGGATGTTGTGATCTTGCCAGCCCGACAGGCCCCAGCGCCAACGAAGGACTGCCCACGGTATGCGGGCAGTTGGCCTAATTGTTGGGCAATGCGCCATCATTCGGTGTGAAATCATCAGGTTTTTGAGGAAAATGGGCCGGCCCAGTTCCGGCACACCAATTGCGTATTGGCTTGTGAACGACCGCGATTCGCTGACATGAGCCACATCGCCCGGATCGAGAAATCGGCCGGGATAGTCCGTGAATAGCCAATCTGGAAATGACAGACGATTCGATCTCATATAGCATTAAGAGAATTGGCTGCGGGCCTCATGACGGCGGCCATATACATTGGCGAGCACGGGCCTTGTTCGTTGCGAATTGGGCGCGTTAACAAGATCGCGTGACAACACGAGTGTTAGGGGGTTTCATGGACAATCTTTTTCAGAAGCTCATGCTGGGCGGTTCGACGGCTGCGTTGCTGGCGGTGATGCCAGCCTTTGACGCCCTGGCGCAGGACAATAATGATATTGAGCAAGTGGTCGTCTCGGGATCGCGAGTCACGATCGCGGGCTATACGCAGCCGACCCCGGTGACGGTGGTTGGCTCGGCCCAGCTTGAAAAAGATGCCTTCGCAAACATCCAGGACGCGGTGCGCCAACTGCCCCAGGTCACCGCGCCGCCGTCTTCGTATAGTGCGACAGCCGATTCCGGTGGCGGTGGCAACGCCGGCGAAAACCTCCTCAATCTGCGTAACCTAGGCGTCAGCAGAACTCTGGTGTTGTTCGACAGCCAGCGCGTGGTGGCCTCCAATATCACCGGCGGTACAGACATTTCCACCCTGCCGAGCAGCCTCGTCCAGCGCGTGGACGTCGTGACCGGCGGCGCATCGGCTGCCTGGGGTTCGGACGCAGTGGCCGGCGTCGTCAATTTCGTACTCAATAAGAACTTCGACGGTTTCAAGGCTAACCTCCAAGGAGGCGACGCCTATAACGGTCTCAATCGCGAATATACGGCCCAAGCTGTCTGGGGCGGTGATGAATTTGGTGGGCGCGGTCATTTTGTACTGGGCGCAACTATGGACGTCAAACCGGACATGACCCCTCTGGTTGATGAAAACTGGTATCGCGGCTCTTGGTATGTTTCGAACCCGGCCTTCGTAGCTGGCAACGGTCAGCCTCAGCTTGTCTTTGCAAATGATGCGGGCACCGCAGATGCAACAGAGGGCGGCATCATCGTTTCCAGCCCGAAAGGCACTACGGCTGCCGCCAATGCCCTGCGCGGCATCGAATTTGTCGGCGCAGGCATCCCCCAGGTGGTCAATTTCGGCAATGTCTCCTTAGGTTCCGTTTCCAACGGCGGCTCGCTGACCGCTGGCACCAGCGATGCTCCATGGGAGGTCGTTGCCATTCCCTCAACCACCTATACTTTTTTCGGGTATGACCGTTTTAAACTGACAGACACGATTCAAGCCTCACTGCAGTTGAATTATGGCTTTAACCATACGACTAGCCGTACCGCTTCGGCCTTTCAGACTGCGATTGTGGTCGCGAGCGACAATGCCTTTATCCCGGCCTCGGTGCGCGCCACCATGCAGACGGGGGGCATAACATCCTTCACGATGGGTGAATTCGCCAGCAGCAATTTCAACCTTAATAACGTGACGCCCGAAGATTACATCTCGATGGCGAATGGCGGCACGGGAGATTCGATCATTGACAATTAACGCCAGCTGATGCGCGGGGTCTTTACCCTGGAAGGCACCCTTGGCGACAATTGGTCGTGGAACGCCTATTACGAGCATTCAGAGACCCGTATTACAATACACGTGGCAAATGACGCTGAAACGGCAAACCTCACCGCGGCGCAAGACGCGGTCACCGTCACCACGGCCAACCGCGGCACCTCCAGCCTACCCTTGGGCAGCATCGTTTGCCGCTCCTCGCTGCCCGGCCAAGCTGCAGTGGTTGTGGCCGGGGTTACAGCGCAGTCTGGCTGCATTCCGCTGGATATATTCGGCAACGCCGTCGCCAGTCCGAATGCCGCAGCGTATGTCAATGCCCATAACACTAACTTCCAGGACCCGACACTTAACCAGGATGTAGCGGAAGGTTCGATACAAGGCACGCTGCCCTGGCAGCTTCCGGCCGGTCCAGTCGCGGTCGTTTTCGGCGCCGGCTATCGTAAGGAAGCGGCTATGGTCTTTGCCTCCGCAATCAGCAGCCAGGCAGGTTTTTCCTCTGCTAACGGAAGCGCCTTCCCGACCTCCAGCTACAACGTCATGGAAGGCTTTGCCGAAGTTGACGCGCCGATTCTCAAAAACACCTTTGTCGAATCTCTGGATGTTAGCGCCGCAGGCCGTATGACGAGCTATTCGACCTCGGGCTTGGTCGAGACATGGAAGCTGGGCGCGACCAGCCAGATCACTGACGACTTCAAGCTGCGCACCACCTGGTCAGTGGACATTCGTGCGCCTCAACTGAACGAGTTGTATACTCCGAGTTCGTTTGGCGGCTCCTCCGTCAAGGACCCGAAGACCCAAGCCACTGTGCAGATAATCAACGATACGACGGGTAATATCAACTTGGTGCCGGAAGTGGCCCGTACCGTTTCAGGCGGAGTAGTGCTGACGCCGACCTTTATCCCGGATCTCACCGTCTCGGCGGACTGGTATTCGATCAACGTGACCGGAGAAATCGCCACCATCGCTGCCGCCACTATCTTGAACCAGTGCAATCCGACTGCGGCCAGTACTATCCATCCCGGCCAATTAGGCAACGTCAACGATCCGCTCTGCACGGCCCTGATATTCGCTGGTCCGGGCGGTGCCCTTTCCAACACCATCAACGAGCCAATTAATATCTCCAGCCAGACCACGTCGGGTTTGGATTTGGCGGCCAATTACAGCATGGACTTCTGGGAGGGAAATATCGCGTGGTCGGCGGTTGCCAGCCTGAATGACGAAAATACCATTACCCAGCCCGGCACGCCCACCAACGACAGTGCCGGCACCGCCGGCAATCCGAAATGGAGGGGCATAGCATCGGCGGCCTATACCACTGGGCCTTATTCTCTTACAGTTCAGGGCCGCTGGTACGGCACCAGCAAACAGGCCAACACCGCCAATAGCGGCAATCTGGCCACGGCATCGACCTCTAACCTCTATCCGACTACTGGGGATGGGCAATTTGAGATTCCGTTTGTTGCCTATCTTGACCTGCGCGGATCGTACAAATGGAATGACAACGTCCAGCTCTATGGGGCTATAGACAACGTCACTGACGTGCCGCCACCATTGGTTCCATCACTCGCCAGCAACGTCAAGGCGCAAGGATCGCTCGTCCCGACGGCTACTACATATGACTTGTTGGGGCGGAAATTCCGTCTCGGCATCCGATTTAACTACTAGGAGGTGGGGGGAGGGATGTTCCCTCGCTTGCCCTAGGCTTGGATCTGCGGTCATCGCCTGCAATTTACGCGGCGGCCAGTGGACGGGCGCCGGGTCGAAATGGGGCTCTACAAGGAACATCCACATATGTCTGACGTTGAATACGCCGCCACTCTTGTAATGTCTTGATTGGTCGAAGCAGAAAGCCGCCGAATGACGGTAATGGAACTCACGGCAGCTAAATTTGCGGGCTGTACTTTGCGAATCCCGGGCAACCGCGCTGTCTATGAGATAGTCTCCGCCAAGAACACCCATGTCTGACAAGATGCATCCGGCAGGAAGGCAACCGTGACGAGCTTGGAGAAATTTTTGGCCACATTTGTTGGCGTTGTGGCGACCGGTTTGTGCGCCGCATCCGCCTCGGCCCAGACCATAAGCCCCGCGCCTTTCACCCAGGCCCAATCCGACGCGGGCCGCAAAAACTATACCGAGAGCTGCGCTTCCTGTCATGGCAACAGCCTGGAAGGCGGTGGCGCACCGGTGCTTGCCGGCAAGGAATTCGCGGACGGCACATTTGGTAAGCGCCCCGTGGCCCAGCTCTACAACTTCATCCACAATTCCATGCCCTTCTGTCAGGGCGGCTCTCTCGCCACGGACGCCTATGTTGATATCGTGGCTTTCATCCTTCAGGCGAACGGCGCGAAACCAGGCGACACGCCACTCACCGCGACAATAGACGTAAAGGTCGGCGACCTCGTTACCGGCGACATGCCCGCCGGCTTTGTGAACAGCTCAACATCGAAATAAAGGAGAATCTCCATGTCCATGCGAATGAAATTCCTGTTGCTGTCGGCCATGACTGTTGCCGCAGTCGGCATCTGCCAGGACGTCTCGGCGGAAACGGCGACAATACCGATGCTGTATGTCGACAACAGTACGGGCGACTCCATATCAGTCATCAATGTATTTACGCAGAAAAATGTCGCCACGATTCCGGTTGGTGACCGGCCTCACGCGGTTTGCCTGCAAGAGGACGGCCGGAAGGTCTACACCACGACAGAAGTGGACTATACGCTCAAGGCGATCGACACGGCGACCAACAAGGTTGTAGGCACCGTCGTCCTTCCCGCGGACCCCAACGAATGTGCCGTCACGAAAGACGGCAAATATGTCGTCGTGCCCCTCCGCGGCAATAATACGGCTGTCATAATTGACAGCGCGACCAACCAGATTGTGAAAACGCTCCCACTTAAAGGGCCCCACAATTGCGTCGCCCCCATGGGGGGAAGTAACGACTATATATATTGCGAAGAACAGCGCAGTTTTGACATTGTAAAAATTGACATGAAGAAAATGGAGATTGCCGATACGATAAAAGTCAATGGCGAAGCGCGTCCCTTTCTCATCACGCCCGACCAAAAGACGATGTATGTGGCACTAAGCGCCCTCAGCGGATTTGCCGCCGTGGACATTGCCACGGACATGATTACCGAAGTCGTACTCCCTCCGACGCATGGCAATCCCTGCACGATAGAGCCGGGAAACACGCCCACCCATGGCATCGCTCTGACGCCCGACCTCAAGAAGCTGTGGATCACGGACATCCCGGGATCCGGTGTGTATGTCTATGACGTGGCGACAAAAAAGCTTTCGGAAAAAATCAGCGTTGGGAAATGTCCAAACTGGTTTGCGATTACCTCCGACGGAAAATATGTCGCGGTCACCAATTCGGAAAGCAACAGCGTCTCGATCATCGACGCCAAGTCGCAGAAAGTGCTTTCAGAGATCCCGGTTGGCAAAGGGCCAAAGCGTATTGATATCGCGAACGTTCCGGCGATGCCAAGCTGATACTGGAGCCTGATTTTCCGGAATGGACCCCAGAAAATTAGACTCTAACTTCGTTCGACGCATGGCGCAGCGCCATGCTGGCATGTTCGGCTGCCTGCAATTGCTGTCGAGGCTTTTGCACGACCCCAGAGCAATACCGTCGTGCTACCGCTGGACCTGAGGAGAGGGTCGGTCCGGATTGTTGTGTGAAGTGCGCCATAAGTCCGTTGCAATGTCTCATCGGCGCATAAATGGGAGGGAACGCCATGGCGTCGACTTCATCGGTCGCGACACGGTCTTCGAGCAATCGCTGGCACCAACTGCTGCTGGGGTTCGTAGCGATGATATCCATTTCAAGCCCGCAATACGTGTGGACGTTGTTTACTGGACCCCTCGACCGGGCGATGGGCACGACGCTAGCCGAGATCCAGATCACCTTCTCGCTGCTAATCGTGTTGCAAACCTTTTTCTCGCCCTTTCAAGCCTATCTGGTTGACCGATTTGGTCCACGGCTGCTGATCGCAGTCGGTGCCCTGATGTCGGGTGGCAGTTGGGTGCTGTCCGCCTACGCGACCAATGTGTGGGCGCTCTATATCGCCTACGGCGTAATCGGCGGTCTGGGCACGGGCATCATCTATGTTGGCATCATCGGCCTGATGGTTCGCTGGTTTCCGGATCGCCGCGGACTTGCGACGGGCATCGCCGCCGCCGGCTACGGCTTCGGCGCGATCTTCACCAGCTTGCCGATCGACAGTATGATCAAAACCTCGGGCTATCAACATACGCTAGTCGTCTGGGGCGTGATCCAGGGTATCGTCGGTATCGTCGCTGCACAGGGGTTGCGCGTGCCGCCCGCAGGTTATAGTCCGCTTGGCTACAGCGAGGAGACGGGCATAATCGAGCGGCTGTCGAAGCGCAGCTACACGCCCAAGGAGATGCTGAGGAATCCGATCTTCTATCTGCTCTTCGTCATGATGGCAATGATGTCAACTAGCGGGCTGATGATGGTCTCGAACGTCGGACCCTTCGCACACGAGTTTAAGATTTCCGACGAGCTGGTAATGGGAATGGCGGCGCTTCCGCTATCGCTCACGTTGTCGCGTCTCACCAACGGGTTAACTCGACCGTTTTTCGGCTGGGTGTCTGATCATATCGGCCGCGAAGTGACCATGTCATTGGCCTTTTCGCTTGAGGCGGCGGCAATCTTGTTGCTGTTCGCGTTTATCGACCGGCCGGCATTGTTCGTCGTG